>OLFT01004004.1_pt1 | contig 10082 bp, 11 predicted proteins | sample 1604921 | NCBI WGS metagenome assembly OLFT01 (sample SAMEA3888897, study PRJEB22519) | human gut metagenome | biome: human gut; feature: human-associated habitat; material: faeces | place: Denmark | collected 2013 | reverse complement strand
ACCGGGGCGGCTGCCCCGGCAGGAACTTTTCTCTTATTATAGCACCAATCTTGTGAAATCACAATTTATTCTTGTAGCCTGCCGCTGATACCGTCTGGATTGTGCTTTTCCTTTCGTTTTTTGTTCCAACTAATTAGCCATGAACTGCTTGATTTCTGGGGACTGGATTCTTCCATACCAACCGCTTCTGCTCTCAGCCAGCAGCGCGCAAAGCTTAAACCTGATGCGCTGGAAGCTGTATTCCGGCACTTTAATTCCGCTTCCATGGAATTGCCGCCCGCTTCCTTTATGGATTCGCATTACCGTTTCCTGGCTGCCGATGGCTCTACCTGCACTTTTTTCAGCACTCCGGCTTTCTCATCACCAGACTACTACTGTTGCCCGGCACGATGTTTTGGATGGAATAAAAAATATCTATATCGGTGACCGCGGCTATTGCTCTTATAACAACATGGCACATGTTGTGGAACAGGGACAGTATTTCCTGTTCCGTACCAAGGATATCCATTCCAAAGGACTGGTCGGCAATTTTAATTTTCCAGATGCGGAATCCTTCGATATTGATGTCAGCGTCATACTGGTCCGGAGCCATTCGAAAAAAGTTTTGGCAGACATCCACACAGAAGGTTACATACGCTTTGTTGATCAGGCAGCTGCTTTCGATTACATTGAATATGGAAGTTATGATACATATGAGCTGTCCTTCCGTATTCTACGCTTCCCTATCAGCACTTCTACATACGAGTGCATCGTGACCAATCTGCCACGTGATGAATTCCCTGTGGAACGTATCAAAACCTTGTACAATGCCAGATGGTCTATTGAATCCTCATTTAGGAAACTGAAATATACCATTGGGTTGAGTAATTTCCATGCGTATAAACCCGAATACGTGAAACAGGAAATATGGGCAAGGCTACTTGCGTATAACATAACCGAAACAATGATAAACTACACACTACTGGAAAAACATAGGACAAAACATGAATACAAAGTCAATTTCACTATGGCTGCCCATATCTGCAGAGTCTTTCTCCGTCTGACCACGGAGAAAGACCAATATGATGTGATGTCCCTGCTGAAAAAGGAATTGATCCCTATCAGGAATGAACGCCAATACCCAAGACTCCAAACGGCTCATTTCCGAAGACCGCGATATTTTATATATCGGGCAGCATAGACACCTATATCATTATAATCCGTTTTGAGGCAGATTTGCAATCTGTCTTCTTGTCATGCTTTCCTTCATGAGTAAATCGTAAACATATCTGTAAAACGGTTCCACTAAGGCTCATCTGTAATTTGTTCTGTAAGAATTCACTTCCTGATTAAACGTTAACTAAATGACATTGTACTGTGAACAGTAACAAAAAGAATGTGCATCTCCGACACGTAGTGCCTTTTGTTTCATAGGAAGTTCCTATGAAATAAAAAAGGAAAAACAGACTGCAAATAAATCTTCACAGTCTGCCCGAAATCTCTATTTTTTATTCTTTACAATTCATCAATCTGCCAGTCGATTGGCTCTACACCATGCGCCTCAAGGAATTTATTTGTCTGGCTGAACGGTTTGCTTCCGAAAAATCCACGATACGCAGAAAGCGGACTCGGATGCGGTGCTTCCAAGATCAAATGGTTCGGATTGGTCAGCATTCTCTTTTTCATCTGTGCCGGTCTTCCCCACAGGATAAATACGATCGGCCTGTCCTGGGTATTGAGTACACGGATTGCTGCATCTGTAAATTCTTCCCAGCCAATTCCACGATGTGAATTAGCCTGATGTGCTCTTACCGTAAGAACCGTGTTGAGAAGAAGTACTCCCTGCTCCGCCCATTTCACCAGATTGCCGTGGCTTGGGATCGTACATCCCAAATCATCATGCAGTTCCTGATAAATATTCACCAGTGACGGTGGAATATCAACCCCTGGTTTCACAGAAAAGCTTAAACCCTCTGCCTGTCCATCTCCATGATATGGATCCTGACCAAGGATCACAACCTTGACATCCTTAAGCGGTGTCAGATGAAATGCATTAAAGATGTCATCTGCCGGAGGATATACCCGGTGTGTCCGGTATTCCTGATTCACTGTTTCAAACAGTTTCTTATAGTATGGCTTGGAAAATTCACCTTTCAGTGCATCCAGCCAGTCATTGTTAATTGCTGCCATATTCCCCACCTTTTCTCTACAGACGTACCGATACGCCTTTTTCTCTCAAATATTCTTTTACTTCTCTGATTTCCAGCTCTTTATAGTGGAACAGGGATGCCGCAAGTGCCGCGTCTGCCTTCCCCTCTTCACCGAGTGCTTCGTAGAAATGCTCCAGATTACCTGCTCCTCCAGAGGCGATTACTGGAATTGATACATTTTCCGCGATCGTCCTTGTCAGCTCCAGATCGTATCCGGCCTTCGTGCCGTCACAGTCCATACTGGTCAAAAGAATCTCTCCTGCGCCAAGTGCTTCTACTTTCTTCGCCCACTCGACCGCATCAATTCCCATATCAATGCGTCCGCCATTTTTATAGATATTCCACCCACTGCCGTCTTCTCTTCTTTTCGCATCAATCGCGACAACCACACACTGGCTTCCAAACTTCTCCGCTGCTTCCCGGATCAGTTCCGGTCGATTGATTGCAGAAGAATTGATGGAAATCTTGTCCGCACCTTCCCGAAGCAATGCCTTAAAATCGTCAACGGTCCGGATTCCACCACCTACCGTAAATGGAATAAACACACACTCAGCAACTTTACGCACCATGTCAACCACCGTGCTTCTGTCGTCCGAAGATGCCGTGATATCCAGAAATACCAGTTCATCCGCACCTGCCTTATCATAAGCCTTCGCAATCTCAACCGGATCTCCTGCATCTTTGAGATCCACAAAATTCACACCTTTTACAACCCGTCCGTTCTTCACATCAAGACATGGGATAATTCTCTTTGTAAACACTGTCTGCCCTCCTACAATTCTACAAAATTTTTCAGTATCTGAAGTCCTGTATCACTGCTCTTTTCCGGATGGAACTGGCAGGCAAATACATTTCCCTGTTCAACCGAAGCATGAATATGTGTGCTGTACTCGGTTGTCGCTTTTACAATACTTTCATCTGTTGCTTTCAAATAGTAGGAATGAACAAAATATACATACGGCTCTTCAGGTAAATCTTTAAACAATCTGCCGTCATTCTGAAGCTTCAGAGAGTTCCATCCCATATGCGGGATCTTAAGTCCCGGACAGTCCGGAATTCTAAGGATCTCTCCTTTTAGAATACCAAGCCCCTCCACACCTGGCGTCTCGTCACTTCTTTCAAACAAAAGCTGAAGCCCAAGACAGATTCCAAGAAGCGGGATTTGTCTCTTTGCTACTTCACGAAGCACTTCATCCAATCCATATTTTTTCAGATTGTACATGGCATCGCCAAATGCACCGACTCCCGGAAGGATCACTTTATCGGCAGAAAGTATCTCTTCTCTGTCTCTTGTGATAACCGCATCCTCACCAAGATATTTTAACGCTTTTTCTACACTTTTAATGTTTCCTGCATCATAATCAATAATCGCTATCATCCGCATATCCTCACGATTTTTATATTCTTGTAGTTATTCAAAAGAGCTTTTTCCGCTCATGTCACAATCTTCTTCCCTGTGTCAATCAGTAATAAGCTCTTTTATAATGTACCACGTTACAGTGCGAATTGCAAGATTCGCGTTTATTTCATGTCCAGTTCAAACCAGAACTCAACACCATTGGTATGATTGATCGCACCGTATCCTTTTCCAAAGGAGTCCATGATCGCCTTCACAATGGAAAGCCCGATACCATTTCCCCCGTATTCTCTGGTCCTTGCCTTATCAACCTTATAGAATTTCTCCCAGATATGTGGCAGATCTTCCTCTGGAATCGGCGTTCCGGTATTGAATACGGTAATTTTTGCCATATCATTTTCCTGGGTGATCTTGATCTCGATCACCTTCTCACCATCGATATGGTTCAGTGCATTGTTGACATAGTTCCGGACAACCTGCTCAACCTTAAACTCATCTGCCCAGACATAAACAGGGTTCTTGTGGCGGAAAATCACCTGTGCTTCTTTCTGCTCGATCAGAATATCCAGACTCTGCAGGACACCCGAAATCAATGAAGTAATATCAAACCGTTCAAACTGTACATCATCCTCACCAAATTCCAGCTGGTTCAGGGCAAGTAGATTCTTCACCATCCGGTTCATCTTTCCTGCCTCGTCCATAATGACTTCACAGTAGAACTCCCGGCTCTCCGGATCATCATTGACTCCTTCTTTCAGGCCTTCTGCATATCCCTGGATCAGGGCAATCGGCGTCTTCAGTTCATGGGAAACATTCCCCAGGAATTCGCTTCGCATATTTTCTCGTTTTTCTTTCTGCTCAATGTCTTTCTGCAATTTATAGTTGGCTTCTTTCAGATTGGAAATCGTCTGCTCAAGTCTTTCTGACATCCGGTTAAAGTTCTCTCCCAGTACACCGATTTCGTTGCTTCCGCCGCTGGTATATTTTGCATCAAAATCCAGATCGGCCATCTTCTGTGAAAGTGTTGCGAGCTCCATGATCGGCTCCGTGATCCTTTTTGAGAAATACCACGCAAGCAATACACTCACAAGAATCACACATCCGCCGACGACTCCGATAAATCTGTTAAAAATCGTGACTGCCGAACGAATACTCTCCAGCGGGCTTCGCATGATAAAGATATCACCATTGTCAAAGTTTCCCCACATGGTCAGGTACTCTGTATTATTTTGCGGATCAACCGACTTGCAGATATCATAACTGTCCGTTTTTTCCAGAACCTCCTGATGATTCTTATCGTACAGGTATCCGAAAAGCTGTACGACCATCATCTGTTTTTCTCTTACATTAGTATAAACCACATTGTATTCTGAATCGATGACTGCAATGGAAATATTATTTTTCTCTGTAAATCTTCCCAGGTCTTTTTCCGGTGTCTCAGAATCGATTGTCCCGTTCTCCACACCTTCCTGCACCATTGTATAGGCCTTTATAAATTCTGATTTCTTATTGGAAATATAATATTTCTCCAGAAAGCTTCCGTTGACGATCATAAATACAACGATCATAAACAGAATCAGACCTACAAAAACAGTCATCATCTGTCTTTTTATTGAATATTTCATGACTGTACCTCGAATTTATACCCCATCCCCCAGATAGTCTTAATATAATCTCCTTTATCACCAAGTTTACTTCTCAGCTTCTTTACATGGGTATCAATGGTTCTGGCATCCCCGAAATAATCGTAATTCCATACATTGTTAAGAATCTTCTCTCTCGATAAAGCAATCCCCTGATTCTCCACAAAATAAGTCAGAAGTTCAAACTCTTTGTAACTGAGTTCGATCGGTTTTCCATCGATCTTCACCATATGTGCTGCTTTATCAATCTCGATCCCGTCCGCATGAAGCAGATCATCCGAAGCAAGCGCATTGGTTCTGCGCAGAATCGCAGTAACTCTTGCAACCAGGATCTTCGGGCTGAACGGTTTGGAAATGTACTCATCCACACCGAGTTCAAACCCCTGAAGCTCGTCCCTCTCTTCACTTCTTGCGGTCAGCATAATGATCGGAACCTTTGATTCTTTACGGATCTCACGGCAGGTCTGCCAGCCATCCATATGCGGCATCATGACATCCAGGATGATCAGTGCAATATCTTTTTCCTCATAAAAAATGTCCATTGCTTCCATACCGTCTCCGGCTTCGAGTACAGCATATCCTTCTCTTTCCAGGAAATCGCGCACCAATTTGCGCATACGGCTTTCATCATCTACTACAAGAATTTTCAGTTTATCCATAACTCTCACGGGCTCCTTTTTATCACTTTATTTCTAATTATACACCAGAATAGCAGATAATTGTGTTCTTTATGTGAAAGAAGAACAACAGGATCGTAGTTTCGTATTTATTTTTATCCCAAAAAGCCAAGATGCTCTAACAAAATCTTCAGACCAAGCAGAATAAGGATGATCCCACCGACAATTTCGGCTTTGTTCTTATAGCGGGCTCCAAAGACATTACCAATCTTTACTCCGGCAAAGGAAATGATGAAGGTCACGATTCCGATAAAACAGACCGCCGGAATAATATTTACCTTAAGAAATGCAAAGGTAATTCCTATAGCGAGTGCATCAATGCTGGTTGCTACTGCGAGAAGGAACATGGTCTTCACATCCAGGCTTGCATCGGCTTCCTCTTCGTCATTGTCCAATGCTTCGTGAATCATATTTCCACCAATCAGCGCAAGTAATACAAATGCGATCCAGTGATCTATAGAAGCAATGGCTTCCTGGAACTGCGCTCCTAAAATATAACCAATTGCCGGCATCAATGCCTGAAATCCGCCAAACCATAAGCCAACGATAGCCGCCTTTTTGAAAGTGCACTTCGGCATAGCAAGTCCTTTACAGACAGAAACTGCAAATGCATCCATGGACAGCCCTACTGCAATCAAAAACAATTCAATTAAATCCATAATTTTTCTCCTTTTTAAAGCTAATCATCTTATCCAATGTGAAAATAATTGTCTGCGGCAATGCTTTGCCTGCACTTGGCTCATCGTATATAATCGAGCAGGCTGACTCCTACTCGATTTGTATACTTTGTACACCATCTCGCTTAACAGCTTGATGATGTACATTCGCCAAATGCAGATACTTGTGCAAGCACAAATCTGCACTTGGCTCATCGTATGCACAAAAAAAGACTTATTCGTAGCGTAAAATACTACGAATAAGTCTCATTATTTAAAGCTATGCCAGACAGCCATTGCTGTCAGTATGTTGACAAAGCTACGTCATCGCGCCAACTACTCCCTTATCGATAAAAATTATTATATCGGGCAGATTCTTTTCTGTCAAGCCTGATTCTCTGCAAATTCAGATCAGACTCCTTCTCCAAAATCAGCTTTTGACTGCTACGCCATGATCGGCTTTAATGCTTCTGCGAATTTGTCTTTCTTTGCCTGTGCTTCTTCCAGATCTTTTCCAAGTGTTGTGTAATAGATCTTAATCTTCGGCTCTGTTCCTGAAGGACGAACAATAACAGTCTCGCCATCTTCCAGTTTGTAGATCAGTACATTCGCAGAAGGAAGTCCGGTTTCTTCCGGTTTGGTGTAATCTGTAACAGATGCAACCTTGATTCCGGCTACTTCTGTGAGCGGATTCTTACGAAGGCCTTCCATGATACTTGCCATCTTGTCCATTCCGCTAAGTCCCGGGAATTCAAAGCTGTCTACTTTGTTCAGATAACGTCCGTACTGCGCGTAGATCTCTTCCAGTCTCTGCTTCAGTGAGCTTCCGATGCTTCTGTAGTAAGCTGCCATTTCGCAGATCAGCATAGATCCGATAACAGCATCTTTATCACGTACATACGGTCCTGCAAGGTATCCGTAGCTCTCTTCAAATCCAAAGATGAAACGGTCTACTTCTCCGGCTTCTTCAAGCTGTGCGATCTGGTCACCGATCCACTTGAATCCGGTAAGTACGCTTCTGAGTTCTACACCGTAATGCTCTGCAACTGCATCTGCAAGCGGAGTAGATACGATTGATTTTACAGCAACTGCTTTCTCAGGCATGGTTCCTTTTTCAATACGTCCTGCGCAGATGTAATCGAGAAGCAGAACACCGACTTCGTTACCACTTACCAGTTCGTAAGAACCATCCGGGCACTTCATTGCAATACCTACACGGTCTGCATCCGGATCTGTTGCAAGCATCAGATCTGCATCTGTCTCTTTTGCAAGGTTAAGTCCAAGCTCAAGAGCCGCAAAAATTTCCGGGTTCGGATAACTGCAGGTCGTGAAGTATCCGTTTGGATATTCCTGTTCTGGAACGATTGTGATATCTGTGATTCCGATGTCTTTTAATACCTGTGTTACCGGAACAAGTCCTGAACCATTGAGTGGGCTGTATACCAACTTCAGTCCTGCTGTCTTGCAAAGTCCCGGTCTTACCTGACGTGATTCGATTGCTTCATAAAGTGCCTTCTTGCAGTCATCTCCTACAAAACGAATCAGCCCTTTTTCTACACCTTCTGCGAAAGATATGTATTTTGCACCTGTGAGGACATCTGTCTTCTGGATCTCAGCATATACGATTGCTGCTGCATCATCTGTCATCTGGCATCCGTCCGGTCCATATGCTTTATAACCATTGTATTTTGCCGGGTTGTGCGATGCAGTTACCATAACACCTGCATTGCAGTTATAATAACGTGTCGCAAATGAAAGTGCCGGCACCGGCATCAGCGCGTCATAGATTCTGACATTGATTCCGTTTGCTGCCAGAACACCTGCTGCTGTCTTTGCAAATACATCACTCTTCAGACGGCTGTCGTAGCTGATTGCCACAGTCTGTGTGCCACCCTGTGTCTTAACCCAGTTCGCCAGTCCCTGTGTTGCCTGACGTACTACATAAATATTCATACGATTCGTTCCTGCTCCGAGAACTCCACGAAGTCCTGCTGTTCCAAACTTCAAAGCTACAGCGAAACGATCTTTTATCTCTTCGTCATTTCCTTCAATTCTCGCTAATTCCGGACTCAGATCGGCATCTTCCAGATCTGCTTCCAGCCAACGTTTGTACTCTTCCTGATACATCTTGACCACTCCCTACTATAATTTGTTCTTATTTTTGTACATTTTGACAAAAATATACTTTAAATATACCATATCTTTGACTAACCCGCAATGATTTGGGTAAGAAAAGTCCGTTAAAACATTCTTCATTTTCATCTTCCTCCATAACTAAATTGTTCTCTCACCATCATCAAAGCATATCCAAGTAAGTTCTGACCTTTCCACTTATCCAGATCAAATCTGTTCTCATCTTTCATGGATAACCCGATTCCCCATATCTGATCTTTTACCGCACATTCTGATAAATATCAATTTCCTAAATATCCATTTTCTTCATCTGGATTATGAAAACAAATAATCTCCATCAATCTTCACCCAACCTTTCACTACAATCATACCAGATTTATATCTTTCCTGCCACCGCAACAAGCACTTTCATCACCCCGGCAAGCACCATCACCCAGATTGGATTCATCTTCACCTTCCTGAGCAAGATCACACATACCACAAATATTCCAACCATCAGCCAACTAGTATCAGATATCACCATTTTCCCGGAAACTCCCCAGAATGCTGTCTGCAAAATGGAAATTCCCGCCGATCCGATCAGTGCGACCACCGCCGGTCTGATCCCTCCAAGTATTCCCTGCAGCATGTCCATTTCCCGGTATTTTAAGTACAATTTTGCCAGCACTGTCACAATAATGCAGGACGGCAAAATACATCCAAGTGTTGCTACTACTGCCCCGGGTATACCTGCAATCTTCAGTCCTACAAAGGTTGCAGAATTAACCGCAATCGGTCCCGGTGTCATCTGTGATATCGTAATAAGATCCGTAAACTCTGACATAGTCAGCCATCCATGGTCAGTAACTACCTGTCCCTGAATCAGGGGCATGGCGGCATATCCACCACCAAAGCTGAACATCCCTATCTGAATAAAGCTCCAGAATAATTGTAAATATATCATTTTCCACTTCTCCTTTTTGATAGAAGTATGCGTATTACACCAATTATTCCGCACGTTATCACAATGTACACTACATTTATGCTAAACACACATGCCGCAATAAACGCTCCTACCATAATGACCAGAGATAAAGAATCCTTTTCCTTAATAATAGGCATCCCCATATCCACCGTAACAGAAGCTATCACTGCACCAACTCCTGCCTGCATTCCCTCCAACAGCTGACTGATCAGCCAATTATTTCTGAAAGCATTATAAAATATAGATATTACTGATAAAATGACAAAAGGAGGCAGCACGGTCCCCAAAATTGCCACAAAAGTTCCTACAGCTCCTGCTAGTTTATAACCTACAACAATCGCACCATTTACCGCTATGGCTCCCGGAGAGGATTGTGCTATTGCCACCAGATCAAGCATTTCATTTTCCTCTATCCAATGATATTCGTCCACAAACTTTTTCTTCATCAGTGTAACAATGACAT
>OLFT01003979.1_pt1 | contig 10151 bp, 4 predicted proteins | sample 1604921 | NCBI WGS metagenome assembly OLFT01 (sample SAMEA3888897, study PRJEB22519) | human gut metagenome | biome: human gut; feature: human-associated habitat; material: faeces | place: Denmark | collected 2013 | reverse complement strand
ACGACCAACGGTACCATTACCGATTTTGACGGTAAATATACGCTGAAGGTAAAAAGTGCCCAGTCCGTTTTGACAATATCTTATATTGGCTATAAGACCCAGGAAATTCCAGTCGGAAATGGTGGTAAGAAAGATATTACCCTGCAAGACGATTCCGAACTGATGGATGAAGTGGTTGTAATCGGTTATGGTACGCAGCGCAAGGGAGATGTAACCAGTGCGGTGGCTTCTGTGAAGGCCGAAGACTTTACAGCAGGTAAGATTGGAGATGCAGCCGAACTGATTAAAGGTAAAGTGGCGGGATTGACCATTGCGAAAGGCTCCGGTGATCCGAATGCGGAATCTACAATTCGTTTGCGTGGTGTGATTTCATTGCAGGGAGGCTCTACTCCATTGGTATTGGTGGACGGAATAGAAGGTGGTTTAGGAACGGTTTCCCCCGAAAACATAGCTTCTATTGATGTGTTGAAGGATGCTTCTGCGGCAGCTATTTATGGTACACGAGGTGCTAATGGCGTTATTTTGATTACTACAAAAAACGGCCAGCGCGAGTCGCGTACGGCTGCCAATTATTCCGGGTATATGTCTCTTTCCAAGTTTGGCAAGACGCTTGATTTCTATGGAGCAGAGGAAATCCGTCAGGGATTGACAAACTATGTTGATAAAGGGTATGATACGGATTGGTTGGATGCGGTATCCCGTACTGCATTTACTCATAACCATAATTTTAATATTTCCGGAGGATCAAAAAATACCACTTATTCTGCGGATTTTACGTATCGCAAAGAGGAAGGTGTGTTGCTTGAGACCTATAATGAAGAGATGAGAATGAGGTTTGATGTTTCTCACTGGATGTTAAATGATATGTTGAAAGTGAATTTCAATATGGTAAAGACATTCCATAAGAATGGTCCGATTGATGCGGCAGGTCTGGGTATTTACCGACAGGCTATTATGCGTAACCCTACTGAACCCATCTGGAATGAGGATGGAACTTTTTACGAGAATTTTGCCGTAAATTATTATTATAATCCGGTAGGTATCATCCGTGAACAGGATGGTAAATACAATAGTGAGAATACCCGGATGACGGGGAATATCACCTTTGAACCGATTAAAAACTGGCAGACCAACCTCATGTTAAGCCGTAGGGTTACTAGTGATCATAATCGTGGATATTATACTTCCGAATATTTTTCACAGAAGAGCGAGAATCACACAGGATATGCTTATCATTCTCAGAATGAATATACCACAGATAATCTGGAAGTTACTTCTAAATATAATCATACTTGGAATAAACATCGTTTTGATGCATTGGTGGGATATAATTACCAGTATAATGTAAATGAAGGTTTTGGAGCTAATAACTATGATTATCCAACAGATTTTTATCTTTGGAATAACTTGGGATTAGGTACAGCTTTGAAAGATGGAAAAGCCGGCATGAGCAGTTACAAGAATGACAATACCTTGATTGGTTTCTTCGGACGTGTAAGCTATGGTTACGATAATAAATATAATGTTCTGCTGAGTGTACGCCGTGAAGGCTCTTCCAAATTTGGTGAGAACAATAAATGGGCTACTTTCCCTTCTGTTTCTTTGGGATGGACTATCAGTAACGAAAAATTCATGGAAGGCCTTACGTGGCTGAATAACTTAAAGTTACGTGCCGGTTATGGTGTGACAGGTGTCATTGTAGGTGACTCTTATAATTCATTAACCCGGTATGAGTATGGTTCTCCTTATTTCTATGATAATGGCGTCTGGCATCAGGGGTTAAGCGTAAAATCCAATCCTAATCCTGATTTGAAATGGGAAACTTCCAAGGAATTTAATATTGGTCTGGACTGGGCTGTATTGGATGAACGCCTGAGTGGTTCTATTGATGTATATCAGAAGAAGACTTCGGATATGCTATATGATTTTACGGTACCGACTCCTCCCAATTTGTATAACAAGACTTTGGCTAATGCCGGCAAGATGCGTAACCAAGGTATTGAAATTGCTGTCAATGCCATTCCTGTACGGACAAAGGATTTTGAATGGAAAACCACAGTTACCGCCTCTCATAATGCGAACAAATTATTGAGTCTTTCAAATGACTTGTATGAAACTTCAAATCAGATAGATCATGCTTATTTGGGTGAACCTATCAATCTTTCTACCCAGCGGATGGAAGTGGGGAGATCTATGGGACAATTTTATGGCATGAAGTCCGTTGGTGTTTCAGAAAACGGACTTTGGATGGTTGAGAATACGAAGACTGGTGAGATTGAAGAGTTTACAGACAATATGCTGTCTAATGATGACTACCGTCAATATTTAGGGAATGCTCTTCCTAAATTGTATTTGGGATGGAACAACTCGTTCAGATATAAAAATTTTGATTTATCTTTCCAGATGACAGGCCAGTTTGGTTTTAAGATTCTGAATGAGCCTCGTGCTTATTATGAGAACAACTCGATCGCTTATAATCGCTTGAAATCTGTGCAAAAGGCTCCTTATGGTGGACAATATACCTTATCAACAGCCCAAAAACAGACTTTTGTAAGCTATTATTTGGAGGATGGTGATTTTTTGAAAATGACTAACATTACGTTGGGCTATAACATTCCATTGAAAAGCAGTAAGTTTGTGAAAAATATCCGGGCTTATGTTTCTGCCGATAATTTATTCTGCATTACTGGATATGATGGATTGGATCCTGAAATGTCAAATAGTGATATTTGGTCTTTGGGTATTGACTGGCGCGATAAATATCCTTCTACCCGTTCATTCACTTTCGGTCTGAATGTATCTTTCTAACTTTTAAATGAAGAACTAACATGAAAACAATATTCAATAAAGCACTTTGGGCTTCAGCGATAGGAGCTTGTACCTTGTCTTTGGGCAGTTGTACAGATTTGAGCGAAACGATTTATGATACGATTGCTTCCGAGAAGTATGAGTTTACAGAAAAAGACCGGGCGGCCATGTTTGCTCCGGTATACAGCAGTCTTCGTGATGTGTATTGGGGATGGTATAGTTATGCCGATATGATGGACCAGTCGTCCGATTCATGGTGTATTCCTTATCGGATCAGTATCGGCTGGGGAGATTTGTACGTGTCTATGCACAAACATCAGTTCCATTCACAGATAGCCCATTTCAATGATACATGGAACCGTAACTATGCCGGTATCAATGCCTGTAACAAACTGTTGGCAGATGAAGTCATTGCTGCTGATATAACCACTTCTTCGCAATTAAGGGCTTATCGCGCTCTTTATTATTATATTTTATTCGATTTGTTCCGCAACATCCCATTGGATACGCAATATGAACATGAAGACGGATGGTTGCCCGAACAGGCAACTCCCCAACAGATGTGGGATTTCCTGATCAGTGAGTTGACGGATGTAAAGGGGAAATGTGGAACAAAAGTAGAAATGGGTAAGCTGAACGACTATGCCATCAATATGCTTCTGGCAAAAATGTATTTGAACCACAATGCATGGTTCAATGATTACTCTGATAATTCTTATTACGGAAAGGCTATTGATGAGGTAAATGAAGTGATTAACAGTGGCAAGTTCTCTTTGGCTCCGAATTATTCGGATAATTTTAGAGAAGATATTTCCGGTTCGCCTGAAATTATCTTTGGTATTCCGTTTGAATTCAATTATGCCGGAGGTAACTATATGGCAAATATGTGGATGCATGTAGCCGGACGTGCAACGTGGCAGTTTAACGGATGGGCTACCGGTGGAGCGGCTGTTCTTCCTCAATTTCTGGAAACATACGATGAAAAAGACAGTCGCTATAAAGACTGTTGGATATCAGGACAGCAATATGACTATGCCGGTGCTCCCATTTATGTGGACAGTGAACCGTTGGTATATACTCGGGAATTACACAGTATAGACAACCCCGGTTGCTATCCCTTTGAAAGTGAACGCTTGGTGAAATATGAAATACTTTCAGGCGACTATGGAACTTCTTATGATGATGTGCCTTTCTTCCGTTTGGCCGATGCTTATTTTATTAAAGCGGAGTGCTTGCTTCGTTTGGGTGGTTATAAGGGAGAAAGCGAGCAAGTGGCGGCCGATTTGGTAACAGCTGTACGCCAACGTGCCTTCAAGTCCGATCCCGGTAAAGCAACGGTTACTGTAGCTCAATTGAAGGGTGGTAGCCGTTATAACTACGGACATCGGGAGAATCAGGGAATCATGGGAGAAGCCGATAACTGGATTATCACAGAAGAAGGGGGCGATGATATTGAACTGGGTGGTTTGTTGGACGAACTGGCCTGGGAGTTTGTGGCAGAGCATCACCGTCGTCAGGACTTGATCCGTTTCCGTATAAACGGAACCAATCAGAATGTATATAATGGCAAGTCATGGTTTTGCAAAGATGCGAAGACGGATAAGACAGACAGGCATTGTGATATTTTTCCGTTACCTAAGTCTGCATTGGATGGCAACATTAAGTTGAAGCAGAATCCGGGATATGGTGGTGCCGAATAATGAATTCATTAATTAAAAAAAGAAAAGTACGATGAAAAAGAATTTTATATATGCTTTAATTGCTTGTTTCACTCTGTCACTGGCTGCATGCAGTACGGATCCGGAGGATGCTACCAGCAAGCATGTGTACGGGGAGAATGAAAATCCCTATCTGAAGACGAATGCGGATGCTGTGGTTTCTACCAAAGCAGAGTTTCCCATCAGCCGTTTGGAAGCGAAGACGGTTAAACTGACTGATTATGCAGAAAAGTTTCATACGTATTTGGGGATGACGGTAGATGAGACGTTGGCTGCATTGTCTAATGGGAGTGTGGTGTTTTATCCTATCAATATATCGAAAAACTGTTGGAATAGAACAGCTCCTACCAAGGGTACCAACGGTTGGTACTATAATACGGCAGGCGGTGTTTGTGATGCAGCTTCTGGTATAGCTAGTATTGAGTTGGATGCAACAAAGAAGGAGCTGGTTCTTAATGTGCTCGAAACCGCTTCTGTAGGTACAGCTATCTCCATTAACGTTGGATTTGCTATAAACAATGGTGCAAATTTTGATGATTATGTACGTTTTGCTTTTGATGTGACCGTTACTGATCCGGGACGTATTGTTGTTGCCAATACTATTTCAGCAGGTGACTATTCTGCATTTTCTATTGAATTTGCAGATTATCAGGAGGTGATAGAAAGTTGTTTGGGGCTGACTTTATCTGAATTCATTACCGCTTGCAAAGAACCGGGAGGCCCGATTGCTCTGTATATGGTCGATAGTGAATCTGGTGAATGGAATACTACTAGTGATTATACTGCTGGTGGTAGTGGAATAGGTTATTGGCTGACTTCTAATTTAAAAGTAACGAATTGGAGTGATGATGGTTCGACTGGTAGTGTTTTGTTTGTTGAAACACAAGAGAATGGTGATATGGTTAATATAGGTCGAAATCCAGCTTCAACTTCCGGTTCTGTTTTTAATGTAAATTTTGTATATGCGCTTAAGGAGGATAATAGTAAATTCGTAGAGTTTATTGTTAAAGCAACGTTGGAATAATATTTTATCGAGGGAAATCAGTATCTATAATGGATATTGGTTTCTCTTTTTTATTTAGTAAATTCAGAAAAACAAATGTGTGAAAATATTATTATTAAGAAGTCTTTTAGTGACTTTATTAGGATGTTTTAGCTTTATAAATGTTTTAGCTGAAACGAATGACCATCAAAAACTTTATATATGTGTTAGTGGTAATGGGGTAAATATTGACTTTACCGCAGGCATTTAAATGGGACTCCAATAAAAGCTATAATTATGAAGAAATTATTGTGCAAAGAATTACTATTTGCTTTATCCATTTTTTGCTGTTTCTTTATTGCCTTCAGCAGTTGCAGTGACAGCGAGGATGAAAGTATTATCCTCCAGCTCACCCTAGACAGCAGTCAGCAAAGCAAAACACTATTTTGGGATGAGACAGAAGCTTCCGTAAAGTTCTCCGCTACCGGTCCTTGGACAGCCACTGTAGAAGATGTAACCAGCCGTGCCACCGATTCCAGTTGCACTTGGATTAAACTGCCCCGATATGAAGGTGAGGCAGGCGAAATTTCATTGCCCATGTTGTTGCAGAAGAATGATAGCGAAAACTATCGGGAAGCAACTCTTGTCATAGTATGCGGAGAATCCGAAGTAACCGTCCATATCCGCCAGGAAGCTAATCCCAATGCTGTGTTAACCTTGAATTCGGCTGATATCAAAGATTTTGATAAATATTACAAACCTATTGAGTTTAGTAATATGAATATGCTTCGCAGTGATGCGCGCTGGTCATGGTGGCGCATGAAGCAAAGCGAGCATTTCTTCGTGTTTTGGGAACCGGGGTTCGGCAACGATCCGGGAGCAGAGTCAGTGCCGGAGGTATTGCGTGTAGACATTGATGATTTATTGGCAAAGGCCGAACAATTCTACCGGACAAATATCGAAACCTTGAAGTTTGCTGACACTGGGCAAAACAAGTCTTTTCTGGATAAATATAAGATGGAGATTTACTTGCTGTATCAGACTGAGTGGCTTGCTACAGGTTCCGGTTACGACAATACAATCGGTGCATTGTGGGTAAATCCCAGCACCTGCCAACCGGTAGGTTCTACCATTGCGCACGAAATAGGACATAGTTTCCAGTATCAGGTAAGTTGTGACAAGATGTTGAACGGAGAGGCGGACTTTTCGCAAGTAGGATTCAGATACGGTTATGGGTCGAGTGGTGAAGGTGGAAATGGCTTTTGGGAACAATGTGCGCAATGGCAGTCGTTCCAAGATTATCCGGCGGAGCTGTTCGGTTACCATGTAGATGTGTGGAAAGCCAATTACCATCGCCATTTCAATCATGAATGGATGCGTTATGCCAGTTATTGGTTGCAATATTACTGGGCGCAGAAACATGGAGTCGATGTGGTAGGGAATGTCTGGACACAGTCGCGCTATCCGGAAGATCCGCTCATGACTTATCAGCGTCTGTACTGTAACAATGACTTGCAAACACTTTATACGGAACTTTATGGCTACGCTACCCGTATGGTGACTTATGATATGGACGTGGTGCGGAATTATGTCACAGAGACCGCTTGCAATTATACAACGAAAATGTATGATGCAGCCGGAGGATATTATCAGGTAGGCTATGCCAGCTGTCCGGGCACTACTGGATTCAATATCATTCCATTGAACGTTCCCGAAGCCGGAACAACGGTCAAGGCGAATTTTGCCGGACTGGCTGTGGGATGTGCTTTGGCAGAAGAGGATCCGGGAACGACATTGGATGCCGACGGCAATGTGGCAGGTACGGCTACCGCTTACAACAATAATGGTGGCAATACGGCAGCCGGATGGCGATATGGATTTGTGGCTATTGTGAATGGAGCTCCACAATACGCATCTATGAATAAGGAAAATGCAGGAGTGGTTTCTTATACGATACCGATCGGAACAGAAAAATTATGCCTAGTGGTAATGGGCGCTCCCGTTCAGTATAAGTCACATCCATGGAATGATGATGAGACTGACGATGAGCAATGGCCTTACAAAGTAAAGTTTGAAGGAACGGACTTGCTTGGCAATTTCTCTATTGACGAGACGGCTATGCCTAAAGATATTACATTGACATTCGATGTGAAGTGCAATGCCGGTTCCGAGGATTATCCACAAGGAACGGTGGACCTGACAACAAATAAAGATTTGGCACAGGCGTTTGTCATGAAGCCTGCCGTGTTGGAAAGTAAACTGGCCAGTGTAGGTACAGAACCTGCCGAGGACAAAGTGGTTATCGCACTCAGTCAGACTGACGGCACTTTTGCTTACACTTCTACTGCCAATAACGGATTTTGGTGTGAAGCCAATGGCAACGTAGGCAACTGGGGTGATACGGCACCGGTCTATGTAGAATTCAGTGGACTGACCATGACATACGGACACCGGAAAGGAGTAAGTGTTGCCGGCCAGAAATATATGTTGAAACCTACTCTGATATATACCAGAAATAGTGTACAGTATAAAGCGACTATTGTGTTGAATATGCAATTTTAATAGCTGTTTACACCGTACACCTCCAAGAGGATAAAAAAATAGTCTAAACGAATGGAAGAATAGTACAACCGCCTAACTGTCAAATCCATAAAATGAGATTTATTGGACGATTCTGCCATTACATTATATTATATCTTCCCTTTCTTGTAATTTTTTTATTTTACTTTGCAAGTGAACAACGTATATAACCGATAGATTATGAAAAACAACAAGAAACTCTGTCTTGCAATTTTATCTTTGCTTTTATTGAGTGGAAATGCTTCATTTGCAGCCAAGGAAAAGAAATATGTACTCTCTTCACCCGATGGAACATTGAAAGTGGAAATCAGCGCCGGAAACGAACTGGCCTACCAAGTGATGCATGGAAATGATACAATTCTCTCACACTCTAATATAGGTTTGGTTCTGGAAAACGGAACTATAGTAGGTAAAACTCCCCGTATCACAGGGGAAAGAAGGAGAAAGATAAAGGGTAACATAGAATCACCTTTTTACCGTTTCAAGGAGTTCGTTGCAACAGGCAACGAACTCGACTTGAAGCTGAAAGGCGGGTTCGGAATCATCTTCCGTGCATACAATGAGGGAGTCGCCTATCGATTCTATACCACACAATCTTCGGATATCATTATAAAGGAGGAACAGGCCGAGTTTAATTTTAAAGAAGATTATACCGCCTATCTCCCTTATACCACAAACGACAAGCAACCGATGGCGATGGCCTTTCAGAATGTCTATGACATCACTCCTCTGTCAAAAGCACAGCCTAAACTGGCTTTTCTTCCGGTTACCGTGGATTGCGGCAGCGTAAAACTGACCCTGTTGGAGTCCGACCTCGAAGCTTATCCGGGCATGTTTGTGCAGTCACAGCAGGGAAAGTATGGATTGAAAGGTGTCTTTGCTCCTTATCCGGCTAAAACAGACTTTTATCCTTGGCGGAAGCAGGAATATGTAACTGAAACTACCGATTTTATATCCCGTAGCCGTGGCTCCCGTTCCTATCCGTGGCGTGTGTTGGCCATTACGGAGAAGGATACGGATATGCCGGTCAACAACCTGGTCTATGCTCTGGCTTCTCCCAACCGTATCGGTGATACCTCATGGATAAAGACAGGCAAAGTGGCATGGGATTGGTGGAATGACTGGAATCTGAAAGGAGTGCCGTTTAAAGCCGGTATCAACATGGATACGTATAAATATTATATCGATTTCGCCAGCCGGAACGGATTGGAGTTTATTGTGTTGGATGAAGGATGGTATGATCCGAAGAGCGGGGATATGCTGACCGTTATTCCCGAACTTGATTTGCCGGAACTGATAGCATACGGCAAATCCAAAGGGGTGGAAATAGTGCTTTGGACGGTGTTTAATGTACTCGACAGCCAGTTGGAAGCAGCTTGTAAGAAATATGCGGATATGGGAATCAAAGGTTTTAAGGTGGATTTCCTGGATCGTGATGATCAGACTGCCGTCGAAATGGTGTATCGCATCGCTGAGATGACGGCCCGGTATAAATTAACCCTTGATCTGCACGGCATTTACAAACCGACAGGTATCAACCGTACCTACCCTCATATTATCAATTTTGAAAGCGTGTTCGGCATGGAAGAGGTGAAATGGACGGATATCAAGAATAATATGCCTCTTTATGATGTTACTTTCCCCTATATCCGTATGATGGCGGGACCGGTGGATTATACGCCGGGAGCTATGCGCAATGCCACGAAGGCAGATTGGCGCGCCATGTATTACACGCCGGCCAGCATGGGAACCCGGTGTCATCAGCTGGCTGCCTATATTGTACACGATTCTCCTTTTACCATGTTGTGTGATGCGCCTACCAACTATCTGAATGAGCAGGAATGTGTGGATTTCATAGCTTCTCTGCCTGTGGAGGTGGATTCTACTTTTATTGCTTCGGGCGAGTTGGGAAAATATATTGTAACAGTGCGTAAGAAGGATGTGAACTGGTATATCGGCGGTATGACCAATTGGGATGAACGTGATGTGCAACTCGATTTCTCTTTCCTTCCCGAAGGAGTGTCTTATACGGCTGTTTTGTTTAAAGACGGTGTGAATGCCAA
>OLFT01003965.1_pt1 | contig 10206 bp, 10 predicted proteins | sample 1604921 | NCBI WGS metagenome assembly OLFT01 (sample SAMEA3888897, study PRJEB22519) | human gut metagenome | biome: human gut; feature: human-associated habitat; material: faeces | place: Denmark | collected 2013 | reverse complement strand
CAAAAATCAGAAGCATTTCAATCAGTTCACCATGTCAGTTTTATTTTGTGTTATATTGTTTTATATAATTTTCTTTCCCTTATTTTTTCCCTTATCAGAGATCGTAAACTCGTATGGGAAGATATAACATAAGGGAAAGCCTAAGGGAAAGCTTTCCTGCGATAAACTTAGTGTTTTCAAGGGCTTGTAAGGAATTTGATAACATAATATAACAATTATTAAATCCCTTAGAATATGTGAAATCTCAATTCAAGTTTGAGGAGGTGAACACTTTGGATATTGAGAAAGCTAAATTATATTACAATCAAATAAGAAGTGAAGATTTATGTGATTGTGATTATTGTAGAAACAATATTCATGAAGTTAAAGCAGCTTATTCTACCTCTTTTATAGGCACTCATCCCATAACCGGGAGTTCCGTAACGTAAATTGGCAGATTCTGTGGTGCGCTTCACAGCGTAAATTGGGCATGTATAAGCGTTCTCTCACAAGTCATCCATAATGTAAATGAAAGAAAAACGGTACAGACAAATATGATTTCCTTTGTGAGCCATGGAGATAAGACTCTTTAGAGGCTTATCGGAATGCCCGGCGAACAGGAACATCATATTTCGTCTGCACCGTTTTTCTTTTCATAAACCTATAAAATCACGACTTGCGAGAGGACACGTATATCTGCCCTTCACAACCTAGGAACTGCACCACAGAATCTGCGACACTACGCCAATTAAACTCCGGTTTATTTGTAAAACCGCTCCAACGAATCCATGCGTGCACTCATATTTGCAAACATCGCATCAACGATCGTGATAGCTGCCATAGACTCCACGACAACAACGGCACGCGGTACGATGATCGGATCGTGGCGACCTTTGATATTGATGTCAATCTCTTCACCAGATTTATTGACCGTGTGCTGGGTGGCAGAAATGGAAGGCGTCGGTTTGATCGTGGCGCGGAGAATGATATCGGAACCATCACTCATGCCGCCCAAGATACCACCGGCGTGATTTGTTTCTTTGGAAACAGAACCATCCGCTCCGATGCGGAAAGCATCGTTATTGTTCTTGCCGGTTGCTTTGGCAACGTCAAAACCATCTCCAATCTCGAAACCTTTTACAGCACCGATGGACATGACGGCTTTGGCGAGGTTTGCGTTCAGCTTTTCAAAGACCGGATCGCCGATACCTGCCGGAACACCGGAAATGATACACTCCACGACACCGCCGGAAGAATTTTGTTCAGCGATGCAGGCTTCCAGATAAGCCATTGCATTTTCTGCGGCATCGGCATCCGGCATGTACACCGGATTTTTCAGAATCTCTTCGGCATCGAAATGACGCGGATCGCATGCGATTGGACCAATGGATTTAGAATAGGTTATAAGTCTGATGCCAAGCTGATCCAAAATTTTGACTGCGATCGCACCGGCTGCCACACGTCCGATTGTTTCACGGCCGGAGGAACGGCCACCACCGCGGTAATCTCTGAAACCATATTTCATATCAAAGGTGTAATCAGCATGTCCCGGACGATAATAGGATGCAATTTCACTGTAATCCTTGGACTGCTGGTTTTTATTATATACAACAAGTGAGATTGGAGTTCCGGTTGTTTTTCCCTCAAATACACCGGATAAAATCTCAACGGAGTCATCCTCCTTACGCGGGGTAGTGAATTTGGACTGTCCCGGTTTTCTGCGATTTAAAAATTTCTGGATATCTTCCTCACAGAGAGAAAGTCCTGCCGGACATCCATCTACAACGACACCGACTCCTTTTCCGTGGGATTCCCCCCAGGTTGTTATTTTAAATATATTTCCAAATGTTGATCCTGCCATAGGTATGTGCTCCTTTATCACCAAATATAAAATGATTATAAAAGATTTCGCTTTGCGCGACAATAAGAATATGGTAAAATATAAAAAGTTGTAAAAAAATTTGTGAGGAGATGCCAAGAATGGAACAATACCCTGTGAGAAAAATAGAAAAACCGATCGACTGGTGCGTGACAGTGCCGGGGTCTAAGAGCATGACAAACAGGGCGCTTTTAATGGCAGCACTCTCGGATGGGACAGTGACATTAGACGGCGTGCTTTTTTCAGATGATTCCAGACATTTTATCAGCTCACTGACTGCGCTAGGCTTTGATGTTCTCGTGGAAGAGGAAAAAAGGCGTGTGACGGTAAAAGGAGAAGGCGGAACAATTCCGAAAAAAGAAGCAGAGATTGATGTTGGAAGTGCAGGAACAGCCGCCAGATTTCTGACAGCAATGCTTGGAATGTCAGATGGCAGTTATGTGATCCAGGCATCCGGGCAGATGAAAAAAAGACCGATGAAAGATCTGTTTGTCTTATTGGAGCATACGGGGGCAGAGATTATATATCTGGAACAGGAGGGTTTTCTTCCTGTGAAAATTAATGGGCAGAGAAAAGACCAGAAGCTTACAGTCCGGCTTGACATCAGCAGGAGTACACAGTTTTTAAGCGCCATGCTTTTGATTTCTCCGATGCTTCCGCAGGGGCTGCATATTCAGATCACAAGTGAGAAGACGGATGGTTCTTATATCCGGATCACACGCAATATGATGGAAAACTGGGGTGTGCAGACGCAGTTTGATGGAAAGAATTATGAGGTGATGCCGGGGGCAGCTTATCATAAAACTACTTATGTCGTAGAACCGGATATGTCGGCGGCATGTTATTTTTATGGTGCGGCAGCGATCACCGGAGGAAAAGCCATAGTCGAAAATGTGCATATGGACAACACGCAGGGAGATAAAAAATTCTTAAAGGTGTTGGAGCAGCTCGGCTGTAAAGTGACAGATACCGCAAAAGGGATCTGTGTGGAAGGCCCGGAACATGGAAATATTCATGGAATCGATATAGATATGAACGATTTTTCTGACCAGACGATGACGCTTGCGGCGATGGCGCCATACGCAGATGCACCGGTGCATATTTCGCACATTGGCCACATCAGACTTCAGGAGTCTGACAGGATCCATGCGATCGTGACAGAACTGCGGCGTGCCGGTATCCGGTGCGAGGAAGAAGAAGACGCTTTGACCATTTATCCGGGAGTGCCGCATGCAGCTGTGATAAAAACATATGAAGACCACCGCATGGCAATGGCATTTTCGCTGCTTGGTTTACGGACTGACGGAATCATAATAGACGATCCGCTATGCTGCAAAAAAACATTCGAAAATTATTTCGAACTGTTTACAATATTGACTCAAGAGTGATCATATACAATGAAAAAAAGAATTTTAGTACCATTGCGAGTGACACGTAGCGGAAGCGTGTTTTCGTTGATCTTGAACAATTGAAAGAAGAGTAGGATGAGTTTCGCAAACGCCTAAATATAATGGAAACAGGAAAGGAGTACAAATTGTACGAGTTATTAAAAGAAGAGGGAAGAGCCAAACGTGGAGTATTTCACACAGTGCACGGAGACATCCAGACCCCTGTGTTTATGAATGTTGGCACAGTGGCAGCAATCAAGGGAGCTGTCTCCACTGAGGATTTAGAACAGATCAAATGTCAGGTGGAATTATCGAACACTTACCATCTGCATGTGAGAACAGGAGATAAACTCATCAAGGAGATGGGCGGATTACATAAATTCATGTCATGGAACCGCCCGATCCTTACAGATTCCGGTGGATTTCAGGTGTTTTCCCTTGCCGGTTTAAGAAAAATCAAAGAGGAAGGCGTTTATTTCCATTCTCATATTGACGGAGCCAAAATTTTCATGGGACCGGAAGAGAGTATGCAGATCCAGTCAAATCTCGGCTCAACGATCGCCATGGGTTTTGACGAGTGTGCGCCGGCTCTTGCGGAACGCCCTTATGTGGAGGCATCCGTAGCGAGAACGACACGATGGCTGGAGCGTTGTAAAAAAGAAATGAACCGCCTCAATTCGTTAGAGGATACCGTAAATAAAAACCAGATGCTCTTCGGTATTAACCAGGGTGCGATTTATGCGGATATCCGTATCGATCATGCCAAGAGAATCTCGGAGCTCGATCTCGACGGCTATGCAGTCGGAGGTCTCGCAGTCGGGGAAACACATGAGGAAATGTACTATATTTTGGATGAGACAGTTCCTTATCTGCCGAGAAAGAAACCAACTTATCTGATGGGAGTGGGAACTCCGGCAAATATTTTAGAAGGCGTTGACCGCGGTATTGATTTCTTTGACTGTGTTTATCCGTCACGGAATGGTCGTCATGGACATGTATACACCAATCAGGGAAAGATCAATCTGTTTAACCAGAAATATGAAAAAGATATGCGTCCGATCGAGGAAGGCTGCCAGTGCCCGGCATGCCGCAGATACAGCAGGGCATACATCCGCCATCTGCTGAAAGCAAAAGAAATGCTTGGAATGCGTCTGTGTGTACTGCACAATCTTTATTTCTACAATACGATGATGGAAGAGATCCGGGATGCGCTTGATGCCGGAAACTTCAGATCTTATAAGGAAGAAAAACTTTATAACATGGGACAGATCGACCGTGAAAAAGAAATGAGCGGACAGAAGAAGTTCCATTAAAAGGACAGATATTGTCTAAGACTAAATATTTTATAAAATTAATTGGAAAAGCTTGCCGAAACGCAAGGTTTTGTGTACAATGTTTTATAGTTTCTAAAAATATCAAAATACGATATTAGAGAGCAATAAGTTTTTAGGAGGAAGAAAGATGTTATCAATCTTGGCATCATCAGGAGCATCATCCGCAGCAGGAATGGGTGGAATGATCCTTTGGTTAGTTATTTTATTTGCATTTATGTATTTCTTCATGATCCGTCCACAGAAGAAAGAGACTCAGAAGAAAAATGCAATGTTATCGGAACTTGCAACAGGAGATACTGTTTTGACAACAAGTGGCTTCTACGGTACAGTTATTGATATCACAGACGATACAGTCATTGTTGAGTTTGGAAGCAACAAGAACTGCCGTATCCCAATGCAGAAATCTGCAATTGCAGCAGTTGAAAAACCGGAAGAAGCATAATGTAAATAGAGTGCTTTATCATAAGACGTCGGCAGTTGCCGGCGTCTTATCTGTATCTGAAAGAGCATCAGGGAAGCGGGCTGCTTATGGAACTGCTGTTTCACGCATGATCCGGATCAAAATATGATGATGAAAGGGAAAGAAAATGGTTTGTCTTGAAAAGCTGGATAGAAGTGATTTTGAAGAAGTTTATCGTATTATGGAACAGAGTTTTCCGGCAGATGAGAGAAGAAAAAAGGAAGGGCAGCAAAAACTTCTGGATGAAGAAAAATATGAGCTGCTCGGTGTAAGAAACGAGGGAGGGCTTCTGGCATTTTTAGCAGTCTGGGAGTTTGCGGAATTTGTCTTTATCGAGCATTTTGCAGTCAGTGAGAAAGCAAGAAACAGTGGGATCGGCGGAAAAATGTTAGAGGAACTGGCAAGGCAGAAAGCAGGAAAAGTTGTTCTGGAGGTGGAATTGCCGGAGGATTCCCTGAAAAAAAGAAGAATAGGATTTTATGAGCGGCATGGGTTCACTTTTAACGAATATCCATATATCCAGCCGCCGATGGGAGAAGACCGGCATGAAATCCCCCTGCGGATCATGTCAGCACCGGAACCGCTTTCAGAGGATGAGTTTCAGAGCGTGCGCACAGAATTATACGAAAGTGTTTATCATTATGTATGTGAGGAATGATAAGCTGTATTTTCTATAGGTAACAGTTATGACTATTATGAAAAAGAAAAATAGCAATGATAGTTGAAATGTTTCCAAAGATACTATATTATAGTCTTTATAAATACTGTCGGCAATTACTGTGCTAAAGTGAAAAAGATACGGATTCACAGAGGTGCACAGACAGGCTGTGAATTGAAAGAAAAGAGGGATTGGATATGGAGTGTCATATTGGTGTGATCTCAGGCGATGGAATCGGACCGGAGATCGTGGCAGAGGCGAAAAAAGTTTTAGATAAAGCAGGGGAGAAATACGGACATTCGTTTACGTATCAGGATATTCTGATGGGAGGATGTTCGATCGATGCGACAGGCGTGCCGCTTACCGATGAGGCAATTGCAGCTGCAAAGGCATCGGATGCAGTTCTGATGGGATCGATCGGTGGAAACACACAGACTTCCCCATGGTACAAACTGGCTCCGGAATTAAGACCGGAAGCAGGACTGTTAAAATTGAGAAAGTCTTTGAATTTATTTGCAAATTTAAGACCTGCTTATTTATATGAAGAATTGAAAGAAGCTTGTCCGCTCCGTGACGATATTATCGGAGATGGATTTGATATGATGATCATGCGCGAACTGACCGGAGGTCTTTACTTTGGGGCGAGAAAGACGGAGATGGTTGATGGTGTGATAACTGCAACCGATACACTTACTTACAATGAAAACGAGATCAGAAGAATCGCAAAGCGCGGATTTGATATCGCCATGAAGCGCAGAAAAAAAGTGACAAGCGTAGATAAGGCAAATGTTTTAGATTCCTCCAGATTATGGAGAAAAGTAGTGGAAGAAGTCGCAAAGGATTATCCGGAAGTTACTTATGAGCATATGCTCGTAGACAACTGCGCAATGCAGCTTGTCAAAGATCCAAAACAGTTTGATGTCATTTTAACAGAGAATATGTTTGGAGATATTTTATCAGACGAGGCAAGTATGGTGACAGGCTCTATCGGAATGTTATCCTCCGCAAGTCTGAATGACACCAGATTTGGTCTGTATGAGCCAAGCGGCGGTTCTGCACCGGATATCGCAGGAAAAGGAATTGCCAATCCAATCGCAACGATTTTAAGCGCAGCGATGATGCTCCGCTATACGTTTGATCTTGATAAAGAGGCAGATGCGATAGAAGCAGCCGTCAAACAGGTGTTAAAAGACGGTTACCGCACGATCGACATTATGCCGCAGGAAGATGCAAAGAAAGCATATGTAACACAGGTTGGCACATCACAGATGGGCGATCTGATCTGTGAGCGTATTTAATACAGAAAGATGGAATGGTATCACCTGAGGAGGAATATCCGGGCTGAATGATAATTTCAGGTGAGGGAAAGGAATGATAGAATATGAAGAGTGATAATGTAAAATCAGGGATGCAGCAGGCTCCACACAGAAGTCTTTTTAACGCACTGGGCTTTACAGAAGAAGAAATGAAAAAACCAATGGTAGGTATCGTAAGCTCCTACAACGAGATCGTACCGGGTCATATGAATCTGGATAAAATCGTAAATGCAGTGAAATTAGGCGTTGCAGAGGCAGGCGGTGTGCCGGTTGTATTCCCGGCGATCGCAGTGTGCGATGGAATTGCAATGGGACATATCGGTATGAAATATTCTCTTGTCACAAGAGATCTGATCGCAGATTCCACCGAGTGTATGGCACTCGCACATCAGTTCGATGCACTTGTCATGGTTCCAAACTGTGATAAAAACGTTCCGGGACTTTTGATGGCAGCAGCAAGAATCAATGTTCCGACTGTATTCGTATCCGGTGGACCAATGCTTGCAGGTCATGTGCACGGCAAAAAGAGAAGTCTTTCCTCTATGTTTGAGGCAGTCGGTTCCTACGCAGCAGGAACGATGACGGAGGAGGAAGTAAAAGAGTATGAAGAGAAAGTTTGTCCAACCTGCGGTTCCTGTTCAGGAATGTACACCGCAAACTCGATGAACTGTCTGACAGAAGCACTCGGTATGGGATTAGGCGGAAATGGAACCATCCCTGCAGTTTATTCAGAGCGTATCAAACTTGCAAAACATGCAGGAATGGCAGTCATGGATATGTACAATAAGAATATCCGACCAAGAGATATTATGACAAAAGAAGCAATCTTAAATGCCCTGACCGTAGATATGGCATTGGGATGTTCTACAAACAGTATGTTACATCTTCCTGCGATTGCCCACGAAGTAGGTTTTGATTTTGATATATCTTTTGCTAACCCGATCAGCGAAAAAACACCGAACCTCTGTCATCTAGCACCGGCAGGACCGACTTATATGGAGGACTTAAATGAGGCAGGCGGTGTCTATGCCGTTATGAAAGAGTTAGCAGACATTGGACTGATCAACACAGACTGTATGACCGTTACCGGAAAAACAGTCGGAGAAAATATTAAAAATGCAGTGAATAAGAACCCGGAGGTAATTCGTCCGGTTGACAATCCATACAGTAAGACAGGTGGTCTTGCAGTATTAAAAGGAAATCTTGCCCCGGATGGAGGCGTTGTAAAGCGTTCCGCAGTGGTAGATGAGATGATGGTGCATGAAGGTCCGGCAAGAGTGTTTGACTGTGAGGAAGATGCGATTGCTGCGATCAAAGGTGGAAAGATCGTGGCAGGTGACGTTGTCGTGATCCGTTACGAGGGACCAAAAGGCGGACCGGGCATGAGAGAAATGTTAAATCCAACCTCCGCAATTGCAGGAATGGGATTAGGTTCCTCCGTGGCACTCATCACGGACGGACGTTTTTCCGGTGCGAGCCGTGGAGCTTCCATCGGTCATGTGTCACCGGAGGCAGCAGTTGGCGGACCGATCGCTCTTGTGGAAGAGGGAGATATCATCAAAATCAATATCCCTGAGATGACCCTGGATATTGCAGTGTCCGATGAAGAGATGGCGGCACGTAAGGCAAAATGGCAGCCAAGAGAACCAAAAGTTACCACCGGCTACCTTGCGCGTTACGCATCTATGGTAACATCCGGCAACCGAGGAGCAATCTTACAGATTCCGGGAAAGAATGATTAAAGAAAAGAGGTTCATGTGTGCTTTCCGGATTTTGGAAGCATTGGTGAAGCAATTAGATATGGAAACACGAAAGGGGATTTAGAGAATGCAGTTAACAGGTGCGCAGATCGTGATCGAATGTCTGAAAGAACAGAAGGTTGATACTGTATTCGGATATCCGGGCGGCGCTATCTTAAATGTATATGATGAATTATATAAACATCAGAATGAGATCAGACATGTTTTAACTTCCCATGAGCAGGGTGCGTCCCATGCAGCGGACGGTTATGCGAGAAGTACGGGAAAAGTAGGTGTCTGTTTTGCAACAAGCGGACCGGGGGCAACGAACCTTGTCACCGGAATCGCAACCGCATATATGGATTCTATTCCGATGGTTGCACTTACAGGTCAGGTTGCTACAAAGCTAATCGGTAAAGACGCTTTCCAGGAAGTTGACATTACAGGTGCTACGTTGCCTTTTACAAAGCACAGCTACCTTATAAAAGACGGACTTGACATTCCGCGTGTTGTAAATGAGGCATTTCATATTGCAAACACAGGCCGTCCAGGTCCTGTACTTATCGACTTCCCTATGGATCTTCTAAAAAAGGAATTTGATTATCCTGAAGAAGACGAGGACGTTAATATCCGCGGCTACAAGCTAATGGGCAAAGCTAACGAATCACAGGTTAAGAAGGTTGCCGAGGCAATCAAAGGTGCTAAAAAGCCGGTTATACTTGCCGGTGGCGGTGTCGTTATATCAGACGCTACAAATGAATTCAGAAAATTTGTAAAAGAAACAGATATTCCTGTTGTTTCAACAAATCATAAGATTGGCGGAAAATTGGCGGCAGAGGAATTGGTTAGAAATAATTGTCGTTGTGTGTTACAGATTCAAGGCGCTCGAGTAGTTGATTCTCCGTCACATGAAAGGCATTATGAGTTTGAGCGATACATGAAAAAACGTGGTGTGACTGTTTATTCCCATGAAATGGACTGGAATGATTTTGATTATGGACAGTATGATGTAATGGCAGATATGCTTATGGATAAGTATCCGGATATTGATGGGATTTTTGCAGTGGATATGGTAGCAATTGCATGTATAAGACAGCTATTAAAACGCAAGAAAAAAGTTCCAAGAGATGTAAAGGTAGTAGCTTATGATGGAACTTATGTAGCGAAAGTTGGAGTTATGAACCTGACTGTTGTACAGCAGCCTATTGAGGAGCTGGCAAAACGTGCAGTTAATATTTTGCTTAATATGATACAGGGGAAAAAGTATCATAATAAAAAAGTGTTTTATGAGCCTACGTTACTTCTGGGAGATACGACAGATGATAAAGAATAAAACGTGGAAGAAAGTGTTACAATTTATCCTAATTGAATTTGTGCAAAATAAATAAAAAATATAAAAATGGAACGGATTCCATATAAAACTATTGACAAAAATAAGAGCAGAGTATATACT
>OLFT01003950.1_pt1 | contig 10256 bp, 14 predicted proteins | sample 1604921 | NCBI WGS metagenome assembly OLFT01 (sample SAMEA3888897, study PRJEB22519) | human gut metagenome | biome: human gut; feature: human-associated habitat; material: faeces | place: Denmark | collected 2013 | reverse complement strand
ACGGCTGCTCCATCGTCCGTGAGTATGTCGGTCACGGCATCGGCACGGAGATGCACGAGTCACCCGAGATTCCCAACTACGGCCATCCCGGCCGCGGACCCCGGCTTCTTCGGGGCATGACCATCGCGGTTGAACCCATGGTGAACGCCGGCACTGCCGCCATCCGCCAGATGCCAGACGGCTGGACCGTCCGGACTGCGGACGGCAAGTTGGCGGCCCACTATGAGAATACGCTTCTGATCACCGACGGGGAGCCTGAGATCCTGACGGCTCCCGCCATCTGAGGAAAGACGTATATGGAGATCGCAAAATCAGATATTGTTCGTTCCGATGCCGGCAGAGATCAGGGAAAACTCTTCATCGTTCTCGCGGTGGAGGGGGAGTACCTCCTGCTGGCAGACGGAAAAGGCCGCAAGGCGGAGTCACCGAAACGCAAAAAACGCAAACACGTGTTGTTTGTGGCGGAGGATGACAGCCGTCTGGCGGATAAGATCAAACGCAGCGAGAAGATCACCAACAGTGAGCTTCGCAGGACACTCGCGGCCTACCGCGGGGAAGTCCAACCGGACCAGGAGGGATAACGTTTGGCAAAATCCGACATGATCGAAGTGGAAGGCGTTGTGGTAGAGTCCCTGCCCAACACGACTTTCCAGGTGGACATTGGAAATGGCCACATGATTCTGGCACACATCTCCGGAAAACTCAGAATGAATTTCATCAGGATCTTGCCCGGCGATAAGGTCACCGTGGAGATGTCTCCCTATGACCTGACCCGTGGCCGGATCACCTGGCGCAGCAAATAAGCCGCGTCCGGCGAAATCTAAGACACAAAACGCTGAAAGGAAGGTTACAAACTTATGAAGGTAAGACCGTCCGTGAAGCCCATGTGCGAGAAGTGCAAGGTTATTCGCCGCAAAGGCCGTGTTATGGTGATTTGCGAGAACCCCAAGCACAAGCAGCGCCAGGGCTAAGATTGATTGGAGGTTAAAAAGTATGGCACGTATTGCCGGTATTGACCTGCCCAAGGATAAGCGCATTGAAATCGGCCTGACCTATATCTATGGTATCGGCCGCAAGAGCGCCAAGGACATCCTGGAAAAGGCCGGGGTCAACCCTGACACCCGCGTGAAGGATCTGACTGACGCCGAGGAGCAGAAGCTCCGTGACGTGATCGACAACTATATCGTCGAGGGCGATCTGCGCCGTCAGACCGCTCTGGACATCAAGCGCCTCAGCGAGATCGGCTGCTACCGCGGCATGCGTCATCGCAAGGGCCTGCCTGTCCGCGGCCAGCGCAGCAAGACCAACGCCCGCACCCGCAAGGGCCCCAAGAAGACCATCGCAAATAAGAAGAAGTAAGAAAGGAGAACAGCAATGGCACAGGCAAAGAAAGTCATCCGCCGTCGGCGGGAGAAGAAGAACATTGAGCGCGGCCAGGTCCATATCCGTTCTTCTTTCAACAACACCATGGTAACCGTTACCGATACCCAGGGCAATGCTATTTCCTGGGCTTCCTCCGGCGGACTGGGTTTCCGCGGCAGCAAGAAGTCCACTCCCTTCGCGGCTCAGACCGCAGCCGAGACGGCTGCCCGCGCCGCTATGGAGCATGGCCTGAAGACCGTTGAGGTCTTCGTCAAGGGTCCCGGCCAGGGCCGTGAAGCCGCTATCCGCGCGCTGCAGGCCGTGGGTCTGGAAGTGACCATGATCAAGGACGTCACCCCCATCCCCCACAATGGCTGCCGTCCCCCGAAGCGCCGCCGCGTGTAATCGAAAGAGGAGGTAACAAGCAATATGGCAAAGAATATGCAGCCCATCGCCAAGCGCTGCAAGGCTCTGGGCATCTCTCCTGCTGAGATGGGTTACGCTAAGAAGACCACCAATCGTAATCCCGGCGGCCAGATGCGTAAGAAGAAGAGCGAATACGGCCTCCAACTGGCTGAGAAGCAGAAGGTCAAGTTCATCTACGGTGTTCTGGAAAAGCAGTTCCACGCTTACTATGAGAGCGCTGCTGCCGCTTCCGGTAAGACCGGCGATAACCTGCTGATCCTGGTTGAGCGCCGTCTGGATAACGTTGTGTATCGTATGGGTCTCGCCGCTACCCGCCGTCAGGCCCGTCAGCTGGTGAGCCACGCCCACTTCACCGTCAACGGCAAGAAGGTCAACATTCCTTCCTACCTGGTGAAGGCTGGCGATGTCATCGAAGTGGCCGAGAGCAGCCGTTCTTCCGAGCTGTTCAAGCGCCTCACTGGTGAGAATGCCCCCATGACCCTGCTGCCTGCCTGGCTGGAGCGCACCAAGGGCACTCTCCAGGGTACGGTTGCTCACCTTCCCACCCGCGAGGAGATCGATACTCCCGTGGAAGAGCACCTCATCGTCGAGTTGTACTCCAAGTAATTGGGAGGATACCCTCGAAGAATGGTACGAACTGCAAGCGGCACGCGGCTTGACCGCGTGACCGCAATGACAAGATGAAGGAGGGTAACCGCATGATCGAAATTGAGAAGCCCCAGATCGAGTGCATCGAGACCCCGGCTGACATCACTTATGGCAAGTACGTGGTAGAGCCTCTGGAGCGCGGCTATGGCACCACCCTCGGCAACGCCCTGCGCCGCATTCTGCTTTCCTCTCTGCCCGGCACTGCGCCGACGACCATCAAGATCGACGGTGTGCAGCACGAGTTTTCCACCATCCCCGGCGTCAAGGAGGATGTGACGGAGATCGTTCTGAACATCAAGAGCTTGCTGACCAAGCTCCATGGTGATTCCGGCAAGACCGTCTATATCGAGGCGGTGGGTCCCTGCACAGTTACCGCCGGCGACATTAAGGCCGACGGTGAGGTGGAGATCCTGAATCCGGATCTGCACATTGCGACGCTGGACAGCGGTGCCACGCTGAACATGGAGATCACCCTCTCCCATGGTCGGGGCTATGTGCCCGCCGACCGGAATAAGCCCACGCAAAACGTCATCGGCACCATTGCCGTGGATTCCATCTATACCCCTGTCAAGAAGGTCAACTACACTGTGGAGCCCACCCGTGTGGGTACCTCCAGCGACTTCGACAAGCTGACGCTGGAAGTCTGGACCGACGGGACCATTTCTGCCCGGGACGCTGTTTCTCTGGGCGCCAAGATCCTGTGCGACCACTTCACTCTGTTCACCGACCTCTCCGAAAGCGTTGGCAGCAAGCCTACGGTGGTGGAGAAGGCGGAGGCCCAGCGTGACAAGGTACTGGAAATGACCATCGAGGAGCTGGACCTCTCTGTCCGCAGCTTCAACTGCCTCAAGCGCGCCAACATCAACACCGTCGAGGACTTGATCTCCAAGACCGAGGACGAGATGATGAAGGTCCGCAACCTGGGCCGCAAGTCCCTGGAAGAGGTCATCAACAAGCTGGCGATGATGGGCCTGTCCCTGTCCAGCGATGACAACAACTGAGCACACCACCCCCAGCCTGTCCCCCGGGACGGGCGGAGGCGTATGCGATTCGGGACCGTGGCGAAGGTATGTAACGTTCCGCTTCCCATGCTGCCCAGCTGGGCGGTCCTTGTGGGGTCCCGGGCCAATGGCCGAATGAACGAATTTGAAATGGATCTCGCCACGCGAGGTCAGAGGAGTGTTTCTCATGTCTCAGAAGAACCGTAAGCTGGGCCGCACCAGCGATCAGCGCCGGGCCATGCTCCGCGCCATGGTCACCTACCTACTGGAGAATGGTCAGATCAAGACCACCATCACCCGGGCTAAGGAAGTGGCTCCCGTGGCCGAGAAGATGATCACCCTGGCCAAGAAGAACGACCTGGCCTCCTACCGTCAGGCTCTGGGCTTCATCACTAAGGAGGATGTGGCCAAGAAGCTGTTTCAGGAGCTGGGCCCCAAGTATGCTGAGCGCAACGGCGGCTATACCCGCGTTGTCCGCATCGGCCCCCGCCGCGGCGATGCCGCCGAGATGGCGATCATCCAGCTGGTGTAATTCCGCACCGGAGTAACGAGATCCCGGCCCATCAGGGCCGGGATTTTTTCGCCGCGGCGGGGAAACCGGTCCACGGACAGTCCCCATTCTCAGAAAAAAGGGGCCCCCGGGCGAGCCCAGCGGCCGCGCAGCCGTTAGCGGCCTTGCCGCCTTACGGATGCGGCGTGCCCCTTGCGGGCAAGTGGGTCGCCTGGGGGGAGGGGGAGAAGCGGAATGAGTGAGCCCAGTCGGGAACGAGTGGGCGAAGGATATGGAGCCAGCGACGACGAGGCGGTCATCCCGCTGACCCCGCCCCATCCCCCGTGAAGCGCACAGAGACAGGTGCGGATCAACATTGAGGTGCAGAGCCGCCCCATGGAAATCGGAATCAGGGATCCCGGAGGAGCATCAGAGATACGGCTCCTCCGGGATCCTTTCGCCGTGATACAAAAAGGCGCAGGAACACCATGAGGATGTTCCTGCGCCGCAGGAGCGCCGGGGTCCTATGGATAACGCCGCCGGCTCAGCGGATCAGCCTGGAGGGGCTGAGAGACCGGAACTGCCGGGTCATGGTGAGGCAAAGGTCGTTGTAGTAGTCCAGATAGGCCTTTTTCTGCTGCCGCTGGACACGCTGGCGGTCCTGGAGCAGCTTCCACTCCGCGCAGCATTTGTGACAGCCGGGCTGATAGTTGGGACAGGTACCCTGACAGGGAAGCATGATCGACACCTCTCTCACAAAACATAGACGTTTGGGCTGAAAGGAAAAACAGCAGGCTCCAGAGGGCAAAACGCGCGTAGACGCGCAGCCGCTATGGACCTGCTGTTCGCTGGAGTGCGGAGAAAAAAGAGGGCCTCAGAGTCCCGCCTGGGGCCCGGATGATGCTGTCCCGGCGCTGATCCAACATGGAAACTCCTCCTTCCGCACTTCAGAAGCTGATTCCATTGTAGCAGACTTCCGGCGGCTTTTCCAGACGATTTCTGTAAAAAGCGTATGAAAAGTTTTCCAGGGGAAAGACCTGCGGGAAAACGGGCCGGTGTACACAAGGTACACCCGCTTGCTTACGGCTCAGAAGTCATAGCCCTCAATCACGGCCTCGGCCTGAGTGGAGGGTGCGTAGGCGCCGCCCTCCCCGAGTTCCAGAGCTTCGGCCTCCCGGTTGGTGAGCGCCAGATGGGTCTCGTCCAGAACCTTCAGCTCGTGGAGGAGCGCCAGCGTGTGGCTGGCCTGGGGGGTGAGGGTGATGGAGAAGGAGGAGCCATAAGAGGAAATACCTACATCCCCAGGCTTCGGAGGAGCCTCATAGTCAAAGTACAGGTCGGTGGCGCAGGTATTTTCCATCCGTTCGACACTGTTGTCAAAGAGATAGCGCACACCGATGGTGCCCTCAGCGAAGTCCTGCTTCATGGCCTGCCACAGCTTCTCAGTGGAGCCGTCGATATAGACGGTTTCATACTGCCGTGTCTGGGTGTTCCACACATCCTCCAGATAGGCGGCCACCAAACGGCAGTTGGCCTCAATGTCGTGGAAGCCGTAAAGCTGCTCCATATTTTCCCGGTCAGAGAGGAGCTGCCCCGCCGCCCAGGTGAGAGTTCCTTCCACGCCGCGGTCGGACTCCACGATGGGAAGGGCAGAATAGCCCCGCTCCAGAGCCGTGCCGTCGGCCAGCTCGTAGTGCAGATCCAGATAGAGGTATTCCGTATACCCCTGAGGATCAGACTCCTCATAGAGGTACTCCGTATACCCCTGAGGATCAGACTCCTCTTCCCTGTTCTCCTCCTCCAGTGCTAGGGCGGCGCGGTGGAGCTGGAGCACCAGAGCGATCTGCTCCGGGTCCTCCAGGGTCAGCCCACGCCCCTGCCCGTCGTCATAGGGGGCGCTGTGCAGGCCATTGAGGGTGACCGCAGTGACCTGATCGGCCTGGGGCACCCGGTCCTCAAAGCCGTACCAGTCGTAGTGGACGCTGAGGGAGAGGAGCACAATGACGGCAGCCAGAGGGACCGCGCCCTTCCAGGCCGCCAGCACCCGGAAGGACTTCCGCAGGAGCATCTCCGCGGCGAAGTAGCCTGCCAGCCCCCAGAACAGGATCCAGCCCATCAGGGTCAGGTCAGAGAGGCCGGACAGCAGCTCATAGGTGAACATTCCGCCAGTGAGTCCGGCGCACAGGGCCACTCCATATTTGAACAGGGGACGGACCAGCTTGACCGCCACCACGTCCCCGGCGGATTCGATGTGCCGGGACCGGTAGATTAGCAGGGCGGCGATGGACAGAGCCACGCCTGCGGCGGCGTAGACCGCCACCAGGCCGGGCTGGTAAAGCACAAAGGCGTCATCACGGGACACGATGGAAACTGCATTGGACAGGATGACGGGCGGGGACAGGTGATCCACAAGCTCCCATACAGGGGATGGGAAGGAGCGGAAGCCGTAGAGGAACAGATCGCATACCGCCTCCACTAGAGAGGTCATCAGAAAGGCCAGCAGGTTCAACACCCCATAGAACACCGGCAGGGCGGCCAGATGGCCGGTAAACATGGCGCAGAACACGGCGAAGGAGTAGAAAAAGAGGCACAGCCCGCCCTGGGCCAGCAGCCACTGGACCAGGGGCCAGAGGGCCAGACACCCCAGGGCCGCCTCCGTGGCGGCGGTGAGGGCGAAAACGGCCAGCTGGGGCAGCAGCAGGAAGGACAGCCCCGCCAGGTACTGGGTGAGAAACAGGGCCTCCCGCCGGAGGGGCAGGGCGTGCATCATGCACGCTGAGCGGCTGGAGTATAGATAGGAGAACACCGCCATGGCACACACCAGTCCCATCACCGCCGCCAGGGCTACACCCACCTCAAGCAGATAGGGGATCTGGCTGACCGCGTTTTGCAGGCGCTCCGCCAGCTCCTTCGGGGTGGACGAGCCCTTCCAGCGCATGGCGTCCGCCCACAGGCGCAGGGGCAGGACCAGCGTCCACCCCGCTGTGTACAGGGCCCAGATCGGCCAGAAGCGAAGGAATGTCTTGCGGAAGAGCGCTGTGTTAAAGAACGATGTCCCGGACCGCATAGTCCTCACCTCCCAACTCATAGATAAAGATCTCCTCCAGAGACAGGGGCAGGGCCTCCATCAGCATGGGGGAAAAGACTGCCACCCGGCTTTTGATGACCGCCGGTTCCCCCCGGACGATCAGGGTGTGGACCCGCCCCAGCTGGGTGACATGGAGCACATTCAGATCCGGAGGCAGCTGGGGCAGCTGCCCGTCAGGAAAGACCACCTGGAGCTTCAGGATGTTGTCCTGAAGGTCGGTGAGGGAGCGCTCCAGCAGCACCTTTCCGTGGGAGAGGATGCCCACATGGTCGCACACATCCTCCAGCTCCCGCAGGTTGTGGGAGGAGACCAGCACGGTGGTCCCCCGCTGGGCCACATCTCCCATGAGGAGGGACCACACCTGCCGCCGCATCACCGGATCCAGGCCGTCCACCGGCTCATCCAGCACCAGGATGTCCGGCATACAGCACAGGGCTAGCCAGAAGGCGGACTGCTTCTGCATCCCCTTGGACAGGCGGCGGATGGGCTGCTTCTCATCCACGGCGGGGAAGGCGTCCTTCAGGGTTTGGTACCGCTTGTCGTCGAACTGAGGGTACAGTCCCCGGTAGAACTTCATCATGTCCCGGGTGGAGGCCGACAGGAAGTAGTACAGCTCGTCTGGGATCCAGGCCATCCGGCTCTTCACCGCGGGGTTTTCATACACTGGCTGACCGTCCACCCGCACGGAGCCGGAGTCCGGCCGGTAGATTCCGGTGATATGCCGCAGGATGGTGGACTTGCCTGCGCCGTTGGGCCCCACCAGGCCGTAGATGGAGCCGCCCTCCACCGACATGGTCAGACCGTCCAAAGCCCGGAAGCCGTCAAAGCTTTTGACCACGTTGTTCACTTGGATCATTGTGCTTCCCCTCCTTCCATAGCCCGCACCCGGGAAGTGAGCTGCTCTCCGGTGACCCCGAGATAGAGCAGCTCGGCGGTCACGGTGTCAAAGCGTCCCAGCAGACTGTCCCGCCGGCCCTGGTCCACCCCGGTGTGGGGCGCGGCGAAGGAGCCTTTCCCCGGGACGGAGCAGACATAGCCCTCCGCCTCCAGGGACTCGTACGCCCGCTGGATGGTGTTGGGGTTGATAGCTAGGCTGCTGGCCAGGGCACGCACCGAGGGGAGCTTCTCCCCCTCCCGGATCACGCCGGTGACCATCAGGCGGCGCAGGCCGTCCCGCACCTGCTCATAGATGGGCCGGGCGTCCCGATAGTCCAGATTCAGCATACCACGTCCTCCCTTCTGCCGCAGGTCCCGCAGAGGGGCGGAACTGTGCGGCTGTATGAACTGTATTAGTACACTAAGTGTACCCAGGAGGTGGAGGAAAGTCAATTAAGAACTGTTTAAGATTTTCTTAGGATGGGGAGGCCGCCGCAGTTGCAGCAGGGATCCATTCCGGTCACCAAATGTTTTTTGGAAGAAATATAAATTGCAAAATAGACTGGGGATGTGTATGATTAAGGTGAACAAATATTCCCATGTTAAGACTTGAAGGAGGACCAGCAATATGTTTTCATCCATTGGCTTTATCGGCACAGGCACCATGGGTGCGGCGGTGGCCCGGGCGGCGGTCAAGGGGGCCCAGGGCGCGCCTGTCCTTCTGGCCAACCGGACCCGGTCCAAAGCGGAGGCAGTGGCCCGTGAGCTGGGCGCGCAGACGGCGGACAACGAGACGGTGGCCCGGGAGTGCAGCCTGATCTTTCTGGGGGTGAAGCCCCAGATGATGGAACAGATGCTCTCCGGGCTGGTCCCCATTCTGAAGGCGCGGAAGGACCGGTTCGTGCTGGCCTCCATGGCCGCGGGGCTGGACGCCCGGCGCATTCAGGAGATGGCCGGCGGCGCGTATCCGGTGATCTGCCTGATGCCCAACACTCCGGTGGCAGTGGGGGCCGGTGTGGTGCAGTACTACGGGGTGGACGCCACTGAGGAGGAGCTGTCCGACTTCCAGAACCTGCTGTCCGCTGCGGGGATGATCGACCGGGTCGACCCAGAGCGGCTCAACGCGGCCAGCGCTGTCTCCGGCTGCGGCCCTGCGTTCTGCGCCATGTTTATAGAAGCCCTTGCGGATGGCGGCGTGGCCTGCGGCCTGCCCCGGGCCAAAGCGCAGGAGTATGCCGCCCAGATGGTGCTGGGCAGCGCAAAGCTGGTGCTCGAGAGTGGCCAGCACCCCGGCGCACTCAAGGACGCCGTGTGCAGCCCCGGCGGCAGCACCATTGCCGGTGTGGCGGCACTGGAGGACCGTGGTTTCCGGGGGGCCTGCATCGCCGCTGTGGAGGCGGCCTGCAAGCGCACGAAGGAACTTGGCTGAAAAACGGGAGCAACAAAAATCGCGGCGCCGGAAATCTCCGGTGCCGCGATTTTTTGTGTACTTTTATACGGTACGAGCCTCCGGCCTCCACAGGAGCTCTTCAAAGCCGGTGATATAGACATCACAGAAGGCGCGCATTTCCTTTTCGTCTCCGGCGAAAAAGTCATCGTAAACGCCCACCACCCGCATTTTTGCGCTGCGGGCGCCCCGGCAGGCGGCAAGGCTGTCATCAAACAGCGTGCAGCTCTCCGGCTCCACACCAAGCTGCCGGGCCACGGTGAGCCAGAGCTGCTTGTCCTTTTTTTCGAGGCCAAGCTCCTGCGCGAAGGTGACGGACTCGAAATATTTCATCAGCCCCAGCTTTTCCATGGCGGTGCGGCAGTGCACCGGCACACTGGAGGTCACCAGCGCCATCCGGCGGTTTTCCATGCGGCACTGCTTCAAAAATGCCCGAACACCGGGCTTTACCGTCACATGGGCGTAGGCGTCCTTGGCCAGCTCCATCCACTCCGCCATGATGGCCTCCTCACTTTCCGGGAGATGGCAGAATTCCTTGGTGAACTTGGCGGCAAGGGGGAAAATGGTGTGGGCCACGCCCTCGTAGTAGGCGCGGGTATAGGGCAGACCCCGGCGGGCTAAAAATTCCCGGTCCACGTCCTTCCATACGCCGTTGGAGTCGATCAGCGTACCGTCCATATCGAATAAATACATGCTCCTTTTCAAGCCAGAACCGCCATGGGAAATCCTTTGCCTCCTCCGCGTAGTCCACACCGATGCGCGGCCCGGTGCAAAGCCGCTCCGGTTCGTGGGGCGGCTCCGCAAGGCCGATGTCTGCAAGGGAATCGCAGAGGAACAGCGTGTCCCCCGTCAGGTCCAGCCGGTTCTGCGCCGTGGTGAGGTCCAGCGCTTTGCAGATCTTGCCGGGGCCATTGAGGA
>OLFT01003948.1_pt1 | contig 10258 bp, 6 predicted proteins | sample 1604921 | NCBI WGS metagenome assembly OLFT01 (sample SAMEA3888897, study PRJEB22519) | human gut metagenome | biome: human gut; feature: human-associated habitat; material: faeces | place: Denmark | collected 2013 | reverse complement strand
GCCTCTATTTTCGATATCGCGGATGTCGGTATTGTGGGAGATGTCAAAGAAATTCTTCCGCTGCTGATTGAGGAAATCAAAGCACGGAAATAAACTTGATGATTGGTGCGATTACCCTTATAATATGAGGAGGAATTACAATGGAAAAATATAATCAGCTGACTCCGGAAATCATTGCTCAGATTCAGGCAGTATCTGAGCATGTTCTCGTTGGAGACGATATCAATGTGGATTTCGCAAGAGACGAGATGCCAATCTACGGCACCCATATGCCAGACCTGGTCGTGCAGCCGACTTCCACAGAGGAAGTCGCCGCAGTCATGAAGATCTGCTATGAAAACACCATTCCGGTAACCCCGAGAGGCGCAGGCACCGGTCTTGCAGGCGGCGCGGTTCCGTTGCTTGGTGGTGTGCTCATCGATATCTCCAAGATGAACCGGATCTTAAGCTACGATATGGAGAACTTCGTAGTAGAGATTGAGAGCGGCGTGCTCTTAAATGATCTGGCCAATGACTGCTTAAGCAAGGGCATGATGTATCCGCCGGATCCGGGTGAAAAGTTTGCGACTCTCGGCGGAAATGTTTCCACGAACGCAGGCGGCATGCGCGCCGTCAAATATGGATGCACAAGAGATTATGTGCGCGCCATGACCGTTGTCCTTCCGACCGGTGAGATCGTAAAGCTGGGCGCTACCGTCTCAAAAACAAGCACCGGCTACAGCCTATTAAACTTAATGATCGGTTCCGAGGGGACCTTAGGTATCATCACAGAGCTCACCTTAAAGCTCATCCCGGCACCGAAGGAGACCATCAGCCTGATCATCCCGTATGAGAACCTGGAAGACTGTATTGCGACGGTTCCGAAATTCTTCATGAACCACTTCCAGCCGCAGGCATTGGAATTCATGGAAAAAGAGATCGTTTTAGCTTCTGAGCGCTACCTCGGAAAGAGCGTATTCCCGAAGCAGGTCGAGGGCGTTGATATCGGCGCTTACCTTCTCGTGACATTCGACGGCGACAACATGGAACAGCTGGAGGAGCTCACAGAGCAGGCGGCTGAGGTTGTTCTCGACGCGGGCGCTGTGGATGTTCTCGTTGCTGATACCCCGGCGAAGAAGAAAGACGCATGGGCAGCGAGAAGCTCCTTCCTTGAGGCCATCGAGGCGGAGACAAAGCTTCTCGATGAGTGCGACGTCGTCGTTCCGGTCAACCAGATCGCGAAATACCTGACATACGTCAAGGGAGCGTCCGAGAAATATGACTTCGAGGTCAAGAGCTTCGGACATGCGGGTGACGGTAACTTACATATCTATACATGCGCGAACGACATGGATGAGGAGACATTCAAGAAACAGGTTTCCGAGTTCATGGCAGACATCTACAGGAAGGCAGCAGAGCTGGGCGGTCTGATCTCCGGTGAGCACGGAATCGGCTTTGGGAAGAAAGGCTATCTTGCAGAGTTCGCAGGTCCGGTGAACATGCGCCTGATGCGCGGCATCAAGGAGACCTTCGACCCGAAGATGATCTTAAACCCGGGCAAGATCTGCTATGATCCGAAGGAAGAGGCGTAAAGTATTCTGTTTAGCCCCGGCAGCAGTCCTTTTCCTCCCCGTGAGACGGCTGCCGTACACCAATATATTTGTTGACACTGTCTGTCGGCCGGCAATCTCCCCCGTGAACCGGTCGGCGCAAATAAAAAAGAAAGGAAAGCTGCTGTCCGGCAAGCCCGCATATTTTCCAGGGCGGCCGCAGAAGACATAGCAGCAAAGGAATTTCATTATGGCATACTTAATTTCTGAAGAGGCGCAGGATCTCCTGCAGGACGTTAAAAATTTCTGTGACAAAGAAGTTGCAGAGCAGTGCAAGGAATACGATGTTTCCGGCGAATGGCCGAAGGCAATTTATGATAAAGCGGTCGAGCAGGGCTATCAGGCTCTCGAGGTTCCGGAAGAGTTCGGCGGCCCGGGCCTTTCCCGTGTGGATGTAGCTGCCCTTATCGAGCAGATGGCGATCGCGGACGCAGGCTTTGCCACAACGATCTCCGCCAGTGGACTCGGCATGAAGCCGGTCCTCATCGCGGGCAGCGACGAGCAGAAGCAGCATGTCTGCGATCTGATCCTCGACGGAGGCTTCGGTGCGTTCTGTCTGACAGAGCCGGGTGCAGGCTCCGATGCCAGCGCAGGCAAGACCACAGCGGTGAAAGACGGAGATGAGTATGTATTAAACGGCAGAAAATGCTTCATCACGAACGGCGGTGTCGCTTCCTTCTACTGCGTGACAGCCATGACCGATAAATCCAAAGGGGTAAAGGGAATCTCCATGTTCCTGGTAGATGCCGGAACTCCGGGTCTCTCCACAGGACATGAGGAAAACAAGATGGGTATCCGTACCTCCAATACCTGTGACGTTGTATTCGAGGACTGCAGGATCCCGGCGGCGAACCTCATCGGAGAGGAAGGAAAGGGCTTCGGAATCGCCATGAAGACTCTCGACCAGGCCCGCGCATGGATGGGCTGCGTTGCCACAGGTATCGCCCAGAGAGGCATCAACGAGGCAGTCGCATACGGCAAGGAGAGGATCCAGTTCGGCAAACCGATCATCAAGAACCAGGCATTACAGTTCAAGGTAGCCGACATGGAGATCAAGACAGAGACGGCCCGTCAGATGGTTGCCCATGCTTTAACAAAGATGGATATGGGACTTCCGTACACGAAGGAATCCGCTATCGCGAAATGCTATGCGTCCGATATCGCAATGGAGGTTGCTTCTGAGGCGATCCAGATGTTCGGCGGTTACGGCTACAGCAGAGAGTACCCGGTCGAGAAGCTTCTTAGAGATGCGAAGATCTTCCAGATCTTTGAGGGAACCAATGAGGTACAGAGAATTGTTGTGGCAAACAACGTGATAGGAAAGTAAAAGCAATTTGCGCGTAAAGGCAAATGAATGGCGGAGAAACGGCTGTGAAAGCCGCAAAATTTCGAGATATTACACCGGTCCGGCAGTATCCGTGAAGAACTGGTTCTGCCGGAACCGGACGAATTTTGGAGGAAAACATGGAAATTTTAGTATGTGTAAAACAGGTTCCGGACGATTCCGTTGAGATCTCCCTGGATCCGAAGACAGGGGCACCGGCTCTTGACGGTGTGACACCGGTAGTAAACGCATTTGATACATATGCGCTGGAGATGGCAGTCCGCTTAAAAGAGGCGGCAGGAGGAGAGGTGACCGTTCTTTCCATCGGCGATGAGAGCGTTAAGAACTCCTTAAAGAACTGCCTGGCAGTGGGCGCTGACTACGCGTACCTTGCGGCAAATGACGCTTACCAGAGCGCTGATCCGGGGATCATCGCAAAGGAACTGAAGGCTGCGAAGGAAGCCATCGAGGAGAAGACTGGAAAGAAATTTGACATCGTGTTCTGCGGCAAAGAGACCACAGATTTCGCTTCCGGACAGGTGGGAACGATCTTGGCGAAGGAGCTTTCCGCTCCGGTAACAGCAGATGTCGTTGATATCACAGCAGGAGAGGGAAAAGTGACAGTAAAGCAGGAGACGGAGGAAGGTTACTGCATGATCGAGTCAGGGCTTCCGTGCGTTGTGGCTGTCAATAAGCCGGAGTATGACCCGCGCTATCCGACGATCAAGAGCAAGATGGCAGCGAGAAAGAAACCGATCGAGGAGCTCGCCGCAGAAGAGGCAGGATCTGCACAGGTCGAGGTCCTCAGGGTCTACGCACCGGCAAAGAGAGCCGCAGGTGTGAAGATCAAGGCAGAAGATCCGGCGGAGGCGGTAAGCCAGGCGCTCGCCATGATGAGCGAAGCAAAAGCAATCTGATGAATGCTGGATCGGCAGAACCGGCTTTGGCCCGCGCAAAACGTGAAGTCAGCCGGAATTAAGCATGGAAGGAAATTGAGACGATGAAATATACAGATGGAAAGAATATCATGGTCTACGCCCAGAGCGCAGACGGTGCACCGGTCGGTGCAGCACTTGAGACAGTCAGCAAGGCCGCAGAGCTTGCAAAGGCAAACGGCGAGGAAGTGATCGCTGTTGTATTTGGAAAGGACACTGATACAAAGACCGTGATCACAGCAGGAGCTTCCAAGGTCCTCGTGGCAGGTGAGGAAGGACTTCAGGCTGAGGAGAAGGCACAGATCCTCGTAAAACTTGCGGAGAAATATCAGCCGAAGGCAGTCTATATGGCAGGAACCCCGGAGGGAAAGATGATCGCCCCGGCAGTCTCCGCAGTCTTTGAGTCCGGCTGTGTGACAGATGTGACAGGGATCACTGCAGACGGCGTTTACACATCCCTTTCTTACAACGGAAATGTACTGAATGACATGAAGATGGGAGAGAACCTTCCGCATGTTGCGACCGTACGTTCCGGTTCTTTCGCAAAAAAATTAGACGAGAGCAGAACCGGCGAAGTCATCGCTGAGGACGCCTCCGCAGACACAGTCCGCACAAAGGTCGTTGAGACAGTAAAAGAGATCGCAGAGACCGTCAACCTCGAGGAAGCACAGATCATCGTATCCGGCGGAAGAGGAATGGGCAGCAAGGAGAATTTTGCCCTTGTGGAAGAGCTCGCGGAGGTCATGGGAGGCGTTGTGGGAGCCACCAGACCTGCAATCGAGGAAGGCTGGGTATCCAGAGCCCACCAGGTCGGGCAGTCCGGCAAGATCGTCGCTCCGAAGCTCTACATCGCATGTGGAATCTCCGGCGCCACCCAGCATGTATCCGGCATGATCGGTTCCGGCTATATCGTAGCCATCAATAAGGATGAGGATGCGTCCATCTTTGATGTGGCAGATGCGGGAATCGTCGGGGATGTCACAAAGATCCTTCCGGTGATGATCGAAGAGATGAAGAAAAGAAAAGCGGAATAAAGGTCGTATTTACAAAAGCCATGATGTAAATAGAGAGAGTCCCCCGGTATTAAAGCTGGGGGATTTTTCAGCAGTATAACTTTCTGAGCGGTGCTTTGCAGCTTACTACTATTTGCGAATCAACAGAGAATTTTATCGACTATAAATTCGCCGCAGGCAGTGTCTGGAATCTTATAAAATTCGTAACTGTTCAGTACCTTCACAGTTACATGCAAAAATCCATTCCAAATCGGCTACGCCGATGGGATTTTTGCCTTTTAGCCTAGGTTTTCTTACGGTCAGCGCAGCAAGTGCGCAGACCTACTGAACAGTTACTAAAATTCTATAACAATACGCCAGATAGAATTCAATCTATCCGGCGTATTGCTTTACTTAGGATTAGTTATATCCAGGTCCCACAGGAATATATACCTGGTCAAGCGGCGATTTCGGCGCTGCTTTTGTGGTCTCCGGAACGGTTTCCGGAACAGTCTCGACCTTTGTGGAACCCATGTTCTCAGTGTCTTCTTCGCTCGGAAGAACAACGGAGGTCGAGCTGTGGATCGTGCAGGTTCCCGGAGAACGGTATTTAGAATCATCCGTTCCGCCGGATTCGCCGTCCGGAATCACCATGAAGGTCCTTGTAGTCTTCGCAGGGCAGTATTCCGTTGCAAGTCCGCCGGACTCGCTGCACACGGTCAGCTGTACATGATGGTCGCAGACCTCTGTTGGAACAGTTCCCTTTGCAAAGTACTCGGTGTAAACGGCGTTTCCTCTTGGATCATTCTCGCAGACACCGGGGATCGCAAGCTTTCCGGATTTCCGGCAGATCTGGGCGGTTGTGACGGAGGACGGAACCGGGAAACCGGTGTCCGCAAGTCCCTCATGGATCTTTGTCATGATCGCCTTCCAGATCTTCTTGTGGTAGGAAGTGCTGCTTCCGATGGCTGAGATCTTCTGGTTATCGTCACATCCGGACCAGATTCCTGCCGTGTAGTACGGGGTAAATCCGACAAACCAGATATCATTATTGTTTGTTGTGGTACCGGACTTACCAGCGTTGGACATTCCCGGAATATTTGCCGCGGCACTTGTGGAGTTCAAGCTGACTCCGGAGGACGCGAACATGCGGCTGCTCTCCATGGACTGGGACATCGCGTCCGTGAGAAGGAATGCGGTGGAGTCCTTAAGTACGCGCTTTGTCTCCGGCGCATTTTCCAGAAGCACTTTTCCGTTGTGGTCCAGGATCTGGGTGAAGAACACTGGTTTCGTGTAGATACCGCCGTTTGCGATGGCCGCAAAGGCATTGGTGAGCTCCAGGTTTGAAACGCCCTTTGTGATACCGCCGAGAGCGGTGGAAGCGTTGTAGTCCGTATCTGTTAAGGAAGTGATCCCTAAGTTTCTCGCGTATTCCACGCCGAGCTGCGGTGTCACAGTCTCGATCATGCAGCGGACGGCAACAATGTTCATGGAGTAGACGATACCGTCACGGATCGTGCTGTAGCCCATGTAGCCCTTGCTGCTGTACCAGTTCCGGAACGTCTTTGTGCCCATGGTGTACGGGCCGTCGTAGTAGACACTTCCCAGGGTAGCGCCGCAGGTATCGATCGCCGGGGCGAAGGATGTGATGACCTTGAAGGTGGAACCAGGCTGGCGCAGGGTGTTTGTGGCACGGTTTAAGGAACGGCTGACCTCTTTCTGGCCGCGGCCGCCGCTGAGCGCCTTCACATAGCCGCTGGACTGGTCGATGAGGACGAAGGACGCCTGAGGCTGAAGTACATAGTGGACAGATTCGCCGAGAACCGTATCCCCGTCTTTTGTCACTGCAGCTTTGTATTTCGCGATGGCCTTATCCGCCTTCTCCTTTGAGGAGAAGAGACCGTCGAAGTTTGTCTCGCCGAGTTCCTTGCGGAAGTATGTTTTTAATGTCTCATCGGAATAGTTCGTTGTTGTCTGGTCCGGATGCTGGATCGACAGACGGTAGTCGATCGAGTAGTAGACAACGTCGTAGTTTTCCGGTCTGCTGATCTCTTCATCCACCACGGACTGGATATCCGGATCCTGGGTGGTGTGGATCTCAAGACCGCCGGAGAAGAGGAGATTGTAGGCCTGCGTCTCCGTGTAGCCTTTCTTGTCCTGCAGGGCTTTTAATACCTGATCGATCAGCTCGTCGGTAAAGTAGGAGTACGGCGTCTGGGTCTCTTTTGTGACGATATCCACGTTTTTGATCCGGGAGTAAACGTCATCGGCAAGAGCCTCCTCCTGCTCTTCCTTCGTGATTTTTCCCTGCTCGTACATGTACTGGAGGATCACGCGGCGCTTTTCTTCGTTGCGTTTTCTTCCGTTCTCGGAGAGCGGGTTGAATCTCGACGGGTTCTGGGTGATTCCGGCGATGACGGTCGCTTCGGAGAGTGTAAGGTCCGAAACATCCTTATCAAAGTAACGGAGAGCCGCCGCCTTTACGCCCAGAGTGTTGTTTCCGAGGTTGATGGTATTTAAGTAGTTTTTGAGGATGATCTTTTTATCCATGATCTTCTCTAACTGGATCGCCAGATACTGCTCCTGGATCTTTCGCTCAAGTTTCTCCCCGAAGGTGTCCTCATTGCCGCCTTCAAAGATATTGTTTTTAATGAGCTGCTGGGTCAGGGTACTTCCGCCGCCGGCACTGGAGTCACCGGTAATGATTCCGACGGCCGCACGGACCATGGAACGGACATCAACGCCTTTGTGGGACCAGAACCTGGAATCCTCGATCGCGATGAAGGCGTCGATCAGGCACTGGGGAAGTTCCTCGTAGGATGCCTCAAGACGGTTTGCTCCTGATTTTACGAGCGTTTCCGTGAGGTTTCCCTTACTGTCATAGACCATGGTGGCATAACCGCTTGGCTCGATGCTCGCTACATCGATCTCTGGGGCTGCGTCGATAACGCCCTTGAAGATTCCGTAGCCGAAGCTGATTCCAAGCACCGCTGCAAACAGAACCAGGATCAGGATGATCTTTGTGAGAAGAAGCACCAGATGTGAGGTGATCTTCTGTGATCTGGAATTTGTCTTGCGGAGTGTCTTTTCCACCTCGTTTTTTCCATAATTCATTCAGGATGCCTCCTTTATCATTCCCTAATTATAGCAAAGTTTCATTCATTTATAAATAGTTATTGTGGAAAAGTTTGGTTTGTATTATGATATTTTTGACCGCAAAGTGGGAAAATATGAAGGAAAAATTACATTTTGTGGTCGGAATCGTCAAAGACATGACAAAAATATGAATGACAGGGATATCTTTCCGCAATGCGGAATTATGAGGGTTGCCTGTCCGGTTCTGCCCGGAAACCGGAAATAACGGAAAAATATACGGGACGGACAGCAGGTTTGGACGGGATATGAAGGAGAGAAGATATGGCTCTTAACAGCGTGAAAATTTTATACAAAGGCGGCACAGCGGAGATCGAAGTGAAGAAATCCCGCTTTATCGCGAACCTGAAACCGGTGGAGTCCGAAGAGGAGGCAGCGGCGTTTATCGCCGAGATCAAAAAGAAATACTGGGACGCCCGCCACAACTGCCAGGCCTTTACCATCGGCATGAACCACGAGCTCACAAGATGCAGCGATGATGGGGAACCGGCCCAGACGGCGGGCCGGCCGATGCTTGACGTGCTTTTAGGCGAGGATGTCCACAACGTCTGTGTCGTCGTGACGAGATATTTCGGCGGGACCCTGCTTGGAACAGGCGGTCTTGTGCGGGCTTATTCCGGCGCTGTGAAGGAGGGACTTGCGGCTTCCGAGATCGTTGAGAAGAAGCGCGCCTTTGAGATGAAGATCGTGACGGACTACACAGGTATCGGAAAGATCCAGTACATTTTGGGACAGGAAAATATGACGGTGTTGGACAGCGTGTACACGGATAAGGTGGAGTTTTCCGTTCTCGTCCCGGTGGCAGAGTACGATGGCCTGGAAAAGAAGATCACCGAGGGGACAAGCGGCGGCGCGAAGATCGGGAAGGGCGATGAGGTGTGGTACGGCACACTTAATAAGGAAGTGATTCTGTTTTAACTGCCGGCCGGGGCATCAGTCTGCACATACAGAAGTTATGTCTTGAAGGGGATATCAGGCTGATCCTTGAATGCCGCAGCAAGCCAGTATAAACGGGGGTTCTGACATTTCGAATGGGTGAGAGAAAACTAACTGCCGATTGGATAGAAAAAAACACACAGAAAAGGCAGATCTGCCCCGAATTTTGAAAGATTATATATTGCATTTTGATTTCATGAATGCTATAATTTTGAGTCGGTAATGCAAAAATTAGGAAATGTAGTGTATACAATGTAAGATGACTGTGCAAAACGGGTCGGGAAATGATCGGTGAGAGGACAGTTATAGATGAAGAAAGAGGATTGATTATGAAGATCAAACGCGAAGATATCAGAAACATTGCGATCATCGCCCACGTTGACCACGGTAAAACGACCCTGGTAGACCAGTTGTTAAAGCAGAGCGGCGTATTCCGTGCAAACCAGGAAGTAGAAGAGCGTGTCATGGACTCCAATGACATCGAGAGAGAAAGAGGAATCACCATCCTCTCCAAGAATACAGCCGTATTCTACAAGGGTGTGAAGATCAATATCATCGACACCCCAGGTCATGCGGACTTTGGCGGCGAGGTTGAGCGTGTCCTTAAGATGGTAGACGGTGTTGTCCTTGTTGTCGACGCATTCGAGGGACCGATGCCGCAGACGAAGTTCGTTCTCCAGAAAGCACTTGACCTTGACTTAAGAGTTATCGTCTGCATCAACAAGATCGACCGCCCGGAGGCAAGACCGGATGCAGTGATCGACGAGACTCTTGAATTATTCATGGATCTCGACGCATCTGATGAGCAGCTTGACTGTCCGTTCGTTTACGCGTCTGCCCGTGCAGGTTTCGCAAAGAAAGAATTAGATGATCCTGAAGTGGATATGAGTCCGTTATTCGAGACCATTATCAACTATATCCCGGAGCCGGAAGGTGATCCGGAGGCTGAGACCCAGGTCCTTATCAGCACCATCGACTACAACGAGTTCGTAGGCCGTATCGGTATCGGTAAGATCGACAGCGGTTCCTTAAAGTTAAATCAGGACTGCGTGATCGTAAACCATCATGATCCGGACAAGATGAAGAAGGTTAAGATCGGTAAGCTCTATGTATTCGACGGCTTAAAGAGAGTTGAAGTACAGAACGCGACCATCGGTGAGATCGTAGCGATCTCTGGTATCCCGGATATCCATATCGGTGATACCCTGTGCTCCCCGGAGAAGCCGGAGGCGATTCCGTTCCAGAAGATCTCCGAGCCGACGATCTCCATGAACTTCATGGTAAACGACAGCCCGCTGGCAGGTCAGGAAGGTAAATTCATCACTTCCC
>OLFT01003943.1_pt1 | contig 10261 bp, 11 predicted proteins | sample 1604921 | NCBI WGS metagenome assembly OLFT01 (sample SAMEA3888897, study PRJEB22519) | human gut metagenome | biome: human gut; feature: human-associated habitat; material: faeces | place: Denmark | collected 2013 | reverse complement strand
AGTCGGAGGAGCCCACCATGCGGAACTCGAACTTGTTGCCGGTGAAGGCGAAGGGGGTGGTGCGGTTGCGGTCGGTGGCGTCCCGGCTCAGGACGGGGACGGTGGACACGCCGGAGTCCAGCTTGCCGGAGGCCAGCAGCTGGATGGAGTCGGCGTTGGAGACGATCTGGTCCACCACGCTCTCCAGCTGGTCGCCCAGGCAGATGGAGATGATGGCGGGAGGGGCCTCCTGGCCGCCCAGGCGGTGCTCGTTGCCCACGCAGGAGGCGGACTGCCGCAGCAGGTCGGCGTGGACGTCCACTGCCTTCATGATGCAGGAGAGGACCAGCAGGAACTGCAGGTTCTCGTTGGGGGTGTCGCCGGGGTCCAGCAGGTTCTCGCCGGTGTCGGTGCCGATGGACCAGTTGTTGTGCTTGCCGGAGCCGTTGACGCCGGCATAGGGCTTTTCGTGGAGGAGGCAGACCAGGCCGTGACGGGTGGCCACCCGCTTCATGGTCTCCATGGTCAGCTGGTTCTGGTCCACGGCCAGGTTGCACATGGTGAAGATGGGGGCCATCTCATGCTGGGCGGGGGCCACCTCGTTGTGCTGGGTGGTGGCGGGGATGCCCAGCTTCCACAGCTCCTGGTTCAGGTCGGCCATGAACTGGCCCACACGATAGCGGATGACGCCGAAATACTGGTCGTCCAGCTCCTGGCCCTTGGGGGCGGGGGCGCCGAACAGGGTGCGGCCGGTGTAGATGAGGTCGCGGCGCTTTAAGTACTTGTCCCGGTCCACCAGGAAATACTCCTGCTCCGCGCCCACAGAGGGGGTCACCCGGGTGGCCTGGGTGTTGCCGAACAGGCGCAGGATACGCACGGCCTGGGTGCTCACGGCCTCCATAGACCGGAGCAGGGGGGTCTTCTTGTCCAGGGCCTCGCCGTTATAGGAGACAAAGATGGTGGGGATGCACAGGATGGTGCCGCAGGACATCTCCTTCACAAAGGCGGGGGAGGTCATGTCCCAGGCGGTGTAGCCCCGGGCGTAGTGGGTGGCCCGCAGGCCGCCGGAGGGGAAGGAGGAGGCGTCGGGCTCGCCCTTGATGAGCTGCTTGCCCGTCAGCTGAAGCAGGGTCTTGCTGTCGTCGGGGGCGGTGATGAAGGAGTCATGCTTTTCGGCGGTGATGCCGGTGAGGGGCTGGAACCAGTGGGTGTAGTGGGTGGCGCCCTTTTCCACCGCCCAGTCCTTCATGGCGTTGGCCACGATGTCGGCGGTGGCCATGGTGATGTTGCCGCCGTGCTCCATCACGTCTACCACCTCGGCATAGGCTTTCTTGGGCAGACGCTCCCGCATGACAGACATGCTGAACACGTTTTCGCCGAAAATTTCAGAGATGTTCACGCTCATATGATCCGATCCTTTCCTTTTAAACCGGTGGCGGTCAGGGTAAAAAAAGAGACAACAACGCCAACTCAGACGTCATTGCCCTACTTCACAGCAGACCGCTCTACTCCACATCCAAAATAGGAAGCAAGCAAATCTTCTGCTACTAACATACCCTATCCCGGCCTCTTTTGCAAGAGTGAATTCTGACTAAAGTTCCCGGCGGACCGGCCAGAAAATCATGGGAGTTCTCACGAAAGTGATAAAAAACCGGCGAAAATGCCCCGCCTTTCCCGGGAAAGTGGCTCAGAAAAGAAAGCCGCCTCTTGACAGAAGCGCCCCTGAAATGCCATACTTTTTTCATCAAGTCCCAAAGCGGCCCTCCCGCGGGAGGAGAAAAGGAGCGTTCTGCATGGGTCACACCAAGGAAGACATCATCCGTCTGGTAGAGGACGAAGAGATCGAGTTTATCCGAATGCAGTTTGTGGATATTTTCGGCCAGCTGAAAAACGTGGCCATCACCGCCTCTCAGATCGAGAAGGCGGTGAACAACCAGATCATGTTCGACGGCTCCTCCATCGAGGGGTTCACCCGCATCAACGAGTCGGACCAGTGCCTGTATCCCGATTTGAACAGCTTTACCATCTTCCCCTGGCGGCCCTCCCAGGGCAAGGTGGCCCGGCTCATCTGCGACGTGTATAACCCGGACGGCACCCCCTTTGTGGGCGACCCCCGGGGCGTGCTGCGCCGGGTGCTCCGCCGGGCGGAGGACATGGGTTTTGACACCTTTAACATCGGCCCGGAGCTGGAGTTCTTCCTGTTCGAGACCGACGAGATGGGCCGGGCCACCACCATTACCCGGGACGAGGCGGGCTATTTCGACTTAGGCCCCCTGGACCACGGGGAGTCCACCCGCCGGGAGGTGTGCATGAACCTGGAGGAGATGGGCTTTGAGATCGAGGCCAGCCACCACGAGTGCGCTATCGGCCAGCACGAGATCGACTTTAAATATGTGGACGCCTTAGACGGGGCGGACAAGATCATGACCCTGAAGCTGGCCGTGAAGACCCTGGCCCAGAAAAACGGCCTGCACGCCACCTTCATGCCCAAGCCGGTGTACGGCGTGGCCGGGTCGGGGATGCACCTGAATATGTCCCTGTTCAAAGACGGGCGGAACGTGTTCTATGACGAGGGGGGCCAGCGGCAGCTGTCTAAAACGGCCCGGTCCTTTATTGCCGGACTGCTGCGCCACGCCGACGGCTTCACCGCCCTGACCAACCCCCTGGTGAACTCCTACAAGCGCCTGGGGGCGGGGTATGAGGCCCCCCGGTATAAGGCCTGGTCTTCGGCCAACCGGTCCACCCTGATCCGCATCCCCTCGGTGCGGGGACAGAGCACCCGGGTGGAGCTGCGCAGCCCGGACCCCTCCTGCAACCCATATCTGGCGGTGGCCGCCTGTCTGGCCGCCGGGCTGGACGGCATCGCCCAGGGGCTGGAGCCGCCGGAGGAGATCTCCGGGGACGTGTACGCCATGGACGACGCGGCCCGGGCGGCCCGGAACATCGGGGCCCTGCCCGAGACGCTGAAGGACGCCCTGGACGCCCTGGAGCGGGACAAGCTGATGATGGACGTGCTGGGGGAGCATGTGGCCCGGCACTACATCCAGGGCAAGCGCAAGGAGTGGAACGAGTATCAGACCCGGGTGTCCAGCTGGGAGCTGGAGAAGTATCTGGTGACCTATTAAAACGATACTCGGGCTTTATGAATCTGGTGTAGGGGCGGCCTGTGGCCGCCCGGACAAATCGTTTACAACTGGGAGAGGGGGAAGCGGACATGGAGACGGTGATCGTGGCCTTTGAAAACGGGACCATGGCCCAGCGTTTTGGCGAGCTGCTGGAGAACACCGGCACGGCCAAATGCCTCCTGTGCCGCTCCGGGGACCAGGTCCGCCGTCTGATGAACAAGCAGACGGTGTACTGCGTGGTCTGCGGTCCCCATCTGTCCGACGGCCCGGCGGAGTGGCTGGCGGAGGACCTGCCCCCGGCCTGCTCCCTGCTTCTGGTGGGGCCTCAGCACATGCTGGACGCCTGCGCCAGCCGGGACGTGTACACCCTGGCCACCCCCATCCGCCGGGAGGAGGCGGTGTCCACCGTCAAGCTGCTGCTCCAGTTCGGCCACCGGATGGAGCGCTTCACCGCCGCCCGCCGAACCAGCGCCGACCAGGCCACGGTGGACCGGGCGAAAAAGCTGCTCATGGACCGCCTGGGCATGACCGAGGACCAGGCCCACCGGGAGCTGCAAAAGCGAAGCATGGACGCCGGAGCCAGACTGAGCCACACGGCAAGACAGGTCATTCGAGAGCTAGAAAAATAGTTAGGAGTTAGGAGGGATGAGTTAGGAGTTGGCCACTCCACTCATCCCTCCTAACTCCTAACTCATAACTCTATGGGAGCCGGCATACCTTGTACCAGCTTGATATTGGTGCAAGGGTGGTGCGTGCTGTGAAGTTTGTAAAAATGGAGGGCCTGGGCAACGATTATCTCTTTCTCAACTGCCTGGAGGGGGAGCCGCCTGACCTGCCCCGGCTGGCGACGGCGCTCAGTGACCGGCACTTTGGCGTGGGGGCAGACGGGCTCATCTGCGTCAAGCCGGGGTGGGCGGGGGACTTTGCCATGGAGATGTACAACGCCGACGGCTCCCGGGGGGCCATGTGCGGCAACGGCATCCGCTGCTTGGGCAAGTTCGTGTACGACAGCGGCCTGACCCGCAAGCGCTGCCTGACCATCCAGACCGACGCCGGACCGCGAGGGCTGGAGCTGTCCGTCCAGAAGGGCCAGGCGGCGGAGGTGACGGTGGACATGGGGCCAGCCAAAGTGGAGGGGGAGGTATACTGCCAGACCCCGGCGGGGGCCTTTTGGGTCACGCCGGTGGACGTGGGCAACCCCCACGGGGTGGTATTCTGCCCAGAGTGGACGGAGGAGGAGACGGCCCGGGTGGGTCCCATGCTGGAGGTCTGTCCCCCACTGGGCCAGCGGCGGAACATCGAGTTTTTGACGGTGGAGGACCGGGAGCGCCTGACCGTCCGGGTGTGGGAGCGGGGCAGCGGCGTGACCCTGGCCTGCGGCACCGGGGCCTGCGCCAGCTTCGCCGCCGCCCGACGCCGGGACCTGTGCGGGAGGAAGGTGCAGGTCCGCCTGCCCGGGGGCGTTTTGCAGGTGGAGGAGCGGGAGGGCAGGCTCTTGATGACCGGCCCGGCCCGCACCGTCTTCCGGGGCGAGATCGACCTGCCCTGGCCGCCTGGACCGGGTGAAAAACGCTGACAGAAAATACAAGAAAAAATTTTCAAAAAATCGAAAAAAAGACTTGCATTTCTCCCGGGGGTATGCTATTATAACTAAGCTGTCTGACACGGACAGCCAACAGAATACTTCCGGGTGTGGCGAAGTTTGGTATCGCGCTTGAATGGGGTTCAAGAGGCCCTGAGTTCGAATCTCAGCACTCGGACCATGAAAAACCTGCAATCCATTGGGATTGCAGGTTTTCTTCTTGTTTGCGGACAAACGAAAATTTTGAGAAATGGCGGCAAATTGGGAGTAGTTAGGGAGAATTACTAACACATTTACTAACACGGTTCAAGGCCGTCAGAGGGCATCGGTGATGCGGCGGAGGTCGGCCAGATTTACGTCCTGGTAGTGCCGGAGCATGGCGGTGGAGGTGTGGCCCATGAGCTCCAGCTTGTCCTTGTCCGGGGCCTCCACCCGCTTGAGCAGCGTGGCGAAGGTATGGCGGCAGCTGTGGGGCGTGTAGGTGTGGCGCTGGACCCCGTTTATCTCTATGATGGGGTTATCTATCCCGGCGGCGGTGAGGGCGGCGTAGAAGGCCGCCCGGTAGTCCTTTGGGGGGATGGGCCGTCCGTCCCGGCGGGCGAACACGGGGCCGCTGGTGCGGCTGCCCACGGCGGCATCCACAAGGAGCTGGATCTTTGGGGCCACGGTGACGGTCCGGTCTGTGCCTGCGTCGGTTTTGGAGCCGCCGGTGAAGGCTCGCTCGGCCCGGTCATAATCTTCAATGCGCAGGGCCAGCAGCTCGGAGGGCCGGAAGCCCAGGTAGCACTGGCACAGGATCGCATCCACGCAGTCCAGACCCACCAGAGGCCAGAGCTTGTCCACCGCCTCCAGGGGCAGGCCCGCCTTGCCGATCCCAGTCTGGCCGCCGATGACGATGTAGGGGGACAGGTTCAGGTTGTCCGGCACGGCGTGGCGGGGGACGCCGAATTTGTAGATCAGGCCGCAGAGGGTCTTCATATTCTCCTGGGTGCGGCGGCCCAGGTCGTCGTCGAAGCAGTCCTGGATATCGTCGATGTCGATATCCCCCATTTTCATGGGCCGGATGGGGCCCAGGTGCTTCAGGGCCGCCCGGTAGCAGTTCATGGTGGACGGGCCCCGCTTGTGGGTGGGCTCCCACAGGTCATAGAGCTGCTGGAAGGTGTAGGCCGTCTTGCGCTTGCCGCCGGCATCCTGGACCTCCGGGGAGTGCAGCCACTCCTCCGCCTCCTTCCGGGTGCGCAGACCGGACTTGGATTTGGTGATGCGCCGCCGGGTGCCGTCCGGGCGGATCTCATGGCCGATGATCTTCAGCGCTATGTAGCCGCTGCCCCGGCGGAAGATGGAGCCGGTGCCGTTGCTCCGGCGGCGGGTGGACGTGCTGCGGGCCTGCTTGCGGCCGCACCAGGGGCACCACTCCGCCCCGGTGGGCAGCTCCCGCCCACATTTGACACACTGGGTCTGTTGGGTGGTGGTTTGCATGATATCACGCTCTTTTCTGAAAAATGGGTATGGCAATCCAGACCCCTGCGTGATATAATGCCTTTGGTACTTTGAGACATTACCCCGCTGGGGTTTGTTTCGCCAGCCGCTCTCGGTGTTCCAGCACCGGGGGCGGTTTTTATATTGTAGCAGTCTATGTGATTTTATGGTATGATAACGGTGTCAGAGGCTCAGCTGCCGTATGGCGGACACGATGCTGTTTGTGTTCCAGCTAACGATTTCATCGGCATAGTCCTGAACATATGCGGGCGTCTTTTCGCCGCCCCAGGGCCGCACGGCCAGGATAGGTTTTCCCATGAGAACTGCCGTATCGATCTCATACTGCATCCACTCCCGGTAGGCGGTATACATACCGGAGATGACGACCACGCAGTTAACCGGTGCGATCTTGCGGTCAATGGCTGCCTTGATCTCCTTTTTGATCGTCACGTCGCTGCCGTCAAGGTTCTTCAAGGGGTTATCCTTCGGGGCGGAATAATTTCGATAGTAGAAGTTCGGTGCATTGGTAAGCATTTCGGTCAGCCGGTCATACGATGCACCATACTTCCAGGCATGACTGATGAACAGGTCATAGGTTTTAAGCGTAGGCATAATTAACACCTCCATGATTTATGATAAGGATGGGTGATGAAAATGGAACAGATTCAAAAGTTCAGGAAGAAACCAGTGGTTATTCAGGCGTATCAATGCACACAGCGGGAAGTGATCCACACGCTGGAGGGGGCCATGGTCGCATCACCCGGAGACTATATCATCACCGGTGTACACGGCGAAAAATACCCCTGTAAGCCGGATATATTCCAAAAGACGTATGAGCGCGTCTCGGATGATACTCCGCTGACCCGTCATTTTTGAGGGTCAGCCTGCTTCATCCGAGTGGACCAGGTGGAGTGCTCGGCTGTCATGATAGCCTCGCAGCGCTCGACAAGGAGCGCATCGGCATCATCGAATTTCAGTCCCTTATAGTCCCCGGCCTGGTACTCATGCTTCTCGCGTTCGGCCTTTAAGGCTTCGCAGGTGTAGCGGTATTCGAGCCAGTTTTCCTTGAACTTTAGAAGATTCAAGCTACTGGTTATAATGGCCGCGCCTGCACCAAGAAGGGCCACTGTGACCCTGACCGCTGGAAAACTGTCTGCGCCCAGGGAAATAACGGGGATCAGCGCCAAAACGATGATATTCAGGATGGACAGCCCAAAATACCACCGCTTAAACCGGCTGCTTCTCTTATCGTAGTATTCAATTTGTTGGGCAAGGCGGTTGTTGGAATAGCCAAGCAAAGAATCACACCTTTCTTACCGTCTCCGGCGATATCACGCTGGGGGTGGTTTTTTATGCCCTATTATTCCTCTGGCGTGGCTTCTTTTGTGGGGGACTTTTTACGCCATTGCGATTTTAGCCCGTCAATATGTTCAAAAAGATCGGGCCGGATATCGTTCCACATCGGGTCGAGGATGAAGTCGATTCCTTCCCGGCGGGCTAGTTTGGCCGCTGGCACAAAGTCACTGTCCCCGGCGATCAGAATGATTTGATCCACTTGCTTCTTGAACGCAAGGGAAGCGATATCCACACCGATTTTCATATCTACGCCCTTTTGCTGTGCAGAAAACTGAAAGTCAGCTTCTGTTAACGAATCAAGCGTTCGTTTACCAGAACACAAAGCCTTTGTTACTGCGGGCTTCAGGTTATAATTCATCTGATCGGACAGATGCCCCAGGCGCAGAGCAAACTTGCGACGGCGCTTCAGCTCTTCCATGAATGCGGTGGCCCACACATACGTATCAGATTTGTCCAGGTCCACGTTGGCCCTTTTCAGAGGATGGTACACGCTCTTTCGTCCGACAGGCTCACAATCGTAATAGAATATCCGATATAATTGGCGGTCTTCTCCATTTTTATCATGCAAATGTGCATGACAATAAGCGGTCAGCTCTTTCGCCCGCTCCTCAGCAGTTTTCTCACCCCACAGGTATCGCGCCCGCTTTCGGTAAAAACCGCCGTCTACTAAAATTGCAGTACGCATAAGCACTCCCCCAAAGTAAAAAAATTAAGGCCCCAGGATTCAGCATCACCCATATCAGCGGGTTGCTTACTACCAGGGGCCTGTTTAGCATAATGACAACAAAGAATAATCTCTTGTTGTCCTTATATAATATGCCCCCGAGTTCGTTTTGTCAACAACTTTTTTAGGCTAAGCCATTTCCAAATAACTTTTTGCCAGTCCGACTTCATAGCATGAGGGAACTATAATCCCTAGCGCATCTTGCTTTTTCTTTGATAGAATCGATATTGAATCAATAGATATCCCACTGGCAACCTGATAAATCTCATACTTGAGATTTTCGGTACGATTTCTAATTACCATGTCGGAAACTTGGTATTTTTCTGCTAATGTACAGAAAGCGCTCCAGATATTACCGTACGCAGTAATAGGGTTAAACAGCTCCAATAAATCTGGAATAAACTGACGGTAGGGAACTATCAATTCAGCTGCCCCTTCGTTCGCTTGCCATTCGATGATTGAATCTTGATTAGGAGGCGCTTTATCGAAGCATTGAAAAGACCTTCCTTTGTCTTTGTGTAAAAGATAATGGACCATTTCATGTCCGCAAAAGAAATTTTGTTCTTCTGTATTTTCTCTTTTATCGAGGATGATATAGCCTCTTTCGCCCTCAATGACTAACGCTCCTTTTAATCCCCTGGTAATAAAGTCATGGGTGGCAATGGCTAATCCTCCCGCCTTTGCTATTTTCCGTGTATCAATGGGATAATCTGAGGGGGTTATCCCCACCGCGCATCGGAATTGTTCAATCGTGTTGTACAGTGTTGACTTAGTGTATCGGGGAGCTTGCATTCAGTTAAGTCTCCTTTTTTAGACGTTTTACAATATCAATAATAGCTTGTAAATCTCGGGGATCTACGTTGTTATCTTGGGCATCCTTTGCTATGCTGAAGTAGAGACTATCCAGACCAATGGGCTCTTGTGATGGCGTATTGCGGCCCAGGAGATAATCAACAGAGACGTTAAAGAAATCAGCAACCTTAGCGAGCTTGTCTCCTGAAGGGGTCGTGTCCCCCCATCGACGAATTGTTCCATTTCCAAAGTCCATTCTTCGTTCAAGCGAGGCCAGCGTTTCTCCCTTTTGCTCACAAAGCTGTTTTATTCGATCTAATAGCGTCATTGCGACTCCCTCCATGAAATTAGAGATATTTTCGCAAAAAAGCTATTGACAAGCACGAGACAACATGCTATCATTCGCTTGTAAGCTAGTTTCGGTGATTAGCTAATAATGTTTGCGAAGGATGATATTTAGTGTTTGTGCTGGTCAATGGGCTTTTTACGCCACAATATTAGCATAAAATCTAAGCATTGTCAAGGGCGTGTGCAAATTGGAGGTGAAAAAATGCTACTTGCGAACATCCAGCGTCTGTGCGCAGAACACGAGACCAACCTGTCGAAGGTCGAACGAGCCTGTGGCCTTTCAAATGCCACCATTCGCAGATGGGAGAGTGCTTCGCCAACCGCAGAGAATCTGGTTAAAGTTGCAAATTACTTTGGCGTATCTGTGGACTATTTGCTCGGGCGTGGCATCTACAGTTTGTCTGAAGAAGCGCAAAAGTACGCGAAACAGTTCGACAAATTATCAGAAGAAAAGAAGAGGCTGGCCATAGCCTATTTGGGCGTGGTCGAAGCACAATGACGAAAGGAGACAATATGAACGATATTCAGATTTTTAAGAACCCTGACTTTGGAGAGGTCAGAACGCTGGAAGAGGACGGCACTGTGCTGTTCTGTGGGAGCGATGTTGCAAAGGCGCTGGGCTATGCTCGCCCGAACGACGCCGTTACGCAGCATTGCAGGGCTACGGTGAAACGCCGTACCCCTATCAGCGGCAAGATGCAGGACATCAACTTCATCCCCGAATCCGATCTCTATCGGCTGGTGTTCAGCTCCAAGCTGCCCACGGCGGAGAAGTTTACGGACTGGGTCACGTCTGAGGTACTGCCCAGCATTCGCCGCAGCGGCGGCTACATCGCCGGGCAGGAGAGCATGACCCCGGAGGAGCTGATGGCAAAG
>OLFT01003942.1_pt1 | contig 10261 bp, 9 predicted proteins | sample 1604921 | NCBI WGS metagenome assembly OLFT01 (sample SAMEA3888897, study PRJEB22519) | human gut metagenome | biome: human gut; feature: human-associated habitat; material: faeces | place: Denmark | collected 2013 | reverse complement strand
CACCCCCATCCGAAACGCCCCCTGTTTCGGCGTGTAAGCCGCTGTGTGCGATCCTGTTGGCGAAGGCAAGTGTGTACCCGCTTTCACGTGTGAAAACGAACGTGAGCCGTTTGTGCGAGTGTGATTTGAAACCGCGCTGGAGAGGACTTTCCCGCGCCGTATGGGACGTAGCTTCGGCAGTTTGGGCGGTTATCGGAGGAACTTATTTATAGCAGGATAAAGGGCTGGCGTCGGAACCGCCGCTCTGCCCGGTCACTTCTGCCCGCAGTGCGGGCAGTTGACGGGGTTTTCAACGCAGGCGGTTGTGGCGTCTATTCGGGAATTTTTTTACACGATTGGCGTCTGACGTCCGTGAAGAGCCGATGAATACAGGCTTTTCGGCGGCGTCTTAGTAAGAAAGAAGGCATTTTATGAGCGATAACAAGGATCGCTTGACCTATCGGCCGGAGCCGGAGACCAAGCAAAAAATAGAGCGGTGGTATCAGGAAGATAACTGCCGCAGCAAAAATGAGTTCATCGAAAAGGCGGTGAACTGCTACGCGGATATGCTCGCCGCAGGCGAAAGCACCACGTTGCCCCGTGCGGTGCAATCCGCCATCGACGCGCGGCTGAAACTCTTCGAGGATCGCATCGCGGCACTGCTCTACAAGCAGGCGGTGGAGATGGACATGGCAATGTCCATCCTGCTGCAAAGTCTCAACGTGAGCGAGGAAGTGCTGCGGCAGGAGCGGGCCAAGAGCATCGCCGCCGTCAAGCGCACCAACGGTCAACTGCGGATGGAGCAGAAACTCCGTGAACTGGAGAGTGAAGCATGGCAAAGCTGATCGTCAAAAGCCCGTACATCAAGTGCGGCGGCGGGAAAAGTGCCGGTGGGTATCTCAAGTACATCGCCACGCGGGAGCGGGTGGAGATCATCCCGGATGACCGTCCGCCTACCAACAAGCAGGAGCAGTTCCTCGCAAAACTGGTGGAGGATTTTCCTGACGCAAAAGAGCTGATGGAGTACGAGGACTACCTCTCACACCCGACAAAAGCAAATGCGTCCGCACTCATCACGCTGGCGCTGGAATCGAATTGGGATCGGGTACAGGGCATGGAAGGTTACGCCAAGTACATCGCCCTGCGGCCCAGAGCGGAGCGGTTGGGGGAACACGGTCTCTTCGGTGACGATGATGCCGTTGACCTCGCCGCTGTCGCGGACGAATTGGATCACTACACCGGCAACGTGTGGACACACATCATCTCCCTCCACCGGGAGGACGCGGAGCGGCTGGGGTATGACCACGCGGCCGCATGGCGCACATTGCTACGTACCCACCGCAATGACATCGCCGCGGCGATGAAAATACCGCCGGAGGACTTCCGCTGGTACGCGGCATTCCACGATGAGGGCAATCATCCTCACGTCCACATGATGGCGTGGTCGGCAAAGTCGAATCAGGCATACCTGTCCAAAGATGGGATACGGCAGATCAGGTCCACGCTGACCAATCAGATCTTCCGACAGGAGCTGCTGCACGTCTACGAGCAGAAAAGCAAATCCCGCGACGAGCTGGTGGTGGAAGCACGGAAAGCCATGCTGGAATTGGCGAAGGCCATGCGGGAGATGACCTGCATCCACCCAGAGGCGGAGCAGATGATCTGGGACCTGTCGCGGCAGCTCGGTCAAGTCGGCGGCAGGAAAACCTATGGCTATCTGCCGAAGCCGATGAAAAAGTTGGTGGACGAGATCGTCGACCAAATGGCGCGGCTGCCTACTGTGGATGCGTGCTACCAGACATGGTGGGAACTGCAATGTCAGGTGGAGGATTACTATTCCGAAGATAAAAAGAGAATACGTCCACCGCTGTCTCAGCAAAAGGAATTTCGCCAGATCAAGAACGCCGTCATCAAAGAGGCGGAGCATCTTCGCATGAACAGATTTTCCTTTGAGGATGAGGAAATGCAGGATGACGGCGAACAGATCAGCACCTACGCCATGAGCTATGAATGTCAGGATCTGCAAAGCATAGCGAATGATGACAGTTTCCCTCTGGAGGAACGGGATGAAGCGGCGGAGCAGTTGGAGCAGCTTGCGGAGGACGGTGACGTCTACGCCCAGTACATCATCGGCACGGCGTACCGCGACGGCGGACTGCTGATACCGGACACAGCCAAAGCACAAAAGCTGTTGGAACGCGCCGCCGAGCAGGACTTGGACGCGGCGCAGTACGCCCTCGGCAAGCTGTATCTCTCCGACGATGCCGACATTCACGATCCCGCCAAGGGAATCTATTGGCTGAAACGCTCGGCTGACAACGGCAACGATTTCGCTGCCTACCGGCTGGGCAAGGAATATCTCAGCGGCAAAAATGTGTCAAAAGACACTTCGGCTGCGGCGGAATATCTGCGGCAGGCCGCGAACAATGGAAACGCCTACGCACAGTACCTGTTGGGCAAGCTGACCTTCATGGGCGAAGGCGTTCCCAAAGACATGGACGCCGCCTACGAATGGTTCGCGGCGGCGCGGGATAACGGTCACGCCTACGCGGAATTTTTCATGAAACGCATGGAGCGCGGCGAACAGGAGCCGCCCTCTGTCCTGCTATCGGCCACCCGGCTGCTCTACCACATGGGCAATATCTTCCGGGACAGCGCCCCGGCCCCCGCTGCCAACGGCGTTCAAATCGACCGCAAGCATCTGGCGCAGCTGCGGCAAAAGCGCATCGCCCTCGGTCACAAGCCGGACGATCATGAGCCAGAGCAGCAACAGGGCTTTTCAATGAAATTCCATATGTAAAGCGGGTCGAGGTGTTCAGTTTTTGTGCCGCAATAGTCAAAGAAACATTTTGAAAAACAGTAGCTTTGCGCGCCGGGTTGTGGTATGTGTTGTGGTTGCCAAAAAGGAGGTGCCGCAATGTACGATTACATGAAAGCCCTGCAAAAGCGCTTCGACCGTCAGGAACACAGCGAATTGGACAAGCAGGTCAAATACGCCCAAGAGGAACTGCGGCGGGACATGGATGCCGCGGGGCGCAGAAAGCTGCTGCGGTTGATCGACGCACAGAATGCGTTGCTGTTTGAAGCCACGTTGATGAGCTTCACGGCAGGCTTCAAGCTGGCGTGGGGCATGGCGAAAGAGCTGGAGGCAGATGGGCTATACTCCTTCGAGCGTGAGGAGGAAGAACACATCTGCCATCCGGCGGAACAGGAGGACTGAATGGCGAAACGAAGACCGTCCGGTGATGGCATGGTGCGCAAGCGGGAGGACGGCCGCTGGGAAGGCCGTATCGTGGTGGGACACAAGAAAAACGGTACGCCCATCTTCCAGCACGCCTATGCGCATACACAAAAGGAGCTGACGGAAAAGCTCCATCAGAATATCGAACGCTATCAGGATGTGGAGCTGACCGAGGACAGCCGCATGACCCTGGGCGAGTGGCTGGACCGATGGCTGACGGACTATAAAGAGAACACCGTCCGCCCCGGCACCCTCGCGGGGTATCGAAGCTGCATTGAAAACTACATCAAGCCGCAGCTCGGAGGCAAGCAGGTGTCGCTGGTGACAGCGCAGGATGTGCAAAAGCTCTATCGCAGACTGAAAGAGAATGGTCGGGTCAGGGAGCATCCGAGGTTTGGTTCCGCACTGTCGGACACCACCATCAACCGCCTCCACGCCATCTTCCATCAGGCGATGGAGGACGCCCTCCACGCACATATCATCGCTAAAAATCCCACCGTGGGCGCAACGGTGCCGAAGGCAAGCCATGCGCCGAAGCGTGTCCTGACCGACAATGAACTGGACACCTTTCTGGACACCGTGCGGGAGGATGTGATTTGGGGCGACTTCTTCTATGTGGAGCTGACCACGGGCCTGCGGCGGGGCGAGATCTGCGGGCTCATGTGGCAGGACTTTGACGCGCGGAACGGTGTCCTGCAAGTGCGCCGTACCCTCCATGACCGAAAGCTGGGTGTCGATATGCTGGGCAAGACCAAGACCCGCAGCGGTGAGCGCACCATCGTCCTGCCCCGTAGCACGGCGGAGATCCTGCGCAGACGGAAAGAAAACGCCATCACCCAATGGATCTTCCCCGATCCCGTCCGACCGGAGCTGCCGCTGTCTCCGAACTGCGCCTACACGCACATGAAAGCGATCTTACACAAGGCGGGACTGCCGGACATCCGTTTCCACGATCTGCGGCATACCTTCGCCACCCACGCCATCGCCAGCGGTGTGGACGCCAAAACCCTGTCTGGGATTCTGGGGCATACCAACGCCAGCTTCACGCTGGACACCTACACCCATGTCACACCGGATATGCAAAAAGCCGCCAGCGGCATCGTTGGCGGCTTCATGGAAGACTTGCTCGGAAAGGGGCTGAGACCTTGGCAAAGAAACGGAAAAGCGGAACCGGCACCGTAAGACAGTGCGGCGACGGCCGGTGGGAGGGCCGCGTTGTCATCGGCTATGATGACAACGGCCTTCCCAAGACGAAGAATGTCCTCGCCAAAACAAAGCGGGAATGTCAGGAGAAGCTGCGGCAGCTCACAGAAAGCATGGTGGGGCGGAATGACCGAAAGGTCAAGCCGGATATGCTGTTCGGGGACTGGCTGTGCTACTGGTATGAAACCCACAGCAAGCCGACGCTCCGTGCCTCCACGCGGAACAACTACGAAAACGTCATTTACAACCATGTCCTGCCGGAGATCGGGAAGATCCCACTGAACAAATTGTCGCAGAATGATTTGCAGCAATTCTACGGGCGGCTGAAAAAGAGCGGCCGCAAGCGTCTGACGGAGCAATACGGCGCGGGCCTTTCCGACCGCATGGTGCGGATGTGCCACGCGGTCTGCCGCTCCGCCTTGGAACGGTCTGTGCGGGATGACTTGCTCCGTACAAATCCGGCCATCGGCTGTAAGCTGCCGCCGAAAAAGGCAAAGGAAATGCAGATGCTGGATCGGGAGGAATTGCAGAAATTTCTCATTCAGGCGCAGGCGGACGGGTACTACGAGCTGTTCCTTCTGGATATCTGCACAGGATTGCGCCGGGGTGAATTGATAGCGCTTCAATGGGAGGATCTGAATTTTGAAACCGGCGTGCTGACCGTCAACAAGCAGGCGTACACGGTAAACGGCGAATTGCAGATCATCCCACCGAAAACAAAAGCATCCGTGCGAAAACTGGTGCTGCCGCCTGCAGTGCTGGCCGTGCTGCGGGAGTACCGCAAAAAGGTGGATTCCCGCTGGATGTTTCCGTCCCCAGTGAAGGCGGATCGACCGATCACGCCCGGCGTGGCACGCAGACGGCTTCAGACGATACTGGAGCGGGCAGACTGCAAGCGTGTCAGATTCCATGATCTGCGACATACCTTCGCAACACTGGCGCTGGAAAACGGCATGGATGTGAAAACCCTCTCCGCCATGCTGGGGCATGTGTCTGCGGTGACAACGCTGGACATCTACACCCATATCACCGGTGATATGCAGCGCGCAGCCGCTGCCAGCATCGACCGGAGCATCGGCAAGGCAGAACTACGGGAAGAAACGGAGCCAGAGCGGAAAGGCATCGTGGACTTCCAGCCCTATGTAGGGAAGAAAAGAAAACCGGGCACCGGTTGTGTCACGGAGATCAATGACCACTTGTTTGAGGGACGCTATTCTCCTATATGGCCGGATGGGACGCAACATTCCCGCAACGTCTACGCCCACACCCGTGATGAGTGCGAGGAAAAACTCAAGGCACTGATCGCGGAGATGAACGAGGAACGCAAAAATCTCAAGGAGCAGCTTACGGGCATCGCCCCGCCGGAAAAGTTGACAAAAAAGCAGCGCAAGTTGTGGGACTATATGCGCCTCCACCCGGAGGTCACGGAGTTCTCCACCCTCGCCAAGCGAACCGGCCTGGCGAGGAATACCGTGAAGAAACACTATGGGATGCTGGCGGCAATGCTGGGGAGGAAATGAGAGCCATATTTGCGGTTATAAAAAAGGAATCTTCCTGACTGAGATGGTCGGGGAGATTTTTATTTGCTGTTAATGCGCTGGGGAGGTAATGGTTGGAAGTAAATATTGTAAAAAGTTGCAAAAGCAGGTCGTTTTATCAAAAGCAACCTGCTTTTGCTGTGATAACCCAACACTATAGATGCCATTCTTTTCAATACATATTTCTTTCTGTTGTGACATGTTGAAGAATTGGACCCTTGAGTGGTGGCAAGATAAGCAGTGCACTATATGCAGTGTTGCATGTTGCTAACACGGAGTATATATGGTATAATACTCAACAAGGAAGGGGGCGTAATTTTGAGCGAGTTGAAGTTTATCGTTTATGATGTTCAGCACGGAAGTTGTTCACATGTAATTACTCCAGCAAACCAACACATTATTATTGACTTGGGATCAAAAGCTGAAACCAGCATTTGCCGGTACTTAAAAGAAAATTATTTTCGCTATGGTGGGACAATTGACCAACTGGTGTTAACTCATTTGCACGAAGATCACATTTATGATCTCCCGAATCTTGATACATATGGTATTAACCCTTGCATTCTTCAACGCCCAAGAGGAGCCTTCCCTTTATCGTATAAAGCATCAGATCCCAATCACTATAAACGTATCGTTAATAAGGCTAACGAGTTAAATGAACATTATACAGGAGTAGTTTCTGACAGCGAATCCCCTGTCCTATTCCAAAATAATGGTGGAGTTCATTTTGAGTTTTTTGCTCCTCCTGATAACCTTTGTTCAGATGACCCTAACAGTTTCTCAAACATCATTGTTGTCTCCTATGGTTATTTTAAGATCGTAATTACGGGAGATAATCCTGCGAGCATCCTAAAAGAAATGCTGCAGAACAATATTCAGCTTCGCCAGAGTATTAAGGATTCTACTATTTTAGTGGCGCCTCATCACGGTAGAGACGGCGAGTATTGTGAAGAATTTGTCTCAGCAGTCAACCCCCGTTTGACCGTTTTTTCTGACGGAACAAAAAAATATAAAACGCAGGATTATTCTCGAAACAGATACGCAAACAGGACGCGCGGTGTGACATGGGGAGGCCAAAGTAGATATGTATTCACAACAAGGTCAGATGGCTCGATAAAATTTTCTTTTCGTCCCGACGGAACATGGAGCATAGATACAGACAAGTTTTCCTATTAAGGGGAGGTAAATATGGAATCCTTACTTGAAAGACTTAGTTCATATAACATTCTCAACAATTTGATCCCAGGAGCATTTTTTGTGTTTTTTGGAAAGCTGTTGAATGTTATACCCCTGCCTTTAGATGGAGTAGTTGAACGCATTTTTGTTTACTATTTTTGTGGAATGATTATTAGTCGTATAGGTTCTCTGGTAATTGAAGGCATCTTTGAAAAGGCTAAGTGGATAAAGTATGCACCAAAAGCTGAGTATGTTGCTGCGGTCAAGAAGGATGCACGGATAGAGTCCCTGTTGGAAACAAGCAATATGTATAGAACTTGTGCAGGTCTCTTTCTTACATTAGGAATTGTGAAAGGTTATTCGACTCTTGTTGAGCTGCTTGCAATTCCCGGATGTGTAACGGCTTGGCTGGTTGTGATTCTTTTGTTTATTCTTTTTTCAGCATCTTTTGTAAAGCAGACAAGACATATTGCAAGTAGAGTTGATGCTGCAAATAAATCTACAGAAGGTGAGTAAACATGGAATTGACTAAGCCGTTAGGCTATTATACAGATAATACTGCGCTGCGCTTTCATATGCTTGATGTAGGGGAAGGCTTAATGATCTTAATTATTTTTCCCAATGATCAGGTAATGCTTTTTGACTGCAATGTAACAGATGATAATGAAAGCACCATTTTAGACTATTTGTCTGCTAATATTCCTTTTAAAATAAACCCTGCTACCGGCAATGCCGAGCAATTCATTGATGTTTTTGTTAACTCGCATAGAGACGAGGATCACTATAGGGGATTGAAAAAAATCAATGCACAATATCCGATACAATCTATTTGGGATTCAGGACAAACAGGTGCGACTACCAAAAGTCTGGATTATGAATATTACATGGGACTTAGAAGACGGTTAAAAGAAAAAGATGAGAACAATTTAAAAGTTCTTGTTCCGACAGAAACTCCGGTTGCAACGTTCAATGGTGTAGAAATTTTTTGTTTCGCAGGTAAAGAAGATTTCCAATCTGGGTTTGATAATGGTATAACCGTTTTCAAAGCAGCCGCAAAGATTCAGCATACAAATTCAATCGTGTTAAAAATTTCTTATGGCGGAAGGGATATTCTGCTGACTGGAGACTCGGATTGGAAGAGCTGGAAAGAAAAGATAGTACCCAACTTTAAAAAAACGGTAAAAAGTGATATTCTTGTTGCAAGCCACCATGGTTCACGGTCATTTTTTACAGATGAGGCAAATGATACTATTGACATACAGAAGAATCCGGACACCACATATATGGAAGCAATTGAACATATTGATCCAGACGTTACCTTGATATCCTGTGGAAAGTATGAGACTTACCACCACCCCAATGAAGAGGCCGAAGCTTTATACAAAAAATATAGTAGTCACAGCCAAGTTTATAGCACAAACAATTATGGACATTTACTTGGATTTATTTCAAGCAACGGGAACTATACTGTGGTACCCTCAAGATTTTGCGAAATTCAAACAGCAGCACGTAGTTTGAGCGCTACTATTGAATGTACATATTCTCAAAATGGAGAAGAAAAATCAGTTCCTAACGGTAGTAAGCTTAGTGTTGGGGGAAAGCTATATTTTAAGCTAAAAACAGCAGGTGGAATCATTGACCCAATTGAGAAAGTTCGTGTTGTATGGGAAGTTTCTAACGGTGGAATAGGCACTCATAGTTCGCACCAAGAGATATATTTCAAAGGACGGGCGGAAGATAATAATATGTTCACTTTCTCCAGAGACTTGTCTTACTATGGAACCCATCTTCTCAGATGCAAAATAAGCAACGCCAGAAAAGGCACAATAACTCGGATATTTAAGGTTGTCGGAGTTTAAAAGAATGTCCTTTTCGCATTTGAATTATCCAACGCTACAAAAAAGGTGAATCAATCAAAGATTTGAGTCAAGAACTGAATATCGCCCAAAGCACAGTTTATCACTGGCGAAAGGAGTTCTGCTCTATTGAAACTCCGCAGCATACTTACACGCCAAAAGAATTTGACGCAATTTCAAGAAAATTGGAAAAGTTGGAACACGAAAAAGAAATCATTCAACTATCCGGATTTCTTGAAAAAGTTCCGTTGAAAACGAAACTCGCTACCCTGGAAAAACTCTACAAAACAGAAGAAAACCCATACAGCGTTTATGAACTGTGTGAAGCCCTCGGCGTTGCACGAGGCACTTTCTATAACCATATTTTCCGGCGTGCCGACCGAAGTGAATATGATCGGGAGCAGGAAGCTCTGATGCTGAAGGTTCAGCAAATTTTCGATGACTGCAGTCAGCGCTTTGACGCAGAGAAAATCCGCATCATACTTGCTGAAAGCGGTATTCGCGTTAACAAAAAGCGAGTTGCGGCCATTATGCAGGAACTTGATTTGCACAGCGTTCGTCCGGATGCGAAAAAGCAATTCAAGAAGCGTCAGCAGTATCGAAAACAAAATCTTTTGGAACGACAGTTTACCGCCGAGCGTCCCAATCAAATATGGGTCAGTGACATTACATATTTCAAGGTCAACAGCTACGGGATTTACTTTTGTATGATCCTCGATTTGTTCTCGCGCAAAATCGTCGGATGGCGTGTGTCTCGCAATGCCAGCACCAATCTTGTGACCACTACATTCCGAAACGCATATTGGGAGCGTGGTGAACCGAAAGACCTGACCTTTCACAGCGACAGGGGTAAGCAGTACACCTCCGGAGCGTTTATGGAGCTACTGCAAAAGTGCGGTACAAAGCAGTCCTTCTCGGCTACGGGCCAACCGCACGATAATGCGGTGGCTGAAACATTCTTTGCGACCTTCAAAAAAGAAGATGCGTACCGCAGAGAGTATACCTCGGAGCAGAGCTTCCGGCGAAGCGTGGAACAGTACATTGCGTTTTATAATGAAACCAGACCGCGCCGAACGCTGAAATATAAGACGCCGAAAGCATTCGAAGATGAGTATTTAACGAAAAAGGGGTGTTCAAATTCCGACCCTGCGAAGAAATAATTCTTCTGCGTTTTTCGCTTTTTCATAAGAGCATTGAAAGAACGCAAATAGAAAAGTAAGCGTCAAAGCTAACGGCGACTTGCGGTAAAATGAATAGCGTGAAAGAAT
>OLFT01003934.1_pt1 | contig 10276 bp, 8 predicted proteins | sample 1604921 | NCBI WGS metagenome assembly OLFT01 (sample SAMEA3888897, study PRJEB22519) | human gut metagenome | biome: human gut; feature: human-associated habitat; material: faeces | place: Denmark | collected 2013 | reverse complement strand
TACAAAAACAGGTTTTAAAGAAGTTCACACCACAGATGAAATTAACGGTCTAATGAAATATGTGGCTGATACAATTATTGAAATGGACAGCAATATCAGAAACGGCAAAATAAGCCTTAGTCCGTACACCACATCAAATACAAGCGTGTGTGACTATTGTTCCTACTCCCCTGTCTGCAAATTTGATAAGGATAACTGTACACCGCGTATTGCGGATTCATCGGTCAAAAAAGAAGATATTTGGGAGATATTAAAAACAAAAGGTGCGGCGTTAAAAAACAACAAATCGAAAGGAGTTGACGAAGATGCCTAATTGGACAAAAGAACAAGAAAAAGCGATATATGAGCCGTCAGGCAAGAAAAACATACTTGTTTCCGCCGCCGCAGGCTCTGGTAAAACGGCGGTACTTGTCGAACGTATCGTAAATCTTATAACCAACTCCGAAAACCCTTTTCCGATAGACAGTATATTGGTAGCAACGTTTACGGAGGCGGCGGCTACCGAAATGAAAGAAAGAATTATAAACAGAATTAACAAATCATATCGTGAGGCACTTGAAAACGGTGATATTGCACAAAGCAAATATTTAAAAGAACAAATGCACCTTACAGCAGGTGCGGATATTAACACAATCGACGCATTTTGTTTACGTGTGGTCAAAAACAATTTTCACGTTTTAGGTATTGATCCGAATTTCAGCATTATGGACACCAACGAGGACAAAATGCTCATTGACGATACATTAACCGATTTATTCGCGGCACTTTACGAAACAGAAAACGAAGAAAGCAAAAATCGTTTTCAGCGCCTTGTAACAACTTACGCATCAAACCGCGATGACGAGGGATTGAAAAAAGTTATACGCAAACTTTACAACTTTATACAGTCATTCCCCGATCCGATAAAATGGCTTTACGACAAAGCGGCTATGTATGACAATAATATGTCACAAAGTGTATGGTTTAAGGAAATATTTTTATCAGTCCACAAAGAGAACATTTTAAAACATCACGGCGAATTTTGGGACAAGCTGATAAAAGAAATGATTGGGATTGTAAAGAAAGTATATCCCGATACAGATACTTCCGTACCGCCGGTTTGTATTCCTGAATGTGAGCAATATTGGGGAAAGATGTGGGAGTACATATGTATATGCGCCGACAGTGTAAAAGCATTAAAATCAGCTGAATCATTTGACGAAGTCGGCTCAGCATACGATACTTACATCGCCAAAACAAAGCTTGGAACAGCCGTAAGAGCATACAAAAAAGCTGAATCGCCGATTGAAGAGTGGCAGTATTACTCGAACAAATATAACTCTATGCGTGAAGATTTACTTAGCAGTACATCTTACTTGCCTAACGGCACTGCCGAGCAATTTAACAAGTATGTTCACTCGGAAGAATTGAAACAAACGATTGACGATATTGTTTGGATAACGGTTTTGTTCTCGGAACTTTATGAGAATGCAAAAGCAAAAAAGAACGTCAAAACATTCTCCGATATTGAACATCTTGCCTATCGTCTTTTCAGCGAAAATGAGAATATAAGAAACGAATATTCGCTGAAATATAACGAAATACTTATAGATGAATATCAAGATACAAATTCTATTCAGGAAAAAATTATATTTTTATTATCAAAAACATCAAACATATGCGTTGTCGGTGATGATGATCAGTCTATGTATCGTTTTAGGGGAGCAACGATAAAGAATATATTAGGTTTTCATGAAAAGTTTGATGAGGGAGTGTGCAAGGAAGTAAAGCTGACTATTAATTATAGATCTGAACCAGAGATTATTGACATTTACAATGAGTGGATGGCAGATTACTCAGAGGATTTTTTTGCGTGGAATGGCTACAGAATAGAAAAGAAAATGTAACGATACTCGATTCTATTTATAAATCTTTTTCTGATAGAAACGATTTTGAGCCGGAAGAAGATATAAAATACTATGATTTTTGGAGAAGGTATTATGTTGCGTATTCCAGAGCAGAGAGCTTACTTGTTTTGACCACTCCGATTGTATCAAGCGGAAGAAGCCAGTCTCCAAGTAAATATTTTTCTTCATTGTGGGAATCAATTACTCCATATAATGAAGGCATGGATTTTGATGAGTTTGATTTTAGAGATGTAAAAAAATCTGAATTGAAACAATCGTACGCCTTTACAACAGATATTTCAAAGTATGAAAGATGTTCTGTTGAATACAAAATGTTCAGGGAGCTTGGATTTAGTGAAATTCGAGTTGGCTCAACATTATTTGGATCATTAGTTCATGAAACAATCGAGGATATTCATGAAGCTATATTAAGAAATGAAACAGATACGATTCTTGAAAATCTGGAAGGCTGGTTCGAGCAGAATTATCAAGGACTTGTACTAACTGAACATAGTTATTTGGCGCCATCATCGAAAGCAGCAGCAATGCGTTACATTAATAATTATTTTACAAACTCTAAGGATATGTGGCAGAACATACGTGAGGCAGAAGTAAGGCTAAGCTATTCAAATGATGATTACATATTAAACGGACAGATAGATATGTTAAAAGGAAAAGGGAATACCGTTGAAATTGTAGATTTCAAAACAGGAGATAAGCCTAAGAACATGTCAGATGACATGTTACAAAGTTATGAAAAGCAGCTACAGGTTTATGCTCATTTGGTTGAGCAAAAGTATGGAGTCGAAGTATCTCAAATGAAATTATATTACCTAAGTGCAACTGATGATCCTGTGATTTCGTTTGTGAAAGATGAAAAGAGAATATCGGATATGATGGATGAATTTTCTGGCATAGTAAAGAAGATTGAAAGTCATGATTATTCCACCATGACAAAAGATACCTCAATTTGTAAGGATTGTGATATGAGGTATTATTGTGGAAAGTCAAATCCCAAAAAATAGGAGGATGTGAAAATGGAATATACAGGAAATGCTATATACGATTATGTATATGAGGAAGATTTAGATTATTATTTCTCAGCGGAGCATACATGGATGCTGGTATATGGAAATGCGGCAAGTGTTCCTAAAATATTGGTGTTTGCCAATAAAGTTGCAGATATAAACGATGATTGTACGGCTGAAGAATTGAACGAATCAAATAAAGCATTATCAATTGCAAGATATTTAAATTTACCTTTTATATTCGTTCGTTTTATGGTAAATAGTGAAGTGGTAAGTGTTTGGGAAGAAAGCGTCGGACAGTGGAGAATGCTAGGATATGATCAGCTAAGAGATATCTATGAAAGGTATGGTGTTGTTCAGCCTGGAACCGCTCGAAAGTGTGTTAACCAATATACATCCAGCCCTTATCATGATTGGCAAAGAAGCAATCTGGGAAGAATTACAGTGTCCGATTTTGATCTTATTAAATACGTCGATGGAGAAGTAAAAGAGATCGTGGAACTAAAGCGTTCTAAAATTCCTCTTGATACTTGGACTCCATACACAAATGATTTTCCTAATTTTGCATTGCTCATTAATACAATTGTAGGTTCTGGCAAGAGAATACCATTTACGCTTTATTACAATCTAATGAGAGCAGGCCAAAAAGGGATGAGGGTTGAAGATACATCAAGAATAAAAGTGTTTGATTTTGTTATTCCTAATACTATGATTTCTAGCAATCAGGTACAGTATAGATTCAGGAAATACAGCACACTTGAGGAATTACTAAGTTAATGGAATGGAGGAATAGTCGTGACAAACTTATCGGAATTAAGTAGGCAAAGAATGCTGAATTTTTTATCTACCATTAAAGATAAAACTGATGATGATGGACTTAAAGCTATCAACGAAGTAGAGAGTTTTATTAACGCTAAAAGATATGGACTTGTTTGGGAAGAACATGAAGAATTTGTGGATGTTCAAATAGCTCAAAAGGTTCCCGTATTTACAGAGGATGAGACAAAAAAGATTATTAATGATCTAGAGAAACCCATAAACTTTTTGCTTGAAGGAGATAATTTACATAGTTTATATCTGTTAGAAAAAACCCATAAAGGGAAAATAGACCTGATAGTAATTGATCCGCCCTACAATAGAGGAAAAGATGATTTCAGATATGACGATGCAATTGTTGACTCAGAAGATGGATTCAGGCATTCTAAGTGGCTCTCATTTATGAGTAAGAGACTGGTTCAGGCAAAGAAACTATTATCTGAAACCGGAATTATTACCATCAATATTGATGAGCATGAAGTTGCTCCATTGATTATGTTAATGGAAGATATTTTTGGCGCACAAAATAATCTGGGCACGATAATTTGGAATAAACAGAATCCTAAAGGTGATGCGCATAAGATTTCGACTATGCATGAATATATCATTGTGTTTGCCAATAACTACGAAAAAATTAAAGAAATGGATGGTTTTGCCAGCAGAAAGAAACCAAATGCTAAGGCTATGTTGGCAAAGGCAAAACAGTTATATTCTCAGATAGGAAAGAGAATACTGCCTACAGATGTAAAGGCACTTGCAAAAGTTTATGATTATCCAAGTGAAATAATTGAACAGATGAAAGTTGAGTATGATCTTGAAATGGTTAATAGGGAATTTGCAAATTGGTTAAAAACGCAGGATTTTTCATCGGGAGAAAAGGCATATAAATATATTGATGATACTGGAAGGGTATATCGTGGAGTCTCAATGGCGTGGCCAAATAAAAAGAAGGCTCCGGATGATTATTTTATTCCATTGATACATCCTGTGACTGGAAAAGAATGTCCAGTACCTGCAAGAGGATGGAGAAATCCACCAAGAACAATGAAAAAACTAATGAGTGAAGGACGCATTATTTTTGGCCCAGATGAAACAAAACAACCGGAAAGAAAATATTTCTTGGATGAAAATCTTACCGAAAACACCCCATCGTTATATAACAATGCGGATAGTGCGGATAGTTATATGAGTAAAATAGGCATTGCCTTTGAATATCCAAAGCCTGTTTCAGAGGTCAAGTATTTAATTCAAAACATTCATCCTAATCCTAAAATTGTTCTAGATTTTTTTGCTGGATCTGCTACAACAGGCCATGCAGTATTGGAAGTCAATGAAGAGGATGGAAAGCAGATAAAATATATTCTTTGTACAAACAATCAAGATGGTATTGCAGAGAATACAGCATATAAAAGACTTCAGGTAGAATCTGAAAATTTTGCGGCAAACCTTAAATACTATAGGACAGATTATATACCTAGACAACCGGAGGAAGAATCGGAATTATCAGAGGATTTATTAGATCATATAGCAGAAATGGTTGAGCTTGATTTTGGTATTGATATTAAGACAAGTTCGGATGTTCGTTTGGTTTTTGATGAAGAGGAGTTAGATGATTTATTCATTGATGATGAAATGAATAACCTTACGATTTTTGTGCCAAATTTTGTTTTGCTAAGGGGCGAACATGAGTATTATGCAGAGCAAAAAAATATCAAGATAGTAAGAATACCAGACTATTATTTTGCAAATGAGTTAAAGGAGGCTGGAGAATTATGATAAGATTTCCAAACGGAGGAGACTTGTTCGATTTTCAAAAGGATGCAAGTAACTGGCTTTTGGACCATACATTAAATGCATTGGATGAAAGTAATACCCTTATTGTAAAAGCTCCTACAGGAAGTGGTAAGACCATTATTCTGTTGAATTATATTGATCAATATTTAGATTTTACACATGATAAAGTTTCATTTGTATGGTTATCTATTGGTGCTGGTGAGCTGGAGGAACAGTCTAAGGATAAAATGGACAGTCTATTGCCCGATAGGAGTTCTAAAACATTAAGTGAGGCATTACTTACAGGTTTTAATGAAGGTGATGTTACATTTATCAATTGGGAGGCCGTAAATAGAGCAGGTAATAAGGCAACTCGTATTGGTGAAATGAAAAATATAATAGATAGAATAGCTGAAGCACATAAAAACGGAATTTCTTTTATTCTTATTGTAGATGAGGAACATAGAAGTAATACGGGAAACTCTGCTGAATTTATGATGCATTTTTCTGCAAACAATGTAATTAGAGTATCTGCAACACCAATTCAAAACGATGCTGCAATAAAATATGAGATACCAGAGGCTGAGGTAATTGCAAGTGGCCTTATTACGAGTGCTATGTATGTTAATGATGGCGTGTCGGATGATACAGAAACTGATATGAGTACGGAGTATTCATATTTACTTGATTTAGCAATAAAAAAGCGCGATGAAATACAAGCAGAATATAACAAGATAAACAGAAAAATACGTCCTTTGGTAATTATTCAGTTCCCGGATTCATCTAACAGATATATTGAAGAAGTAGAGTACTATTTGAAAGAAAAAGGTTATTCTTATGAGAATGGTTTTGCTGCTAAATGGTTATCTGAAGAAAAAATAAACATAGAAAACATTGAAGCGCCTAATGCTACACCTGTCTTTTTGTTGTGGAAGCAGGCTCTTTCTACAGGATGGGATTGTCCACGTGCAAAAATATTAGTTAAGCTAAGAGATAATATGAGTGATTCTTTTGAAATTCAGACCATTGGTCGCATAAGAAGAATGCCTGAAGCTAGGCATTATGCTAATGAATTACTCGACAATTGCTATATGTATACTTTTGACGAAGAGTGGAAAGAGAAAGCATTAAAGGATCCATCTGCTTTTGAAACGAGGAGAGTTCTTATTAAAGAAGAGGGAAGAGAACTTATTCTAACAAGGGAAGTTCGAGACTCTTCATCAAACAACTTCGGAGAGCGTGAAGTAAGAGAAATCCTTTCTAGATATTTTATTGATAAATATAAATTAAAAGCTGGATCAAGACTTCCGCTTGAGGATAAAGAAGAGAATAAGAGGAAAATGGAAGCCGACTCCTGGGTTTTCGGAACAGAGATTAGTAGGATATATCTTAAAGGAAAATTTGTTAAGGTTTCTGATATTCTTTCTGCCGATGAAACCAAGAAAGGGATTACAACCAGAGAAGTAAACACACACGATAATGGACGTGATTTGATGCATATTATTAATGAATTACATGGCATCATTTCTATAAGTGATAGTGTTATTCGTTCTATTGTAAAAACCTTATTCCATAGACAGCAGTATAGACGAGGTGACAATGTATTAGCTCTTGACAATAAGGAATGGTATGCATTTGTTATTAATAATCGTGATAGGTTAAAGGAGATTTTTAGAGAAGTAAAGGCAAGAAATCTTGAAGAGAATTTGAGATATAGGCAGATGACTCTTGATTTAGGTGATCTGGAGATATTTTATAAAGAACGTGAGTTTAGAATTCCGTTGTCAGAAGTATATCGAGTGGACTCACTAAGAACAGATTTGAAAGGAAAATATCTTTCGAAGAGTGTTTATGATAAATATGAAGAAATGATGGTTACAGAAAAAACGCGTTCTTTGATTGAACAGAACTTTGAGTATTATTGTAATGGAAGAGATGGAATAAAGTGGTTTTATAAAAATGGCGATAAGGGAGATAAGTATTTCTCAATTGCTTTTAGAACTGGATTTGGACAAGTTAGTCTTTTTTATCCTGATTATATTATTCAAATGAACAATGGCGATGTGTGGATAATCGAGACAAAAGGTGGAGAAAGATCAGGCCATAGCGATAATATTGATAAAATGTCACCGATCAAGTTTGACGCATTTAAAAAATATGTTACGAAAAGACATCCGGAAATTAAATGGGGATTTGTTCGAGATATAGGTGAGCATCTGTTTCTAAACAATGAAGAATGGACTGAAGCAATTGCTGGCAGTGATAAGTGGAAATCTATAGAGGATTTCTTCTAAAAAGGAGAGATGAGATGGCAAAAGGCGTAATATATATATTAACAAATCCTTCATTTCCCGATTATGTAAAGATTGGGTACGCTAAGGATTTAGAAAAAAGAATGTCGCAACTTAATAGGAGTGAAACAATACCGTTCGCATTCCGGGCTTATGCGGTTTATGAGGTAGAATCAAATCTTACAGACTTGGTGCTGCACGACATGATTGATAAGCTAAATCCGGACCTTCGTTCTATTGAAAATTTCGATGGAAAAGAACGTAAACGCGAATTCTACACAATGGCTCCAGAAGAAGCCTATGCATTGTTAGAGTGTATCGCAAAGATAAGTGGTACAGAAGACCGATTAAAGAAAATGGCACCGGAAGGTCATGAAATAATGGATGAGCAGACTGCTGCTGAGGTGGCAAAGGAAGCCCGCCGAGGAGTATTTAGATTCAGCAAATATGATATTCCGTTTGGAGCCGTTATAAAGTATATTAATGATCCGTCAATAGAAGCAACGGTTGTTGATGATAGGCATGTTTCATATAAGGGGGTTACAACGTCTACTTCTGCATTGGCCCAGGAATTATTGGAAAGTGAATATCAAGTACAAGGGACCGCTTATTTCACCTATGAAGGTGAAAAACTGACGGACAGGAGAAACAGGATGGAATCTGAAATGCAATAAGGAGGTGACGGTCATGCAGATGTATGTTGGAATTACGGATTATGACTGGTTTGAATTCCTAAAATCTAAAAATGCTAAGGAAGTAAATTTTTGGAAGGAAAACGATTCTTCTTCAGAGGATTACAGTTATACTAATAGAAAATCAAAATTTGATTTAGCTGAATACTATGGGTGGGACCCTTCTATGGAGATTTCAAAAGAAGACTTCCTCTACCAGCTATAATTTAATCGAAATGCATTATTTTCTGTTTATATGTAAACAGGAGTGAAGCGTTTACTGAATAAGTATGTCCGCGTAATGGGGATAGTTTTTATCTAAGGGGGGGCAGTAATTATTAATTTGTTATGCGGTGCGCGAATGTTAATGTAAGGTAAAGTTACACCGCATATTGAGTGTGTGGGATTGATAGAAAAAATAAATTAATTTCATTTTAGGAGATTTTATGAAAGCTAGAGAACTTTGTGAAAAAGCATGGCAAGAAATTGCAAGTCATTTCCCTGATTTTAAAGTTACTAAAAAAGGACAAATATTAAAAAAGATTTCTAAAAGTAAAGACCTTACTTTTGAAATTCTTTTTCAAGCTAGTCGATATAATTATTCTTGTAGTGCTGAATTTAGTGTGCATTTTTCAATACATTCTAAATCAATGGCAAAAGCTAACATAAATAATGGCTTCATCTATGGTGGTGAACTAGAATCTCTTATTGATAGAGGTAGAATTTTTCGTTGGTTTCCTCTTACAGGTGCTAGTTACCAACATTCTATTAATGAAATTATAGAATTATTAGAAAAATATATTCTTCCTATTTGTGAAAACTTTGAAGATACAAAAACGAATATTCAAAATATATTGAATGGAGATGCAAAAAGTATAGATTTATTTTACTATATATATTTTTTTGATGGAAAAGATAGTGCTGAACAATATTTAAATAAATTTATCAATCAAAGCAGTTTGAAAAAAAGATTCAAAGGATTATATCATTCTTTAGAGAATGTAACTAAGGAATCTATAGATATTAATGTAAATGAGTTTTCTGGGGCAAGTACAATTAAATTTGCTTATTTAAATGGAATAAAAATAGAAGGATAATAGTCAGACAAAAAATGCACCTAAGTGCAAAAATTGTCTGTGTAATTTAATAGAGGCTGTTGCAAATTAACAAAAAGTAAAAAATAGTTCGTTACTAAGTAACTTACTTATTTTTTACTTTAGGATTGAAATTTTAATTTTGCAACAGCCTCTTTTATTTTCTATAATTTGAAATATCTTAAAATTTATGTTATTTTATACTTAAATAAAAAGCCATAAAATATATAATAAAAGGGAGAGATTTATATGTTTAATGAAGATAAATTAGATTCAATAATTGCAGAATATAAAAAACAATTTATTCAATCACAATGGCCAAAAGAAAAATTCAAATGGGAAGCTGTAAAATGTTTTCAAGATAATTGGGATATCAGTGCAGATAATTTTACTGAAATGCTTATAAATTCACTTGTAAAAACTGGAAATTTACTATCTTCAAAAAATAATTTTCCTAAAGATACAATCATTAATTTATCTAAACTTTATCCAAATGAAGTTCGTAAAATGTTTATTGAATTATTTGATGAAAATAAAAATATTTATGAAAGAATCTCTATATTTAAGGAAAATGCTAAAAGTTTACTTAATGAACCAAGTCATAATCACTATCAAGATGAAAGTGTAATAAGTACATATCTTTGGTTAAAATACCCTGATAAATACTATATTTATAAATTTAATATAATTAATATTGTATCTGAAAAATTAGAAAGT
>OLFT01003932.1_pt1 | contig 10278 bp, 10 predicted proteins | sample 1604921 | NCBI WGS metagenome assembly OLFT01 (sample SAMEA3888897, study PRJEB22519) | human gut metagenome | biome: human gut; feature: human-associated habitat; material: faeces | place: Denmark | collected 2013 | reverse complement strand
AAACACTTAAATCCAGAGAGGCTACAAAGAGGGATCTTGAGAAAGAAACTAATGAAAAGATCATGGCTATAAACGAATATTCGGATACAGTGCTGGAACAGATAAATAAATCGCACAACGAAATTATGTTTTTATATAGTATGCTTAATGATAAACATAAGGATCTGACAGACCTTGCTGGAAAAATCCAGAAGTTTACAGACAAAATGAACAGAGAGATTGACAGCAATGATATTGTTATAAAAAATCAGGCGGCAATGTCAAGAAATATTAATAGCGCAGGCCGAGGAGCAGCTTATCCGAAAACAGTGGGTGCTGCCGTGACGGATGCGGCAGCTAAAAGAACTATTGCTGCAGATCAGACAATTACACAGTCCAAGCCGAAGAATGCAGTTCCTTCCGGAGCAGTAGATACGCTTTCAAAACTTAATGCACAGAATATTGACAGCAACCATAACAGAGATATCTTATTATTACGTAAAAAAGGAATAAGCGATGTTGAAATTGCAAAACAGCTGGGGCTGGGACTTGGCGAAGTCAGACTTGTTATAGGTTTGTTTGAAGGAGAAATAAAAAATGAGGCTTAGATATTATCTGCGTGGACTTGGACTTGGAATACTGTTTGCAGTTATTATAATTGCTATCTGTGGAAAGGGGACAGAAGGATCGCTTTCTGATTCACAGATAATGCAAAGGGCGAGTGAACTTGGAATGGTATCTACAGAAAATGTTAAAAATCATACCCTTTCAAACGATACTGAAGCTGTAAAAAAAGAAAATGTCCAGGATACAGAACCTGCAGTGGCTGATAATTCTACAGGCAATAATGCAGCTACAGGCAATAATGCAGCCACAGGCAATAATGCAGCTACAGACAATAATGCGGTCACAGATAATAATGCGGCCACAGATAATGCCCAGCAGGGACAGCCTGCTGACAGTCAGGCACAGAAAAATCAGGCAGAAACACAAAATGCTGCAGATACCAGTACTGCTTTACAGCCTGAGGCAGATAGCACACCGGCAGAAACACAATATGTCACGATAACAGTGATGGATGGTGAAGTTTGCAGAGATATTGCGGCTGATCTGCAATCAAAAGGTCTTGTTGATGATGCAGAAAAATTCAGGATATATATGGGGGAAACCGGTTATGCAAGCTTTATACATAATGGGGATTTCCAAATTCCTGTAGGTGCGTCGTATGAAGAGATCGCAAATATACTTCTAAGAAAATAATTTATATTATAAATAAAGCTTGCAAATTAAGCCTTTGGTATGTTATAATGCCAAAGGCTTAAAAACTATAAAGCACGTGTGTGGAAAGCTGCGGGTGCCGGAATACGCTGACCGGTGGCGGCTTAGATTGGAAGCACACGGATGAAAACAACCAAATGGAGGTAAATAAAATGAGCGTAATTTCAATGAAACAGTTACTCGAGGCAGGTGTTCATTTCGGACATCAGACAAGAAGATGGAACCCTAAAATGGCTCCTTACATCTACACAGAGCGTAATGGTATCTACATCATCGACTTACAGAAATCTGTAGGAAAGGTTGATGAGGCATATGATGCAGTATCAGATATCGCTGCACAGGGTGGAACGATCCTTTTCGTAGGTACTAAGAAACAGGCTCAGGATGCTATCAAAACAGAGGCAGAGCGTTGCGGAATGTACTATGTAAATGAGAGATGGTTAGGTGGAATGCTTACAAACTTCCGTACTATCCAGAGCCGTATCGCAAGACTTAAAGCAATCGAGACAATGGCAGAAGACGGAACATTTGATGTTCTTCCTAAGAAAGAAGTAATTGCACTTAAAAAAGAGTGGGATAAGCTTGAGAAGAATCTTGGTGGAATTAAAGATATGAAGAGAATCCCAGATGCTATCTTCGTAGTAGATCCTAAGAAGGAGCGCATCTGTATCCAGGAGGCACAGGCACTCGGAATTACTCTTATCGGAATCGCTGATACAAACTGTGATCCAGATGAGTTAGATTATGTTATCCCAGGAAATGATGATGCTATCAGAGCTGTAAAATTAATCGTATCTAAGATGGCAGATGCTGTTATCGAGGCTAATCAGGGAGCAGAAGAAACTGTTGCAGAAGATGCTGTAGAAGAGACAGTTGAGGAATAATATAGATTGATCTATTAATAATCGGAGGACAATTAAGATGGCTATTACAGCAGGAATGGTAAAAGAACTGCGTGAAATGACAGGCGCAGGAATGATGGACTGCAAAAAAGCTTTAACAGAGACAAATGGTGATATGGATGCCGCTGTTGAAGTTTTAAGAAAAAGCGGTGCAGCTAAAATGGAAAAGAAGCAGAACAGAATTGCAGCTGAGGGTATTGCACGTGTTGCAGTGAATGGAAATGTTGCAGTTGTTGCTGAAGTTAACTCAGAGACTGACTTTGTTGCTAAAAACGAGACATTCCAGGAGTTTGTTCAGACTGTTGCTGATACAGCACTTGCTTCAGATCTGAATGGTGGAGCTAACGGAGAAGATATCGAGGCTCTTCTTGCCACAAACGGACTTAATGAATTACTTGTTGAGAAGACAGCAACAATCGGCGAGAAATTATCTGTCCGCAGATTTGCAAAAGTTACAGGAGATATCGTTACTTCTTACATCCATGGTGGCGGAAGAATCGGTGTTGTTATTGCGGCAAGCGGTACAGCTGATGATGCGTCAAAAGAGGCTCTTACAAATATAGCAATGCAGGTTGCAGCTATGAACCCACAGTACATCAGCAGAGCAGACATTTCTGATGATGAGCTTGCAAAGATCAGAGAGATTACAGTTGACAGTGCATTAAATGATGCTACAACTCTTCCTAAGCCTATCTTAAACAAATTACTTGATAAGGCTATCAATGAGAAGCTGTGGAGCGATGAAGACATTGACAACTTCAATGAGCATAAAAACAATATGAACTATGTATGGAACTTTGTTTCAGATGCTGCAAAGGCAAAACTTGGTGAGCTTGCTATGGCAGATAAAGCTTCTATAACAGCTGAAAAAATGTTTGGTGGTGTTGTAGAAGGACGTGTTTCAAAACAGTTAAAAGAGATCTGTCTTCTTGATCAGACATATGTTAAAGCTGAGGACGGAAAACAGTCAGTAGCTAAATATCTTGAGTCAGTTTCAAAAGATCTTAAAATTACTAAGATGGTACGTTTTGAAGTTGGTGAAGGTATGGAAAAGAAAAACGAAGACTTCGCTGCAGAAGTTGCTGCACAGATGGCTGGAGTTTAATATTTATAAAAAGAGATTTCAATTTGAAATCTCTTTTTTTTTCACAAATTTTTGCAATAATATCTTAACATAATAGTACCAAAGTGTTATAATGTACGTAATAAATTTGAAAGGGTGGATTATATTATGGACAAAAAGGAGAAGATGACTTTTTTAAATTCAATTTCATCTAAAATATTACTCCTTGTAATAGTCGTTGTTACAGTTTCACTTGGGGTAAGTAAGTTTTTAGCAGAATCAATCTCATCTGATGTTGTGGGGAATGTTAATGAAAACTACATTTTGAGTCTGGCAGAATCGGCTGCAGATACAATAGAAAATATTTCGAATGATGACGATTATATACAGGAATGCTCACAAATCGTAAAAGAAATATCAATGGAGGGCATTTCGTCAGCGTATGGCTATCTGGTAGATACCGATGGAACTATGATATACCATCCTACAGAAGAAAAGATAGGAGAACAAGTAGAAAACTCAGTAGTTTTAAATGTAGTAGATCAGCTGAAGCAGGGAAAAGTTCCGGAAAATGCTGTTGTTACATATGATTTTAATGGTGAAGAAAAATATGCTGCGTATGCTATAACTAAAACTACAAATCAGATCGTTGTTGTAACAGCTGATAAAACGGAAATAATGAAGCCTATAAAAAGTATGTTCTCTAAACTTCTTGCTACTCTTTTTATATGTCTCATTTTAAGTGCGATAATCGGTTATATACTAAGCAGGTTTATAACACGGCCTATAAAAGATCTTACTGAAATAATAAGTAATACATCACAGCTTAATTTTGAACATAATCCTGCAAGTGCCAAGTTGTGTGCGAGAAAAGATGAAACCGGTGTTATGGCAAGAGAAGTCCGCAGCATGCGTAAAAATTTAAGGGACATGGTTGCAGAGATAAAAAATGCTGGCAACCTTATAAATACAAATGTTACGGGACTTAATAACATAACTGATACTGTAAATCAGATGTGCTCTGATAACTCTGCAACAAGCCAGCAGCTTGCGGCAGGCATGGAGGAAACGGCTGCAACGACAGTTACGATCAACGAAAATGTTACCAGTATCAAGGATGAAGCTGAAAACATCAACACAATGGCTGAAAATGGAGCAAAAAATTCAGAAGATGTAATGCAAAGAGCCACAGCCTTACAGGAGAAAACAGTTACTGCAAGTAATAAGACGATGCAGATGTATACCAATGTAAAGGAAAAGGCAACACTTGCCATAGAAGGATCCAGAGCTGTTGATAAGATAAATGAGCTTACAGGCACAATAATGGAAATTTCATCGCAGACAAGTCTATTGGCACTTAATGCGTCAATAGAAGCAGCAAGAGCTGGAGAGGCAGGTAAAGGATTTGCTGTAGTTGCCACAGAGATAGGAAGTCTTGCTGATCAGACATCAAAAGCGATAGCGGATATTGAAGACATAGTCAAAGAGGTAAACAATGCTGTCTCTAATATGTCTAACTGCCTTGAGGAAACAACCGGATTTCTGGAGAATACGGTTACTGCAGATTATAAAGAATTTGAGCAGGTCGGGGTACAATATAGAGAAGATGCCGATGTATTTAAAACAAGTATGGAAGAGGTTAAGACATCAATGGCTCATCTGGCAGCTGCGATTGAAAATATTGCTGTTGCTTTGAATGGAATTAATGATACGGTAAATGAAGCATCTATAGGTGTAACGGATATTGCTGAAAAGACAAGTGATATGGTGGGAAAGACATCTGAAACAACAGATATGGTAGATAAATGTTTTGAATGTGTAGATGATTTGAAGAATGTTGTAGCAAAATTTAAGCTTGAATAAAGTTATTCCGCAAAAATTTAATATTTATAAATTTTTGCGGAATTTTTATGTCTTTACATTGTTAGAAAATATGTTAAAATGTTATAGAGATATTATTAACATAGGGGTTATATATGAGCACAAATGAAGATTCTGCTGTAGAACAGCAGCGCCAAAAGCGGAAACGTATCGGTCGGATCAAAACGGGAATCGTGATGACTATTGCCATCTGGATGCTGGTATCACTGATTGCCATAATTGTTTTGACAGTTACAGTTGTCAGACTCAATTCAAGAGTCTACAAGATGGAATTAAAGCAGAATTCCACTGCATCTGTACAGCTATCAGAGACGGAGAGTACAGGATCCGGAGAACTGGATTCTGTATTGCTTCAGGATCATGATGCACAGATACAGTCAGAAAATGTTATCCGGGAACTTGATTCGGCAGACAATGCATATTCAAAAGGCGATACAAGAAAAGTATATCTGACATTTGATTGTGTGCCGGGTGAAAACACAGCTGCAATCTTAGATACTCTTGCAAAATATAATATAAAGGCAACATTTTTTGTTGTAGGTGATGCAAGCGGAGAAAATGCACAGATATACCAGCGTATTGTAAATGAAGGACATACTATTGCAATGCATTCATTTAGCAATTCATATAGTGATGTATATAAATCAAAAGATGCATTTACAAATGATCTGAAACAGATATCGGATTATATATCAAAGACTACCGGTGTGACACCGAAGTATTACAGGTTTCCGGGTGGAAGCATGAACCGTATAAGTAATGTAAATATGGATGAACTTGTAAAGGTACTTAATTCCGACAAGATAACATATTTCGACTGGAATGTATCAGCAGGAGACACGTCAGCCGATTATACAGCGGATGATGTGGTAAATAATGTAATATCCGGAGTACAAAATTATAAAACGTCAGTTGTACTGCTGCATGATGATTCAAACAAGTCAACAACGGCCGAGGCAATCGAACCTCTTATTGAAGCTCTTAATAATATAAGCGCAGAAATTTTGCCGATTGATGAAAATACATATGTAGTTCAATATATCAAAGCAGATACTGTTGAATAAAAAACGGAGGAAATATTAATGGGATTATTTAAAGATTTTAAGGAAGATTTTTCACAGGCGATCAATGAACTTGGACCGGATGGAACTCCGGAGACAAATGCAACAGATAATCTTGTTGTTGATACAATAGGAGAGAATGTTGACGTGGAGTCTGAACTTTCAAAATTAGATGGACTCTTAGAGACTGTCAACAACGAACAGCCAAAGAAGGCGGCTGTCAAACCAATAGTAAATGAAACATTTGCTGAAACAGCAGCTGTTAATAAAGAAATTCCAACAAATACAAAAGAGGAGCAGACTAAAAAAATGAGCGATACACCAACAATGAATACAATGATGCCAACAGGAGAAATACAGGATGAAACATCTTTAATTACTGCAAGTACAGTTCTTACAGGTGATTTACAGTCATCAGGTTCTTTTGATATCCAGGGAACTATAAATGGAAATATCAGCTGTAATGGAAAGATCGTTGTTACAGGTACTGTAAACGGAAATACTAATTCATCTGAATTCTTTGCAGATGTTGCAAAAATCGAAGGAGAAGTAGTCAGCTCAGGTACAGTAAAGATTGGTGCCGGATCTGTTATCATTGGTAATATCTCTGCAACATCAGCAGTGATCGCAGGCGCTGTAAAAGGTGACATAGATGTACAGGGACCTGTTGTTGTTGATACATCAGCAGTGATCATGGGTAATATCAAATCAAGATCAGTACAGATCAACAATGGAGCTGTTATTGAAGGATTCTGTTCACAGTCATATGCTGACATAGATGTACAGGGACTTTTTGATGCTAAATAAAAATAAGGAGCATACCAATAATGAGTAGGATAATATTAAAATTAAGTGGTGAGGCACTTGCTGGAGAAAAGCATCATGGATTTGATGAGGCAACAGTAATAGAAGTTGCAAAACAGGTTAAACAGCTTACAGATAAAGGAACAGAAGTAGGAATAGTTATCGGTGGCGGTAATTTCTGGCGTGGACGTACAAGTGAAACTATAGACCGCACTAAGGCAGACCAGATCGGAATGCTTGCTACAGTAATGAACTGTATATATGTATCAGAAATATTCAGATATGTAGGAATGAAGACTGCAGTTCTTACTCCATTTGAATGTGGATCGATCACAAAACTATATTCAAAAGACAGAGCAAATAAATATTTTGAGCGTGGCATGGTTGTATTCTTTGCCGGCGGTACAGGCCATCCATATTTCTCAACCGATACGGCAACCGTACTTCGCGCGATTGAGATCGAGGCAGACGAGATTCTGCTTGCAAAAGCAGTAGACGGTGTCTACGACAGCGATCCGAAAACAAACCCGGATGCAAAGAAATTTGACGAGATTTCCATTCAGGAAGTCATTGAAAAGGATCTGAAAGTGGTAGATATGACCGCATCCATCCTTTGCAAGGAAAACAAAATGCCGATGCTGGTATTTGGTTTAAATGAAGAGAACAGCATTGTAAATGCTGCAAACGGAAAAATTAACGGCACAAGAGTAACGGTATAATTAATAAAAATTCAGCAGTAAAACACTTGCTGTTTTACTGCGTAAGAAAATGATTCAGGTGTGAGCAGCTCTCCTTTTGCGAAGCAAAACTTTAAATGAGAGCTGCGAATGTCACAGTTCGCAGAACTGTGACCGTATAAGAGATAGCAGGAGGACAAATTTAATATGGCAAATCAGATCGACGAGAGAGTAAAACCGTTTGAGGTAAAAATGGGCAAATCCATTGCAAGCCTCGATTCCGAATTCGGAACCATCCGCGCAGGCCGTGCAAACCCGCACGTACTGGACCGCATTACTGTAGATTACTATGGAACACCGACTCCGCTGCAGCAGGTGGCAAACATCTCTGTTCCGGAAGCACGTATGATCCAGATCCAGCCGTGGGAAGCATCCCTGGTAAAAGAGATCGAGAAAGCGATCATGATGTCTGACCTTGGCATCAACCCGTCCGATGACGGAAGAGTCATCCGTCTGGTATTCCCGGAGCTTACCGAGGACCGTCGTAAAGAGCTGGTAAAAGAGGTAAAGAAAAAAGCAGAGGGCGCAAAGGTAGCCATCCGCAACATCCGCCGCGATGCCAATGATGCGTTCAAGAAACTTGCCAAAGAGGACGTTTCCGAGGACGAAATCAAAGAGCTCGAGGAGCAGACCCAGAAATTAACAGACAAATATATCAAAGAAGTAGATCAGATGGTGGACGTAAAATCCAAAGAAATTATGACCGTGTAATACAAAGAAAACGAGGGGCTGCCTGTCATTTGCAGGCAGCCTGTTATCGTTTACGGAGGAAAAAAGTATGGATAATGAATTAAAAGTGCCGAATCACATCGCCATCATCCTGGACGGAAACGGCAGATGGGCGAAAAAACGCAATATGCCGCGCGGCTACGGCCATATCGTCGGATGCGACAATCTGGAAAAAATGTGTGACGTGATTAAAGACATGGGTGTCAAATATCTGACCGTCTATGCGTTCTCAACCGAGAACTGGAAACGCTCCCGCGCCGAGGTGGAGGGCCTCTTAAAGCTGTTCCGCCAGTATCTGAAACGATGCATCAAAAAAGCACATAAAAATCAGATGCGCGTCAAAATCATCGGAGATCCGAGCGCATTCCCGCAGGATATTCAGGACAGCATTCATGAACTGGAGGAGTGCTCCAAAGATTACGATCACATGTACTTCCAGATCGCAATGAACTACGGTTCCCGCGATGAGATTCTGCGCGGCATGACCCGCATGATCGAGGATGTGAAAAACGGAACTCTCGCAGAGAATGCGTTTGATGAGAACGGAAAACTGACGGAGCAGTGTTTTGAGAGCTACCTCGACACCGCTGGAATCCCGGATCCAGATCTTCTGATCCGTACAAGCGGCGAGCAGCGCCTTTCCAACTACCTGATGTGGCAGCTGGCCTACACGGAATTTTACTTTACCGAGGTTCCGTGGCCGGATTTCCACGAAGAGGAATTGAGAAAAGCCATCGAACAATATAATAACAGAGACCGGCGTTACGGCGGCGTGAAGGAGGAATAAAAAAGATGTTTAAGACAAGACTGTTAAGCGGCATCGTGCTCGTCCTTGTGGCGCTGCTTACGATCTGCAGCGGCGGAACCGTGCTTTATATGACGGTTCTGTGCCTGTCGCTGATTGGCGCAGGAGAGCTGTTCCGCGCGATGAAGGTAAGAGAAGATAAATGGAATCTGTTGGAAATTACGGGCTATGCGGGCGTTGTGATTTTCTATCTGTCCCTGCTGCTTCATGACCCGATGTACCAGATGCTCGCGCTGATCCTGGATCTCGTGCTTCTGATGGCAGTATACGTATTTACTTATCCGAAATACAACGCCAATCAGGTGATGCCGGCGTTCTTTGCGGTTGTCTATGTCGGCGTAATGCTTTCCTATGTATATCAGACCCGTATGCTGGACGGCGGAAAATTCCATGTATGGCTGATTTTCCTGTGCTCCTGGGGCTGCGATACGTGTGCATACTGTGTCGGCGTACTCTTTGGAAAACATAAAATGGCACCGGTTTTAAGCCCGAAAAAATCCGTAGAAGGGGCTGTCGGCGGTGTTGTCGGAGCGATTCTGCTCGGCATCATCTATGCGGCTGCGACAAAGGGCGGCATGGTGGAATACGCCATCATCTGCGGTGTCGGCGCGCTGATCTCCATGGTCGGAGACCTTGCGGCATCCGCAATCAAACGAAATCAGGGCATCAAGGATTACGGAAAGCTGATTCCGGGCCACGGCGGTATTCTCGACCGCTTCGACAGCGTGATCTTTACCGCACCGATCATCTATTTCCTGTCGGTGCTTCTGATTCATTAAAAAAGCTTCCCCTACAGCATAAACGGGAAGCAGATGGGAGAAACTGGAATATGAAGAAAATAGCAATTCTTGGTTCAACCGGTTCGATCGGAACCCAGACCCTCGATGTCGTGCGTGCCAACGGCGATCTTGAGGTGGTCGGCATCAGTGCCGGAAGCAATATTACACTGCTCGAGCAGCAGATCCGGGAATTTCATCCGAAGTTTGCGGCAGTTGGCGATGAGGCGAAAGCGGCAGAACTCCGTGACAGAGTGAAGGAT
>OLFT01003925.1_pt1 | contig 10293 bp, 10 predicted proteins | sample 1604921 | NCBI WGS metagenome assembly OLFT01 (sample SAMEA3888897, study PRJEB22519) | human gut metagenome | biome: human gut; feature: human-associated habitat; material: faeces | place: Denmark | collected 2013 | reverse complement strand
GGGTCTGGCCGCGGGTGAACAGGCCGGAGCCGTGGACCCGGGGCAGCACGCCCACTTCGGCGCTGAGGGGACGGATCTCGTTCTTCTGGCGGCCGTCCACGCGGTGGCCTTCCAGCAGCCAGGCCTTGACGATCTTCTTCTGGAACTTGTAGGTGATCTCCTCCAGATACTGGTCCATGTCGGGGTGATCTTCCAGATACTTCTCGTGCCACTTTTCGATCATGGCGTTCCAGCGCTGCTCACGGACGTTCTTGTCATCGGTGTCCATAGCGGCCTTGGCCTCGTCCATGAAGTTGGCCACGATGTCGTCGAACAGCTCCTGGTCGAAGGCGGCGTGGGGATAGTCGAACTTGGGCTTGCCGATCTCGGCGACCATCTTGTTGATGAGCTCGATCTGCTTCTGGTTCTCCTCATGGGCCTTCTGAATGGCCTCGAACATCTTGTCGTTGGGGACCTCGTTGGCGCCGGCCTCGATCATGACCACCTTCTTGCCGGTGGAGACCACGGTGACGTCCAGATCGCTGACCTTGCGCTGTTCGCTGGTGGGGTTGATGACCAGCTCACCGTCCACCAGGCCCATCTTCACGGCGCCCACAGGGCCGTTCCAGGGAATATCGGAGATGGCCAGAGCGGCGGAGGTGCCGATCAGAGCGGCGATCTCGGGAGAGCAGTCATGATCCACAGCCATGACGGTGGCCATGATGGACACGTCATTGCGGAAGTCATAGGGGAACAGGGGGCGGATGGGGCGGTCGATGACGCGGCTGGTGAGGATGCCCTTCTCACCGGGACGGCCCTCGCGGCGGTTGAAGCTGCCGGGGATGCGGCCCACGGCGTACATCTTCTCCTCAAAGTCCACGCTCAGGGGGAAGAAATCGATGCCGTCCCGGGGACGGGCGGAGGCGGTGGCACACACCAGCACGCGGGTGTCGCCGTAGCCCACCATGACGGCGGCATTGGCCAGCTCGGCCAGCTTGCCCACCTCCAGGGTCAGGGGACGGCCTGCCAGTTCCATCTCGTACTTATGATAGCCGGGGAACTGCCGATGGGTGATAATGGTTGACATAAGATTGCTCCTTTACTCAGATGCTCGGGAGCGGCTCTTTTCGTATTTGAAAGCATGTCCGAGATTCGGGCACAGTTTCAAACACAAAAAGCAACAGCCCCCGGCGAAAAAATGACTGGAAATTCGCAGAAAAGGGTGACGGAGAACCGCTCCGTCACCCTCATTGCTTCTTACTTCCGGATGCCCAGCTTGGCGATCAGGGCACGATAGCGCTCGATATCCTTCTTCTGCAGATAATCCAGCAGGCTGCGGCGCTTACCGACCATCTTCAGCAGACCACGGTTGGAGTGCTTGTCCTGGGGGTTGGCGCGCATGTGCTCGGTGAGGATGTTGATGCGCTCGGTGAGGATCGCGACCTGGACCTCGGGGGAGCCAGTGTCGGTCTCGTGGGTACGGTTGGCCTCGATCACGGCCGTCTTCTGATCTTTACGCAGCATTGTGTGTTTCCACCTTTCAAAAAATTCTCCGTGAACTGCGCCCTGGGAGTGGTGAAATCCTCCGCGGAACGAAGTCCCGGAATTGCGCACAAATTCACGTGCTGAACAAGTTTACCATAGGAATGTGCGGTTGTAAAGAGAAAAATGCAAAAAATTCCTTATTTTTATAAAGGGAGCGGGGAAAAGAGGCGGGAAATATTTTTTTGAAAGGGGATTGACAGAGAGAAACGGCCGTGTTATCCTAACTGTACTAACACACATAGTACAGTTGGTACAGTTCGGAGGAACGTTATGAAGGTCATCAAGAAGGTAGTAGCCGCCCTGATGGTGCTGGGAGCACTGGCGGCGCTGACGGTAGGCGTGGTTTTGAAGCCGGGCCGGAAAGGAGACGAAACATGATGCTGTTTGGTTTTGCGGGGATCGCCGCCATCGTGGGTCTGATTTTTGCCGCTGTTGTTCTGGTGTCCGTGGCCCTGCAGCCCTGAGCGCGGGGCGGATGCAATGAGTACACTGTTTTTGCTTGGTATCGCAGGCGCGGTACTGCTGGTTATTTTGCTGACAGCGGTGATCCTGCACCGCTGATTGAACATTCCTCAGAAAGGAGAGGCACATGTGCTGACATTGAATTACCGGGATTCCCGTCCCATTTATGAACAGATCAAAGACGGCCTGCGGCGGATGATCGTCACCGGGGCCATGGCTCAGGACGAAAAGCTGCCGTCGGTCCGGGCGCTGGCCACCCAGCTGTCCATCAATCCCAACACCATCCAGCGGGCCTATAACGAGTTGGAAGCGGAAGGCTATATTTACTCCGTGGCGGGAAAGGGCAGCTTCGTCAGCGGTACGGCGGACGCCGACGCTGTCCGGCGGGAAACGCTTCGGGCGGATGTGAAAAAACTGCTGAATGAGCTGCGATATCTGGGCGTGACGGAAGCGGACGCTGCGGCGCTCATCGAGGAGGTATACGAGCAATGATCGAAGTGAAAAACGTCGTCAAGACCTTTGACGGCTTTGCCGCCCTGAATGACGCGACCCTCAGTGTGCCCACCGGAGCCGTCTACGGACTGGTAGGGCCCAACGGCGCGGGCAAGTCCACCATCATCCGCCATCTCACCGGTATTTTCCGGCAGGACAGCGGCACCGTGCGGCTGGGCGGCGAGGATGTGTGGGAAAACGCGGCGCTGAAGGCCAAGATCGCCGCCATTCCCGATGATTGGTACTATTTCAATTCTGCGGGCATCGGGGATATGATGCGGTTTTACAAGGGCTTCTATCCAAACTTCTCCACGGAGCGGTATGAAAAGCTGCGGGAAGTGTTTGATTTGGACGAAAAGCGGCCGATCCGACGGTTTTCCAAGGGTATGCAGAAGCAGGCGGCCTTCTGGCTGGCTCTGTCCGCCATGCCGGATTATCTGATCCTGGATGAGCCTGTGGACGGTCTGGACCCGGTGATGCGCCGTCAGGTGTGGAGCCTGATGATGGGCGATGTGGCGGAGCGGGGCACCACGGTGCTGGTATCCAGCCACAACCTCCGGGAGCTGGAGGACGTGTGCGACCATGTGGGCATCATGGACCACGGCCATGTGCTGCTGGAGCGGAGTCTGGCCCAGTTGCAGGACAACATGGTGAAATTGCAGGTGGTGTTTCCCGACGGCATGGAGGACGTTCCGGCGGAGCTGCCGGTGCTTCATGCCTCGAAGCTCGGCCGGGTGCATACCCTCATCATGCGGATGAACGCGCAGGAGGCCACGGAGCGGCTGATGGCTTACAGCCCGCTGCTGGTGGACGCCATCCCCCTGACGCTGGAGGAGATCTTTATTTACGAATTGGGAGGTGCAGACTATGCGGTCAAAGACATCGTGCTTTAACGGCACTCTTTTCCGGAAAAACCTGTCCCGGTACTGGCCGCTGTGGGGTCTGGCCTCCTTCGGCGGGGCCATGTTCCCCTTGGCGATGCTGCTGGAGCTGCTGCACAACGGGTTCCGGCTCTGGTCGCCTCTGGAGACCACGAGGGCCTACTATACGGTGCTGTCCTATGGGGTGCCGGTTATTTCCATCGTGTACGCCATTTTGTGCGCCATGGCGGTGTGGAGCTATCTTTACAATGCCCGCAGCGTGGGAATGATGCACACGCTGCCCATCCGCCGGGAGGGACTGTTTGTTACCAACGTGCTGTCCGGCCTGACGATGATGGCTATTCCCTACACCGTCACCGGCGTGCTGACGGTGCTGGTGACGATGCTGTTCGGCGGATTTGAGCCGGTGGGCGTGCTGGTGACGGTCTTAGGCGTTATGGGGGAGAGTTTGTTCTTCTTCGGCCTTGCTACCTTCTGTGCCTTCATCGTGGGCAACGTGTTCATGCTGCCCACTCTTTACGGACTGCTGAACTTCATCGCCGTGCTGACGGACTTCATGGTGAACCTGTTGGCGCAGGGCTTCTGCTTCGGCCTGAACAGCAGCTATTCCGGTACCGTGGAGTGGCTCAGCCCCGTGGTATACCTCATACAGAAGATCTCTCCCAACAGCACCTACGAGACCCAGTGGGTGACGGATCGACTGGGCGGTCAGCGGTATGAGACCAGTGTGCTGACCTCCGTGACGCTGGAAAACGGCTGGCTCATCGCCGCCTATGCCGCCGCGGGTGCGGCGCTGCTGGGACTGGCGTGGCTGCTGTACCGCAGACGCCGCAGCGAGAGCGCCGGGGACGTGGTGGCCGTGGGCTGGATGAAGCCGGTGTTCCGGTACGGCTGCGCCGTCTACGCCGCCATTTTAGGCGGACGGCTGCTGTACGCCCTGCTGTGGGAGAGCTTTCAGAGCGGCCAGTACTTCACGCTCCTGCCTATGATCTTGTGCATGATCGCGGGCGGCGCTATTGGCTATTACGCGGCGTCCATGCTGCTGGCGAAAACGCCCCGGGTGTTCAAGACCACCTGGAAGGGGATGCTGGCGGTGGCGCTGGGCTGCGCGGCCCTGTGCGGCACCATGAAGTGCGACCTGTTCGGCGTGGTTCGGCGGGTCCCCGCACCGGACAGCGTGAAGCTGGTGAACGTCTATGCCGCCGGCAGCAATTATTACCTGACCCCCGGGAAGGACGACGCCCTCATTGAGAAGGTCCGGACGCTGCACCAGACCATTATTGACGATAAGGATTACATTATGAGTACCGCAGAGGGGCGGAGTGTCTACATGGAAACGGAAGAAGATAGCTACACCATTGGCGCTCCCGCAAGCGAGATTGTTTCCACCTCCGTCAGCAGCTTTGCCAACACCAGCGTCCGCTTTACCTACACGCTGAACAGCGGACTGAAGGTGGAGCGGCGGTACAACTTGTATCTGACCCCTGGCCGCATGGCTCAGGAGGGCACATACGACTACCTGCTGGATCAGCTCATCAACAGCCCGGAGATGCGCCAGAAGTGCATCCGCTGGCAGGAGGAAGGCTTCCAGCTGGATGAGGCGTGGTACGATACAAGGTACAACGGCGGCGACCTCAGCAGCCGGGAGGCGGGGCTGATCTTGGACGCCGTGGCCAAGGACGCGGAAAACGGGGACTGGGGCGTGTATGACTGGTTCCGGGTGGATAATGACGCCGACAGCTATGAGATCCAAATTCATTTCCAATACAGGCTGTCGGAGAGCCAGTTCAACAGGACCTATGATGCGATCCAGGTCAACGTCAAGGAGGGCATGACGGAGACGATCCGGGCGCTGAAGGACCTGAAATTGATCACCGACGCCGATCTGGTCACCAACCGGGAACGGTACCCGTGGCAGTACGGCAAGGGTGGCTGGGACCAATATGACCAGTTTTATAAGCAGTTCAATATGAGTCCCGAGGAATACTATGACCGGTACGGCGAGTACCCGGCGGGGTGGTTCGGCACGGAGAGCGATGATTCGTCCACGGAGACGGAAATTGATCCCGCCGTGGATGACAGCCACAGCCCCAGCATGTCCGCCGGAGCGGAGGCCACCGGTCTCGGCATCATCGGCGGGGCGGACGGCCCCACGGTGACCGTGACGGCCGCGGCCTGACCCAAATCGTACCGCAAGGACGCTCCCCGGCGGGAGACCGCCGGGGAGACAATGGAAATATACGATATGAATGAGCATACGTTTTTTGAGTGGAAACGCTCCGAAAGACTGACGGCGGTGCTGGCGCTGGTGTTCTGCCTGTTAGGGCTGGGATTGCAGCGTCTGCCGGGGGTGGGCTTTTCCGGAAAGCTGAGCTGGGGACTGGCGCTGGTCTGTCTGGTGATGCTGGGCCTGAGCCGGCTGAGCCGCCGCCACCGGGGATGGAAGATTTTGCTGCGGATCGCCCAAATAGGACTGGCGGCGCTGGTTTTGGGATTGTCGGCGGTGGAGATCTGGGTCATCCGGGCCGGACACCGGGACGAGTCAGCCCAACCGGCGGACGCGGTGATCGTTCTGGTGGCCGGGGTCAACGGCACCACGCCCTCCGTGGCCCTGCAAACCCGCATCGACGCGGCGGAGCGGTATCTCAAGGCGCATCCGGATATCCCGGCGGTGCTGTCCGGGGGACAGGGGCCGGGGGAGGATATCTCCGAGGCCCGGGCCATGTATGATGCGCTGACGGACCGGGGCATCGACCCGGAGCGGCTGATCTTAGAGGAGCAGTCCGCCAATACCCGACAGAACCTGCAAAATTCTCTGGCGCTGCTGCCGGATGACTACCATAAAACAGTGGCCATCGTCACCAACGATTTCCACATGGGGCGGGTGCGGCTGCTGCTGAACGCCGCCGGACCCGGCAGGGTGGTGCAGGTCCCGGCGAAGCTGCCGTGGTGGCTCAGTGCCAACTATTACCTGCGGGAGAGCTTCGCCGTGGTGAACGATCAGGTGGTGCGGCCTCTGTTGGCTTAAAATTTTTAAAAATTTTTTGGAAAAATGTGCAACAAAATCGGTGTTCAAATCGTCTTATAGGTACAGGAACAAAAAACGCTCCAAGGGGCGCTGAAGGAGTCATGTGTGTATGAAAGGAGAAGCACGCACTATGGAAACGACAATGACCAGGGAACCGATCTGGAAGCTGTGGGTAGATACCCAGCGCCGTGTGGTGTCCTTTCATGAGGAGGCCGGTTCTCAACTGATGGAATTCCGGGACCGGGAGATGTTTTTGCGGTGTATCGACGGATACACGGCCCAGCTCTACCGATATCAGTGACATGAAGCTTATCAAGCGGGTATGACCTTCCACTATCAGCGGAAGGTCATACATTTTTCGGGGAAAAACCGGGAAAATACGGTTGACAAACGGCGGAAATGTGATATGATAACCGAGTAACTGGATATTTGGCGAAGAAAAGGAAGAGTAGCCGGTCGAAAGTCTGTAAAGAGAGCCGCCGTTTGGTGCGAGGCGGACAGGCGCGGCGGTGAAAATCACCTTGGAGCCTCCTGCTGAAAGACGACGCGAGTAAGCGTGGACGTGTGACGGGCGTTATTCCGTCAGCCTGTAATGGCAGGCGTGAGTGGCCGCGCTCCACAAGGGGACCGGCAAGAAGAGTGGTACCGCAGAGTGTTTTCAAACGCTTTGTCTCTGAGTTCAGAGGCAAAGCGTTTTTTGTTTTGCGTGAAGGAGGATCAGCAATGAACTGCCCCAACTGCGGAAACGTAATGGAAAAAGGCTTTATGCACACGCAGAAGTATCCCTTCTGGACCCAGCAGGAACTGCGATTTTTTAAGGGGCCTACGGATCAGGTCGATCTCGGCCCGATAGGGGACGATACCACATCTATGTTTACAAGAGACCCCTTTCCGGAGTTTCCGGACACTATGATCTGTCGGGACTGCCAACTGGTTGTGTTCCGTTGCAATATGATCGATAAAAGCAAAAAATAAGACTTACAAATATAAAAGGAGACGCATCATGGATTACAACAAGACCATCAATCTGCCAAAGACCGACTTCCCCATGCGGGCGGGCCTGCCCAAGCGGGAGCCGGAGATGCTCAAGCGCTGGGAGGACATGGACCTCTACAACGAGCTGCTGAAGAAGAACGAGGGTAAGCCCCGCTTCTCCCTTCACGACGGCCCTCCGTTCTCCAACGGCAGCCTCCACATGGGCCACGCCCTGAACAAGTCCCTGAAGGACATCATCGTCCGGTCCTACGCCATGCGGGGCCGGTACACCCCGTATATCCCCGGCTGGGATAACCACGGTATGCCCATCGAGAGCGCCATCATCAAGGAGCAGAAGCTCAACCGCAAGGCCATGAGCGTGTCTGACTTCCGTACCGCCTGCCACGCCTATGCCGAAAAGTATATCGGCATCCAGATGGAGGGCTTCAAGCGCCTGGGCGTGGTGGCCGACTGGGAGCACCCCTACAAGACCATGAACCCCAGCTTTGAGGCCGAGGAGGTCAAGGTCTTTGGCGAGATGTACAAGAAGGGCTACATCTACAAGGGACTGAAGCCCGTGTACTGGTGCTACCATGACGAGACCGCTCTGGCTGAGGCTGAGATCGAGTATCAGGATGATCCCTGCACCACCGTGTATGTGAAGTTCCCCATGCATGACGATCAGGGCAAGCTGAGCCATCTGGACAAGTCCAAGCTGAACTTCGTGATCTGGACCACCACCATCTGGACCCTGCCCGGCAACCTGGCCATCGCGCTGCATCCCTCCGAGAGCTATGCCGTGGTGAAGAACAACGGCAACGGCGAGATGTATATCATGGCTGAGGCCCTCACCGACAAGGTGATGGGCGTGGCGGGCATCTCCGATTACGAGATCGTGGAGACTCACGAGGGCGCCTTCTTTGAGAATATGCTGGCGGACCATCCCTTCCTGCCCAAGACCAGCCGTCTGGTGCTGGCCGATTATGTTACCATGGATTCCGGTACCGGCTGCGTCCACACCGCTCCCGGCTTCGGCGCGGATGACTACCAGACCTGCAAGCGCTACGGCATGGACATGGTGGTGCCTGTGGACGATCAGGGCCGCCACACCGACTATGCCGGCAAGTACGCCGGGATGGTGGTGGAGGAGTCCAACCCTGTCATCCTGAAGGATATGAAGGAGTCCGGCGCTCTGCTGGCCAGCGAGGAGATCGTCCATAGCTATCCCCACTGCTGGCGCTGCAAGCACCCCATCATCTTCCGCGCCACGCCCCAGTGGTTCTGCTCTGTGGACGCGTTCAAGGACGAGGCCTGCGCCGCCTGCGACGAGGTCCGCTGGGTCCCCGGCTGGGGCATCGACCGCATGAAGAGCATGATCCGGGAGCGCGCCGACTGGTGCATTTCCCGCCAGCGCCGGTGGGGTCTGCCCATCCCTGTGGTGTACTGCAAGGACTGCGGCAAGCCTGTGGTGACCGACGAGACCATCGCCGCCATTTCCGAGATGTTCGGCAAGGAAGGCTCCAACGCCTGGTTCGACAAGGACCCCGCCGATTTCCTGCCCGCCGGTATGACCTGCCCCCACTGCGGAGGTAAGAGCGGCTTCGAGAAGGAGACCGACACGCTGGACGGCTGGTTCGACTCCGGCTCCACCCACTATGCCTCCATGAAGCGGGATCAGAACTTCTGGCCTGCCGATATGTATCTGGAGGGCCTCGATCAGTACCGCGGCTGGTTCCAGTCCTCTCTGCTGACCGCCGTGGGCGCCTTCGGCAACGGCGCGCCCTTCAAGGAGTGTGTCACCCACGGCTGGACCGTGGACGGCGAGGGCAAGGCCATGCACAAGTCTCTGGGCAACGGCGTGGACCCCGCTGACATCTTCAACAAGTACGGCGCGGACATTCTGCGTCTGTGGGCGGCTTCTGCCGATTACCACGCCGACGTGCGCTGCTCCGACGCCATCTTCAAGCAGCTCTCTCAGAACTACCTGAAGTTCCGCAACACCGCCCGGTACTGCCTGGGCAACCTGGACGGCTTTGATCCCAACAATCTGGTGGCTCCCGCCGACATGCTGGAGCTGGATCGCTGGGCAGTCACCCGTTTGAACGCCCTGATCGAAAAGTGCGCCCAGGCGTACAACGACTATGAGTTCCTGGTGGTGACCCACGCCGTCAACGATTTCTGCGTGGTGGAGCTGTCCAACTTCTATCTGGACATCATCAAGGACCGGTTGTACTGCGACGAGACCGACGGTCTGGCCCGCCGCAGCGCCCAGACAGCCCTGTACCTGATCCTGGATACCATCACAAAGATCATGGCTCCCATTCTGTGCTTCACCGGCGACGAGATCTGGCTGGCCATGCCCCACAAGGCGGGTGACGACGACCGGAACGTGCTGTTCAACGATATGAACGGTGTGTTTGCCGACTACGCTCTCTCCGCTGACGAGATGGCCAAGTGGGAAAAGATCATCGAGGTCCGCGACGCCGTCAACGGCGCTCTGGAGACGGCCCGCGCCGAGAAGAAGATCGGCAAGAGCCTGGAGGCCGATGTGGCCCTGACCGTCCCCGCCGAGGACGCATTCCTGGCGGAGATGGACGGCGCTGCTCTGGCGGACCTGCTGATCGTCTCCCAGGTGGAGGTCACTGTGGGCGGCGAGCTGGCGGTTTCCGTCAGCGAGGCTGCCGGTACCAAGTGCCCCCGCTGCTGGAAGCACAGCACCCAGGCTGACGAAAACGGCCTGTGCCCCCGGTGCGCCAGCGTGATCGCAAAGTGCGCTGACTTCGGCGAGGTCTAAGCGTCTTATCCAATTCAAAAGTATACGAAACACCCCCGGTGTGCATCCGCGCACCGGGGTGTTTTTGTTGAGGAAGCGGTGAAGCGGATGTCGACGGTGTACGCAAGGAGACGGGCGGGAGTTGCTTTTTGAGAAAA
>OLFT01003920.1_pt1 | contig 10300 bp, 3 predicted proteins | sample 1604921 | NCBI WGS metagenome assembly OLFT01 (sample SAMEA3888897, study PRJEB22519) | human gut metagenome | biome: human gut; feature: human-associated habitat; material: faeces | place: Denmark | collected 2013 | reverse complement strand
AAAATCTATGGGCGTACTGCTTTGAACCAAAGGAAGATCCATTCTTCCAATATTACTTTACAAATTGCTATGAACCAGAAAATACAATGGTTGGTCTTGAACAAGATCAATTATTGAGTACCGTTCATTTGCGTCAATATAATATCAATGTTCGTGGTGCTGTATTGCCTACAAGCTATATGGTTGGCGTAGCCACACATCCAGCGGCTCGTCGTGGTGGCGTAGGTGGTGCGTTGTTAAAGGCTTCTCTTGAAGAACTTCGCAACCGAGGTCAAGCATTGACGATTTTGATGCCTTCCAAGGCTGCATTCTACCAACAATATGGTTGGGAACTCTATGCTCATCAATGGGTGAACGCTATGTCTCTTGAGGATTTGCGCCCTATGACTGATAAATCCTTGAGCTTTGGTTTACTTAATAGCGTTGACCAATGGACATTGCTTGATCCTGTATATAAAACATATACAGCCCGTCTTTCTGGTTATGCAGAGCGCGGTGAAAAGGAATGGAAACGCTTGCTCGGCAGCTTCTTTGCGGAAGGCGTGAATATCGCTGTAGTGCACAATGATGAAGGAAGTATTGAAGGCTATGCGGTATATCGCTTAGGTCAACCTGAAATTCCTGTTTCTGAATTAGTTTATACTACACGTCGTGCCCAACGAGCATTGTTGAACTACTTCTATAATCACCGTTCTCAAGGCACTACTATTCGTTGGAATGAGGGCCTTCACGATACATACTATCGCTTCTATCCAGATGGTAAAAGCGGACATTCCACAATGCCGTACATGATGAGCCGTATTGTGGATGTGAAAGCTGCTTTCGAATCCATTCCTGTAAACCCAGAGGCTTTGATGATGCCTATTACAATGACCTTTGGTGTGAAAGATAGCCTTTGTGAGTGGAATGAAGGGTGCTATGAAGTCCAATATGGCGGCGCATTGACACCAACTGTTAAAAAGGTGTCTGACACATTAGATGGGGACGTAGATATTACTGTTGAAGTCGGTGCTTTGAGCCAACTCTTAATGGGCACATTAACCGCTCGTGATCTTGCGTTTGAAGGTAAACTTTCAGCTAATGAGGAATGGCTAGAATTCTTCGATATTCTCTATCCTGAACAAAAAACATATATTAACGAATGGTGGTAATATGAGCTGGAAAACGTATACAGTGAAAGAACCAACAGAATTGACGGTCTCTAAATATGTAAAGGAACGCTTTTCATTATCCTCTCGAGATATTCAAATGATGTTCCGTAAGAAACGGGTGAAAGTAAATAGCCGTGTAGCCCATTCCCAGCGCTCCCTCAAAAAGGGTGATGTATTAACTTTGGAATTACCACAGGATAAGGACTATGGCGTCGATGTAGAAAAAGGTCCTATTACAGTTCTCTACGAAGATGCTCATACCTTGGTGGTTGATAAAGCTCCATTCATGCTTGTTCATCCAGCGGGACAAACTAAATCTGGTACATTGAGTAACTATGTGGCTGGGTATTATGCGAAAAAAGGTGTAGTTCACAAGGTGCGCCCTGTACATCGTCTTGACCGAGACACATCTGGGTGTATTCTCTTTGGTAAAACAAAGGAAGCTCAGCAATATTACACTGATGAATTACAAGCTGGTCGTATCGACCGTATCTACACGGGCTTAGTAGAAGGCTGTATTAACGAAGATGGCGTAGTTGATGAACCTATTGGTATTGATCCAGTATTTGATAATCGCCGTGTCATCGATGAGTTTGGTCAACCGGCTCAAACGGAATATACCGTTCTTGGTCACGAAGGCGAACATACGCTATTGAAGTTCAAATTATTAACCGGCAGAACACATCAAATCCGCGTGCACATGGAACACATTGGTCATCCTATTGTGGGAGATGCCATGTATGGGACACGCAATAAACCTTATACACGTCAATGCTTACATGCGTCAGAACTCACCTTTGTACCCTATGGTAAGGACGAGCCTATAACGGTAAACTGTGAAGTAGGGGATGACTTTGGACATGAAAAGTAATAATTGCTTTTCTAATTTTCATCAATTATAATTTATATGATGATGTGGTCATAGAGCATGCCACATCTTCTTGTATACAAAAAACAATAGTGATAAAAACGCATAGTCTATGACTTAAAGTCATAGACTATGTTTTTTTTATATTTTCAATTCACAGTGGACAGGAGTATACTATGTATAGACAAAAATTCTATAGAATTTAAAACTTAGATGAGGTTATGGACGGTCACAGCCGATAATATCACTACAGAATGGATTCTTTAGAAGTCGTTTATAGTTTATACTTTCACCAAGACCGAACGGAACGATGCCGCAGAGCTTGGATTGATCAAGTGATATGAAGGAGTGCACGTTATGGATAGGAATCAGAGCACAATCGAGCAACAACGTCTAGATCAAGCTAGACTAGAAGCTAATGGTATGTACAGCAGCCAATTTGAAAAGGATGCGTGCGGCATGGGCTTTGTCGTTAATATTAAAGGTAAAAAATCCCACGATATTATCGATGATGGCTTGCGTATTTTAGAGCGCCTTGAACACCGTGGTGGTGCTGGTGCTGATAAGGACACAGGGGATGGTGCTGGTATTTTAGTACAAATTCCACATGAGTTCTTTAAACGCGAATGCGAAGTGCTTGGCATCAACTTGCCTGCAGCTGGTGAGTACGGCGTAGGGATGGTGTTTGCTCACAAATATGAAAGCCTCCGTAACGAGCAAAAACGCATTTTTGAAGAGGTTGTACGCGAAGAAGGTCAAGTTGTTCTTGGTTGGCGTGAAGTACCAGTAGATGGTACAAAGGTTGGTAAAGAAGCAGCTGCTATCCGCCCTTGGATGATTCAAATTCTTATCGGCAAAGGCCCAGACGTAACTAATAATAAAGAATTTGAACGTAAATTATATATTATTCGTAAATTGGCAGAAAAACGCATTGTTCCATTGAGCAAGGAATTATCTAGTGATTTCTATATTGCATCCTTGTCCTCTAAAACAATCGTATATAAAGGTATGTTAACACCTGGTCAATTGCGTGACTTCTACCTTGATTTGAGTGACCTTGACTTTACATCTGCGTTGGCTATGGTTCATTCCCGCTTCAGTACGAATACATTCCCAAGCTGGGCTCGGGCGCATCCTAACCGTTTCTTAGTGCATAATGGTGAAATCAACACAATCCGCGGTAACGTAAACTGGATTAATGCTCGTGAAGGTAAAGCGGAATCTCCATTATTCCCGGATATTAAAAAGGTATTCCCTGTAGTAGATGACAGCGGTTCTGACTCCGCCATGTTCGACAATACTTTGGAATTCTTACACATGACAGGTCGTTCCTTGCCTCATGCGATTATGATGATGATTCCTGAACCTTGGGAACGCAACAATCTCATGAGCCAAGAAAAACATGACTTCTATGAGTTCAATAGCTTCATGATGGAACCATGGGATGGTCCTGCCGCTATGGGCTTTACTGATGGTACTGTTATTGGTGGCGTACTTGACCGTAATGGTTTGCGTCCTGCTCGTTACTATGTAACAACTGATGATCGCGTTATCATGGCCTCCGAAGTGGGTGTAGTAAACGAAAACGCTGAAAATATTCGCGCTAAAGGTCGTTTGGAACCAGGCAAAATGCTTCTCATCGATACAGAGGAACAACGCATTATTTCCGACGAAGAAATCAAACAACGCGTTGCTACTGAATTGCCATATGATGAATGGGTAAAAGAACATGTTATCCACTTGTCTGAAATTACGCAAGCTGATGAAAGCGATATTCCAAAAGTAGACGATTTGTTCAAAAAGCAACAAGCCTTTGGTTATACTCAAGAAGATCTTGTGCGTATGATCGTACCTATGGCGAAAGATGGTAAAGACCCTGTAGGTGCCATGGGTGCCGATGCTCCACTTGCTATCTTGTCCGATAAACCACAATTGTTATACAGCTACTTCAAGCAAATGTTCGCGCAAGTAACAAATCCTCCGATCGACTCTATTCGTGAGGAAATGGTTACATCTACACGCGTTATGCTTGGTAACTCTGGTAACTTAACAGATCCTAATAAAGCTGGTACCTATGCGTTGTCCATGCGTACACCAATTCTTACAAATCAAGAATTGGCGTCCATTAAGGCTCTTGATTGCCGTCGTATGAAATCTGTTACATTGCCAATCCTTTTCGACCCAACTAAGGGTGCGGATGGTTTGCGTGATGCGTTGACTGAATTGTGCGAAAAAGCAGAAGAAGCAGCACGTACAGAGCAAAATGTATTGATTTTATCCGATCGTGAAGTTGATGAAAATCATGCACCAATTCCAGCGTTGTTAGCTGTAGCAGCTGTTCATAATCACTTAATTAGAAAAGTATTGCGCACAGAAATTGGCCTTATCCTAGAATCTGGTGAGCCTCGCGAAGTACATCATTTCTGTACATTGATCGGTTATGGTGTAACAGCTATCAATCCTTACTTGGCTCTTGAAACTGTACGCGATTTACAAGCTCGTAAACGTCTTGGTGATATTACACCTGAACAAGCAGAAAAGAACTACATTAAAGCAGCTGTAGGCGGCATTATGAAGGTTATGTCCAAAATGGGTATCTCCACAGTTCGTTCTTACCATGGTGCACAAATTTTCGAAGCTTTGGGCTTGAACACCAACTTTATTAATAAGTTCTTCGTAAATACACCAACTCGTATTGGCGGTATTGGTCTTGTAGGCGTTGCCAATGAAGCATTGGCTCGTTATGACCGTGCTTTCAAATCCGACGAAACTGTGCTTGAACCAGGTGGTTGGTATGGCCCTGTAAAAGATGGGGAAGAGCATTTGTTCAACCCTAAAACAATTGATCTTTTACAAGAATCCCTTATCAACGGTGATTACGCCAAATATAAAGAATACTCTAAAGCGATTCGCAATGATTATCATGTAACATTGCGTTCCTTAATGGAATTGAACTACCCAGTGGGCGGCGGTATTCCTATCGAAGAGGTTGAACCTGAAGAATCCATCGTAAAACGCTTTAAAGCGGGCGCTATGAGTTATGGTGCTATCAGTAAAGAGGCTCATGAAACGATTGCTATCGCTATGAACCGTCTTGGTTCTACATCTAACTCTGGTGAGGGTGGCGAAGACGTAGCTCGTTTCAAACCATTGCCAAATGGCGACAGCATGAACTCCGAAGTAAAACAAATTGCATCTGGCCGTTTCGGCGTAACTGCAAATTACCTCATTCATGCAAAAGAGTTGCAAATTAAATGCGCACAAGGTGCTAAACCAGGCGAAGGTGGTCAATTACCAGGTAAAAAAGTATACCCTGAAATCGGGAAAGCTCGTCACTCCACTCCTGGTGTAGAGCTCGTATCTCCACCACCACATCATGATATTTACTCCATCGAAGACTTAGCTGAGTTGATTTACGATTTGAAATGCGTTAACAAAGATGCTCGCATTTCCGTTAAATTAACCTCTGAAGCTGGCGTAGGTACTATCGCTGCTGGCGTTGCAAAAGCAAAAGCAGACAATATTTTAATCTCTGGTTACGATGGTGGTACAGGTGCGGCAGGCCGTACATCTGTAAAACACGCTGGCGTGCCTTGGGAATTAGGCTTGTCTGAAACTCATCAAACATTGATGCTCAACAGATTGCGTGATCGCGTTAAATTGGAAGTAGACTCCAAGTTGATGACTGGTTTCGACGTAGCTGTTGCTGCTATGCTTGGTGCTGAGTTATTCGGTTTCGGTACATTGCCACTCGTCGCTGTAGGCTGTAAAATGGCTCGTGTATGTAACCTCAACACATGTCCTTATGGCGTAGCGACACAAGATGAAAAATTACGTGCTCGTTTTACAGGTAAACCTGAGTACGTAGAAAACTTGATGATCTTCATCGCTCGTGAATTGCGTGAAATCATGGCTCGCTTAGGCATACGCTCCGTAGCTGAACTAGTAGGCCGTATCGACCTTGTTCGTCAAAAATCTCAAGACGATAACTTCAAATTGTCTCGTGTTGACCTTAAACGCATATTGTTCCACCCATACATCGATGCATCTGTAGGTCATATGCATATGGTTGATCAAGATCACGAATTGGAACGCACATTGGATATGTCCAAGCTCTTACGTATGTGCCGTCCTGCTATTGAGGATCAAAAACCTATTCGTGCTAAATTGGCGATTAATAATATTAACCGTGTTGTAGGTACCTTGGTTGGTTCTGAGGTGACACGTCGTTATGGTGAAAGCGGCTTGCCAGATAACACAATCAAGTTGAACTTTGAAGGTTCTGCTGGTCAATCCTTCGGTGCTTTCATTCCTAAAGGCATGACATTAGAGCTTGAAGGGGATGCAAACGATTACCTCGGTAAAGGTTTGTCCGGTGGTACTATTACTGTATATCCGCCTAAGAAATCCATCTTCGAAGCTGATGAAAATATCCTTATCGGTAATGTTGCCTTCTATGGTGCTACATCTGGTACATCCTACATCAACGGTGTAGCTGGTGAACGTTTCGCCGTTCGTAACAGTGGTATCACTGCTGTTGTTGAAGGCGTAGGCGACCATGGTTGTGAATACATGACTGGTGGTGAAGTTCTGGTACTTGGTAAAATCGGTCGTAACTTCGCAGCAGGTATGTCCGGTGGTTATGCATACATCCTTGATTGCGATGAACGCTATGTAAATACAGGTCTCGTAGAATTACGTCCTGCTAATAATGATGACCTTAAGCGCATTAAAGAATTAGTAGAACAACACGTATTGCATACTAACTCCTCTAAAGGCCGTCACATCCTTGAAAACTGGAATAACTTTGTAAACAGATTTACAAAAGTTGTACCTGTAGCATACGAAGAAATGCACGCTGCTATTGAACGCTATAAAGAACAAGGCTTATCCTTGGAAGAAGCTCAATTAGCTGCATTTAAAGAAAAATATGCAAAATAATTTCTAATCTAACTGTATCCTTTAGATAAGACATATGAAATACCTCTATAGCTTTGACTATAGAGGTATTTTCATGTATAATATTTATATTGCAATATTGGATCATGGCAGTTCTCGGGCCTGTGCAATGGGGGCCTGTGAATCGTGTCAGGACTGAGAGGTAGCAGCACTAAGCGGTAACCTTCATGTGCCACGGGGAACCCGGGGGCTGTCGTGATCGAATATTGCAAGGCGGCCTATGGGGCCGCTTTTTTTATGCCTAATCTAAGGTTTATGATAGCTTATTGAGGATAATAGGATGTTCTTTTGACTAGTAAACATCGACATTATTTGTAAATAAAAATATTACCTTAGAATTATGCGATAAGGTCTATAAAATGAGTAAGATTTCCGTGAATATGGTATAATAAAGTATTGTAATTTTCGGAAAAAGGGGGTGTTCCAATGGCATATATTGCGTTATATCGTAAGTACCGTCCACAGACGTTTACCGATGTGGTTGGTCAGCATCAGGTGTCTGATACGTTGATGCGTGCTATCCGCGAGGATAAAGTGGCCCATGCGTATTTGTTTGCTGGTCCGCGAGGGACTGGTAAGACGAGTATGGCCAAGATTTTCGCACGCGCTATCAATTGCGAGCATGGGCCAACGGATCATCCTTGTAATGAGTGTAGTGCTTGTAAATCGATTTTGAGTGGTCAGTCTATGGACGTTCTTGAAATCGACGCTGCATCCAATCGTGGTATTGATGAGGTGCGTGCCCTTCGTGAAAGCGTCAAATTCATGCCGGTTGAAGGCCGTAAAAAGGTGTTCATCATCGACGAAGCCCACATGCTTACGACCGAAGCGTGGAATGCGCTTTTAAAAACTATCGAAGAGCCACCGGCTCACGTTATGTTTATCTTTGCTACCACAGAAATTGAAAAATTGCCTGTTACTATCGTGTCTCGTTGTCAGCGTTATACCTTTAGACGCATTACGTCTGATGATATCGCACAGCGTTTATCCTATGTAGCGGAAAAGGAAGGCTTTGGCTTAGATCCTGCAGCAGCACAACTCATCGCTGTACATGCAGACGGCGGTTTGCGCGATGCGTTGAGTATCTTAGACCAATGTGCCGGTATGGCAACAGGTACTATTACGCCGCAAATAGTAGAAGAACTGATCGGTCTTGTTAGCAAAGAATGGATTATTCACTTCCTAGATGCGTTGCGCAACGGGGATGGTCCCAAATTGTTGTCCTATATTCACGATGCCTTAGCAGAAGGTCGTGATGCGACGCAGATTATGGAAGCCCTCATTCAGCACGTGCGGGCCTTACTAGTTGGTAAGGTCGCTCCTGATGCGGATGAGCTCAAGGTATACGATGCATTTAAGGATGAGTTTTTAGCTCAAGCTGAAAGCATCGATTTTAATGAGCTTAACCAGTATGTGCGCAGTGCGCAATCCATCATGAATGATGCAAAACAAGTGGATAATCCACGAACTATTATCGAAATGGGCCTTTTGGTGCTTTGTGCTAAATTAGGCTCTGTTGATGAAAGCTTAGAAGACCGTGTGTATGCATTAGAGGCTTCAGAACGGTCTGAGCGTAACGATTTATTGAACCGTATGGCTCAATTAGAGCAACGAGGTCCAGTGGCTTCTACGCCTGCTTATGGTACCAATGCATTTGGACCACCAAGTGTCTATGCGAATAGCTTTGTTCCTGTAGATCATGCGGCTGTGCAGAATGCTTCCATGAGTAGCGCTCAAACTAGTACTGTTGGTACTGTGCCTCCTCCAAGTGGTGTAGGCATGACACCGCCACCTGCGAGTGTAGGTATGACGCTTCCACCGATGGGTGCACCAGGTAGTACACCGCCTCCTATGAATGGAGTAGGTATGGCTCCGCCTCCAATGGGCGGCGTTGGTATGGCACCACCACCAACTACAAGTAGTGCACCAGAACGACCTGCTAGAAATCAAGCTAAAGGTCGAGGTAAAAAAGGTATTAGTACACAGGCTATCATTAGTGATCAAATCTTGTCTGCTCAAGAGTATCGAAATATACAGTCTAATGTCATTAAATACTTGAAGGACAGCAATCGCAATATGACCTCCACCGTTATCGGTCAGGGGCAGCTTGTCTACGTAGACCAAAGTAAGGCTGTTATGGCCTTCAAAAATACATTGCACCTCAATGTAATGACCAATGAAGTAAATTTGGCAGAAGCGGCAGATGCTTTTACCTATACACTGGGCTATCCAGTACATGTAGAAATCGTAGATGCTCTTACACAAGTTTACAAAGACTATAAAAAGGCCTCTGGTAGTACGACACAGCACCAAGTAAAAGCGCCACAACGACCACCAGAACCAATGGTTGATGTACAGAAAACCTCTGGTGGTCAACCGGCACAAATGGATTTAACAAATCCATCGGCACCACAAGGCACTAATAATGCTCCAGTGGGAAATAGCTCAGCAGGAGCTAATAGCGCTCAAGGTAGTAACGCGTCACAAGCTCAACAACCTATCGCACAAGTTGGAGGTCCTACAACTGATGAGCAATCAAGTAAGCCCGATTCTGCAGCAGTAGATGCGGCAAAGGCCGCAGCGTTAGCCTTCTTGGCGAAAAAGTCGGGCGGTGCTGCTGTAAGTGCCACAACTGGTGCTGATACGAGTGAGGTCGGAGCAGAAACATCACCAACTGGTAGAGATGTACCGATTACATCCTTTGATGGCAGTCCGTCTGTACCCGTTCCAGATGGAGAAATCCCTATCGAGTCTCTAGCAGGTTCTATTGAAGGCGATGATATTCCAGTTCATTCCTTTGATGATGTGCCTGTAGACGATATGGAGGAATCTTACGTATCATCTTTAGATGATATGCCACCACATCCGTTAGATAGTGTCACTGTTATTAGCGATGATGGTGAAGTCTTAGAACGCCCTATGGATAGCGGTGCACATATCGAGGTAGAAGCTGTCCCAAAGTCTAATGGGGGCGAACAACAGGGAGCCCCTCATCAAAGTGATGATCATACTATGCTTTCACAAGCACCTATTGAGGTCGCACCTATCGATAGTGTGACGGTTGCTCGTGAATATGCATGGGATCCAGAGCATATGACAGAAGAGGAACGAAATAATCCTCTTTTGGCAGAAACATTAGAAAAACTATCTGAAGACCACGACATCATCGTCGAGGTCATCGAAGAATAAATCAATTAGAATATTAGTATAGGACGTAGATCCTAAAAGGAGGAATTACAATGTTTGGTAAAGGTATGGGCAATATGGCTGGCATGATGAAAAAAGTTCAAAAAATGCAAGCAGATATGAAGAAAATGCAAGA
>OLFT01003916.1_pt1 | contig 10314 bp, 7 predicted proteins | sample 1604921 | NCBI WGS metagenome assembly OLFT01 (sample SAMEA3888897, study PRJEB22519) | human gut metagenome | biome: human gut; feature: human-associated habitat; material: faeces | place: Denmark | collected 2013 | reverse complement strand
TGTTTATTAAAAACGGCGCGGTGTATATGCGCGCCACCGAGGGGCCGCGGCGGGTGGATGTGATTTATCGCCGCATCGATGACGCCTGGCTCGACCCGCTGGCCTTCCGCGCCGATTCGATGCTCGGCGTACCGGGGCTGCTGTCCGTTTATCGCGCCGGCGGCGTGGTGCTGGCCAACGCCATCGGCACCGGGGTGGCCGACGACAAATCGATCTACCCGTACGTCCCGGAGATGATCCGCTTTTACCTCGGCGAACAGCCGATCCTCAGCAATATCCCCACCTGGCAGTGCCGGAAAGCGGAGGACCTGCGCTACGTGCTGAGCAATCTGGAGCTAATGGTGGTCAAGGAGGTCCATGGCGCCGGGGGCTACGGCATGCTGGTCGGCCCGCGTTCCACCAAAGAGGAGCGGGAGGCCTTCCGCCAGCGCCTGCTGGCCAATCCGGCCAACTATATCGCCCAGGACACCCTCGCGCTGTCGACCTGCCCGACCTTCGTTGATGAAGGGCTGTCGCCGCGGCATATCGATTTACGCCCCTACGTGCTGTCCGGGCAGGAGATGCGGCTGGTGCCTGGCGGCCTGACCCGCGTGGCGCTGACCGAAGGGTCGCTGGTGGTCAACTCGTCGCAGGGCGGCGGAACCAAGGATACCTGGGTGATGGAGGATGACGCATCATGCTAAGTCGTACGGCGAGTGAACTGTTCTGGATGGCCCGCTATCTTGAGCGGGCGGAGAGCTACGCCCGGGTGCTGGACGTAACCTGGAAATTATCAATGATCCCCCGCCACAGTCAGCAGTCGCGGGATCTGGCGCTGCCGCTGAATTTGTCGATGACCCACGAGCTGTTTCAGGCGCGCCACGCCCGCTTTACCATGAGCAATCTGCTCAACTTTTTTGCCCTCGATGGCAACAACCCCTGCAGTATTTACAGCTGCGTGGAGATGGCGTGGAACAACGCGCACGCGGTGCGCGGCAGTCTGTCGGCCGAAGTGTGGGAGAGCATCAATGCCACCCGCATCGAGCTGCGAACCCTCCGCCAGCAGGGGCTGGGCGAGCTGGGGAGCGACGGCTTTTTCGAGTGGGTGAAAGAGCGGGTGCATCTGTTTCGCGGGGCGGTGATTGGCACGTTGCTGCGCAACGACGCCCTGAGCTTTATCGGTATCGGCACGCTGATCGAGCGTGCGTTCGCCACCACCCAACTGCTGCTGATTAAGGATCAACAGCTGACCAACGATCCGGACCCGGTGCGCGAATACTACCGGCTGGATACCCTGCTCAATGCGGTCAGCGCCCGCGAAGCATACAACAGCCTCTACCGCCAGCCGGTCAGTCGCGAAACGGTGATGGAGCTGCTGATCCTGCGTAACGATATTCCACGTTCGCTGCGCGCCAGCATTGCCGACCTGGTGGGCGAACTGGAGAAGATCGCCAACGATCGCTCCTATCAGCCGCTGCGCCTCGCCCATCAGCTCAACGTTGACCTGCGCTTCAGCACCCGTGACGACCTGGCGCAGGCGGACCTGCAGACCACGCTTAACGGACTGCTGGCGAGAATTAACGCCCTGTCCGACAGCATCAGACAAACCTATCTGGAGGCCTTATGAAACTGGTCATCGATCATCTCACCCGCTACGGCTACGATGAAGAAGTGAAGTTTTCCACCCAGTATCTGCGCCTGACGCCGCGCAGCACCGGACGGCAGACCATCACCGCCTGGACGCTGACCCTGCCGGACGGCGCGGCGGTGACCACCACCGACGGCTGGGGCAATGTGCTGCATGTGCTGACGCTGGATAACCCGCACAAAGAGATCACCATCCGCGCCAGCGGGATTGTCGATATCGCCGACGAGGGGGAAGAGACGCGTGATGAAGAGGCCGAGCTGCTGTCGCCGCTGGTTTTTCTGCGCTCTACGCCGCTGACCCGCGCCGATACGGCGATCCGTGAGTTTGCCCAGCGCCTCTATCGTCCCGATGCGGCGGAAGAGAGTTTGAATCAACTGATGGCGGATCTGCTGTTAAGAATGCCATACTCCCCCGGCGCGACCCAGGTGCAGGACTCCGCTGCCGACGCCTTCGCCCGGGCGAAGGGAGTGTGCCAGGATCATACCCATGTTTTTCTCGCCTGCTGCCGGGCGCTGGAGATCCCGGCGCGCTATGTCAGCGGCTATGTCTACAGCGATAATGCCCAGCATGTGGCGATGCATGCCTGGGCGGAAGTGTGGCTCGACGGCCGCTGGCTGTCGTTTGATATCACCAATAATACCCGTCGTCTGAATCAGCATCTGCGGCTGGCGACCGGGCTGGATTATCTCGACGCCTGCCCGGTACGGGGCACCCGGTTGGGCGGCGGCGGGGAGATTATGTTAACCAACGCTGAAGTGCGCGAACACAGCCAGCAGGCGCAGCAGCAATAATACGGGAATAACCGCAATGACCTACTGTGTGGCCATGTGCCTGGCGGATGGACTGGTGTTTGCTTCCGACTCCCGCACCAACGCGGGCGTCGACCATATTGCCACTTTTAAAAAGCTGCACGTTTTCCATCAGGAAGGGGAACGGGTGCTGGTGCTGCAATCCGCCGGCAACCTGGCCACCACCCAGAGCGTGATAAGCCTGCTCAGCGCGCGGATCCGTACCCAGCAGGAGCCGAACCTGATGCAGGTAACTTCCCTCTACGACGCCGCCATGCTGATCGGGAAAACGCTGCTGGAGGTGATCCAGCGCGACAGCAGCAACCAGCAAAACTGCAGTAACACCAACTTCAACTGCAACCTGCTGCTTGGCGGCCAGATCGCCGGCGAAACCCATCGTCTGTTCCATATTTATCCGGAAGGTAACTTTATTGAAGCCACCCGCGACACGCCTTATTTCCAGATTGGCGAAAGCAAGTACGGCAAGCCGATCATCGATCGGGTGCTGACCATCGATACGCCGCTGGAGCAGGCGATGTGCTGCGCGTTGATCTCCATTGACTCGACGCTGCGCAGTAATCTGTCCGTCGGTCTGCCGCTGGATACGCTGCTCTACCGCAGCGGCAGCCTGAGCAGCGCCGGGCAGCATCGCATCACCGACAGCGATCCCTACTTCAACCGCATCCGCAAGGCGTGGTCGGAAGGGCTGTTGCACACCTTCCGGACTCTGCCGACCTGGACCCCAGCGGAGCGGGAAGAGGAGTAGTCTCTGCGCCGCATCGCCGGCAACGCCGGCGCGAAGGCGGATAAGGCGCCAGCCTCCAGCGGGCAAGAAAGGGGGGTACGTTGCCTGCTGTGGATTGCCGGGCGGCGCTGCGCTAACACCGGCCTCCAGTGACCGGGGATCGACGTTCATCCCGTAGGCCCGGCAAGCTTAGCGCCGCCGGGCGATGGGCCATCATAACCGGATGGCGGTCGCAGCGAACGTCTCCTCTTAACTCATGCCACGGCTGTCAGAATCCCACGCTATTTGCACGCCATCGACCCGTTGCGCCGTGGACGGCATTCTCTGAGTCATGCGGAACGTAAACGCGCTTTTTGGCAAAGCTAAGTAAATTAAATACTTTGTTATTTAACGTGTTATCTCACATCTTCGGAGGGAATGAGGCAACACGGCAAGGTATCGGAAGTGACGGAAAAGAAGACGGCTGTCTATGTGGATGACCAACAGCGCATCCTGATCCGCCAGCTGGCGCGCAGCTGGCTGTGGCGCAGCGAGCTGCCGACCTGGCTGCTGATTGTGACGGTTTACGGCGGCTGGTTTGCCTGCGTGACGAGCTGGCGGACGCTGGGACTGTTTCCGGCCACGCTGCTGCTAATCTGGTTTACCGCCTGGTATATGTCCTTACAGCATGAGCTGATCCATGGGCATCCCACCCGGCTGGCATGGTTCAACCAGCTGCTGGGGACGCTGCCGCTGGCGGTCTGGTATCCCTACGGCGTCTACCGCGACAGCCATCTGGCGCACCATCGCAACCATCTGCTGACGCACCCCGAGGACGACCCCGAGTCGTACTATGTGACGGCGGAAAGCTGGCAGCGCTTCTCTGCCTGGCAGCGCCGTCTTATCCACCTGCGCAATACCTTCTGGGGGCGTCTGCTGCTGGCGCCGCTGATGGATATCGTTCACACCCTGCGTAGCGCGCTGCGGGCTTTCCGCGCGGGCGACCGCCGCGCCATCGCCATGTGGAGCCTGCATCTGTTTCTGTTGACGGGTCTGCTGGCCTGGATGGCGGCGCAGGGTTTTTCCCCGCTGTGGTTTGTGCTGGCGGTGAGCTACCCGGCGCTGGCCCTGACCAAAGTGCGCTCTTTTCTCGAACACCGGGCTGCGGATGACCCGCTGGCCCGCTCGGTGATCAACGAGGCCGGGCTTCCCTGGCGGGTGCTGTTCCTCAATCTCAACTACCATGCGGTACATCATGACCTGCCAGGGGTCCCCTGGTACGCTTTACGTCGGCTGTATCTGCATCGTCAGGCGGCTTATCTGCAGCGTAATCAGGGGTTCCTGGTACGTGGTTACGGTGAGTGGCGACGCCATTTTAGCCGCCGGGCGGTGGCGGTGAACGCCCATCCAGGCTTTGGCGAACAGGCGCAGACGGGAGGAGAACATGGCTGAACGTATGACCTTTCCTATGTATGCCATCCACCGACAACAGACCCAGGCCCTGTGGCTGGCGGTGCAGTCGCTGCTGGCTGAACGCGGCGTGATGGTGACAGGGGACCCTCCGGCGGCCGATCCCGAGGATCTGCTGGCCCACTGGCGCCAGCCGGGGCTGTTGCTGAGCCAGACCTGTGGCTATCCGCTGGTGACCCAGCTGCCGGAGGTGCAGACGGTGGGCTGCTTCCACTACGCCGCGCCCGGTTGCGAGGGGCGCCGCTACCGCAGCCTGCTGGTGGTTCGCGAAGCGGATAGTCACCGGATGCTGGCGGACTTTTTTGGCCGCCGCGCGGTGTGCAATGCCGAGCACTCGCAGTCTGGCTACAACGTGCTGCGCAAAATGGTCGCGCCGCTTTCCCGGCAGGGGCGATTTTTTTTGGCGGTGGTGTTCAGCGGCAGCCATCGGCAGTCGCTGCGCGAGCTGCAGCAGGAAAACGCCGATATCGCCGCCATCGACTGCGTGACCTACGCTCTGCTGCAGCGCCATCAGCCGCAGGCCCTGGCAGGCCTGGCGGCGATCGGCTGGAGCCCGGCCGCGCCAGGGCTGCCGCTGATCACCGCCGGCGTCACCCCGGCGGCGACGCTGAACAGCTTGCGCGAGGCGCTCCAGCAGCTGGTGAGCGATGTGCGCTATCGTCCCCTGTGCGACGCCTTGCTGATCTGCGGCTATAGCGATATGTCGCGGGAGGCCTATGCTCCGCTGCTGGCGTGGCGGGATGAGGCCGCGGCGCTGGGGGTCAGTCAGCTGTAGGTAAAATGCCCCGGCCAGCGATCTGCGCCGGGGCGGGCCATGGCAAGCTACGGCGTCGGCGGTAACGCGGGGCGGGTCGGGGCGGTGAAGCGGTTTTCCACCGCCGGCAGACCGAGCTTTTCACGCAGGGTGCCGGGCGGATAGCGGTCGCGCATGACGCCGTTACGCTGCAGAAGCGGTACCACCTGGTCAATAAAGCGGTCAAAGTCTCCCGGCAGCAGCGGGAACATCAGGTTGAACCCATCGGCGGCGCCCGCCTGCCAGGTCTCCGTTAAGGTGGCGGCAATCTCCTCGGCGCTGCCCAGCAGCAGCCAGCTATCAGAACTCTGTAATAACAACTTCCCCAACTCCAGCAGGGTGAGCTGCGGATCGTACTGGCGGATAAGCTTCAGCGCGGTACGGATGCCGTCAAAGCTCTCCTCATCGGGGAGCGGCGGCAGAGGTTGGTCCCGCGGCAGGGCGCTGAGATCCATTCGAAGATAAGAGGAGAGCAGATCGATAGCCATCTGGTCGCTCATGAGCTGCTCGTTAAGCTGCTGGCGGGCCGCCTTCTCCTCGCCGGCGTTCACCACCACCGGCAGGACCCCGGCGATGATTTTGAAATGGGCCGGATCGCGTCCGTGCTGGCGCAGCCGCTGGTTCATCTCTTCGCGATAGGCCAGCCCCTCGGCGACCGAATGAATAAACACGAAGTGCATATCAGACCAGGCGGCGGCCAGCGCTTTTCCCGCCTCCGAAGAGCCGGCCTGCACCAGCAGCGGATGGCCCTGCGGCGGGCGAGGTACGTTGAGCGGGCCGCGGACGCGGAAGTACTCGCCCTGATAGTCGAGGTGATGCACCTTGTCGGCATCGGCGAAGACTCCGCGCGCTTTATCAAAGATTGCCGCGCCATCTTCCCAGGAATCCCACAGGCGAGTGACCACGTCGATGAATTCATTGGCCCGCTGGTAGCGGGTGCCGTGGCGGGGAAGCTGCTCCAGACCGAAGTTTGCCGCTTCTTCTTCCAGCCATGACGTCACCACATTCCAGCTTGCCCGGCCATTGCTGAGAAAATCCAGCGAGGCAAAGTACCGGGCGAGATTATAGGGTTCGTTATAGGAGGTCGACGCGGTGGCCATCAGGCCGATATGCTCCGTTACCGCGGCGAGGGCGGAGAGCAGCGTCAGGGGTTCAAGCCGGGCGTTGGCGTAGTGGGTCAGGCCGCTGGGCACCGTATCCCACACCGCGATATGGTCGGCGACAAAGATAGCGTCCAGGGTCGCCGCTTCGGCCTTACGCGCCAGGCTGGCGTAATAGTCGAGGGTAAATATGTCCGCTTCAGGCGCGTCAGGGTGGCGCCAGGAGAAACGGTAATCCCCCTGTGGGTTATAAAAGAAGAGGTTCAGGATCATGTGTCGGTTAGACATAGTATAGACTCGCGGCTGAACGCCATCCGTGGCGGGGTGACGGTCAGTGTTGGGATAGGTTGGCATTAACCCACTGTTCGGCGACGGCCGCCGGATCTTTATGCTGGAGATCCACCTGCTGGTTGAGGGCAATCAGCGTGGCATTGTCCAGTTTGCCGGAAACCTCATTGAGCACGGCGCCTATCTCCGGCGTCAGACTGGCTTTGCGCACCAGCGGCACCACGTTCTGACTCGGTTGTTCATGTTTATCATCCTCGAGGACCACCCATTTCTCCTTCGCCAGATTGCCCTGGGTGGAGACGACCGTCGCGACGTCGATTTTGCCCGAATTGAGCGCCAGCCGGGTGAGCGGCCCACCCATGTCCAGCGATTTCACCGCTTTGAACTCAAGACCATAGACGCGCTTCAGCCCCGGCAGGCCCAGGGCGCGTACCGCCAGCTCCGGCGGTCCGCCGATTACCAGCTGCGGGGCGACGGGCTTCAGGTCGGAGAGGGTGCGCAGATGGTATTTCTCCGCGGTCTCGGCACGTACCGCCCAGGCGGTGATCGAGGTGGCCGGGGCCGGGTTCAGCAGGGTGAAATCGGCGGGCAGGGCCTGGGCCAGCTCTGCGCTGACGTCCTGCTGGCTGGTGGCCTCGGTTTTGCCGTTATAGAAATTGAGCAGGGCGCCAAGATATTCCGGAACGACATCGATCTCACCGCTCTGCAGCGCCGGAATAATAATTTCCCGGTTGCCGAGGTTGAGACGGGTGTTGGCCTCAATATGATTTTTCTTTAGCGCGCTGGCGTAGATGTTGGCGAGAATGGAGCTTTCGGTAAAGTTGGCCCCGCCCACGGTGACGCCGGCGGCAAAGGTGTTAACGCTCAGACTGAAGAGCCCGGCGGCCAGCAGCGAGAGACGAAATCGACGGGCGGTGACGGCCTTGCCAAATAATTGCTTCATAATACCTCTTGTATTTTCAGGTTAATCAGCGCCAGGCGCTGAGGGTAATGTCAGGTACACGCTAATAAGGCGCGGCAATTCGGCGGTGGGTCAGGCGTCCGGCGCAGCGGGCGAAAAGCAGTTCGCCGCCTATCGCCAGCAGGGAAACCACCAGCGAGCCGCCGATCACCTGCGGGATATCCCGCTGCCCGAGGCCATCGATCAGAAAACGTCCCAGCCCGCCCAGGCCGGCATAGGCTGCGACTACCGCCGTGGCGATAAGCTGAACCAGCGCGGTGCGCATCCCGGCGAGGATCAGCGGCGCCGCCAGCGGGATCCGCAGCTGCCACAGGCTTTGCCAGGGGGTCATACCCAGCGCGATGGCCGCATCGCACAGCGGGCGGTCGGCGTGATAAATCCCCACCCAGGTGTTAGTGAGAATGGGCGGAATAGAAAGCGCGATCAGCGCCGCCAGCACCGGGATATCGTTAAAGCCGAAAATGATGATGCATAATAAAATCAGCCCTAACGAAGGGATGGCGCGGCCAAGATTAAACAGGTTGATCACCACGAAGGCGCCTTTGCGCCAGTAACCCAGGGCGATGCCGAGCGGCAGGGCAATGGCGCAGGCAACGGCCATGCTGACCAGCACGTAATAAAGGTGTTGGCCCAGGCGCAGCAGGATGCCATCGTCGCCCAGCCAGTGCTCCGGCTGGGTTAACCAGTGAAAGGTGGCGAGAAGCAGCGTCATCATTTCGTCCACGGCGTTAGCCAGTCGCCGAGACGGGCAATCAGCCCGTCAAAGACCAGCGAAAGTACAAGACTGAGGACCAGGCTGACGACAATCGGCGTCAGAAAGTCCTGATTAAAGCCCGCCATCAACAGCTGCCCGAGCCCGCCCTGACCGATCAGCGCGGTGACAGTGACCAGGCCGACCAGCGTCACCGAGGCAATGCGCAGCCCGGCAAACAGAGAGGGCAGCAGCAGCCACAGCTCGATATCGAAGAAGCGGAAACCGCGGGTGTAGCCGAGCGCCCGCGCCGACTCCAGCGCCGCCTGCGGCAGCTTCTCCATGCCGGCCAGCACGTTGCGCAGCAGGATCAACAGCGAGTACAGCGTCAGGCCAATCAGCGAGGTGGTCAGCGACAGCCCGGTAAACGGCAGCAATAAAATAAACAGCGCCAGCGAGGGAATGGTAAACAGCACGCCGCAGAGGGTGATGAGCGGCTGCGCCGTCGCGGGCCAGCGCAGGGTAATGGCTAACAGGCCGCCGGTGAGCAGGGAGCCGAAAAACAGCGCCAGCAGGACCATCCGCGCATGCTGCCAGAGAAGATCGCCGATCATCGCGCGGTTATCGATAACCCAGCCCCAGTCAATCATGAGGTCTCATCCCCACCGCGCCGTCGAGCACCTGCTGCAGCAGGGCGTGGGACACCGCCCCCTGGTATTGTCCTTCGCTATCCACATGCACCAGCACGCCGGTCGCCACGTCGAGCAGCGCGCTGTAGGCGAAACGCAGGCTGTGGCTGCTGGCGAGCGGGCGCTCCACCGGCAGGGTGAGACCGTGTTGCGGATCGAACCAGTGCAGCGGACGTCGCTGGCGGTCAAGCACCAGGCGCAGCGGGCTGGCCAGCGGTGGATGGGCGCTGGCGATCGGCGTCAGCGCTTCGTCGAGCAGGGGGACATCGTGACGCGGCAGCTGGCCGACCTGAATCATACCCAGCCGTTTCAGATTGGGCTCCGGGCCGATAAAGCGGCGCACGAACTCGCTCGCCGGGTGGGCCAGAATATGGTCGGGGGTATCAAACTGCGCCAGCACGCCGCCTTCCTGGAAAATGGCGATTTTATCGCCGAGGCGGATCGCTTCATTGATGTCGTGGGTCACTAATACAATGGTTTTCTGCAGCCGCTGCTGCAACAGCAACAGCTCGTCCTGGAGGCGTTCACGGACCACCGGGTCGATGGCGGCGAAGGGCTCATCCATCAGTAAAATCGGCGGATCGGCGGCGATGGCGCGGGCGATGGCCACGCGTCCCTGCTGGCCGCCGGAGAGCTGATGCGGATAGCGGTGCAGCAGATGGCTGTCGAGCGACATCAGCGCTACCAGTTCCTCAATGCGCGCGCTGATGCGCGCTTTGCTCCAGCCCGCCAGCCGCGGCACAGTGGCGATATTTTGCGCCACGGTACGATGGGGAAAGAGCGCGGCGCTTTGCATCACGAAGCCGATCTGGCGGCGGACCTGGATAATATCAGCGTCAGCGAGGCGGACGCCCTGAATATAGACGTCGCCGCTGTCGGGAATATCCAGCTGGTTGATCATCCGCAGGATGGTGGTTTTTCCGCAGCCGCTCGGGCCGACGAAAGTGCAGAATTCGCCATGATCAATATCCAGACTGAGGTCACGAATGGCCGGCTGGGCGCTGCCTGAATAGGTTTTGAAAAGATGCGCTAATTTTATCATGGCGGAATTCAACACTCTGAATAATAAAGTCCTGACCCGGAAAAAGTGGCGCCGGGATCCTGGCTCAAACTACAGAGCGCCTGCGGGGAGGGCAAATACGTTATTTGCATTTGCATAGTGAAAAGCTGGTTAATCAGTTGC
>OLFT01003897.1_pt1 | contig 10358 bp, 10 predicted proteins | sample 1604921 | NCBI WGS metagenome assembly OLFT01 (sample SAMEA3888897, study PRJEB22519) | human gut metagenome | biome: human gut; feature: human-associated habitat; material: faeces | place: Denmark | collected 2013 | reverse complement strand
CCAAACACCGGGAGAAGAAAAATATGTAAAATGCTGTTTAGGTGTATTCAAGGGACAAATCTATTATTAATATGATTACTGCCATACGGATGGCAAACTGTTTAACACAGTGACTAAAAACACTTGGCGGATACTGCAAATGGCGGGATGAATTGATAACAAAGAAAAAATAATTAATTGATGAAGAACGGCGGCGAATGCCGCCGCTACTTTCTTTCGGTGAGCCAAAGCGGACAAAAAAAGTAGCAAAGAGAGCTTCTTAATAGATTCTATTTGTTAAAATAAAAGATTTCTTTTTAGTAACTTTACACACCTTTCTTTCACAATATCCATTTCTGCGTCTATTTCTCCAATTAAAAGTGGAGATAATGGATTATGCTTTTCTCTTTTTTTCAATACGCTATCTCTATTGAAGTTGGCATAGCAATACAAACAATGATGTGAGCATGTATTATATTCTCCAATATCAATGCTTTCAATACATCCACATTCTTGTCGTTGATTTTTATCTTTCTTTACATCTAATTTATAACCTGTAATTTGCTCTATTATACTGTCATCAATACATTTTCCATGACGAACTCCTAAATCTTCTAAGTCAATTTTTTCAGCACAACTTAAGATTTCGATGTTATATGAGTTTGCAATATCTACAATTCTTTTAGTTAGAATAATAATTTCTTTATCTGTCAATCCTCTTGCATAAGTTCCTTTCAGATTATTTTCTGTTTTTTTATAATTATCGATAAAGCTGATAACACATCTGTTGGTATATCCTTTCAATCGTTTAGCTATTTCTTCAAAATACTTGATATGATATTCTATATCTATTTCTTTTGTGAATAAAATGGGGTCATATCTCCAAATAACTTTATTTCCCCCTATTTCGTCAGATAGTTTTTTGAATACATTAATAATCTTTCCTTTTCTGGGAACTTGCATTTCCAAAGATTGATTATATGGATTAATCGTAAATTGAAAGTAAAAATTGTAATTTCTGATTTCTGTTATCCTTTCCAGCATTTTTTCAGGATTTTTAGTCCAAAAAACGATACAGTCTATAATGTCAGGGGTTATCTTTATTTTACTTATTTGATGAATATTCATAGGATTGCGTACACATACAAATCCTTCTTTTATTCGATTGAAAAACCAATCAGAATAAAAAGCTGGAATATCTGTTCTGCGACTTACACTTAAAATCATAATTTATTGTTTATGTATTATATAAAGACTACTTGAACAAGGACCTTTTTCTATAAATCTTGCATCATGTTCAATGTTGAAAACTAAAGCATCATTAGGCAAAACACTACCTCCATATGGATGAAGTGGAGTTTTAAACCTCAGATTGAAGCATAAAACGTTATTGTTTAGCTCAATGCTCGTGCGTATTCTTGGAAAATAATCTCTAACCATATTGTGGTTTATATCATTAATAATAATAAGTGCTCCCGATGGTAATCTATCAACTACAATACGTGCAAATGAATCTATAAAACCATCAATTATATCGGGAGTATATTTTCTTATTTCATTAAGAACATATTCAAGAATAATAATATTATACTCTATTGTGTTTTGATTTGCAATATATTCAAATACATCTTGGTATGTGAAGTTGAAATTTATAGTAGGGAATATTTCCTTTATTTTCTCATGTATCGGCTCCCATTTGGTATTAATATCGACCCCTGTATAAGAAATATCTACATTAAGCTGATTGTCTGTAATAAAACGATATATACCGAACAAATCTGCGCAGTCCCCACAACCTATACTTAAAATTTTGTATTGTTGTTTTTTGGTACTTGGATGATTTTTTAATGCATTAAATCCATAGTATATCTCAGAAGCATATTTATTTATGTAACTACACACATAACAAAATATCATATTGCTACAATCATAAGTTCTCATATTGCTTTGGTCATTATGTATTTCTTGAAGACACATGTTGCAGTTAGAGCATGTGTTTGGACAGTTCGTACACTTACCATTTCTTTGATATAAATTTCTGCAAAACTGGACAATTTGATTAATAGGCATATCTATATTCATTAATCTTATTATACTATAATGCAAAATTAATAAAAACAAAGCATCAGAAAAAAAAATCTCTGATGCTTCTTAACATATTTGTTCAAAGTAGATTATTCTTCCTTACTGTTATCATTATTAAATGAAAACGTAAGTTGTACCAACTGCCCGAAGCTATCCTGAAAATACACATCTACCGTTTGCTGGTCGGTGGATGCAGAGGTATAATAAAGTCGGAATGTTTCACCCGGAAGCGGGTACAGGTCATTCGGCAGTAAAACCGTTCCATCGGACATTTTCAGCGTTCCCGCCCCGTCCGGCTGGAAATAGCGTATAAAATACTTTGTTTCCTCAAACCGCCCTTCCCGGTGAAGCTGGCAGCGTATTTCCGCCGTTTCGCCCACTTTTAATTTCTTCGGTACAGGCATCGTTTCGATACTGAACGGATAAGACTGCTGTATATCCACGTTGTCACTACACGATACCGCACATAAAATTACCGCCCACATAAGACTGAAAATTAATTTTGCTCTGATATTCTTTTTCATCTTCTTTATTTAATTAAATAGAGGTTGATTGTTTAATTCTGTTGGCAACCGCTTTCACTACCGGAACACTGACAGCATTGCCTAACATCTCATATCTGTGACTTTTTGAAATTAATTTCTTTTCACCGTCATAAATCCCGTATTGCGTAAAGTTGTCGGGAAATCCCTGCAACCGTTCACATTCCACTTCCGTAAGCATACGGATTTGGGACATTTGTTCGGGTGTCAACTTTCCGTTGTACACTTCGCCCGGTTTCAGGCACAGCACATAGTTCCCCATGTTCGGCTGTCTCCCGCAATTTCTTGTTATTGCTCCACAAGGACGAGTAAAGGGTTCATTTTCGTTGACCTTATGGCACACTCCACCCGGCGCCGGGAAAGGAAATATGTCTGCGGTACATTTTTCTGCAATACGTCCGACAAAGTACATCCGCTCCCTGTTTTGGGGTAGAAACCATGCCGTATTAAACAGTTGCCATTCAAGTCTATAACCGCCAATGTCGGCAAACGCTTTGACAATGTTCCAAAAATCCGCGCGATGTCTTGCGAAGAATATTCCCTTAACATTCTCCCAGATAAAAACGTCAGGTCTGAATTTCCTAACGGCTTCGATTGCATATTTGATAAGGTAGCTTTCCGACCCCTGCAATCCTTTTCCGTCTCCCACTGCACTAAAATTTTGGCAAGGGCTTCCGAAAGTGATAATGTCAGGTCGGCAGATTTTTGTTTCTGTAATGTTTGTAACTGAACCGATATGTTCTGCATAAGGAAAATTATATTTAAAATTAGCGATTGCGTGTTTGTCTATCTCTGAAAAATACACTTTGTCAAAAGTATATCCGGCAGCTTCAAGCCCTTTGCTGAAACCGCCGATACCTGAAAATAATTCCAATAATACCATGTGTTTAATTGATTATAAATTTTAGCCCGACCCCGAACTGTGTATGGAACTTTCCGACTGAAGAACCGAACAGGCATCTTTCCCTTGCGTTAATCAGGAACACCACCCGGTCGGTAATATAACTCTCCAGTTCCAGCGTCAGCGCACCGCCATAGACAAAACCGTCCTTATCCGTCAGCATCGAGCCATCGGGTAGCAGCTTGTCACCCCGGTTGCTTGTTTCGTACCCGGCAAGGGCAGACAATCCGAGCGAAAGGAAAAAGGTTTTCTTCCGGTCAGAAAGGAAATTCAGATAGTAACCGCCCTCGCCTGTAAACTGGCTTACGGGTATCTGCAAATCCTTGTAGGGGTAATGCTTTTCGAGGTATTCCCCGCCGATAACCCACCTGTTTCCGTTTTTGGTATAGGTGGAAAGAGCCACCCCGAAGTAATAAGCGAAATCGCTTTTACTGTTCCAATGAACACCGTCCGCCATGCCGCCCGTAACCTGTAAGCCTTTCATTCCCGGCAGACATCTTTGTGCGTGTGCCCGGTTAAAAGTCAGGCACAGCGCAAAGAGGAACATTATATAGCATATCCTTTTCATGTTCATTTGATTTTAAGTTCGTTAATCACTTTGGCTGCCACTATATCCGAATTTTCCACCCGGATAGTTTGGTGTCTGCCCCCGTTCTTTTCCACCAGTTCGATAACTAATATTTTATCGTCAGGGATAGTGAACTGTGGAACGGTGTACACGGTGCGGACGGTACTTTTACCACCAATAACCAGTATTTCGTTATAACTCCGTACCGGGTCGATAACGGTTTCCTGAATAGCTGTCCTTTTGGCTACTTTCTTATCCACAATTTTAAAGCGGATGAAATCGGTATCAAACGGAACATTTGAACTGTTCTTTACCTGTGTATGAAAGTAGAATAGTCCGTTATGCGAATAAATACCCTTTACCAAGAACTGCACCCCAAAACGCTTGCATCCCAAATGCTTTATTTCCCGGTCATTGTTCTTGTAGATGGACTGCATAATCAGTTTTACCAAAAGCGGGCTTTCGTTACCCAGTTCACGGAAATAGATGTTCATCCGGGTATGTGAAAAGTCGGTGGTGTCCTCATTCTCCAAAAAGTCTTTCATTTCGATGTTCAGCATTTCTGGTTCGTGTGCGTACTTCGCATTAAAGGAATAAAAGCTGCCATCCTCACAGATAACGGAAAAATTGGTTTCACCGGGAAAGCCCTCTGTCGTAGCCTTGATCCGGACAACGTTTTCCGCCCCGTCCGATTTCCCGGCAATAATGTAGTTACTGCCTAAGTCCACGTACTTCACGGCAGACGGGAAAATAATATGTACCGTTTTGGCAAATGTCACCTGTACGCCGTAAGGTGTCACCATTTGGCGGTAAGGCAGCTTCTTAGTTATGCCCTGATACAAATCGTTACTTTGTGCTTTCACGGAAACCACGCCCATGATAAGAGCGAATAAAATCATTAACTTTTTCATTTGGATTGAAATTTTTGTGGTTGATAAATAAATTACTGTTGTTTGGCGTAAAGCATCACCTGATAGTTCGCTTTCAGGTGTACTTTTACCGTTCTGAACTTCTTAGCGAGGTATTGCGACCCGCCCTGCATCAAGCCCCTTGTAATATCCATTGCGACCTGCTGCCCGGCACTTTGCGCAAAGGAAATGCTCGTCCCCAGTCCCGCACCGATATTCGCCATCGCTTCCTTTGCCGCTTCCTGTTCCAGTGACGAGGGGACGGAAAGCCCCTTTTGCCCGTCACTGTCATAAACGGCAAGTTCTACCGGAATGATGTTACCCGCATATTCGAGCGAAGACACTAATATGTCGAGCCGTTCCCCCTGAACTTTCGCACTTCCCGATACAAGGCTGTTTTTGGGCACAATCACATTGCCCGCCTGCAACGGTTCTAACAACCGCAGTTTAACGGTCTGCCCGTCCGTCAGTGTTTGGTCGTGATGGATGCACGCCCGAATCGTGTTTTTTCCCATCGAATAGCTGCTGCCGACCGCCGTATTAAAACCGTAATTGCGTGGCTTGCTGTATTCGGCGATAAATTCGCTGTTACTCATGGGCTGCTGCAATCCTGAAACCGTCCTGTCCGATACCGATTTTACGGGTGTGACATTTCCTTTACCCTGAACGGGTGCAGTAGGTATCACTTGGGCTACTTGTTCCTGTTGCCCGCCATTCATATACTTTGCCGCCAGTTCGTAAGACTTTTCCATAAGTGCTACCTGTTCATCCATGCTGCCCGTCCCGTTTTCTTTGGCATCGAGCCGGGCTGTGAGTTCTTCCACCTGGCGTTTGAGTTCCTCTTTTTCCTTGTCCTCTTTCGGCGTTTCGTAGAAACTGCCTAACTGTCGGTTCATGTCCCGGTAAGCTGCCGCCGAGGACTGGATAGAAGAACGCTTATTATTCGGCGCACCCGCCCCGAAGTCTATCACGGCAGTTTTCGTTTTTTCCACCGGAGCATCATCTATCAGGGTCAAATTTTCCCCTTTCCCGTTTTCCTCTCCGAGTGAAAAGGCAAAATCCTGTAAGGAGCGCATCTTGTCCGCCTGTTTGTTCTCCATCTGTTCCTGTTCGTAGGCGGTCTTTTTATCGCTGATTATCCCGTCCCCTTTGGGCAGCGGAATATCGGCGTTAAATCCGCCCACGCTTTCCACCTTTGCTTCGTCCTTTTCGGACGGTGCGAAAATTAGGTACATAGACCCTAAGAATACCAGTCCCATAAGCGGGTAAACCAGCATCTTCTTCCGTTGCTGTATCTGCTGCGGGGTCAGTTCCTTTTTCTCTTTTTCCTGTTTTTCAGGTTCTTTTCCCTTTTCCGTTTCCGGTGCGGGAACTTCATTCTTCACTTCTTTTTCTTCCATTGTCTGACTGATTAAAAATGTTCGTACTGTCTTTACTTTGTAGCTGCAACTGCCTGATATGCTCTATCCGCAGGATTTCGCCATCCTCTTTCCCTATCCGGTAAATGGATGATACCGTATAGTAGATGGATAGCCCGCCGAAGAACAGGAGCATAAGCAGGATTACCGCCAGCCTTATTTCCGGTGTCATGCGCCCGCACAGGTGGCGGAGTTTTTCATCCGCCCAGTCCTGCACATGGGTAACCGCCTGATTAACCGGAGAAAGTATTTTCCGTATCATGGCTTACCGCTTTATGGTGTTCAAGTCCTTGTTTTCCGTTATCTCGAAACTTTCCATCATAAAGCCGTGCGGGTTGTTGTCACTTCTTACGGCGTTCAATAACCGGCAACGGGTGACAAGGCTTCTTTCGGTCACGCTGCTTTCACGGATAATCATTTGCCGGGCATAGGTAGCCACCGCATACGGGTACACATCGAAATTGCAAGAAACGCTGTCTATCCGTATGGTCTGGCTGATATTGCCTGAAATGATACGGTTGTAATATCCTTTTTCCGATAGGTCACGGTAATAGTTGAATGCGCTTTTGTCGGCAAGGAACAGCGACCGTTTGATATTGCTTTCGATAGCGTTCTTATCGGGTGAGAGCGTGAAAAAGAGTTCGTGGAAACGCTTCACGTGTTCCCTTGCTTCAACCGGGCGGTTTTGCGAGAGGTCTTGCGAAAGCGCAAGCATCAACGATTTGCCACCGTCCAGCACATAAATCTTCTGCCGTTGCGCTTCGGCAAACGTATAGGAGTTCCAAACGGCATACCCCGTTATCAGGGTACACATGACGACAAACACAATTCCGAAAAGACGTATCTGTCTGAAACTGGTTTCAATGTTCTTTAAACTTTTAAATTCCATCTTGATTTTTATTTATGGGTTACCTTTGATTAGTTTACCGCCGACCCTGCCGCCAGCGTTTCCGGTTGCTGCCCCGGCTACCGCCCCGACACCGCTACCCGTTTTATTAGCCGCACTGTTTATATTCCGGCTCATGTTACCCATTCCGCCCGCCTGAATAATCCAGTTCGATACGGTGGGGATGGTGAAGTAACCGATGATACCAATTATCATAAAAATTATGTACACGCTGTTACTTCCGTCCGGTATGAAATTGGGGTCTGATAGCTCCTGAATATCCTTTTGCAGCATAAGCACCTGTATTCGGGCAAGAATGGAACTGAACAGGTCTGAAACAGGCAGCCACAGGTAAACGGAAATGTACCTTGTTATCCACTGGGTCAGTGTCGCCTGAAAGCCATCGTACACACTGATGGCAAAGGCTATCGGACCCAATATCGCCAGTACGATAAGGAAAAATGTGCGGATAGTGTCTATCACAAGGGCTGCCGATTGAAAGAGCAGTTCCAAAAGTTCCCTGAACCAGTCCCGGACAGATTGCTTGATATTGTGGGCTGCCCTGTCCATATACATACCGCCCATTGTGGCTATGTCTTTAGCAGACCACCCCAGTTCATCTATCTGCTTGTCAAACGCTTCATCCGAAACAAGATAAGCCGTTTCCGGATTGCGTACCATCGCTTCATATTCCAGCTTGTCCTTTTGTTCCCGGTAAGCGTTCATATCGAAAGTTTGCGTTTCGAGCATATTGTTACAGCCCTTGACTACTGGCGACATCACGCTGTTAATCGTACCCAGTACAAATGTGGAAAAGAACATAATACAGAAGCCAATCACAAAGGGACGCAGAAGCGGGTAAACGTCTATCGGTTCGGCACTGGCGAGCGACTGCCATACTTTGGCAGCCACATAGAACAATGCGCCCAGTCCCGCTATTCCTTTGGCTACCCCCGCCATGTTCCCGCATAACGGCATCATGTCCGTGTACAGACTTCGTAAAATCTGATGCAGGTTATCAAATTCGATTGCTAATAACATATCTTTGATTTATTAGAGGTTACCAGTAACGTTCATCCGCCGAGCCGTAAAGAGCCATTACCCGGTCGGTGTCCTTTTTCTTTTTCGCCCGCAGGTAGGAAACGGAAATATTCTTGCGGGTATAATAACTCACCAAGTCCCGATAGTTCCTGATGGCGTTATACGTCCGGTCGATTACGTCCATCCGTTCCTTGTCCGACATGGAAAGCCCGTTGATGTTCACCACGCTTTTCATTTCTTCCAGTACATCGGAACTTTCCTGCAACAGTTGGGTATAGCCGTAAGCAATCGCCGAAAGTTCGTCCGGTGTATAGTTTTCATCCGAAAGCATCTTCTGAAAACTGTTCACGTATATATCGGAAATCTCCCCGATAAGCAGGATGGACTTTTGTACTTTCCGGGCATCTTTGACAAGGTTATGCACTGATTTTAAGGCATCGTAATATTCTTTACCTTGTTGATAAATCTTTACCGTTTCCTGAAAATTCTTTATCATGTTCTGTGCGGTGGATGATGTCTGTACGATGTTCTTTGACGCATTGATAATCCCTTGCGCCAAATTGCCGGGGTCACTCACCACCCACTGTGCACTTACCTTTCCAGCAAACAGGCTGCATACTACGAGCAGCATTATAATCTTTGTTCTCATACGCTTACTTTTTTATGGGTTGTTTACTCCGTTTGTATTCTCCGCCGGGTGAAAGTAGAATCCGGTCATTCTCCTTGTCATAGGTCAGCAGGACGGAAAGCCCCGTTTCGATGAACAGGTTCCCGCCCTGTTCTGAAATCTGATAGGTTTCCGTTTGGATAGTCCCCCGGTAGGTCTTTCGATAGGTTGTTACCCTGTATTGTCCGTTTTCTTCAAAAAGGGTAAACGCCGGACGGTTCTTTATGCTTACCCAGTTGCCACGCATCGCCCGCAAGCGGTCGGCGTTTGTTTCCTTACAGGAGGAAAGCCCCAGTAACAAGGTGCAGAGCAGCATCGGAAACAGGATTTTTAAATGTTTCATACTGATTGATTATTAAATTGTTGATTGATTATTTTTCGGGATTGCGCTTGCTTTCGGCAAGCCGCTTGATAGCCAGTTCGAGATTGCCGCCCAGCTTTTCGGACAAGGCGAAAAGTTCCATCTTTTCCGTTTCTTCCGTTGTGAACGTGTAATATTCTTCCAAACTCACTTCTGTGGCATATACGGCGGATTGTGTACCGCCCAAGCCTATCCAAACTTCCTTATATTTCCGGTTGGGATGGTTGGCAAGGTTGATGGAAAGCACCTGTGAACGTTCCTTGTCGGTCAGTCCCAAAAGGTTCTGTATGCTGTCGAATTTATTCAAATATTTACGCTGGTCGAGCAGTATCTTACAATCAGAATTGTTTATAATACTCTCTTTTACAATGGGTGAGGAAATAATATCTTCGACCTCTTGGGTAACAACAATCGCTTCGCCGAAATACTTTCTAACCGTTTTGTAAAGGTATTTTATGTAATCCGCCATATTCGCCGATGCAATCGCTTTCCACGCTTCTTCTATCAATATTAATTTCCTGATACCCTTTAGTTTACGCATTTTGGAAATAAATACTTCCATGATGATAATCGTAGTAATCGGGAACAGGATTTTGTGGTCTTTGATATTATCCAACTCAAAGACAATGAAGCGTTTATGCAGTAAATCAAGCTCTTTGTCGGAGTTCAACAGGTAATCGTATTCGCCGCCTTTATAGTAAGGCTCTAATACATTCAGGAAGTTATCTATATCAAAATCCTTTTCCCGGACGTTCTTTTCTTGCAGGTGCGCCCGGTAGTCATTCCTCACATATTCATAGAACGTATTAAAGCAGGGAGTAATCGAACTGTCCTTAGTAATCAGTTCGATATAGGAACTTACAGCGTTTGACAAAGCCACTTCTTCCGCCCGTGTGGGTGCTTCATCGTCTCTTTTCCACAGGGTCAGGATAAGCGTTTTGATACTTTCTTTCTTTTCAATATCAAATACCCCATCTTCCACATAGAAAGGATTGAACGCTA
>OLFT01003890.1_pt1 | contig 10372 bp, 6 predicted proteins | sample 1604921 | NCBI WGS metagenome assembly OLFT01 (sample SAMEA3888897, study PRJEB22519) | human gut metagenome | biome: human gut; feature: human-associated habitat; material: faeces | place: Denmark | collected 2013 | reverse complement strand
GGAGTTGCTTATGGTTCTGAAACAGGACTTATGGGTACTTTATCATTAAAAGATAGTAACTGGAGAGGTAAAAATCAACAATTTGGATTCACATTTGAAAAATCAAATATTTGTGAAAGAATTGAATCTAATATGTTATTCTTAATATATAAAAATCTATTTTTTATATCATCATAATTACAGTCAATTCGTATGAGTTCAATATTGTGATTTGCCGATAAAGTATCTTTTAATTTGTCGTTCTCTATGTTCTTTTGAAGGCAATTATGTATATCCTGAAAATGAAAAATTCCATCCATTTCAATGATGTATTTTTTATCATCTATAACAAAATAAAAATCATAATATCGTCCCTGTGTCCAATCTGAATAATATTCAGCAATATAATCAATATTTAATGAATCAAGAATAAAAGACATGAATTTATTTGGATAACTATAGTTATTGGAACATTTTTTACAAACTAATCCATAATGTGTTACATCACATATTTTCTTTGGAATTACATTCTTACAATCTGGGCATATGAAATTGACAATTTCGCCAGAGCCATAAGAATATTTATAACCATTACTTTTGTCTTGTAATAGGTTAGCTATATCAGGATGAGTATCTACAAGACATTTTTTATCACCCAATAAATGAATACCATTTTCCTTAAAGCAAAATGGGCATTTTGTGCCACTTAGGATATTATGAGGATAAGCCATCCATTTGTGATTTGGATTATTTTTGCAACCAAATTCCATTTTTGTATTTGAATTTTCAAAATAACCAAGGACAACAACATTATTATTCATATTTTTAACACGATTTACAAATAAATTATGTTTGTTATTATCCTTTATAGTTTTACATTGAGGACACATTTTTAAAGTACCTTTTGTAGATAATAAGGCTTTTGGTTTGTCAAAAAATTTATGTCCATGTATACATTCAAATTCTGTTATATTTTCTAAGCCATTATAATCACCAATCAATTTAATATCTTTTCTACACTTACTTAATTTGTCAATGTAATGTTCTTTTGAAGAATATTTATTGAGTTTTCTACAAATTGGACAACCAGAATTATTTAACAAATTACTTGGTTTTGCTTCCCATATATGAGTTTTGTCATTAACGCAACAAACTTTTATTTTGGTATAACAATCAACAAATTTTCCCAATAAAATTGCTTTATTATTCTTTTCAGAAAACTCTTTTTCAAATTCTTCGTGGGTTTTTCTTTTACCCATTTTTCTACCTCCTTTGTTTAGGACAATAAAAATAGACAGGGCAGTAATAGTCCTATCTATTTATTCTCCGTTTATAACAAAAGAGTGGTTGGTAATTATCCAACAAGATCTCTTTATTCACTTTTTAATCAAACAGATCACCATATGGTTTATATGTATCTTCTGTTTCTTTTTCTGCATTAAATGCAACTCTGCTCACATGTTTCTTCTGTGGTGTTTCACCTGCAAAAGAGAATGTCTTATTCTTTTTAACAAGTTTTCCAAGAGTAGCATCAGCCTTCTCAGATAACTCTTCCTTAGAATATTTGTTTACAGAATCCTCAGACATAAGTGCTTTGAATTCATCTGTATCAAGATATTCTGAATATGCTTCGTCATCAAATACAGTCATCTTGTCTGCAAATACTTCAGCAGATTTATATGTATTTAATTCCTCTACAACAGAAGAGTAGTTGGAACGCATATCATTAAGAGAAGCATCTTCTTCGTCAGTTACCCATACAGAGTGAACAGCAACTCTATCGCCTACTAATGAGAAATTGTCTCCATCTCTATTGAATGACTGTCTGTAATATTTTCCATTCCAGTAATCAGACATAATAAGAGTATTATCTTCATAAACAGTTACTCCATAATAAGCATTATCTGCTTCTCCATACATCTGATTAACAAGATTGTAAAGAGACATAGTAATCTCATCTAATGATAAAGAAAACTCTTTTACAGAACCGTCAGACATTGTTACAGAATATTTTTCTGGATTCACAGATTCATTCTCTGTTGCGTTTGTATCTGTAGTCTCGGTTTCATCCTGTGTATTTTCAACTGGATTTTCTTCAGCATTTTCAGTTGTTTCTTCGGAGGTTTCATCGACTGTTTCCTCAGATTCATTCTCTGTTACAGTTACTTCCTCCTCAGTGGTTTCTTCTGTTTCAGTCACCTCTACAGTTTCAGTAACTTCCTCTTCAAATTTTTCCTTTTCCACTTCGATTGTTTCCTCCTTTCCACTAATATCATTTTTATTATTGAAACAAGCAGACTCAAGTTTTTCGAGTCGTTCTTGTAAATCAATTAAAGTAGAATCATAGTCTGAAAATAGACTATTATTTTTTGCATTAAAATCAGCAATATCTAACCTTGCATTGAGCATTCCTTCACCAATATCTTTTTTTGTGTCTGGATCTTTGCCAAGCAATGTTGCACCCATAATAACAACGTCAGTTAGTTCAAGAACTTTATTTTTCCCAGAATATTCCATCTCATTAACAGCAAGTTCTACACTAATCTTTGTTCCATTTTTTCTTTCTATAATTGAAGCTGCATCTGTATAATCAACTGGAATAGCACAATATCCATATAAAAAGTTGTGTCCAGTTTCTTCTTCAACTTCAAAGAATGGTTTATCAGATGTAAAACAGCCAACCTGTTTTTCGATGTAATTTACTGAGCCATCATCGTTTAATTCCATATCATGTGAAGTGAAATCTTTTAATGTTTCACCAGTTTCTTCATCTTCATATTCCATAAAATTCGCCAATACAGGCTTGTATGCTAATGTTTTTGAAGCTTTCTTCAATGCTTCATCTGTTACGCTAGAATGATTTCTATTTTCGCCAGAATGCATTAACTTGACTTTGCAAAATAGAAGTGATTCATCTTTATAATCAGCGTTTTTATCTACTTCAAATTCAGCAGGTACTTGTACAAAAATTTGATGTCCTGATTTTTCTGCGCTAAAATGCGTTGAACGCTTATATCTATTTGAATAAAAATCATAAAGATCTTCTAAAAATAAAAGACGTTTTGTATTCTTCTTAGCCATTTATCCTCCTTTCCGACAAAATAAAAAGCCGTCTAGGAAGACGACTAAAATGTAAGTATGTTTGTACTTTTTACTTTATTTATATCAACACTATCTGAAAAACTAATTGAAGAATTATTCAGAAATGTGTAGACGTTTTTATTACCAGTTTTCATTTTCTGAAAACCACATTTCACAAGAGCAGAAGCAGTAGTAGCATCTGCTGTGATTAAAAATTTTCCTTCCATTCAACTACTCCTTATTTTTCTGCCTTAGTTGTTTCATTCTTTCCTGCGTCACGAGTTTCCTCTGTTGAGTCTGCAATTTGGTCATCTTTTTTAGTCTGACCACCACCTTCATTATCACCCATGCCACTTTGCGTATATGAAGATGAGAGAGGAGTAAAGTAATTCATTAATCCTAATGACCTCATCATAAAAGCATTATTAACAACTTTTGAAGGTGAAGAACCATCCAACGTTGCATAATCCATTGTATCTATACCCAACGTAGCTTTATCTTTTCTTTGAGACATCTTTTCATCAAGGTCAAATACAGATACATAATGGAAATAAAATTCAAAATCCTCTGTGATATTTAATTTGACATATCTCTGAATGTTTGCTTCAATTCTTTTTAATAATTCCATAGGGAGAGTCATATCAACTGTGATAGAATGTTTAAGACCAACAGAACCAGATTTTTGACCATTGAATATCATTTCAGATATACCGAGAGAAGAGAATAAGTTCTTAATTGCTTGTGAATATACATTGGTATCATCGACCTGATTTTTATTACCAAACTCAATCTTTTCGACTTCACATGGAGTCCATGCTGAACCAACAAGACTTGGTAATACTTCATCAATTGCAGCTTGAGTAGCCTGTACAATCTCAAGGTCTACGGCAAAATCATTTACTTCGCCTGAGTTTTCATTCATAGGGATTTTTGATAAGAGAAGAACATAATTTTCAAGTTCTGTTTTAGAACGAATAAGAGCTTCGTAATCAAGCAAATCTAAGAGAGATACGAATACAGGTAGGAAGTAGGGTAGTGGTACAACTGGATCATCACCACATATAATACAGATAGTTTTCTCTGGTGGTAATTCAAACCATTTATAATCATTACCTTTTGATTTATATGTTTCGTAGCCTTCTACAAAAACATCATCCCATAAGCCTTCTTCTGAATCTGTTTCACTACCAGTACCATATAAGAAATCCTTATTGTTACCAGAATCAAAATAAGAAGCATCGAATTTTACAATCCATGTATCTTTTTCTGCACGAGAACCGATTTTATAATATTTTGGATCAAGCGGATGTATAAAGAATGAATCTCCGTCATCGTAACAAAATCCACAATAGATACCATCTCTTAAACAAGTGGCAATCATTTGTGAACCCATTTCTTTCAGATCCATTTTATCTAATCTGGTACAAAGTTCTTGATATCCTTTAATATATTCAGATGCATCCTGTGGGGGATTTGCCCAATCGGGAGTATTGTAAGATACGTTATAACTAAAGATAGGAGTGTAAGCATAATATTCTATAATCTTTTTATAGTTATGACTAATACGATATAAGAAAGCAGATATATCACGAAGATTGTCAATATTGGCAAGAGGACTTTTTATGTATGATTGAAGCTTCTCTTTTGTGTATTGAGTATATGTCTTCGATGTACCTTTGGATATATTCTGCTGTAAAATACGTTGTAATTCCTGAAAGTTAATCATCTGTGCATACTTCTGAGTAGAAGTAGTCAGCTCATTCTTACGAGTTGGCGATGGTTCTGTTTGCACTGATTTCTTTGCAGAATTATTTGATTTCTGTGTTGCCATTTATATTTCTGATTTCCTCCTTTCCTTAGTTATAGAATCCCCATTTTTTAGGGCGTTTTGAGACACCGACCATTTTGGTAATGTCGAAGTTGTTTGTACGTTTCTTGTTTCTGATATGATCCATTCGTTTTTCAGATAAATACCATCCAAGCATAGCCAAGACATACGCACGGTCGTCATGCATAGTAGCTTCTGAAGCTCCCGTATCAGCGTCTTTATACGCAGGAAGTTTGAATGAATCTTTACCACCTTCACGCTTATTTCTACAGATATTAACAATTTCCTCTTTCATTGCATCAATCTGAACTAATGCAACTTCTTCATCAGGTGTTAATTTATATACTTGCGTTTTAGCAGCTTCAATCAATGAAAGTCTTTCTTCCAGCTCATTTTCATATTCATCAATGCTCAAATCCAATTTGTCTAATTCTGCACGAATCTTTTCTTCCGATTCATTCATAAGTTTGGTATCAACTTCCATGATATTGAGATAACCTTTGTTATCATATTTTTCTGTGAAATGAATTTTGTCTGCTTCAACCATTTTTATTAAAGCCTCAAACATTTCAGATTTATATTTTGATGGTTCAATTAATTTCAGTTTTTCAACTGCATTAGGGTATCTTTTAGCATACACATCACCATTGTTATATTCCTTATCCAATAAACCACGGTGAACATTACCTTTTTTATCTTTCCAATCTTCAATTAAACTGTCTCGAACCCAAGAGTTTCCACCTCCACCAGAACCAGCATCGGCTAAGAAAATTTCAATATTGTCATAATCCAAAGCTTCACCGTTATAATCAAGAAGTATTTTCCTAATTTCTTTTATCTGGTCTTGAGTCATCATTGGTGTCTTTCGTCTAAGACCTAAATCGGAAAAGGATACAACATTTACAATATCCATTGTATATCCATCTTCCTCGTTATAAAGTAATTCACCTATACCTAGAATTGAATTATCGGTTGAACGTGCTGGATCATATGCTAAAACAAATGTTCTTTCATTTGTATCATTACATAATACAGGTGGACGAGTATAAGAATTTCTAACAATTAAAGCTCTTTTAATAATCTGGTTCGCATTCCCGTCTTGAGTGAATTTGTTATAATACTCACGTTGAGCTTTTTCAGGATTATTTCTTAATTCTGTCTCAACAGTTTCTCTATTCAAAAGTGGAACATAAGGCTTACCATGAAAAGTAGCATTAATAACAACATCACAGTTAATATCTGCTACAAAATATTTTGGATCACCTAACATCATTTTCTTGGAAAAATCACGATACTTTTGATAAAAAGCTGTGTCGATAGAAGAAGCAGAAGAAGCATATAAGAGCTGATGTGGAAATTCCTTTGGAAGAGAAGATATATCAATATTTCCACCAAGTTTGAAATTTGAATCAAGAGTTGTAAATGCACCAATAACATTAAATTCTTCTTCTGAGAGCCAGCCGCCCTCATCAAAACAGACGCACTCACACCTCTTACCTCTTTTGGCATTGATATTACTATTCAATGTTTTTACAAAGCTACCATTATACAGCCTATATGTAAAGCCCATTGGATTGTGGATAAATCCATTTGAGTTTGCTTGCGATATTTCAACTTCATTTTTAAAAACATCTGTAAGACCAGTCATTGATTCAATATTTTTTAATGCAATATCTTCGATCTTCTTAAAAGTTTCTTGGGACTGGTCTGCTGTTCCTGAACAAATGTACGTTCTGTAGTTGTTAAACAGAAGTCCCTTTATTATGGTAAATAAAGCAAGTAATGTCGTATTATGAGTGATTGTATTTTTTTCACCACATAGATATAAATGTGACAATGAATCCACTTCAATACACCTCATAGGAACTGGATCACATGGTTCTATAGAAATAATGTGCTTATGGAGTGATTTTATTGGAATATCATCTCTTAATCTTTCATGTTTTCTTACAAAATTAAAACAGCTATTATTTTTATTAGTTATAAATACGTCCAACGTCAAAGATTCCTGTTTGACATTTTTTGGTTGAATATTTTACATTATGTTTTATTCCTAACGAAGACAATAAAAAAGACACATCATTTAATAATGTGTCATGTCGTTCTATACTTTGTGTAAATTCACATCTTCCTTTTTTATCAACTGTACCATCAGTATCCATTAATCCTTTTAGAAGTTCAAATCTATCAGAAATAGAAGAGTATAAATAATTGTATGGTATTCTTTTTTCTGCGTTTAACAAATTCAACTCTCTTAATTTCGTTCTCAAAGGAGTTCCATCAGAAAGTCTAATTGTTATTCTTTTTTGTGTTTCTCTATCGTTTCTTATAGAATAAACAAAACTGCCAGTCGCTTCTATGTGAGAACATAATTCTGTATAATCGCTATTACAAGAATTTATAGTTCCATCTGAAGAAGCACCATCACCAAGCCATAACCCTAAAATATATGGTGGTATTGGTAATTCTTTTTTTGAGTATTGTAATGGATTACATAAGTCAACATAATAATTATATTCATAAAAATTATCTTTTCTTACACAACCATCATTCTTATGATTATTTTTTCTTAAACGTCTATAGTCCTTTAATAATTCTTTTGTTGTCTTTACAAGATATTTCTTTTTCTTGTGATCATGTACATACCAATTATGATCTGCACACGCTTTAATCGTTTCACCATCACTAAAAGTAATGATATAACTTTCTGGAATATAGTTAATAGGAGACAAATATATAACTTTTGTTGGTTTGCCTTGTTCGTCAAATACCATATCCCCCAATTTTAAATCTCCCATTGTTTTATCACCATTTGGAGTTGGAATACGAGTATTTAAATCAAGCATTTTTCCTGCGGCACGACTTTCGAGCCATAACACAAATGGCTTTGTCCATGAATTCATAAAAGTATATTCTTGTGCATCAAGAAGCTCAACTCCTATAAATTCTTTCATAAATTTTGTCGGGTATTTAATCCCAAATTGCTTTATTTCCGCTAATTTTTTATATCCTTCCAACTTCCTTTCAGATATTTGAAATTCAGTTGGTTTAACATAAATTTCATAATTTTTTGGTATCAATATTCCAGATTCAGTAGTCTCAAATGCCATAACTAATCCTCCTCAATATTGATTCCGTTTTCTTTTACGAGAGCTTTTAAGTCAATATTTTCTCTGAGTAAAATACGGGCTTTTTCTTCATACTCATCAGCAATTCTCTTATATTTTGTAATAAGTTCTCTCTGTTGAATAATCATATCTGCTGAATCATTTTCGTCTAACATAATCTGCTTTAAGATAGAAGCATTACTGATATCTGCAACTTGCTTTAGACCAGCAGAGTATTCCGCATCATATAAATTTACTTCTGCATCTCGTAAATTCATTTCTTTCATTTTACGGACTTTTCCAGTCCATGTGTTTTCACCCTTTGTAGAATTAACACTATGCTTTAATGAAATTCCGTTATCCGCAGCAAGCTTTAATACAGAAGCAGTGATTTTGCTTTTTGTTTCCTCAAGGTTTTTAATTGTACCAATATTACTTTCAATATGAGCAGAATCGTCCATAAGCCTAGCAATAATGTCATTCATTTTTTCAATGTGATTAAATCCTTTTACAATTTCGATAATAGAAGATAAACGCATTCTATCATCATTTGCTTCTTCAGCAGCATCAAGATATCCTATAAGAGTAGCATATAAAAAAGGTTGTTCAGATAATGATTCATTTTCAAACGGATCATATCCCAACAACCTTATAGCATCTTTTTTATTCTGTTCAAATTGTTCGCCTATTTCATTATCTGGAATATTGCTATCATTGTTATTATTTTCCTTTGGAGAAGCAAGACTTAATTGTTCTTCATTATAAAAATCTGAATCAAAAAATGTCATTCCGTAATAGTTTGTCATCTGTACATTTTTCACATATGCGTTCCAAGGATTATTTTTAGTTTTACCTGATAATGCATTTTCTGATTCTTGAACACTTGAATTCCAAAGATTGCTTAAAAAGGGTTTGTTTAAATATTTAAGCGCAGTAATTATACTTTCCTTCGTTGGTTCTTGTTCTTTACCATCTTTCCCAACTCTTAAAGCGATTTTTCTTGCACAATCACGACAAATCGGAGAACAAGCATCTCCCCCAAACATAGGATCGGAATTAAAATAAAATTTTGTTTCCCTATCTTTATGAGCTTTACACATAGGGCAGTATGCGGTACTTTCAAACTTATCTAACTTTTCTTGTAATTCATCTACACGTTCTCGTGCTTGAACGGCTGTTAATTTAGCCGTTGGTGTACTTTTCTTAGCTGTAGCCAATTAACAGTCACTTCCTTTCATTCCAATATAAATAAAAGAGTCGATTAAGCAACCGACTCTTCTTGATAATATTCCCAAGTATGATTAGCAACTGGAAGAGTATGTCTTCCTTTTAACCAACCTGACAAATAACCTCTTTTTATATTATATGTACGTTCTGCATCTCTCAGAGATTTGAATATTTCGCCCGTTTCAATGCATTTGACATATTTTCTTGTACTTTGTGTATGATCGTATTTGCAATATCCAATATCATTGGCTCTAGTAAGAAATATTCTTACTGTGTTTTTAGCAAGCCCTGTTATATCGCATATCCGCATTACTTTATAGCCTTCATTCCATAAATCTGCAATTTTAAAAACATCAGACATTAATGATTGCCTATAACATTCAACCCAATTAACATTTGAAAAATCGTATATTTTTGATAAATCACTATTGATGATAGCGTCTTTTAATTGATTAAAACCAGATTCTTTTGAATTGATTACGATATATCTATTAATACCTTGTTCCAAAGCATATTTTTGTTTATCTTTATCATTTTTGATTTCTTCTTCTAAGGTTCTTCCACCTAAAGTATGGAATGACTTTTCATAATGTTGTTTACCATTTAATTCACATATCCACTCAATGCCATTATACTTGCTGTAAAAATCATATCTATATGAAAGATTCTCATTAATATATTTTTCTGTTTCAATATTACTATCCACGGATTTTAAAACTTGATATAAATACTTTTCACCAAGACTATTACCATCTTGACATTTACATTTTAAACCTCGTGTATTTACGTGAGATATTGTTTTGTTTTTAAGTATTTGACCACAAGAAGGACATATAAAATCAGTTTTATTTCTACTATTTATGGTGAATTTTTCATTGATAGATTTATCAACAAGACAATCATATAAGACAGGATTAATAGATTTTATATCATTGAAGCCAATTTGAATATTTTCTTTTCCTTTTTCGCATATTGCACATTTATATGAACCATTCAACAAAGATAAAGTCCTTATCCTGTTTTTATAGCCACATTTTTTACAAATACATGTAATCTCTTTTTGACCAGGTTTGTATGTACCAGTAATATTCAAATTCGGATATTGTGATTTTACTCTTTTCTTGAATTCTTCATCAGAAATATTTAATAT
>OLFT01003885.1_pt1 | contig 10384 bp, 6 predicted proteins | sample 1604921 | NCBI WGS metagenome assembly OLFT01 (sample SAMEA3888897, study PRJEB22519) | human gut metagenome | biome: human gut; feature: human-associated habitat; material: faeces | place: Denmark | collected 2013 | reverse complement strand
TGCCCGCCATCGCCCACGAGTGCGGCATCGAGCTGTCCTTCGACATGGCCAACGAAATTTCTGACCACACCCCCAACCTGTGCCACCTGGCCCCTGCGGGCAACACCTATATGGAGGACCTGGAGCGGGCCGGCGGCGTGTACGCCGTGATGGCCGAGCTGGCCAAGAAGAACCTGATCGACACCAGCCTGCTCACCTGCACCGGCAAGACCGTGGCCGAGAATTTGGAAGGCGTGGTCAACCGCAACCACGACATCATCCGGCCCATCGATGACCCCTACACCAAGACCGGCGGCATCGCCGTGCTGAAGGGCAACCTGGCCCCCGACGGCTGCGTGGTGAAGCAGTCCGCCGTGGCCCCGGAGATGATGGTCCACCAGGGCCCCGCCCGGGTGTTCAACAGCGAGGACGACGCCATCCAGGCCATTTACGACGGCAAGATCGTCTCCGGCGACGTGGTGGTCATCCGGTATGAGGGCCCCAAGGGCGGCCCCGGTATGCGGGAGATGCTCAACCCCACCTCCGCCATCGCGGGCATGGGCCTGGACAAGGACGTGGCCCTCATCACCGACGGGCGCTTCTCCGGCGCTACCCGGGGCGCGTCCATCGGCCACGTCTCCCCTGAGGCGGCCAGCGGCGGCCCCATCGGCCTGGTGGAGGAGGGCGACCTCATCTCCATCAACATCCCCGAGCACACCATCCAGCTGCTGGTGGACGACGCCACCCTGGCCGAGAGAAAGGCCAAGTGGGTCTGCCCCGAGCCCAAGATCAAGACCGGCTATCTGGCCCGCTACGCCAAGATGGTCTCCTCCGCCGACAAGGGCGCGATCCTGGAGTAAACTTATCGCAATTTTCTTTGAAAATACAACAAAAAGCAATCAGCGTGTTCCCGGATTTAAACGGGAACACGCTGATTTTTGTTTTGTTTATTTGGCAGACAGGCCCTGGGTCTCCCGCCAATACTCCGCCCACAGGAAGCGGGTGACAAAGTCCTGCTGCTCCTGGGGGAGGGCGTCGGTGATCTGGCCGTCATACAGGTACAGCCCCCGCTCGTGGACCAGGGGGGTCACCTCCCGCACCTGGCGGGCAAGCTGCATAAAGGCCGGTCCCGTCCAGCCGCACAGGTCAAAGACCTTGGGCATGAGGAAGCAGGGAGAGAAATCCCCGCCGTCCCCGGTGAAGTCGTCGCCCAAAATCTCTTTGGCGGCGGCGTTGGCCCAGATGAGATAGGGCGTGGCGTAGTAGTCGTAAAAGCCCTGGAGGGTGCCCAGGTCAAAGGTCAGCCCCATGGCGGCATAGGCGGAGTTGCCGTTGCCCCCCCAGGGCTTGTGGTCCCCAAAGAGCACCAGCACCACCGGCTCGTCCAGACTGTCCAAGTCTTGGGTCAGCTTGTTCATGGCGGCGATGGTCTCCCCCACCCCGGAGAGATAGTGGTTCCAGATGTTGCAGCTCTCCTGGTCCAGACCGCTGCCCTCGGGGGTGACGTACTCGGTGTTGGCCGGGGCGGCCCACTCATAGGGGCCGTGGTTCTGATAGGACACGGAGAAGGAGAAGCAGGGGCCGTCGGCTACCCGCTCCTTCAGCTGAGCGAACAGCTCGTCGGTGAGAATATCGTCGGAGTGATAGATGGCGCTGGTGGGGTCCACCAGATCGCCATAGTGGTTCTCGGTGAACCAGCTGTCCTGAAAGCCCAGATAGCCGTTCACGTTCTGGCGGTTATAGAACCAGCTGTAGCCCGGGTGGCTGAAAAAGGTCTGATAGCCCTGGTCCCGGAGATACCAGACGTAGGAGTCGGTGTCCCGGCGGAAGTCGTCGTGCTGGGAATAGCCGGACAGAAAGCCCCACTCGCTGTCCACCGTGCCCCCGGCGAAAATGTTGGTCAGCAGCCTGCCGGACACGCCCTGGTCGGTCAGCTCATGCCACTGCTCATATACCTGGGCCACGGCGGGCTGGCTTGCCATAAAGTCAAAGTCGGTCAGGTCGCAGAAGGCCTCCAGCATAATGCCCATGACGGACACCTGCTTGTCCGCCAGGATGTCCTCGTCGGTAAACTCCGCCAGCATGGCCTGGGCCGCCTGGGCGTCATACCCCGGGGGCGGCGCGGGGAACATGTCCCGCATGCTGTATAAGAAGGGGTACAGGCAGCCTTTCGATACGAAGACCTCCACGTCGGACCAGGGGTTGATATACTCGGAATTGTCCGTGGCCTGATACAGGTCCTGGTCAGTAAACAGGCTGGCGCAGCTCACGGCGCACAATGCGGCGCAGGAGGCGGCGGCAAAGGCCCGCACCCAGCCCCGACGGGGCCATTTGGGGATGAGCAGGGCCGAGAAGAGCAGCCCCGCCACCAGCGCCCCCAGGGTCAGCCAGGTGAGCCAGTCCACATCCAGGGAGTAGTTGCCCACGATGCCCCCGGCCTCGGAGACAAGCCGGAGGTCGGCGGCCAGAAAGGGGTCAGACCGCAGGCGGATCTTGAAATAGTTCACCATGGCCACGATGATACAGGGCAGAAAGCTGCCCAAAAAGGCGCACCAGCCCCGGCGGGTGAGGAAATAGAACAGCCAGATGAGCAGCACCGGGGGCAGCAGATTCAGCCCCAGCAGGGCCGGGTGGTGAAAATAGGACTGGAACAGGGCCAGCCCCGGCAGCTTCACATAGGCCGCCGCCCCATACAGCAGGGCCAGCACCCCCACGCAGCAGCCCAGCCCCGTGAGGGCGAAGAGCAGCCACACCCGCCGCAGCGGCGTGAGGGGCGGGGTTTGTTTGTGGGGATGATGTCGTGTCATGTGGATACCTTCCTTATCAAAAAGCCCTTCCTATGCCTTCCCCTGGGGGAAGGCTTTGGGACGAGGGGTTTTCTCACCCCGTAATGACCGTTCCCTCCACCCGCTGGCCCAGGGTGTCCAGCAGGAGGGCGTGCTCTACCCGTCCGTCCAGGATGGACACCTGGCCCACGCCGGACTGGATGGCGTGGACGCAGCCCCGGACCTTGGGGGCCATGCCCCCGGCGATGAGCCCGGCGTCCATCAGCTCCAGGGCCCGCTTCACGTCCATGTGGGGCACGGCGGTCTTGGTGTTGTGGCTGTCGATGAGGATGCCCCCCACGTCGGTGAGGAACACCAGCTTCTGTGCCCCCAGGGCCTCGGCCACCGCCCGGGCGGCGTCGTCGGCGTTGCAGTTCAGGCCGCCGCCGTCCTCCCCCAGGACGATGGGAGAGATGACAGGCAAAAAGCCCGCGTCCAGCAGGGTGGTGATGAGCCTGGTGTCCACGTGGGTGATCTCCCCCACCCGGCCCAGGGCCGGGTCCTTCACCGTGGCGGTGATGAGGCCGCCGTCCTTTCCGGACACGCCCACGGCGGACACCTTCTGCCGGGCCAACTCCTGGACGATGGACTTGTTCACCTGGGCCGACAGGGCCAGCTCCGCCGTGTCCAGCACGGCCTGGTCCGTGTAGCGATAGCCGTTTTCAAACCGGGTGGGCACGTGCAGCCGGGACAGCAGGGCGGTGATGTGCTTGCCGCCCCCGTGGACCAGCACCACCCGCACCCCGGCCATGCGCAGGGCGGCCACGTCCTGGAGGGTGGTGTCGTGGACAGACTCCGCCCCGATGGCCGAGCCGCCGTATTTTACAACGACCGTCTGCCCCTCCGCCCGGTTCAGGATGGGCAGGAGGGAGAGCAGGCTGCGCACCTTCTCCATGCCGTCCAGGCCGTGGGACACGTCATACTCCCGGAGATAGGTGTGGACATAGTCCACGTCAGAGGGGGTGTCGATATACTCGCTGCCCCGCTTCTGCCGGGTCTCCGCCCCCTTGCCGGTGATGAGCAGCACCGTGGGGCTCTGGCAGGACAGGATGGCCCGGCGGATGGCCTCCCCCCGGTTGGGCTCGATGGAGTAGTCGCAGGCGACATACTGGGCGATCTCCCGGCAGATGGACACGGTGTCCTCCTCCCCGGAGTCCTCCTCGGTGAGAATGATGAAGTCGGAGTTGGCCCCGGCCACCTCGCCCAGATCTTTTCTCCGGTCCAGGGCCTTCTTGCCGGGGCAGCCGAACACGGTGACGATACGCCGCCCGGGATACTCCGCCTGGACGGAGCGGAACAGAGTCTCGAAGCTCATGCGGTTGTGGGCATAGTCCACAATAGCGGTGACGGTGTCGTCGGCGTTAGAGTAGACTTCCATGCGCCCGGGCACCCGGGCCTTCATCAGCCCCACATACACCGCCTGCTCCGGGATGTTCAGCCCCTGGCACACGGCGATGGCGGCCAGGGCGTTTTCCACGTTGAACAATCCGGGCATGGTCAGGCGGAACTCCCGCTGGAACCGGCGGGTGCGCACCCGGAACAGGATGTCGTTGCCCCGCTTGCGCACCTGGCTGGCGTACACGTCCGCCTCCTCGTTCTTCTGGGAGAAGGTGATGACGGGGCGGCCCCCCTCTTGGGCGGCCTGGAGCACCCGCTGGGCGTGGTCGCAGTCCAGATTCACGCAGGCGATGCGGGCCTGGGCGAAGATTTTCAGCTTGGAGGAGAAATAGTCCTCAAAGTCCGGGTGCTCGATGGGCGAGATGTGGTCGGTGCCGATGTTCAAAAAGCAGGCGGCGGCAAAGTCGGTACACAGGGTGCGGTGATACTTCAGCGCCTGGCTGGACACCTCCATGGTCACATAGCCCAGGCCGTTGTCCCGGGCGTTGGCAAAGTGCCGCTGAAGCTCCAGGGGCTCCGGGGTGGTGAGGTGGGACTCGAACTGCTCTGTGCCGTCATAGGTGTCGATGGAGGAGATGACGCCCGAGGCGGGGCGGCCCTCCCCCGCCAGATACTCGTCTAAAATATACTTCAGGTAATAGGCGGTGGACGACTTGCCCTTGGTCCCCGTGATGCCGATGACGTTCAAATCGCCGGAGGGGTGGCCGTAGTACAGGTCGGCCAGGGGGGCGATGGTCTCCCGCATGTCCGTCACCTGGATACAGGGCAGGTCCACCTGGGGATAGGGCTCCAGGCTGACATAGGCCATGGCTCCCTTGTCCCGGGCCATCTGTAAAAATTCCGCTTTGAAGTGGGCACCCTTGCACACAAACAGGGTGCCGGGGACCACCTGGCGGGAGTCGTAGGAAACCAGAGCCACCGGGGCCGTCAGGTCCAGGCCGGCGGGCCGGGACACCAGCAGCCCCCGCTGCTCCAACAGATCAAGATAGTCCCCCAGGGGACGGATGGACTGAGCCATAGCTGTCGCCTCCATGAAATCAAGAATAAATCGCCCGGGGAATATTTTTTATTGCCCCGGGCTTTTTTATTGTTCAGCTAAAGATGTCCCGCAGGGGCCGGCGGCAGGCCAGCACGGCCCGCTCGGCCAGGACGGACATGGCGTCGGTGTAGAAGGGGGGCAGCTGGCGGCGGACGGCGAACACAGACAGCTCTGTGCAGGCCAGCACCCCGCTGTCGCAGCCCTGGGCCAGCAGGTCCTGGTGGATGGCGTCGAACTTTTGGGGGTCGCCGTCCCGCCCGGCCTTCACGTCGTCATAAATAAGGGACATGACCAGCTTCTGAGCCGCCGGGGAGGGCGTCACCGCCGTGATGCCCAGGGCCGCAAACTCCTTCTGATACAGGCCCGAGCGGATGGTGCCGTCGGTGGCCAGAATGCCCGGGCGGGTGCGCCCCTGGCGCTTCAAGGCCGCCGCAGTCTCCCGGATCATGTTCAGGATGGGCACGCCGATGTGCTCCTGCACCCGGTCCAGGAAGAAGTGAGAGGTGTTGCAGGGCACGGCCAGCACCGTGCAGCCCGCCCCCTCCAGCAGCCGGGCGTCGGCCAGCAGCCGCCGGAACACCGCCTCCTGCTCCTCCGCCGTGCCCAAAATGGCCGCCGTGCGGTCGGGCATCTGGCAGTCGGACAGGATGAGGGCGTTCACGTGCTCCTGGTCGGTGTGGGCGTCGGTGCGGTCAATGACCAGCTGATAAAAGGTGTTGGTGGCCTGGGGCCCCATGCCCCCCAGCACCCCAAGACGGTCGTTCACAGAAACCTCCACGTTATCCCTCCGGCACCTTGTTGTACTGGTCGAAACGCTTGATGTTGCCGATATGGTTCTTCAAAATGCGCAGGCGGCGTTTCAGGCTGGCGTCGCCGGAGTAGACCAAAGAGTGGGAGTCCTTCCCCGCCCGGATCAGCTCCTGCATCTCCCCGTGGTAGGCCTTGGGGGTGAACTTGAAGGCGACTTTTCGGGGCACCATCCGCCACAGGGAGCGGTCGTGGGTCATCTGGAAGGGCAGGTCTTGATGCTCCACCCGGTCCTCCACCACCATTTTGGCGATGTTGTGGCCGGAGCCGGTGACATAATAGTTGCTGCGGCCCTGGCGGCAGTTGATCTCAAAGGCCTTATACTTGCCGTCCCGGCGGTCATATTTGATGTCGAAATTGGAGAAGCCGGTGAAGTGCAGGCTCTCCAGCAGGTCCCGGAATTTCAGCTCCAATTCCTCGTCGCAGTCGGTGAGGATGACGGCGTGGTTGCCGATGCCGTGGGGGGAGTGCTCCTCCAGCAGCACATGGCCCAGGCACATAGTGGTCACCTTGCCGTTGCGGTCAGAGTAGCTGGTGAGCACCCGCATATAGCTGTCGTCCCCGGGGATGAACTCCTGGAGGACCATGTGGTCCTGATAGCCCGCAGCATAGACGTGGTCCAGGCTCTCCAGCAGCTCCTCCCAGCTCTGGCAGATATACACCTTGGCCAGGGAGTGGTCGCCACAGGCCCAATAGGCCACGGAGTCGGCGGGCTTGGCGATATAGGGCGGGCCCCAGGGTAGGGAGAAGTCGTGGCCCATGGACTTGTCATAGATAAAGGTGGCCGGGTGGTCCACCCCGTGCTGGTCGCACAGCTGATAGAACCGCTCCTTGTTGATGAGGGAGTTCAGCAGATCCTCAGAGATATAGGGTGCGATGACGTTTTCCGGCAGATGGTCCCGGTGGCGGGCGGCCAGCTGGACATAGCTGTCGCCGCAGCCCAGCAGCAGGACGGTCTTGTCCGCAAATTCCCCGGCCACCGCCCGGGCGTTGCGCAGGAAGGCCTCGTCGCTCTCGTTGTCCGGGCAGACCCGATAGTCGAGGATGGCGCTGCCGTGGCAGGGGAAGGAGGGATATTTGCCAAAGGCCACCGAGCGCACGCCATAGGCCTCGTGAAAGGCCCGGGCCACGCTGTATACGTTGATATCGCCGCCGAAGAGCAGCGGCTGGAAGGAAAGTGACTGATCCATCAAAGAGACTCCTTTGTATTCCAATGTCTGGTGTCATTGCGCTGGATATCGCGGGCGGCTGATAGCCGCCCCTACGAGGTATGGCGGGGCTGTTCGTAGGGGCCGCTGTCCCCAGCGGCCCGTCGTTATATGGGTGGTCATCGTTCGGGCGGATGAGGACATCCGCCCCTACTTGGCTTGCCCCTTATCGAAACTCCACCTGAAAGCCCCGGGCGAACAGGGGGTCCATCTCAAAGGTGGCCAGGTCGCCCACGGAGCACTTCAGGTCCGTCACGTCCAGGATGAGCTCGCTGGCCCCCAGGCCGCCCAGCACACGGGCCCGCTGAGACCCCAGGCGCACGGTGCGGCGGTTATTTTTCCGCCACCGGGCGATGGCAGCCAGCAGCCCCGTCTCCCTGGGCCGAGTGACCCCAAAGCCGTTTTGATAGCCCACGGGCAGCACCGCCACCCGGGTGGGCTTTTTCAGGGTGACGGGCCGGTCCACCCCCAGCACGTGGCCTTTGGGCAGCCAGCGCACCTCTGTCAGGGGGGCCTGTCCAAAGCCCACGGTCTTCAGTCCGTCGTCCCGGGTGCGGCGGCACCGGCCCAGGATGGCGGAGCCGGCCCGGACCCCGTCCAGCTCCGGCGCAAGCCCGTGGAGCAGGGCGAAGGAGCCGGCGGCGTGGACCACCCCGGTCTCGAATCCCGCCTGGTGGATGGCATCCAGGGCCTGCTGAAACTGCTCCAGCTGGCGCTTGGCCTGGGGGTCGTTGGGCCGGGCGGCATGGAGCTGGGTATACACCCCGGACAGGGCCACGTTGGGCATGGAGCGATAGGCCAGCAGCAGCTTCTCCGGCTCGCTGACCAAAAAGCCCCCAAAGCCCATGCCCGTGTCCACCTGGATGTGGGCCTCGGCCACGGTGGAGCGGTTGCCCGCCAGGGCGTTCAGGGCCATGCCCGTGTCCACGGAGGAGACGGTGCACACCACGTTCAGGTCCACCAGCCGCTCCAGCTCCTCCCGGTCGGTGGTGGCCCGGAGCATCAAGATCTCCTCGTCCACAAAGCCCGCCTGGCGCAGGGCCTCGGCCTCGGAGACCTCGGACACGGCGAAGCGCCCGATGCCCTCGTCCCGCAGCAGCTGGGTCAGGGCGGCGGCGCCCACCCCCTGCCCGTCGCCGGTGACCACGCCATAGATGGCGGCCCCGGCGGCCCGGTCTTTGATGACCGTCAGGTTATTCTTGATGGCGGCTCTGTCGATGACCAGCTTGCGCATGATGCAGCACTCCCCTTTTCTCTGTGTCGGGACGCGGTGGAACAGGGCCCGCAGCGTGAAACTTGCACGGGCACAGCCTTTTTCGGCTATTTTACCACCCTTTGCCCGAAAAGGCAATGGGCACAGAATTCACAGTTGCCTTTTCCCGCGAATCCGGTTATAATAGGGGGAAAACGGGGTGTCTTGTCACCCCCTGATATGAGGAGGCGGCCTCAGGAATGAAAGCGAAAACAAACCTGACGATGCTGTGTGATTTTTATGAGCTGACCATGGCCAACGGCTATTTTCAGACGGGACTGAAGGACCGGATCTGCTATTTCGACGTGTTCTACCGCTCGGTGCCCGACAAGGGCGGTTTTTCCATCGCCGCGGGCCTGGCCCAGGTGGTGGAGTATATCCAGGACCTGACCTTTGACGAGGAGGACGTGGAATATCTCCGCGGCAAGGGCTGCTTCAGCGAGGAGTTTTTGCAGTATCTGCTGCACTTTGAGTTTACCGGCGACATCTGGGCCGTGCCCGAGGGCACCCCTGTCTTCCCCGGCGAGCCCATTCTGACGGTCCGCGCCCCGGCCATCCAGGCCCAGTTCGTGGAGACCTTTATCCTGCTGACCCTGAACCACCAGAGCCTGATCGCCACCAAGTCCAACCGCATCGTCCGGGCCGCCGAGGGCCGCCCGGTGTCTGAGTTCGGCTCCCGCCGGGCCCAGGGGGCGGACGGGGCCATTCTGGGCGCCCGGGCCAGCTATATCGCCGGCTGCGCCTCCACCGCCTGCACCCTGGCCGACCAGCGCTATGGCTCCCCCGCCTCGGGCACCATGGCCCACTCCTGGGTGCAGATGTTCCCCGACGAGTACACCGCCTTCAAGACCTATTGCCAGCTGTATCCCAACAACGCCACATTGCTGGTGGACACCTATAATGTGCTCAAGTCCGGCGTGCCCAATGCCATCCGGGCCTTTAAAGAGGTGCTGCTGCCCCAGGGCATCACCCGCTGCGGCATCCGGCTGGACTCCGGCGATTTGACCTATCTGTCTCAAAAGGCCCGGAAGATGCTGGACGAGGCGGGGCTGACCGACTGCAAGATTTTTGTCTCCAACGCCCTGGACGAGTATATCATCCGGGACCTGGTGCGCCAGGGGGCCCGCATCGACTCCTTCGGCGTGGGAGAGCGGCTGATCACCTCCCGCAGTGAGCCGGTGTTTGGCGGCGTGTACAAGCTGGTGGCCATTGAGGACGACGAGGGGAACATCATCCCCAAGATCAAGATCAGTGAGAACGCCGCCAAGATCACCACCCCCCATTTCAAAAAGGTCTACCGAATCTTCTCCCGGGACACCGGCAAGGCGGAGGCCGACCTGATCTGCCTGCGGGACGAGGAGATCGACTTCACCCAGCCGCTGGAGCTGTTTGATCCCAGCGCCACCTGGAAGCGCAAGGTGTACACCAACATCGAGGCCAAGGAGCTGCTGGTCCCCATCTTCCTGAACGGGAAGCGGGTGTACGAGGTACCGGAGCTTCAGGTCAGCCGGGCCTACTGCCAGCGGCAGGGGGACGCCCTGTGGGATGAGGTAAAGCGCTTTGAGAATCCCCACAATTACTATGTGGACCTGAGCCAGAAGCTGTGGGACATCAAGCAGTCCTTGCTGAACAGCCATGATATGAATTAAAAAACGGTGAGCCGCGGGCACTGCCTGCGGCTCACCGTTTTTTCAGGGATCAGACCGGCCCCTGACGGAAGCGCTCGATCATCTCATGGGTCAGGGAGATGGAAGAGCCGCCCTCCGGCAGCTCAGAGCGGTCGAACCAGGTGCCCTCACCCAGCTCGTCTTCCTGAAGGGTCACAGTCTCGTCCTCCGTGTCCAGGTCACAGTAAAACCCGGACAGAAGGCTGCTG
>OLFT01003862.1_pt1 | contig 10443 bp, 9 predicted proteins | sample 1604921 | NCBI WGS metagenome assembly OLFT01 (sample SAMEA3888897, study PRJEB22519) | human gut metagenome | biome: human gut; feature: human-associated habitat; material: faeces | place: Denmark | collected 2013 | reverse complement strand
TGAGCCTTACTGCTTTTATGGGCATTGGGGCAACGACAGCCTTTGCAGCCGTAGGCGAAAAAGCCGATGTGTACCTCGTCGATTATCCCCGAAGCGGAGATACCAATAACAACGGCGAATGGGGACACGGCAATCTCAACTATATGAACGGCTGGAAAGGCTTGTCCACGAAATATACGGGACTTCGTGCAATGGGTTCGTATTCGGGCAATATCGCCTACTGTAAGATGGTGCGACATTGATTTGGAAGAAGGTATCATTGATGTGAACCACACGCTGGTTTACTATGACCACCGTACCGAGGGAAGTAAGCGTGGTTGCTATTTTAACATCAATACTACGAAAACTCCGGCTGGCAAACGCCAAGTTCCGATGTTGGATTTCGTCAAAGAAGCATTCCTTATGGAAAAGGAAAGACAGGAGTTGCTTGATATTCATTGCGAAGCTGTTGTGGACGGATATACTGATTTTATCTTTCTTAACCGTTTTGGACAGCCGCAACATCAAGCAACCCTTAACAAAGCAATACGTCGTATTATCCGTGACTGCAATGATGAACAGCTCCTGAAAGATGAAAATGCAAAGATTTTGCTACCGCATTTTAGCTGCCATTCATTAAGGCATACATTCACGACAAGAATGTGTGAGGCAGGGGTTAATGTCAAGGTCATTCAGGATACGCTTGGTCACAAAGATATTTCTACTACCCTTAACATTTATACCGATGTAACGAAGGAGTTAAGGAGGTCTGAATTTGAAGGTCTTGACTCGTACTTCAAAAATGAGTATAATAAAGCGGCAAACATTTGACGTAGTTTTATTGTTGGCGACGAAAAGATACTTACACCATTTACACCAAATACAACATCAAATAGCACGTATAGGGCAGTAAAGAAAGGGTGTATCAAACACAATAGGGTAGCAAATCATTTGGGGTAGTACAATGAATACCACTTTAGTAACCCAATAACCGAGATGTCTTTTCCGTCCCCACCATGAAGCCGCTGGATACCGACAAGAAGGCTGAAAAGGCCATTTCCGCGCCTGCCGCGGCTCCCGTGCAGGAGAAGATCGACTTCTCCAACGTGAAGATCGAACCCATCTTCAAGGACATGGTGGATTTTGAGACCTTCGCCAAGTCCGATTTCCGTGCCGTGAAGATCCTGGCCTGCGAAGCGGTGAAGAAGTCCAAGAAGCTGCTGAAGTTCACTTTGAATGACGGCGAGCGCACGGATCGCGTGATTTTGAGCGGCATCCATGAATATTATGAGCCGGAAGAGCTGGTCGGCAAGACGGCCATCGCCATCGTGAACCTGCCTCCCAGAAAGATGATGGGCATTGATTCCGAGGGTATGCTGATCTCCGCTGTTCATGAGGAGGCCGGTCACGAGGGCCTGAATCTCCTGATGGTGGATGACCGGATTCCCGCTGGTGCGAAGCTGTACTAAGATTTGCATTTCTAAAAAACCAAAATGAAAGGGCAGTCCCGATTGGGACTGCCCTGAGACTGTCGATAAAGTAGTAAATTCTCCGCGACGGTAAGGAAGGGTGTGCGCGGGAAACCCAAGAGGGGTGTCCCGCGCCATTAAAATCCTAAGTTTTCAGAACTTTTATGAAGTTCTGAAAACTTGCTCAGCGGGGAGAAAAGACTTTTTCGACACGCTGAGGGCAGTCCCGATTGGGACTGCCCTTTCTTGCGCAAATTGAGTTGTAAGGACTGTTTTACGGCTGCGAAAACATCAGTCCAGGCCCAGCACCGCCCGACCGCTGTCGCTCCAATAGCTGTCCAGTACGGCGTAGGGGAAATGGAACTCCTGCGGGCCGTTGGCGTAAGAGGCCAGCTCGTAGGCGGAGAAGATCACCGTCAGACCGTCCGCATCAAAGGAGGTGGCATAGTCGCTGCTCCATTTCTCCATGGTCTCCCGGTAATTATCCCAATAGACATCGGAGAGGGACCGCCCCTCCAGCTCCGGTGTCGATGCGATCTGTTCCTCCGCCTGCACCTCGATCATATCCGTCACTGCCAGCGTGAAGGTCTGGGGATCGGCAGCCAGCTCCGAGATGGTGAGGAACATGCCGCTGTCCAGATCATAGTTCCATGCGAAATACACGGTGTTGGGGTGCGCACCGCCCAGATAGCTGTAATAATCGGCGGCAATGCTGATGAGGGTGCCGGTGCGGTAGCAGGTGTAAGTCAGTTCCTCTGAAAGGGGAGCCATATGGTCCTCGGAAAACATCTCAGGCATATCCCGATACAGATCCTTCACAAAGGAAATGTTTTCCTCTGAGGAATTCGATTCCCGCCACTGGTCGAAATTTTCGTTAAAGGTATGGACCCGGTCCATGGCCTGCTCCTGCGCAGGGGTGGAAGGATCTTCGATCAGCGCACCGTTGGCGTAGGCCTGCAAATGAGGGATTTGGAAATCAATGACCATCAAAGTGGTGCCGTCCTCCGCTGTCACCGTTTGTTCATAGGGGTCGGTGGACACTTCATAAGTAATTTCCTCTGTATCCGCAGCGGGAGGCGGCGTCGGGGATTCCGGCATGGGGAGCGGGACAGCACCGCAGCCGCCCAGCAGCGCCGGCAGGCATAGGGCCAGGATCAGAGACAGATACTTTTTCATGTGAGGAACTCCTTTCAGGAAATGAGTCAGGGCATGACGGGATTCTGCCGCCAGAGGGAGCCGCAGGCTTCTGTCAGTTCTGGATACGCCAGAGCGTACAGGTCGGCGGCCCGGCTCTCGGTCTCAAAGAGACGCTGAGCGTCAGGGGAGAGGGACCGGATGGCGGCGGGCTTCGTAATGACCGGAAGGCGGGCAGTTTTCCGCATCCGGCCCAGCAGTGCCCGGCCGGTCTCATTAGCGGCCAGGACTCGCAGGTAAGGGACGGAGGCGGGCAGCTTGGCGGGGGTCAGGCCCAGATAGGCCCAGAGGACCATCCGCCGCAGCCGGGCGTAAGCGTAGCGCTTGGTTTTGGCGTTGTCTAAAACGGCGTCGAGGGTGGCGGCGTTCCGGCTGGCGTTGTACAGCCGCTGGCCGACGCCCTCGTGTCCGGTGTCCAACGCATCGAATTCTGCCGGAGTCATGGACCGGAGCCGGGCCAGAATTGCCCGCTCACAGACGGCGGCGAATACCGGCGCGCGGCCCGCAGATTCCTCCGCCTCGTAAACGGCCCTCATGGCCGGGACCATCCGGGACAGGGCATCGGCTCGGCGGCCTTCTGCCAGCAGGTGCCGAATGGCGGAGGCGGAATAGCCCCCGGCGTTCTCCGGGGTGACGTCATGGGCCGCACCGGTCCGGGGGATCGTAAACAGCGCAGGAGCCGCGCCCACACGCAGCAGCGCCCGGCAGTATTCGATCCCAAGGGTGTTGTTGGGGTCGGACAGCAGGGCAGCGTCTGACGGGGAAAGCAAGGCGGCCACGGCCCGCTGGCGGGCGGCGGCAAAGCTGTCCCCCTTGGTCAGCTCCGCTCTCAAGGCCGCTTGAAAAGCATTGCCCTCCAGAGCCTTCACGGTCCGCAGAAGGGCGGCGGTGTCTCCACACTCACTGCCGAAGGCCAACACGTCCAGCAGCCCCGTGGCGGTGAGAACCTCGACGCCGCCTTGGGCGAATCCCTCGGCAGAACTGACGGCCCAGGGGAGGGGCAGCTCCAATACCAGATCCGCCCCGCTCCGGACGGCGGCCTCCGCCCGGGCGTGACGGCGTACCAACGCAAAGTCACCCCGCTGGACAAAATCGCCGCTCATGGCGCAAATAACGGCGGTGTCTCCGCCTAATTGCTGCCGGACGGCCTGTATCAGGGCGAGGTGACCATAGTGCAGGGGATTATATTCTGTTACGATACCAGCGGTTTTCACATTTGTCACCTCAAAGCGGTTACAAAATAATGTCAATTCGGTAAAAATGTAGGTTGTATCTTGCGGAGGATTTGTTATAATGGAAAAGAGGGTTTGCGCAAATGCAAACGTTATATTTACATTGTAGCTTAAATATGGAAAGCTGGCAAGGCTTTCCCAAAAGAAGAAGGAGATCCAACGATGAATATTCTGGTTATCAACGCGGGCAGTTCCTCTTTGAAGTATCAGCTGCTGAACCCCGAGACCGGCGTGCTGCTGGCCAAGGGCCTGTGCGAGCGCATCGGCATCGACGGCAAGTTCACCTACAAGCCCCAGATCGAGGGCAAGCAGGTCCTGGACGCTGTGGACGTGGCCATGCCCACCCATTCCGAGGCCATTCAGGCTGTGCTGAACGCTCTGGTGGACAAGGACAACGGCGTGATCGGCTCCATGAAGGAGATCGACGCTGTGGGTCACCGCGTGGTGCACGGCGGCGAGGCCTTCAACAAGTCTGTTCTCATCACCGATGAGGTCATGAAGGCTCTGGAGGACTGCATCCCCCTGGCTCCTCTCCACAACCCTGCCAACATCACCGGCATCAACGCCTGCACCGCCGTTATGGGCAAGGACGTGCCTCAGGTGGCCGTGTTCGATACCGCTTTCCATCAGACCATGCCTGCCAAGGCCTATATGTATGCTCTGCCTTATGAGTACTATGAGAATGACAAGGTCCGTCGCTACGGCTTCCACGGCACCTCTCATAAGTATGTCTCTCAGCGCGCTGCCGCTATGCTGGGCAAGAAGCCTGAGGAGCTGAAGCTGATCTCCTGCCACTTGGGCAACGGTTCCTCCGTCACCGCCGTGGACGGCGGCAAGAGCGTGGATACCTCCATGGGCTTCACCCCCCTGGCCGGTCTGCCCATGGGCACCCGCGCCGGCGATCTGGACGCCGGTATCCTGCAGTACCTGATGAATAAGTATGACATGAACATCGACACCATGCTGGATATCCTCAACAAGAAGTCCGGCGTTCAGGGTGTGTCCGGTGTGTCCTCCGACTTCCGTGATCTGGAGAATGCCCACAAGGAGGGCAACGAGCGCGCCGGTCTGGCCGTGGATATGTTCAATTATGGCGTGAAGAAGCTCATCGGCGCTTATGCTGCCGCTATGGGCGGTGTGGACGCCATCATCTTCACCGCCGGCGTGGGCGAGAACAGCGCTTCTCAGCGTCTGGATATCGCCTCCGGTCTGGAGTTCATGGGCGTGAAGATGGACGCCGAGGCCAACAACGTCCGCGGCAAGGAAGCCGTCATCTCCGCCGCTGACTCCAAGGTGAAGGTCCTGCTGATCCCCACCAATGAGGAGCTCATGATCGCCATGGACACCGCCGCCATCGTGAAATAATTTCGTCAAAATACTGCGGTATTTTGACGAGTTGGGGCTGCACCCTGCTGCGCACACTTACGTTGTTCGCACACTTGCAGGGTGAGCGGAGTTTTTCCCGCCGCACATGTCGCCGGGAAAAACAGACTCAATTTGTGCAATTCCAGTTGGAATTGCACAAAGATGAAGACAAGAAAAGGGACTCTCGTTGGAGGGTCCCTTTTTCAATACGGAGGGGGGAATCATTGATGCAGCTCAATACGCTGAGCATGGTGCATGACTTCCTGACGCGGACGGTGAAGCCCGGAAGCATCTGCGTCGACGCCACGGCGGGCAAGGGGCGGGACACCGCCCTGCTTTGCAGGTTGACCGGGAAAGCAGGGCGGGTGCTGGCCTTTGATATTCAGGAGGAGGCCATCCGGCAGACAAGGGCGCTGCTGGAGGCGGAGGGATTGTCAGCAGAGGTCGTTTTAGACAGCCACGCCAATTTGGAACAGTACGCGGAGCCGGGGACGGTGGACTGCGTGGTGTTCAATTTTGGCCGCCTGCCCGGCGGTGACCCGTCTATCTTTACCCGGTCGGATACATCCGTTGCGGCACTGGAGGCGTCACTGCGGGTGCTGAAGCCCGGTGGCGCTGTTGCCATCGCCTTGTATTACGGCGGCGCAAACGGCTATACGGAGCGGGACGCCGTGCTGCATTGGCTGGAGACGCTGGATGACCGGAAATTTTCCGTCCTCCGCTGCGATTGGGCCAACCGGCGGAACGATCCCCCGGTTCCCATTTTTATCTGGAAAGATTGATCGATTTTTTCTGTATTGTCATTGGCGAAAGGATTTGCTATCATGAAGCTGTAACGCGGCGCAGAAGCGCCGGTCCAGTCAGGAGGAATAACTATGAAAGATCTGAAAGATACCTGCCGGGTGGCTGTGGTGCAGTGCGCCCCGGTGATGTTTGACAAAAAAGCCGGTACGGAAAAAATGGTGGAACTGATCCGGGAAGCCGGGAAAAACGGCGCGGAGCTGATCGTGTTCCCGGAGCTGATCATCCCCTGCTATCCCTACGGCATGACCTTCGGCTACACCGTAGGCAGCCGGGACAAGGTGGGCCGTCTGGACTGGAAACGGTACTATGACAACTCTCTCTGCGTCCCCGGCCCTGAGACGGAGCTGCTGGGACAGGCGGCGAAGGAGGTCCACGCCTATGTCAGCATCGGCGTGTCCGAGCGGGGAGAGGACAGCGCCACGCTGTATAACTCCAACATCGTGTTCTCTCCCGAAGGCGAGCTGCTGAACGTGCACCGCAAGCTGAAGCCCACCGGCGCGGAGCGTTTGGTATACGGCGACGCCAATAAGGATTACTTCCCCATTACGGAAACGCCCTGGGGACCTATGGGCAATCTGATCTGCTGGGAGAGCTATATGCCTCTGGCTCGGGTGGCCCTGTACCAGAAGGGCATTACCCTCTATATTTCCCCTAACACCAATGATAACCCCGAATGGCAGGACACCATCAAGCACATTGCCATCGAGGGCCACTGCTTCTTCATCAACGCCGACATGGTGTTCACCAAGGAGATGTACCCCAAGGATCTCCACTGCCCGCAGGAGATCGAACAACTGAGCGACATCCCCTGCCGGGGCGGAAGCTGCGTGGTGGACCCCTACGGCCACTATGTAACGCAGCCGGTGTGGGACAAGGAGGACATCATCTACGCCGATCTGGATATGCAGCAGGCCATTGCCAGCCGCATGGAGTTTGACGGCGTGGGCCACTATGCCCGCCCCGATGTGCTGGAGCTGCGGGTCCATGAATAAACAGACAGCCGCCCTGACGGAAATTCCCGTCGGGGCGGCTGCTGCCGTCTTACCAAAGAAAAACAGGCCTCCTCTTGGCAGAGGAGGCCTGTTGCTTCGGTGTGATTATGTTTACAGGTGCAGGACCCGGTCCCGGATCTCCTGAGTCCGGCCTTGATTCCAGAACTGGGTGCCGATATAGCCGCAGGTCCGGCGGGCCACGTTCATCTTGTCCTGATCCGTGTTGCCGCACTTGGGGCACTTCCAGATGAGCTTGCCGTTGTCCTCTACGATCTGGATCTCACCGTCCCAGCCGCAGACCTGGCAGTAGTCGCTCTTGGTGTTCAGCTCGGCGTAGATGATGTTGTTGTAGATAAACTTCATGACCTCCAGCACGGCGGGGATGTTGTTCTGCATATCCGGCACCTCCACATAGCTGATGGCGCCGCCGGGGGACAGGTGCTGGAACTGGGCCTCGAACTCCAGCTTGGTGAAGGCGTCAATGGGTTCGGTGACGTGGACGTGGTAGCTGTTGGTGATGTAGCCCTTGTCGGTGATGCCCTCGATGACGCCGAAGCGCTTTTGCAGGCACTTGGCGAACTTGTAGGTGGTGGACTCCAGCGGCGTGCCGTAGAGGGAGTAGTCGATGTCCTCGGCGTTCTTCCACTCCTTGCACTTGTCGTTCATCTTTTGCATGATGGACAGGGCGAAGGGGGTGGCGGAGGGGTCGGTGTGGCTCTTGCCGGTCATGAACTTGACGCACTCATACAGACCTGCATAGCCCAGAGAGATGGTGGAATAGCCGCCGTAGAGCAGCTTGTCGATGACCTCACCCTTTTTCAGACGGGCCAGAGCGCCGTACTGCCACAGGATGGGGGCTGCGTCGGAGGTGGTACCCTTCAGGCGCTCGTGGCGGCAGCGCAGCGCACGGTGGCACAGCTCCAGCCGCTCGTCGAAGATCTTCCAGAATTTCTCGATGTTGCCGCCGGAGGACAGGGCCACGTCCGGTAGGTTGATAGTGACCACACCCTGATTGAACCGACCGTAGTATTTGTGCTTGCCGGGCTCATAATTCCCGGCGTTGGCGATGTTGCCCACCCCGGCGTCGGTGAAGCGGTCGGGGGTCAGGAAGGAGCGGCAGCCCATGCAGGTATACACGTCGCCCTTGAGTTCCTTCATCTTCTTCTCGGAGATGTAGTCCGGCACCATGCGCCGGGCGGTACATTTGGCCGCCAGCTCCGTCAGGTACCAATAGGGGGCGTCCTCGTGGATGTTGTCTTCCTCCAGCACATAGATCAGCTTGGGGAAGGCGGGGGTGACCCACACACCCTGCTCATTCTTGACGCCCTGATACCGCTGGAGGAGCATCTCCTCCACGATCATGGCAAGATCCTTCTTCTCCCGCTCGTCGTGGGCCTCGTTGAGGTACATGAACACGGTGATGAAGGGGGCCTGTCCGTTGGTGGTCAGCAGCGTCACCACCTGATACTGGATGGTCTGTACGCCACGGCGGATCTCCTCCCGCAGGCGGGTCTCCACCAGCTCGTGGATCTTCTCCTCACCGGGGTCAAAGCCGATGGAGTCCATCTCCGCCTGAACGATCTTGCGGATCTTCTGGCGGCTGACCTCCACGAAGGGGGCCAGATGGGTCAGGCTGATGGACTGGCCGCCATACTGGTTGCTGGCCACCTGGGCCACGATCTGGGTGGCGATGTTGCAGGCGGTGGCGAAGCTGTGGGGCCGCTCGATGAGGGTACCGGTGATGACGGTGCCGTTTTGCAGCATATCCTCCAGATTCACCAGATCGCAGTTGTGCATATGCTGGGCATAATAATCCGTGTCGTGGAAGTGGATGATGCCCTCCTCGTGAGCCTCCACGATCTCACGGGGCAGCAGCAGGCGGTTGGTGATGTCACGGCTCACCTCGCCGGCCATGTAGTCCCGCTGGGTGGAGTTCACCACCGGGTTCTTATTGGAGTTCTCCTGCTTGGCTTCCTCGTTGTTGCACTCGATGAGGGAGAGGATCTTGTCGTCGGTGGTGTTGGAGCGGCGCACCAGAGAGCGGGTGTAGCGGTAGGTAATGTAGTGCTTGGCCACCTCGAAGGCCCCGTGGGCCATGATGTGGTGCTCCACCATGTCCTGGATCTCCTCCACGGTGGCGGCACGGTTCATTTTCTGACATTGCAGCTCCACGGACTCAGCGATGCGGCGGATCTGCACCGGGGTCATGCGGTCGGCCTCGTCCACGTCCTCGTTGGCCTTGGTGATGGCCACAATGATCTTGGTGATGTCAAAGGCCACCTCGGAGCCGTTGCGCTTGATGATCTTCATTCTCTTTCTCCTCCTTGCCGTATGAAAAGTCGCCACAGGGCGGCTATGAATGCGAACACTGATATCATACACTATATATGGTGGTGATGCAAGGGGGAGAGCCAAAATATAGACGAAAACCAGCACCAAAAATCCAGAGGAAATTTTGGCAATACTTCACAATCGACACAAGATAAGGGATATTACAGAGAAAAGAAAGCACAAAATATAGTGATCCTGCGGAAAAACGCCGGGGAAACGGGAGGATTTTCACAGAAGGGGCCTCGTTTTTTTCGGGAAAGTGTGGTATATTGGGAAAAACGGATACGAAAGGGGCGGATCACGGGATGGAACTGCGGGAACTGCTGGAGATCGGGCCGGGACTGACGGCGCTTATCGGCGGCGGCGGCAAGACCACGCTGATGTATCATCTGGCGTCGGAGCTGCGGCAGCAGGGGACGGTGCTGGTGTGTACCACCACCAGGATATGGCCCCCGGCGCATCTGAGGGTCTGCACGGAGGAGGGGACGCTGCGGGAGGAGCTGCGCCGCCGGGGCATCGCCTGCGCTGGGACTCCTATGGAGCAGGGAAAGCTGACGGCTCCGGCCATAGATGGCTGGGAGACCATGGCGGATTTCGTGCTGGTGGAGGCCGACGGCTCGGCGGGGCGGCCCTTCAAGGCCCATGCCGACTGGGAGCCGGTGCTGCCGGAGGAGCGGCAGGCTACGGTGCTGGTGATGGGGGCCGACGGCTTCGGCAAGCCCATCAGCCGCATGGCCCATCGGCCGGAGCTGTATGCCCGGTTGGCGGGCGCCACGGAGGATCAGGAGGTAACGCCGGAGCTGGCGGCTCGTGTGGTGCGTCTGGAGTGCCTCCACGACCGGGTGTTTCTGAATCAGGTGGACCGGGCGGAGGAGTGGCCGCTGGCCCGGCGGCTGGCAGCGGTGCTGGACTGTCCCGTAACGGCAGGGACCCTGCGGGAGGGCCGGTGGCAGCGACTGAAGTGATGACGGGAAAAATTTTTGCAGATAGGGCTTGTATCCGCCGACCATCTGTGGTATAGTACCTCCAACAAAAACATATGCCCCCGAGAAACGGACAGAATCCAAGGAGACTGGC
>OLFT01003861.1_pt1 | contig 10444 bp, 6 predicted proteins | sample 1604921 | NCBI WGS metagenome assembly OLFT01 (sample SAMEA3888897, study PRJEB22519) | human gut metagenome | biome: human gut; feature: human-associated habitat; material: faeces | place: Denmark | collected 2013 | reverse complement strand
GGGACGTGATCGTGGTGTCCTCCGTGTCCTGCATTTACGGCTTGGGCGAGCCGGACGACTTCGCCCAGATGGTGATCTCTCTGCGCCAGGGGGCGGAGTGGGACCGGGACGAGCTGCTGCGACGTCTGGTGGAGAACCGTTACGAGCGGAATGACGTGGCCTTTGAGCGGAACCGCTTCCGGGTGCGGGGGGACACGGTGGAGATCTACCCTGCCTACTATAAGGACCACGCCATCCGGGTGGAGTTCTTCGGGGACGAGATCGACCGGATCTCCGACTTTCACCCCCTCACCGGCACGGTGAACCGGGTACTGAACCACGTGGCCATTTACCCCGCCAGCCACTATGTCACCACCAAGGAGAAGATGGACAGGGCCTTGGGCCAGATCCGGGAGGAACTGGAGGACCAGGTAAAATATTTCAATGACAATGAGATGCTGGTAGAGGCTCAGCGCATCCGCCAGCGGACGGAATATGACATGGAAATGATGCGGGAGTTGGGATATTGCTCCGGCATCGAGAACTATTCCCGGATCATTTCCGACCGTCCGGCAGGCAGCGCCCCTATGACCCTGCTGGACTTCTTTCCCGATGATTTCCTGCTGTTTGTGGACGAGAGCCATGTGACGCTGCCTCAGGTCCGGGCTATGTACAACGGCGATCGGGCCAGAAAGGAATCGCTGGTGCGGTACGGCTTCCGCCTGCCCTGCGCCTTCGACAACCGGCCTCTGAAATTCGAGGAATTTGAGAGCCGCATCGGTCAGGCGGTGTTCGTCTCCGCCACGCCGGGGCCTTACGAGCGGGAGCGGGCGGACAACATCGTGGAGCAGGTCATCCGCCCCACCGGACTGCTGGACCCCCGGGTGGAGGTGCGCCCGGTAGAGGGCCAGATCGACGATTTGATGGAGGAGATCCGCGCCCGGGCCAAGCGGAACGAGCGTGTGTTGGTGACAACTCTCACAAAAAAGATGGCGGAGGATCTGACGGAATTTTTCCGGGCCAACAGCATCCGGGTGCGGTATATGCACGCCGACGTAGCCACCATCGAGCGGATGGAGATCATCCGGGACCTGCGGCTGGGGGAGTTCGACGTGCTGGTGGGTATCAACCTCCTACGAGAGGGTCTGGACCTGCCGGAGGTCTCTCTGGTGGCGGTGCTGGACGCCGACAAGGAGGGCTTCCTCCGCAGCGAGACGTCCCTCATCCAGACCATCGGCCGGGCGGCCCGGAACGCGGAGGGTCTGGTGATCCTCTACGCCGATACCGTCACGCCCTCCATGCGGGCGGCCATGGACGAAACGGAACGCCGCCGGAAAATTCAGGACGCTTACAACAAGGCCCACGGCATCGTGCCGAAGACCATCATCAAGGATGTCCGGGAAATTCTGGAGATCTCCAAGAGCGAGGACAGCGGCCGCAAGGCCAAGGGCAAGCCCAAAAAGCTGACGGACGCGGAGCGGACGGCGGAGATCGCCAAGCTGGAGCAGGAGATGAAGGAAGCCAGCAAGCTGCTGGAATTCGAGTACGCAGCGGTGCTGCGCGACCGGATCATCGAGCTGAAAGGCGGTAAGTGACCCGGGGGATGCCGGGGTAAACGCCCCGGTGACACAGTCGAAACTTGCCATTTTCGAAAACAAAAAGTATAATACTTTCGAAAAATACAGGAGGTATATATGGAAAAACGCTCTGCTCTGCAAAAGGCTGTCCTGATCTCCGTTGCAGCTATGGCGGTGGTCTTCGCCATTCTGACGTTTGTATTTCACAGACTTGAGGGCGCGGAATTTGAGGGGGGCCTCCTGCGGGTGTCGGTTCAGGCCGATGACCCCGCCGCGACGGTCTACGCCGGGAAGGTTCAGGGTGAGCGGGTGAAGATCACCGTGACGGACTGCCCCGATGAACAGCGGACGGAGGTGGTGGTTCAGGTCGGGGACCGCGTCCGTGACGAGTGCGCGGTGGAGACCGGCCTGCCGCCCATTCAGGCGGACCAGCTGGGACCGGTGGAGCACATCCGAATTACCCGGAACGGTCAGCTCCTTTTTGAGGGCGGCTATACGGCGGAGCACGACATGGGATGGTACGATCTGGAGGGAAACTGGGCCCCGTTTTCCGGATTGGAGGCTACTTTCAGGACCAGCGGAGAAAACTATTGGGATTCCTATAAAACCTCCGCCGGGACGATCCTGGCCTTCGCGAGAGGGCCGGAGCGGACGGCCCGGGGCAGTTGGATGCTGTATTTCACCATGCTGCTGTTTTCCGGCCTGCTGGCGCTGGACGCCGCATACCCATTGGCCCTGTTCCGCTGGCAGCATATGTGCGACGTGAAGGACCCGGAGCCGTCGGACTTCTATCTGGAAATGCAGCGGGCGGGCTGGTGCATTTATCCGATCTTGCTGCTCATCGGGTACATCATCGCCCTGCGGGCGCTGCCGTAGCCGACTGAAAACGGGGAATTGACCAAAAGCAAGCCAATATATGTCCGAACGGGCATTTTACATACAGAAAAACACAAAAAACATTGCAAAGGAAAACATACTATGGAACACACAAAAACCAAGGGGTGTCTGGACAGCCTGACCATAAAACTGCTGGCCATGGCCCTCATGCTCTGCGACCACCTGTGGGCCACGGTGCTGCCCGGCGTCATGTGGCTGACGGCGGTGGGCCGCATCGCTTTCCCCATTTTTGCCTTTCAGGTGGCGGAGGGCTTTCAGCGGACCCATGACCGGAAAAAATACCTGCTGCGGATGCTGGTCTTTGCCCTGATCTCTGAGATCCCCTTCAACTACCTGTACTACTCCTCCCCGGTGTTCCCCTTCCATCAGAACGTGATGTTCACCTTCTTCATCGCCCTTCTGCTGATGCTGGGGCTGGAAAAGGTCCGGAGCAAGGGGGCGGGGATGTATATCCTCGCCGCCGTTTTGAGCCTGCCCGTGGGTTATTTCCTGGGAACGATCGGCATGGTGGATTACTACGGCAGCGGCGTGGTCACGGTGCTGATCTTCTACCTCTGCCGCCAGATCCCTCACGGCTGGATCGGCGAGGTGGCGGGACTGGCCTTCCTGAACTGCAAACTGCTGGGGGGCATGACCATCCCCCTGACGCTGGGGAGCTGGACCTTGGAATTCCCGGAGCAGGGCTTGGCGCTGCTGGCCCTGATCCCCATTTGGCTGTATAACGGCAGACAGGGCGCTCACAATAAGGCCATCCAGTATGCCTGCTACGCTTTTTATCCCGCCCACATGCTGATCCTGGCATTGCTGCGGATGTATTTGTAAGAGGTGAGATCTGTGTCCAAGCACAAGGAAGAAAAAACCAACGTCATGCGGACGCTGGAGCAGAAGAAGATCGCCTACACGCCCCATGAGTACCCGGCGGACGGCCCGGTGGACGGTGTCTCCGTGGCGGCGTATCTGAATCAGGACCCGGAGCAGGTGTTCAAGACCCTGGTGACAAAGGGCGCCGGCGGCGGATACTATGTGTTCGACATTCCGGTGGCGGAAAATCTGGATCTGAAAAAGGCAGCCAAGGCGGTGGGAGAGAAATCCATCGCCATGCTGCCTCAAAAGGAGCTGCTGCCCCTGACGGGCTATGTCCACGGCGGCTGCTCCCCGGTGGGCATGAAAAAGCAGTTCCCCACGGTGTTCCACGAGACGGTGGAGCTGTTCGACACCATCTGCGTCTCCGCCGGAAAGATCGGCGCGCAGGTGGAGGTGGCCCCGGCGGACCTCATTGCCCTGTTGGGGGCTCAGACGGCGGACATCACTGTGGAATGAATGTAAAAGTTTAAAAAATGTCATTTTTGCAGATTTAAACGCATAGTTGACATTAAAAAATGGTTTGTGTATGCTATGACCGAAAACCGGTTTTGACTACATGAAACAGGAGCGGAAAAGCAGATCATGCAGGAAAATATCATTGTAAAAGGTGCCCGGGCCAATAACCTGAAAAATATCGACGTCACCATCCCCCGGGACAAGCTGGTGGTGATGACCGGTGTATCCGGCAGCGGAAAATCCTCTCTGGCCTTCGACACGATCTACGCCGAGGGCCAGCGACGGTATGTGGAGAGCCTTTCGTCCTACGCCCGGATGTTTCTGGGCCAGATGGATAAGCCGGACGTGGACTATATCGAGGGCCTCAGCCCCGCTATCTCCATTGACCAGAAAACCACCAGCAAAAACCCCCGGTCCACCGTGGGCACCGTGACGGAGATCTACGATTATCTCCGTCTGCTGTGGGCCAGAGCGGGTACGCCCCACTGCCCCAACTGTGGCAAGGAGATCCGCCAGCAGACCATCGACCAGATCATCGATCAGGTGCTGGCGTTGCCGGAGGGAACGCGAATTCAGGTGATGGCTCCGGTGATCCGGGGCAAAAAGGGCGAACACGCCAAGGTGTTTGAGGATGCCAAGCGCTCCGGCTATGTCCGGGCCAGAGTGGACGGCAGCCTCTACGAACTGGACGAGGAGATCAAGCTGGAGAAGAACAAAAAGCACTCCATCGAGATCATCGTGGACCGACTCATTATCCGGCCTGACATCCGCCAACGGCTGACGGACAGCGTGGAGACCGCCGCCAAGCTCTCCGGCGGACTGGTGATCGTCAACCTTCTGCGGGAGGAAAAGGACCTCTCCTTCTCCCAGAACTACGCCTGCGAGGACTGCGGTATCTCCATGGAGGAGCTGACTCCCCGGATGTTCTCCTTCAACAATCCCTTCGGCGCCTGCCCCACCTGTACCGGTCTGGGGAACCAGTTGAAGGCCGACCCCGCCCTCATGATCCAAGACGGGGGAAAGTCCATTTTGGACGGGGCGATTCAGGCCAGCGGCTGGAACAACATCCGGGGGGACGGCATTTCCCGGATGTACTTCGACGCTTTGAGCAAAAAGTACAAGTTTTCCCTGACGGAGCCGTGGAACAGTCTCAGCGATGAGGCGAAAAACATCATCCTCTACGGCACCAAGGGGGAGACACTGGAGCTGCACTATGACCAGCCCCGGGGCAAGGGCGTTTTGAAGCAGGCCTTTGAGGGCATCTGCAACAACATCGAGCGCCGCTATAAGGAGACCCAGTCCGACGCCAGCCGGAAGGAGCTGGAGGAGCTGATGAGCGAGTGCCCCTGTCCGGACTGTCAGGGCCGCCGTCTGCGGAAGGAATCCTTGGCGGTCACGGTGGGGGAGAAGAACATCTACGAGTTCACCACCCTCTCCGTAGAGGATGCACTTACCTGGATGGACGGCCTGACACTGACGGAGCAGCAAATGCTGATCGCGGATCGAATCCTGAAAGAAATTCGCTCCCGGCTGGGCTTTTTGAAGTCCGTGGGTCTCGGCTATCTGACGCTGGCCCGCAGCGCCGGGACCCTCTCCGGCGGCGAGAGCCAGCGAATCCGGCTGGCTACCCAGATCGGCAGCAGCCTGATGGGCGTGCTGTATATTTTAGACGAGCCGTCCATCGGGCTGCACCAGCGGGACAATGATAAGCTGCTGGCGACGCTGAAAAACCTCCGGGATCTGGGCAACAGTCTCATCGTGGTGGAGCATGACGAGGACACCATGCGGGCCGCCGATTACCTCATCGACATCGGCCCCGGCGCCGGTGTTCACGGCGGTCAGGTGGTGGCAGCAGGCACTCCGGCGGAGGTGATGGCTAACCCCGACAGTCTGACGGGGCAGTATCTGTCCGGAAAGAAGAAAATTGAGGTGCCTGCTGTCCGCCGTCCCGGAAACGGCAAGGTTTTGAAGGTCATCGGCGCGGCAGAGAACAACCTCCGCCACATCGACGTGGAATTCCCGCTGGGGACCTTCACTGTGGTCACCGGCGTGTCCGGCAGCGGCAAGTCCTCTCTGGTGAACGAGGTGCTGTTCAAGCGCTTGGGCGCGGAGCTGATGCGGATGAAGGTCCGCCCCGGCAAGTGCGACCGCATCGAGGGCATCGAGCAGTTGGACAAGGTGGTGAACATCGACCAGAGTCCCATTGGGCGGACGCCCCGGTCCAATCCCGCCACCTACACCGGCCTGTTCAATGACATCCGGGACCTGTTCGCTTCTACGCAGGAGGCCAAGAGCCGGGGCTACGGACAGGGGCGGTTCAGCTTCAACGTCCGGGGCGGCCGGTGCGAGGCCTGCTCCGGCGATGGCCTGCTGAAAATCGAAATGCACTTCCTGCCGGATATTTTCGTCCCCTGCGAGGTCTGTAAGGGCAGACGCTACAACCGGGAGACCTTAGAGGTCCGCTACAAGGGCAAAAACATCGCCGATGTGCTGGATATGACGGTGGACGAGGCGCTGGACTTCTTCTCTGCCCTGCCCAAGCTGAAAAAGCGGCTGCAAACCTTACAGGATGTGGGCCTCGGCTATGTGAAACTGGGTCAGCCCTCCACGGAGCTGTCCGGCGGCGAGGCCCAGCGGGTGAAGCTGGCCACGGAGCTTTCCAAGCAGGCCACCGGCAAGACCATCTATATTCTGGACGAGCCTACCACCGGCCTGCACTCCGATGACGTGCGCAAGCTGCTGGAGGTCCTCCAGCGGCTGGTGGACGCGGGGAACACCGTGGTGGTCATTGAGCACAACCTGGACGTCATCAAGTGCGCCGACCACCTCATCGACCTTGGCCCTGAGGGGGGCGACGGCGGCGGCACCATCGTTGTCACCGGCACCCCGGAGGAGGTGGCGGCCTGTCCTGCCAGCTTTACGGGGCAATATCTGAAACGGATGCTGAATTAAGCGGAAAACCGGCACTCCACGCAGCGTTTGTTGCGGGAGTGCCGGTTTTTTGATACAATCAAGCCAGTAAAAACCGAAAGGGGATACGTTATGCGGCAGACGGATACCGGCACGCTGATCGCACAGCTCCGAAAGGAACAGGGGCTGACTCAAAAGCAGTTGGCGGAGCAGCTTCATATTTCAGACCGCACAATCAGTAAATGGGAGCGGGGGGTTTCACTTAGTTAAAGATACCACATCAAAACCCACGTTGACTTTTGCTCAACCGATACAGCCGGAGGGCTGGATAACAAGAAAAGGCGGTATGCGCCCCGTGGAGGGGTAGAATACCGCCTTTTCTTGTGGGGGTTTCCAAAGGGGGCTTGCCCCCATTTGGCACACGACTTTGCCTGCAAAGTGTAGTGTGTTATACCTGCTGGCGTGGCTGGCGGGGGAAACGGGGTGCGGTGCTTTTTGCGCCCCGCTTGCTCCGGCAGGAAAACAGGCTGACTTTTTGTGAATGAGAATGAACAAAAAATCGGGCTGGTTTCAGAGAACGGCGGCAGGTATATGAAAGCCCCGTCCCTCGTCCTACGCTCCGACTTATGGACAAAATGTCCCGAAGCTGCGGCCACACTCCCGGCAAAATAGCAGAACAGCGGGCAACCGTCAAGGCTGAAATGAACGGGTTTGCACCCGGCCTTGACCGCCTCCCGTTGTTCTGCTGAATGGGTGGACAAGGCGGCAAATCTCTCAAAGTGCTTGGCCGCACTCTCTTTAACTTGGAAGCGTTTTTTTCCTCAAAATTGAAATGGGCGGGAAGCCATTTTGTGGCTTTCCCTCCTTGATTACCTTTTAGCAAAGACGGGCGGGGCTGTCAACGGCGGCGCATGAAATGCGCCGTTCATCTTGACCGTTGACTGGCTCGGCTGGCTTTGCTATTCGGTAGCCAGACGAATGTTTTTGGTCGCCATGTTATTTCTAAAAGCAAGATCATGTTCTACAAAGATCATGGTAGGAGAAAATTCTCTAATCAGATTTTCAATTTGCATTCGGGAATAGATGTCAATATAGTTAAGTGGTTCATCCCACACATACAGATGCGCTTGTTCACAAAGGCTTTTTGCTATCAACACTTTTTTCTTTTGTCCCGCCGAAAAATCTTCCATTTTCTTTTCAAACTGTATTCGTGAAAAATCCATTTTCCGTAAGATCGCCTTAAACAAACTTTCATCAATACGATTGGCTTCCGCAAACTCTGATAACGAACCGTTCAGCATGGAAGTATCTTGAGGTACATAGGACAATATCATTCCAGAACCTATTGTAACCGTCCCACGATGTTCTATTTGTTGCCCGATCAGTAGCTTGAGAATGCTCGTTTTTCCAGAACCATTTTTCCCATCAAGGGCAATGCGTTCTCCCCGCTTTATGGTGGTATTGCCCCTTTACTCAAATAATGATAAAAGTCATCTGTGTGCATATGCACAGACTTTTCCAAATCTGATTCTTTTGCAACAGCAGATGCCGTTGTAGTTTTTCCTGTCCCCGGCGCACCTGTGATTACAATAATTCTACCTTGATTCATCTATATTTTACCTCCACAACTTCAAATTTTCATTTCTTTACTCTTAGTAATAAAAAATCCGGCTTATGAAACAAATCCTTGTAATCCGGATATTGTTCAAGTATTTCATCTGTTGGTAATGGTTCAATCATTCATTACAAATTTCTTAATCCACTATAATCTAACTCGTATATTTTATCACATACCTCATCAATATACTTTCTATCGTGAGAAATACTGATAATAGCTCCCGGGAACTCTCTAAGCATTTTTCTGATTACAGGTCCCGATAAGGGCGAAAAGTTTCTTGTTGGTTCATCTAAAATAAGCACATTTGCTCCGCTCAAACTCATACTTAAAAGAAGCACCTTGGCCTTTTGCCCTCCGGACAGTTCCCTTATAGGATGTTCCATTTCATCCGCAGTATATTTAAGGGAACCAAGATATGTTCTAATTCTGGTTCTTTCTTCCTTGTCTCCTGATTTATCAAGAAAATCAACAGGAGTCATATCCAAATCAAGTATCTCTTCATAGTTTTGCGGCATATACTCTGCCTTAATATCATCTCGCTGCGAAAGTTCTTCCGCTATTTTTCTTAAAAGAGTCGTTTTTCCAACTCCATTAGCGCCAATAATACATATTTTCTCCGAGCCTCTTATTTTCAAGTTAATGTCTTCAGCCAAAATCCTTTTCTCATCCCTAGTCGTAAGTTTTGCAAGAGTATACTCTATAACTGTTTTTCCTGCCGGAATAGATGAATCTTTGTCTCCCAGTTGAAAGAAAATAGCCTCCTCCTGTTCCGGCATCTCCGTCATGTTTTCATCTTCCTTTTCAAATCTTCGTTCCATAGACTTAACTGCGTGCATTTTATCTTTTAAGTTTTTGGCTTCGGCTGGTGACTGTCTGGAACAGTTCCCTAATGCGTTCTGAACACTTTGCATGATTTTTCTGTATTTTTCATCACGAATCTTTTTTTCTTTTCGATCATTTAATGCTTGTCTTTCCTGGCTCTCAAATTTATGAAATCTTTCTTCTAAATATTTTCTGTAAGGAATTTTTGCGACTGTATATCTGGTCTTTGTTTTTCGCACAATCTGTTCAATATGAATTACCATATTCGCTGTATTTTCTATCAAAGTTTCATCATGAGAAATGAAAAGTACTATGTGCTCCCAGTCATTTATTATTTTTTCAAGGATTTCCAGCGTATTGATATCTATATCATTTGAAGGTTCATCCAACAAAAGCACAGTCACATCCTGAATAATAAGTCTCATTAGGTGTGCCTTAACTTTTTCTCCACCCGAAAGACTTCCCATTTTCTGGTCACTATAGAAAAATTCACTTGTCATTCCGAATTTTCCGGCAATTTCAGATAACTCTTTCGGTGTTCTATTCCAAAACATTTCTTCTGCAGAAAAGAACTCATAAATAGTTTTTTCTTTATCTTCTTCAGATATTTCCTGTGGAAGATAACCGAGTATTTCTTTTCCGACCAACCTTTCTCCTTCAGCTTCTATATAATTATCAATAAGTAATGGATTGTAAATCCACTTCATCAATGTTGATTTTCCATTTCCTTCTTCACCAATGATTACCGCCTTATCACCTTTATTTAGTACAAGGTTAAATTCACTAAGTATGACTCTTAAATCCTTTTTATGTGTTAAATTTAAGTTTTTTATCTGTAACATATTGGTTCCTCCTTTCGCCTGTGTGCAAAAGTAAAAAACGAGCCTTTTTGCATACACAAAAAGACTCGCCAAATAAACCTTTATATATTCTCACAAATGAAAACAAAGGAAAATCTCTTGCGATAATCTAATTCAAGCGTACACAAAAACAAGCCTGTTTACCACAGGGCTTAAATCATATATGTCTTGCTCAAACCAAATTATCTGTTATACATCTCCTCACCTTTCACTTCATGTGCCTTTCTTTTTTTGTTAGTCATACTAACATATTGTTACGTAATTGTAAATAGTTTTTATTATCCACCTCTGCAAGCCTACAATTCCAATTTTGTTGTCATCTTCACTATACTTCATCGCCTATCGAAAAGATAGCATATTTTATGAAACTTGTCGGCTGGGAACAGCTTCTTGATGACCTCAATCTCATTAGATATCATCTTATCGCACTCCTTTGCTGCTTATTATCTAGGGTTAAACTT
>OLFT01003860.1_pt1 | contig 10447 bp, 9 predicted proteins | sample 1604921 | NCBI WGS metagenome assembly OLFT01 (sample SAMEA3888897, study PRJEB22519) | human gut metagenome | biome: human gut; feature: human-associated habitat; material: faeces | place: Denmark | collected 2013 | reverse complement strand
CTGTGACGGATTTCCCCATAGAAGGTGTGGAGGTCACCCGTCCGGTGAAGCCGGAAATCATTGAGCGGGTGGAGCTGGAACTGCATGGTGAGATTTATCCTGAGCCGGTGAGGGTACGGGAACCTGAGCTTCCGGAGTGCTGGAAGTAACCCTATATCCTGACCCCATATCCAGCTAGATATTTGTCCACATTTTCAAAAAAATATCTTGGAAGTAGAATATTCTCTTTCACCGTGAAACCTGAAATCAAATTAAAGTTTTGGAAGACACAGCCAATATTCCTACGCCTTACCTTACTCAAATTTTTCATATCTAAAATGGAACTACCACAGACTAAGATATCCCCCTCATTTAAACTGGTAATCCCTAATATTAATTTAACAAGAGTAGTTTTTCCTAATCCAGAACGGCCAACTATTGCAGTCGTGCTACCTTTTTTAAATTCAAAATTACAATTTTTGAAAATGTATCTGACATTCGATCCATCACTAAAACATTTAGTAACATTCACTAATTTAATCATGATTTCACCTTCATTCCATAATGACTTAGCAAATCAATTGTACTATTCGTTTCTTCTAAAACAATCTCTTAAGGTTTCAGGTAGCCCATTCAAAAAGTTCTTCTGAACTTACCCTCAGTTATCTTCATAATTGTTATTATCCCTGTGTTTTTAAGGAAAAAACAATTACATTTCTTAGCAAGATTTTAGCTCCTGCTTTTTCATTTCCCTACTTCAAACTCCAACCACCATCAATGGTCAGGAGTTGTCCCTGCATAGCAGAGGCCTTCCCGCTAGCCAAAAAGAGGCTGACTTCGGCTACTTCTTCTGGTTCTATCCAGCGCTTGATAGGCGTCTCACTGGCTACCCAGTCAGCCAAACCACCTGGTTCAAAGTCAGCTGCCGTCATGCCTGTTTTGACGGCTCCTGGCGCGATGCCAAAGACCTGAATCCCAGCTTCTGCATAATCCAGGGCCAACTGCTTGGTAAAGCCCGCTAGGGCATGCTTGGACGAGGTATAGGCGTGACCGCCTCCACCAGCTAGACTAGATGCAATGGAGCACATATTGATGATGATACCTCGCTTCTTCTCCAACATTTGAGTCAGATAATGCCGTGTCAGCTCCACCGGAGTCACATAGTTAATCTCAAAAATCTCCTGAATCTCCTGAGCACTTTGCTCAAGAAGCGGTTTGTAATCATCCAAGACCCCAGCCGTATTACACAAGACATCTACCTCAGGACACCAGTCGAAAATCGGCGTCAAATCAATAGTTAAGTCCCGTTGCAAGAAGTGAAAATCACCTGCTAACTGTGGATCCGCTCCCTGGTCCACTCCATAGACCTGGTAGCCCTTTTCTAGAAAGAGTCGAGCTTGAGCCAAACCAATCCCGGAACTCACACCTGTAATCAAGACCCTTTTAGTCATGGACTTCCACCCAATCTGTCGCTAAAACATCACAAGGTGTTGGACTCCACATGGAGAAACCTTCACCCTCACCAGAGACGTTGATGAGGAAATAAGGGGTCACTTCCAGAGCCACCCCATTTTGCTCAATGGTATCAAAGAGTTGGACGTAGTTTTCTGCTCCACCCCATCCTGTTCGCACATATTTTTTCTTAGCCTTTAAGCCTGGTAAAATCTCTTCAAATGTCATTTTTTTCTCCTTTGTTATCTAGTTAACTTTCTCCCTTTATTATACCAAAAAAAGAGCTTTCTCTATGTAAAAAGCCAGAGTTCTTCTACTCTAGCTTTCATCTTTTATTGATTTTCTTCTGAATGGCGATAGCCATAACCGAAATAAATTCCGACCCCGATCAAGAGAGCAACTCCGAAGGCCAGCCAGGTCGATAGGGAATACTGGGTCATAAAGGACAGACAGACCACAATCGACAGGATTGGCAAGACTGGAACCAAGGGTGTTTTAAATTCACCAGGTCCAGGAGCCCCGTGTTCCTTGCGCAATTTCAAGAGGGCAAAGGCCAACATAACTAGGTAAGCCAAGGTACAAATATTTAAGAAGGAAGCGATACTTGCAAGTGGAAAGACTCCACCAGCAATGGCAGCCATCGAGCCAGCTACTAGTGTTGCATTTTTGGGAATTCTAGTTTTTGGATCGAGCTGTTTCATAGCTTTTGGCAAAAGCCCATCCCGCGCCAAACTGTAAATCATCCGTGAAAGGGCAAAGGTCATGGAAATGCAGACGGTAATCAAGGTCAAAATAGCCACTAAGGATACATAATTTCCAGCCCAACCAGCTCCGACCTGACGAAGGGCAAAGGCAACCGCGTCTTCTACATTTAAGTTCTTAAAAGGAACCATACCGGTCAAAACCAGGGTGACCAAGATATAAAGAATGGTTGTGATCAAGAGACTGAGGACAATGCCGCGAGGGACGTTCTTTTGTGGTTCCTTGATTTCGTCGACCGCCATTGAAATGGACTCAAAACCAAGAAAGGCAAAGAACATGAGCGAAGCTCCAGCCATAATCCCTGTCTGACCACCATAGATTTCGCCAAATCCATATGGAGCAAAGTTTGCCCAGTTGCCAGGATTTAGGTGAAAAATCCCGACAAGAATAAACAAGGCAAGAGCGGAGAACTTGAGTAAGACCAGCAAGGAATTAAAGCGTAAAACCGCTTTTGCATTCATAAGGACTAAGGCTGTGACGAGGACCATGACCAAAATAGGCAAGAGATCCACATAAGTTCCCTTAGCTGGATCAAAAGTCCCGTTTAAAGCTGTCGGCAGGCTCCAGCCAAGATTGGCCAACAAGCCCTTGAAATACGCAGCCCAACCTGACGCCACCCCTGATACAGCTGTCATAAATTCCATCACAGTCAACCAACCTGCAATCCAGGCTGGAAACTCTCCAAAGATGGCATAGAGGTAACTATAGGCCCCACCAGTTGAAGGGATGCGAGACGCAAATTCAGCAAAGAAGAGGGCAGATAAGCCAACGCAAAAAGCCGCAATCACAATCGAAATGATCAAGGCTGGACCAGCTAAATTCGCTGCTGCAGTCCCTGTAATCGTGAAGATCCCTGTCCCCACCATGGCACCGATTCCTAAAATAATCAAATCCCACAATCGTAAATGGCGATTTAGACCTGGGTGTACTTGCCCAAGTCCCTTTTTTCGAAATAGATTCATGTATATTCTCCCATCTAATGAGTTTATTCTATCATACTTAGACAAGAAAAGGGAGACTCTTTTTCCCCCTTTTCTTACTATTTATCACTTTCCGTCCTATTCTTTTTCAAAGTACGAATCGTAAACCAATAATAAATAACCAGCCCAAAGACGATGATCACTGTGGGCAGAAGAACCGTCATACCAAGATTCTGAACTCCTTTTGCCAAGGTCCAGCGATGTAAGAATCCAACCACTAAAAAGGCGACGATAGGAAAGATGAAAGCTCGTCCAAACTCTTCTTTCCATTGCCAAAGAATGAGAGCCCCGCTAGCCCCTGTCATGAGAAGAGTATCCCAAGGACTAGGGACTACAAACCAAGCAAGAGCTGGCAAGAAGCGGACTCCCACTATTTCACCGACAAAATAGAATCCTAGAACTAGAACAAATGCTACATAAATTGCTTTTTTCGTTTTTTCCTCCGCAAAAATGAGACGACGAAGGAGATAGAAGATGATCCCAACAGCTAGGAGTCCCAAAATGATGTCTGTCAAATAGACTAGTGGCTTGAGCACAAGGACCGCTTGCGAAGCAAAATCACTTAAGAGGCGATAAAATATCACAATACCTGAAAAGATAGCCCCATATTTCAAAACAGACCGCGTCGATTCTTTGGGCATATTTTCGATGATTTGGTCTGCCATTCCCTTTGGATCGAGACCAAAATAGTCCTTGGCCGTTAAGCCATCCGCTCCTGCTTGCGAAAAATCTAGCGCTAGATTATAGACCTGCTCTCTTAAGGCTTTCTCCTCATATAAGAAACCTGCAAAATTGAAATAATCCCAGAGATCTTGGAAATAGGCTTGGTCCTCCTGGCTAAAGGTTTGCATCAAGGCCTGCGTTTCTTCAAAATACATTGCTGATTTCATGCTTCTTCCTTCTTTCTTTGGAGACAAAATACAATAAGGGTCAGGACTAGTCCCATGAGAGGAAGTAACCAGCCTATTAAATGAGCAGTTTCCTGATTCACAAGACGAATCCAGCATCCTGTAACTAGGAAAGTCAGGCCCATGACTAGTAGACTCGACATCAGACGATTCCTGCTTCTAAAAGCCATGACCGTAAACCCAAGTAAGACTAGGACAGCGAGAACAATTGCCCAACCATCTGATAAGAAGAGACTCCCAATGTGGCCAAAATAGATCGAAAATTGTCGTACGATGTTCAGAAATACCATCAGGCTGATCACACTGATAAACATAGCCCAAGACCACTTCATTTCACCATAGCTCTGTTTAGACCAAAGCCACGTGATGAACTGGCTGAACACCAAGAAATTGAGGAGAATGACAACATAGGTCAAGGGTTCGATTTTTAGTGGCGTCATCCAGGTAAAATCCATTAAATAACGCATGCCAACCAAGATCACTCCAAGTAGGAAGACGAGTCCCACATAAGATCCTAAAGAGCGTTTAGGCAAGTCTGAAAGAACTTGATCCACCATCGCCCGTGGATCCTTTCCAAAATAATCCACCGCCCGAATGCCTTCTTTTTCAGCAACTTTCAGGTCGCAAACCATATTGTAGAGTTGTTCACCGAGTGCTTCATCATCATAAAAATAGGATTTGGCCCCAATATAAGCGACCATTTTTTTCACATAGGCTTGATCCTCTTTATTTAAATGAATCAATTCATCTGACATTTTTTCTGTATAACTTTCTACCATTCTTCCCCCTCCTTCTTGATACGTTCTACTTTCGTGACTAGCTCCTGCCACTGGTCCCAAAATTCCTCTAAGCGCTCTCTTCCAGCATCACTGAGTGAAAAATACTTGCGATCAGGACCATCTGGAGACGGCCTCATTTCCCCATGAATGACCCCTTGTTTTTCTAATTTTTGAAGCAGGGGATAAATGGTCCCAGCGACAATCTTATCAAATCCCATCTCTTTGAGACTTTGGATCAATTCATAGCCATAGATAGCCTTTTTGGAAATAATCTCCAGCACACAGCCCTCCAAGACTCCCTTTAGTAATTGGGACTCTTTCATCCTTCTCACCTCTTTCTTCACATTTTTCACTAGTTTGTTTTACATACTAGTTTGCTCACTATCAGTATACTCTTTCTTTACTAGTATGTAAAGCATAATAGTAATTTTTTAAAAAAATTTTTATTCCTTAAAAATCCCTTAAAATCAAGGGTTTTACTGTATAGTGGTGTGTAAATATACAAAAAAAGTTCAAAAAACACTTTATTTTGTAGATTGATTGGAGTATAATAATTAAAATTATTCAAAAGGAGACACGAATATGAAAAAATCGAAGCTTGCTCTTTTAGCAGGTGTCGCCGCGGCTTCAACGCTTTTCCTTGCTGCATGTGGCTCATCTTCTAATGCGTCAAAAGGGACTACCTACAACTACGTGTATGGTACAGACCCTGATTCCTTGAACTATTTGACTTCAAATCGTTCAACTACAAGCGACATTACAACCAACTTGGTCGATGGTTTGTTTGAAAACGATCAATACGGTAACTTAGTGCCTGCTCTTGCTGAGGACTGGTCCGTTTCAAAAGATGGTCTGACTTATACTTACAAGCTTCGAAAAGACGCGAAGTGGTATGATTCAGAAGGAAATGAATACGCTGACGTCACTGCAAAAGATTTCGTGACATCTCTAAAATACGTAGCAGATAAAAAATCGGATGCTCTTTACTTGGTTCAAAACTCAGTCAAAGGCTTGGATGACTATGTAAACGGGAAAACCAAAGACTTCTCAACTGTTGGGGTCAAAGCTGTTGACGATCATACTCTTCAATATACTTTGAACCAACCAGAATCTTTCTGGAATTCTAAATTGACCACTTCTACCATGATGCCGGTTAATGAAAAATTCTTGGAATCAGCTGGGAAAGACTTTGGTAGCGTGAAACCAAATGGGATCCTCTACAATGGTGCCTATATTTTGAAATCTTTCACTTCAAAATCACAAATCGAGTTGGAAAAGAACCCTGAATACTACGACAAGAAAAATGTTCACATCGATACCGTTAAATTAACTTACTTCGATGGATCAGACCAAGACTACCTTGCTCGTAACTTCTCAGATGGGAACCTATCTACTGCTCGTCTCTTCCCAACTAGCTCAACTTATAGCACGATTGAGAAGAAATTCAAGGATAACATCGTTTATTCACCTCAAGATTCTACTGTTTACTACGCTTACTTCAACGTTAACCGTCAAAACTACGGCCATACGAAGAAGACGTCTGATGAGCAAAAGAACAGTACTAAGACAGCTCTTCAAAACAAAAACTTCCGTCAAGCTTTGAACTTTGCTTTAGACAGAACTTCCTACAGCGCTCAAGTTAACGGGAAAGACGGAGCATCAAAAACTCTTCGTACCCTTTTAGTTCCACCAACATTTGTGCAAGCAGGCGGGAAAGACTTCGGTACTCTCGTTGAAGAAAAACTTGCCGCAACAGGAGATGAGTGGAATGGTGTTAGCTTTGCTGATGCTCAAGATAGCTTGCATAATGCTGATAAAGCCAAAGCGGAACTTGAAAAAGCGAAGGCTGAATTGCAATCACAAGGTGTTCAATTCCCAATCCATATCGACTATGTTGTAGACCAATCTTCTAATGCTCTTGTCCAACAAGCAGACTCTATGAAGAGCTCAATCGAAGCGGCCCTTAGTAAAGACAATGTCGTGATCGATGTACAAAAATTGTCTACAGACGATGCAGATAACGCTACTTACTTTGCCCAATCACCAGACCAAAAAGACTTTGATATGGATATCACTGGTTGGGGACCTGACTTCCAAGACCCATCTACTTACTTGGATATCTTAAACCCAACAGATGGTTCAACCTTGACTGGTATGGGACTTGATCCTAAGAAAGACCAAGCGCTCATCGAGAAAATTGGTTTGAACGAATACAAAGCATTGTTGGATGCTGCCAATGCTGAAAAATTGGATACCAATGCACGTTATGAAAAATATGCTGAGGCCCAAGCTTGGTTGACAGAAAACGCCATGGTTCTTCCAATCTACTCTAAGGGTGGCGTTCCATCTATCACGAAGGTAACGCCATTCTCAGCAGCAAATTCTGCAATTGGTATTAAAGGTGAAACAAGCTTCTTCAAATACCAAAAACTTCAAGATAAGACAGTCACAACTGCTGACTACGAAAAAGCTTATAAGAATTGGTTGAAAGAAAAAGAAGAATCAAACAAAAAACGTGAAATAATCGTGATAGAAAACACCGGGGATAAAATCCTCGGTGTTTTTTGTGCTAACAAAATGTTGTATGTTTCATCTTATTTCTAATCTTTTATAGACTCGAACGCTATCTCACGACAATCTTCCGATAACTTCTAGAAGTCAGAAGAAAGACGAGAACGTAAGAGATGAAAAAGACAGCACAGATAGAAAGAGTCGTTTGAAGGACCAAGCCCGCATTGGTTGCTCCTAAGATGGCAACGATCTTTGCGATCATCTTGTAGGCTACTCCTAGGTAGAGGAAGGAGAAGAATAACGGAAGGAAAAAGACAGTGAGTATCTGTTTGCGAATCGTGGTGGACGTTTGCTTTTGGTCCAATCCTACTTGTTGCAAGATCACAAAATTTTCCCGATCCTCATGACCCTCTGAAATCTGTTTGTAGTAAATGACGAGAACTGTAGCTAATAGAAAGATCACCGATAGGAAAATCCCTATAAAGAGGAGAGTCCCTGCTGTTTCACGCCAATCTTTCTCTATACTGTATCGATCAAATCCACCAAAATAAGTCGCACCATATTGACTAATTTTGTCTGTCGAATAAAGTTCTTTGATCAAGCCAGAGATAAAATTTTGGTTCTCTTTATTTTTGGAACTAATAGAGAATTCCAAATTTTTATCAACTTTTAAACCCAGTTGGTTCAAGTCAGGGAGGACTAGGTACAAGCCCATTTGGTGTTGAAACAGGTCGGATTGAGGGAGTTTCCCTTGGATAAAGTTGGAGTCTAATTTTTGTTTAATCGTGAAGGTCTTCCCATTGATTTCTAATTGTGCGTCTAATCTTCCAGGATACTGATACCCATAAGCCAAGATTTCATTTTCTCCAAGCTCAACTTTTTGACCCGTCAATTGCTCATAAGTCGCCTGATCAAAAAAGTTGACTACTCCTTCTGTCTTCAACTCCTGACCAGTTGACGGAGTGGACTGGTCATTCACCTCTAACACCTTTCCATCAATCTTTCGAATTTCAGCGGACCAGTATGTTGTCTGTACCACCTGATAATCTGACAGCTTTGTCGCATCGGCTGTTTTCTGAATAATAGCTTGAACATCCGCAACAACCGGTTCTGTTTCAGCATCTGAAGGCATATGACCCACACTAATCATGTAATCAGAAGGGTAAACAGTATCTAGGTAATTCTGCCCTCCAATAAAGATATTGAGCGACCCGGTTAAGGTGACCAAGACCATGGTGGAAAGAATACTAATGGTCGCGAGGCCCGCTGCATTTTTTCGCATCCGAGCTATTAAGTTAGAGACAGATATAAAATTCTCTGGCTTGTAATAATAGGATTTCCGACCTTTGAGAAATCTTAAGAAGGTAATAGAGCCTGCGTTGAATAAGAGATAAGTCGCTAGAATGACCAAGATGACGGCAATAAAGAATCCTTGGACAGCCGCAACTGGCCGCTCAACGGTTAGCGCCATATAAAAAGCAATTCCTAAGAGCCCTAGTCCTAACAGAGTTTGAACCAGCAAGAAGCGTCCCTTCTTCTCTCCTGCTTTCTTTTGTTGCATGAGGTGGAGGGAACTGTAGCGCAAGAGGCGGAAAGAATTCAACAAAAGAATGAGGCCAAAAGCTAAGGCTAAGCCAAGTAAAGTGTTAAGAACAGCCTCTATCTGGAAGGTTGATTGAATGACGACTGGTAGACCCATACATTTTAGAAGCAAGGCGAAAATCAAGCGATCAAACAAGAATCCCAAACCCAGTCCTACTCCAACTGTGAGAACATAGAAGAAGAGCAATTCCCATAAGGTCATGATGAGGAGATGCTTCTTCTCCATTCCCAGAACACTGTACAAGCCCAGTTCTTTGGAACGATTTTTCATGACATAGCCATTGGCATAAGCCACCAAAATGATGACGACCAGCTGGACGACGAAGCTGCCAAAACCAAGAACAGTTCTCGCCGATCCCCCTCCGTAAGAATCCTCTAAATGAGGGGTCAATGACAAGGCGATAAAACTATAAAGGATCATGGTCGTTAAAATAACAGCCAAGGCAAAGGGATAATAGAGCTTGCGATTTTGTTTGAGGTTGGAAAGAGCTAATTTACTTGTTAATTTAAACATCACGATCCTCCTTTCCCGCCATGACCGTCAAGGTATCCGAGATTTCTTGGAACATCTGACGTTCCGTTTTTTCTCCGCGGAAGATCTGGTTGTAAAGGATCCCGTCCTTGATAAAGAGCACGCGCTTGGCACGCGCTGCTGCTGCGGTTGAGTGGGTCACCATGAGAATGGTTTGGCCCATAGTGTTGATATCTTCAAAGACATCTAGTAACGCAGCTGAAGACTTGGAATCCAGCGCCCCTGTTGGCTCATCCGCCAGGAGGATTTCTGGCGAGGTGATGATGGCCCGTGCTACGGCCACCCGTTGCTTTTGCCCACCAGAGATTTCGTAAGGGTATTTTTCAAGCAGTTGGTGGATGCCCAATTCCCGACTGACGCTATCGACCTTACTCATCATTTCCTTGACCGGTCTACGAGAAAGAACCAGAGGCAAGAGGATATTGTCTTTGACAGACAAGGTATCGAGCAGGTTGAAGTCTTGAAAGACAAAACCTAGTTTTTCCCGACGGAAGCTCGAGGCATCCTTGTTCTTGATGGTCGAGGTGTCTATGCTATTTAGGTAGACCCTCCCTTCGGTTGGCTGGTCCAGCATGGCTAGGATATTGAGGAGGGTTGATTTCCCAGATCCTGATTCCCCCATGATAGCGACGTATTCGCCCTTTTCAACAGTGAAGTGAATATCTTTTAGGGCTTCGACCTGCGTTCCTTGAAAGCGGGTTTTGTAGATTTTTTTGATATGTTGAACGTCTAGTAGGGTCATGGTCCATTCCTTTCTAGCTCGAAAAAGCTTCAATCGTTTTTTACAAATCTATTGTACTAAAACAGAAACGCTTTCACCATAACATAACCTTACATTTTACCCTTTATTTCTTACATTTTTGTAAGAAAGTAAAAAAAACAGGCTAGGACAAAAGTCCTAGCCTCTTAATTGTTTTTGGATTGTCGAGCAAGACGCAGTGG
>OLFT01003858.1_pt1 | contig 10458 bp, 10 predicted proteins | sample 1604921 | NCBI WGS metagenome assembly OLFT01 (sample SAMEA3888897, study PRJEB22519) | human gut metagenome | biome: human gut; feature: human-associated habitat; material: faeces | place: Denmark | collected 2013 | reverse complement strand
ATCCAGCTCGTCGGTCTCATCGGCAATCGTCCTGCACAGCAGCTCCATCAACGCATCGACTTCCTCCCGGGGACGTCCCCAATTCTCGGTCGAGAAGGCATAGGCCGTCAGATACTTCACTCCCCACTTCATGGCGGCGCGAATCACTTTTCGCATGCTCTCCACCCCGTTGACATGACCGTAGACCCTTTCCTGTCCGCGTTCTTTGGCCCATCGGCCGTTGCCGTCCATGATGACGGCTACGTGTCGGGGAATATTTTCGGGGTCTGCCTGATTCATTCGGTTACGTTCGATTAAAGTGCAAATATAGCATTATTACCGTGAAATATCCTATAGTCGGGAGATTCGTCCGATTAGCGCCCACTCCGACACGGTTCCCTGCTGTCGATTCCCCACATCATTTTATTCCTTAACGTATCGTAGAACGATATATTTTGAAGGCGGACCAAAAAAATCGACTTATCGGCCTTGACGATGCGAAAGGAAGCCCCGTCCGCGGCCGAATAGGTCTGATTGTCGAGCGAGACGGAGAAATCGGTACCCCGCGTTGCTACGCAGATTCGGATGACGGCCGTATCGGGAATGACGACGGGCCGCATCGTCAGATTGTGCGGAGCGATCGGCGAGATCAGAAAGCAACGGCAGTCCGGCGCGACGACCGGGCCGCCGACGCTGAGCGAATAAGCCGTCGACCCGGCAGGAGTGGAGACCAGCACCCCGTCGCCCCAGTAGGTGGCTATCATCTCATCGTTGACGAAAACCGTGGTCGAAATCATGTTCGGACTTTGGCGCTGAATAGCCAACTCGTTGAATGCGAACGGATATTCCGGGCTGCTTCCGAAATCGCCCTCGGCCCGGATCAGCGTCCGGGACACCACGGAATAGTTCCCCTCCCTCAAGTCCCGGAATGCGGTCTCCAAATGCCTTTTCGACACGTTAGCCAAAAAGCCCAACCGTCCTGAGTTGATCCCGATGATCGGCACGGGACGGCCGCCGAGCATCCGGACGCAATCGAGAAACGTTCCGTCTCCGCCATAGCTGACCATGACCTGAGCCCGGTCGTCGATCTGCGAGGCGTCGTCATACAATTCGTCCGGAGCGAACGACCGGCCGGCGAGCGATTCGGCCAGCGAGGCAAAGTCCTTGTTGACCCGCCAGCCCATGCCGCTGCGGTCCAGCGCATCGAAAAGCGCGGCGACATCCTCCGCCGTATAGGAGGACTGCGGACGACTGTACAAAACGATATCCATAAAACGCCGATTAATTAAAAAGTGTGTAACTTTACCCACGCAAAATTAAGGAAAAATATGACAAAGCTGAGTGTGAACATAAATAAGATCGCCACGCTGCGCAATTCCCGAGGAGGCGATCTGCCGAACGTCGTCAAGGCGGCTCTCGACGCGGAGCGTTTCGGAGCGCAAGGCATTACGGTCCACCCGAGACCCGACGAGCGGCATATCCGCTACGCGGACGTACGCGATATCAAGCGCGCGATCGCCACCGAGCTCAATATCGAGGGAAATCCGATCGGCCCTTTCGTCGATCTGGTGCTCGAGGTCCGTCCGACGCAGGTCACGCTCGTACCCGATGCCCACGATGCAATCACGTCGAACGCCGGATGGGACACCGTGAAGCATAAGAGCTTCCTGCGCGAGGTGATCGGCCGGTTCCGGAGCGCCGGTATCCGGACATCCGTCTTTCTGGACCCGCGTCCCGAGCTGGTCGCAGCCGCGGCCGAAACCGGAGCCGACCGCATCGAACTCTACACCGAGACGTATGCCAAAGGCTACGCAGCCGACCACGAAGCGGCCATCGCCCCATATGTCGAGACGGCCCGCGAGGCGGTACGCTACGGGCTGGGAGTCAACGGCGGGCACGACCTGAGTCTCGAGAATCTGCGCTTTTTCGCCGAGCGAATCCCGAACTTGCTCGAGGTATCGATCGGGCACGCGCTGATATGCGACGCGATCTATCTCGGATTCGAGAACACGATCCAGCTTTACCTCAAACAGCTGAAAGCCGACGCCCGATGAACGCAGCCCTCCGAGACCCGCTTTTCCGCCGCATCGGCGAAATCGCCGATGCGAAAGGCGTGCAGGCATTCGTCATCGGCGGCTACGTGCGCGACTGGTTCCTGCATCGGCCGTGCACCGACATCGACGTCGTCGTCGCAGGCAGCGGAATCGAGGTGGCCGAAGCGATGGGCCGCCGTACGGGCAGCCGCGTGTCGGTGTTCAAGAACTTCGGCACGGCCATGCTGCGCTGCGGAGCGTGGGAAGTGGAGTTCGTCGGAGCGCGCAAGGAGTCGTACCGGGCCGACTCGCGCAAGCCGATCGTCGAGGACGGCACGATCGAGGACGACCAGCTCCGCAGGGACTTCACGATCAACGCGATGGCTTTTTCCCTGAACGCCGCGACGTTCGGCGAGCTGGTAGATCCGTTCGACGGCACGGGCGATCTGGAGCGCCGGCTGATCCGCACTCCCTGCGATCCGGACGTCACGTTCTCGGACGATCCGCTGCGGATGATCCGGGCGGTGCGTTTCGCCGCCCAGCTCGGCTTCGACATCCACTCCGAAACGTTCGACGCGATCGGGCGCAACAAGGAGCGGATCGCTATCGTATCGAAAGAGCGGATCGCCACGGAACTGAACAAGATCATGCTCTCGCCCGTGCCGTCCGTCGGGTTCGATCTGTTCGACCGCACGGGGCTTCTTCCGCTGATTTTCCCGGAACTCGCCCGGCTCAAAGGCGTCGAGAGAATCGGAGGACGGTCGCACAAAGACAATTTCGTCCACACGCTGAAAGTCCTCGACAACGTCGCCCGTCGCAGCGACGACCTGTGGCTGAGGTGGGCCGCCCTGTTGCACGACATAGGCAAGCCTCGTACGAAAGCTTTCGACCCCAAGGCCGGTTGGACCTTTCACGGCCACGAGGTCGTCGGGTCCAAAATGGTTCCTTCCGTCTTCCGCTCGCTGAGGCTGCCGATGAACGAAAAGATGAAATACGTCCAGAAGCTGGTTTTCCTGCATCTGCGACCGATCATTCTCTCCGAGGAGATCGTGACCGATTCGGCCGTCCGGCGACTGCTTTTCGAGGCCGGAAACGACATCGACGACCTGATGACGCTTTGCGAGGCCGACATCACTTCGGCCAACGACGCCAAAGTCAGGCGCTATCTGCGGAATTTCGAACTCGTGCGAACCAAGCTGCGCGAAATCGAAGAAAAAGACCGCATACGCAACTTCCAGCCGCCGATCACCGGGGAACTGATCATGCAGCTATACGGCCTCCCGCCATGCCGGGAAGTAGGGGAGATCAAAAGCGCGATCAAGGACGCGATCCTCGACGGCGCGATCGCCAACGACTACGACGAGGCGTTCGCTTTCATGGAACGCCTCGCCGCCGAGCGCGGACTGGTCCGACGCGCAGAGCGACCGGCAGACTTTTTGCACGAAACGAACGATATGCAAACCGAATGACACCGATCATGGCACTCAATATTCCGCACACAAGCAAAAAACGCATCGTCGTCGTAGGCGGCGGATTCGCAGGTCTCGCGGTCATCCGGGCCCTGCGCCGCACCCGCTGTCAGGTCGTACTGATCGACAAGCACAATTACCACATGTTCAAGCCGCTGCTTTACCAGGTGGCCAGCTCGCAGCTCAATGTGGGGGATATCGCCTTTCCGTTCCGCAAGATATTCAACAGCTGGAAGGATTTCTATTTCCGGATGGCCTACATCGAAAGCGTCGATCCGACCTGCAAAATACTGCGGACTACCGCCGGAGAGGTCGAATACGACTATCTAATCCTGGCCACGGGCTGCGTGCCGAACTTTTTCGGTATCGACGCGGTCAAGCGGGAAGCGCTGGCCATGTCAAACATCACCGACGCGCTGAACATCCGCAACCGGGTCCTGCGCAATTTCGAGCTGGCCGTGACGGCCGCTACGGACGCCGAGCGCGTATCGAGACTCAACGTCGTGATCGTCGGGGGCGGCGCGTCGGGCGTCGAGATCGCCGGGGCGCTGGCCGAAATGCGCCGGTACGTCATGCCGCGCGACTATCCGCGCCTCGATATGTCTCACATGCACATCTATCTGGTGGAAGGTCAGGACCGCATTTTAGCCGCCATGTCGGAAAAAACCTCGGCCGAGGCGCTCGATACGCTGAAACGCAAGGGAGTCGAAGTGCTGCTGAACAAGAAGATGACCGACTACAGGGAAGGCCAGGCCGTTTTCGACGACGGCGAGCGCATTCCGACGTGCAACCTAGTCTGGACCAGCGGCATCAAGTGCAGTACGATCGAAGGGATCGATCAAGAGAAGCCTGAGCGAGGAAACCGCATCGGCGTCGATGCCTTCAACCGGGTCAGGGGATACGACGATATTTTCGCTATCGGCGATCTGTCCATCATGCACGACGATCTGTCGTACGAAAACGGACATCCGCAGCTGGCGAGAGTCGCCATCTCGCAAGGAAAGCACTTGGCCAAAAACCTGATGTCCTCTTTCAGGGGGAAAGAGCTGAAACCGTATCGCTATCGCAACATGGGCGTCATGGCGACGGTGGGGCGCAATCGCGCGTTCGTCGAATGGAAAAACATTCAGTTCGGCGGTTTCGTCGCATGGCTTACGTGGAGTTTCGTACATATCATGTTCCTGCTCGGAATACAAGGCAAGGTCAAGGTTTTCTGGGGATGGGTATGGAATTATCTCGGCCACGATCTGCCGATCCGGCTGATCATCGGCTCATACGAGCGCTCCAAACGAAGCGACGCCCGATAACGAAGAAACCGGCAGCACGGAGCATCGCACACTCGTTCGCCCCGAATGGAAAGCGGATGCTTTCCGTCCGCTACCGCAAGAAGAACACGCTTCGGAACCGAGCGACTCTCCGCATGTCGCACACGGACGGCCCGAGCCGACACGCCACCGCACGCGCATCCGCTGCCTACCGGTCGCCCGAATCGGCATGAACCAATAAGACGGCATCGGCCACCACCGTTCCGTCGGCCCCTTTATTGGACACCTCCACATAGCCCCGGTTCCCGGCGGAGAATCTGTATCGGCCGACCCGGACCCATTCGCCTCCGGTTTGTCCCGTCACGACAATTTCACCCGCCCGAATGCATGTCCGACTCGATTCCTTGCCGTCGTATACGGTGACAGGAAGCAGGGAAGAGCCGCCCGGTATTTTAGGAACGTACAGGTATACGTCGTACAGCCCTTCCGACACGATCTCCGGTACGTAGCGCACCGATTTCGGAAGCGCGCCGGCCGATCGGTCCGAAAGATAATCGGGACCGTACGCCCTCCATGGATTCACGACCGTTTCCCATTCGCCGTTCACGACAACCGACGACGCATCGCGGTTATCGACGAAAATATCGGGCCGACTCCCGTCTGCGAGAGGATCGCGGAGTAATCTTTCCAAGACGGTCGCGGCATCGACATCCTGAACGCATCCATCGTGCCGGTCGATCGCAAGGCAGGCCGCAATGGCAGCGGACTGAGACAAAACCATGAAAACGGGTTCCATCCGGATTGATCCGTACGCGATATGGGATGCGGACAAGCACACGGGAACCAACAAATTCCCGACCTCGTCGCGCTTCGGCGTGATAGCGCGGTAGGAAATGGGGTAGGGAGCGGCGAGCGCTATCTCCACGTTCCCTTCATTCTTAACCATACCGCCGACCACATGGCGATCGCAATTGTGCGAATCCATTCCGTAAGCGGCCCAACCGACCGGATCCGGCACGACCTGCCTTCCCTCGCAATGATGCTGCGTCATGACGAGTTCGCCGACCATGCGCCGCGCTTCGCGGACATACAACTGATGAGACCAGTACCCGTTGTCGGCATACTCGTCGGCCGGATAGCCCCACCGTTGCATTTCGTGCCGAACGGAATCGGGAATACGCGGATCGTGACCGATAAAATAGAGCAGTCCTTTGGTGTAATCTTCGTGAAACTTCCTGATACGCTCCCTCTCGGAATATCCGGCCTCGGGATAATTCCAGTTCTCGCCGATCACATCCGTCGAGAACCCTCCGAAGTTATTTATGTCCGTCTTGCCGTTCGGCATTTCGTTCCAGATGAAAACATCGCGAAGCGACTGCCACGGCTGACGCTGCTTGAGCCGCAGAAGCAACTCGTATCGCTGCGGATCATAATGGCCCGGCTTGGTGATCTCCACCCTGTTTCCGGGCCGGTCAGTCAACGTAATACGGTAATTGTACGCCTGCACTTTCCGGTCGGCCGTTCCGTTGGCTTCGACCGGTTCCGGGCTGATTCCGTACAACAGTCCGCTGGACGAATCGCCCTCGATCACATAAGGGTCTATTCCGTCGGGAAACTGATGTCTGTCCATCAGCTGAACTCCATTGTAAGTCTCGCCGTAACGCCCGTTGTCCTCCCGACCGACGGAATAGCCGACTCCTGCCCGGGCCATCAGGTCGCCCTCGTAACTGCAATCGATATATACCTTTGCGCGCACTTCGCGCCGGAGTCGCCGGCTCGGCGAAGCGGAGTTTTCCAATCGAATGCTACGGATCATCCCGTCCGTAACGGCGGCGCTCAGGATCCGGCTCTCGTACCAAACCTCGACTCCCGCTCTCTCGATATATTCGTTGAAAACCGCCTCTGCCGCCTTAGGTTCGAAAATTCATTGCTCGAACTTGCCGTAATGCCGGCCCAGACGACGATAGAAATCGAGGGCAAGGCCCCGGACCACATATTTGTTTCCTATATCGGTATAGCCGAGCCCGCCGGAACTCATGCCACCCAAATGCCTCCCCGGCTCGATCAACAATACGCTTTTGCCGGATTGCCGGGCCGCGTACGCGGCAATAACTCCGGCCGATGTTCCCCCGTATACGCATACGTCCACAGACTTCGATACCTTTCCTTCCAAACGCAAAGGCTCGAACAGGGCCACCGACGCCGTCAGCCAGCCGAACAACAGAACTCCGATCCGTCTCATGCGGTATTTTCTTTCGATTTATCGGTTAAGCGCCGGCTTTTCCTCCGCACGGCGACAATACAAAGTTGGCAAAAAAACGGAACGTGGCAATAACAGCCCGACAGCACGCGATTTTTCGCCGAGAAACGGAGCCGATACAGCCTTTCGCCGCAACCCTACGCCCACATACGTCGCCGACAAAAACAAACGTACACACGGCACGAACCGAAAAACAGCCGGAAAACAAGAAGCGGAAGATATGACCGTATCTCCCGCTTTCCTTGAGTTCACACACGAGGGTTTACTCCTCGCTTTCGGCTTCTTTCATATTATGGAACACGTTGGTCACGTCCTCGTCTTCCTCGAACTTCTCGATCAACTTCTCGATCGACTCGCGCTGCTCGGGCGTCACTTCCTTCGTATCGAGCGGAATGCGCTCGAACTCACCGCTGATCAGATTGTAGCCGTGATCCTCGATGTATTTCTGAATCGCGCCGTAGGCCTCGAACGGGCCGTATATGACGATCTCCTCGCCGTCGGCGAACACTTCGTCCACCCCGCAGTCGATCAGTTCCAGTTCCAGCTCGTCCAGATCGATACCGTCCTGCTTGGTCATCTTGAAAACGCACTTATGATCGAACAGAAAATCCACCGATCCCGTCGTGCCGAGCGAGCCCCCGGCCTTGTTGAAATAGCTCCGCACGTTGGCCACCGTGCGGGTCGTATTGTCGGTTGCCGTCTCGATCACCATCGCGATGCCGAACGGAGCATACCCTTCGTACACCATCTCCTTGTAGTCGCCCATCTCCTTCGAGGTGGCCCGCTTGATCGCCCGCTCGACGTTCTCCTTGGGCATGTTGGCGGCCTTGGCATTCTGAATCAGAACCCGCAAGCGCGTATTACCCGCCGGGTCGGGACCGGCCGCCTTGACGGCTATGGCGATCTCCTTGCCGAGTTTGGTGAACGTACGGGCCATGTTGCCCCATCTTTTCAACTTGCGCGCCTTACGATATTCAAATGCTCTTCCCATAGTGTGTTCCGGTTCGTTTTTTGTTTTTCAGGAGTACAAAGCTAAGCCCTTTTTTAAAAATAGACAAAAAAAAGCGTACTTTTGTGCGGCTCAAACCGATGTGAGAATATGACTGACGAACCGATTTATCAGGCTCTCGAAGTGTTGCGCAAAGGCGGTATCATCCTCTATCCGACGGACACGGTCTGGGGCATCGGATGCGACGCGACTAACGACGAAGCCGTCGAGCGCATCTACCGGCTCAAGCGAAGCGGCGAGAAAAAAAGCATGCTCGTACTGCTGGATAACCCCGACAAAGTGTCGCTTTATATCAGGAAAGTCCCCGATATCGCATGGCAGTTGTACGAAGTGGCCGACAAGCCGCTGACGCTGATCCTGCCGGGAGCCTGCGCCGTCGCCGAGAACCTGATCCCCGAGGAGGGTACGCTCGGCATCCGGATTCCCGAGCACGAGTTCTGCAAGAAGCTGATCCGCAAGCTGAACCGGCCGCTGGTATCCACCTCGGCCAACATCTCGGGCCAGCCCGCTCCGCGCACGTACAGTGAAATTTCGCAAGATATCAGGCAGTGAGTAGCCCTGATCGTCGCCCCTTCGCTCGAAGGACATCCTACGCGCAAAGCCTCCTCGATCATCCGCGTAGGCCTCTCCGGCGAAGTGAACGTAATCCGCCCGTAAGCGATGATCGAAACGAAAATCCAAATGCGCTTTGCCGACGTCGATATGCTGGGACACGTCAATAACGTCAACCAGCAGCACTATTTCGACCTGGGCAAAAGCGACTTTTTCCGCCGCGTGCTCGGCATGAAGCCCGTATGGAAATCCGAGGGACTGATCATGGTCTCGACCCGCACAGATTACCGGGGACAGATTCGGATGGAAGACCCGATCGTCGTCACGACATGCGTCGACCGGATCGGTCATAAGAGCTTTACGCTCAGGCAACAGATCGTCGACACCCGCACCCGCGAAGTGAGAACCGAGTGCACGACGGTCTTGGTCGCATTCGATTTCGAACGTCAGGAATCGATCGAAATCCCTGCCCCTTGGCGCGAGAAGCTCGCTTCGTCTCTGCACGAACAATAAGGACACGGCACGAGCGAAACCTCTACCATATCCGACAGGGATTCCGGGATCGGCACATTTCATCCCCCGGAAGCGTTCCTCTTTGCATAACCCTGGTACGGAATCATGATTACGACATCCGTCCGGTCGGTTAGCGACAACACACGGCGATATTCATTCTTTATTCAGAATCGGCCGGTTACCCCCATGCCGGCAACCGTTCTTTCGTTCTTTCATCGATTCCTCTGTTTCCCAACGACAAGGAGCCATGCGCCAGCCGGCCGCGACGCATCCGGTCACGCGAAAAACCGGCAAGCCCCGATTACGAAACGAGGCGGGATTCCCGCCTCGCACGCATGTGTCTCCGCTCGGAGGATCAATAGCCCAAAATCCGCATCATTGACCGGTAGCTCTGCTCTTTGGCGAACAACCGGGTATAATACTCGTTGTCACCTTTGTCGCGGTCGATGATGATGTGCTTCGGCGCAGGGATCAGGCAATGCTGAATGCCGCCGTAGCCGCCGACGGATTCCTGATAGGCCCCCGTGTGGAAAAAACCGATATACTGCGGTCCTCCCCCCAGTTTCGGCAAAAAGATCGCATTCGAGTGCGACTCCCCGTTGTAATAGTCCTCGCTGTCGCAGGTCAGCCCTCCGAGGAAAACCCGCTGGTACTCGCGGTCCCAGTTATTGACGGCGAGCAGAATGTACCGCTGGTTGATCCCCCAGATGTCGGGCAGCGTCGTCATGAACGAGCTGTCGATCATATACCAGCACTCGCGATCGTTCTGCTGCTTCTAGTTGATGATCGAGAAAAGCGTCGCGCCGCTCTCGCCGACGGTAAACGATCCGAACTCGGTGAAGATGTTCGGCTCGTCGATTCCGGCCTGATTGCATATGTTCTTGATCTGGGCGACGATCTCCTCGGTAATGTACTCGTAGTCGTAGTCGAAAGCGAGCGAGTTCTTGATCGGGAAACCGCCTCCGATATTCAGCGAGTCGAGCTCCGGGCAGATTTTCTTCAGCTCGCAATAAACGTTCAGACACTTGCTCAGCTCATTCCAGTAGTACGCGGTATCCTTGATTCCGGTATTGATGAAAAAGTGCAGCATCTTGAGCCGGAATTTCTTGTTCCCCTTGATTTTCGCACGATAATACTCGACGATATCGTTATAACGGATACCCAGTCGCGACGTATAGAAATCGAACTTCGGCTCCTCCTCCGAGGCGATCCGGATACCGATTTTGCACCGGGTATCGATCGCCGCGTCGAGCAACTCGAGCTCCTCCTTATTACCGATGATCGGAATCGTATTCTCAAAGCCGCCGTTGACCAAAGAGGCGATGTTTTCGACATACTGCGGACGCTTGAATCCGTTGCATACGATGTAAATGCCCTT
>OLFT01003836.1_pt1 | contig 10519 bp, 6 predicted proteins | sample 1604921 | NCBI WGS metagenome assembly OLFT01 (sample SAMEA3888897, study PRJEB22519) | human gut metagenome | biome: human gut; feature: human-associated habitat; material: faeces | place: Denmark | collected 2013 | reverse complement strand
CAGCCTTCCTGAATTAAATCCCAATACACTTACATTGAAATCCACCCAAATGCATTTGCTACCGAACTGACCAGAATAATAATAGCAAAGATTGGGCACAGATACTTGATCATTACGACAAATATCTTCTTTCTGCGGAATTTACTTTCCCCATGCCGGATTTCTTCTTCCATACGATCCACACCAACTACTTTAGATACAAATAAACTTGTCATCAACGCAGCAATCGGCATCATCACAGAATTGGTAAGGAAATCAAAGAAGTCCAGGAACTGCATTCCGATAATCTTTACGAATGATAATGGTCCATATCCAAGGCATGACAATGTTCCGAGAATAATCATAATGAATCCCACAATAACCGTGGATTTCTTACGGCTCCATTTTAATTCGTCTTCTACAGTAGAAACTGCACTTTCTGTTAATGCGATAGAACTTGTAACAGCAGCAAATAATACAAGTAAAAAGAACAGGATTCCTGCAAACGTTCCAAATCCCATGCTGTCAAATACCTTTGGAATTGTAATAAACATTAATGACGGACCTGCCTGCAGCGTATCAGGATCTCCACCTGAGAATGCAAATACAGCCGGAATAATCATCAGACCAGCCATAATTGCAATTGCAGTATCAAATACTTCAACATTCCTTGTCGAATCTTCGATGGACGTGTCTTTTTTCATGTAAGAGCCAAATGTGACCAAAATACCCATAGCAATTGACAGAGAATAGAACATCTGTCCCATGGCTGTCACAACCGTCATCCATGAAAAGTTTTTAGGATTTGGTACGAGGAAGTATTTCACACCAGCCAGCGCACCCGGTCTTGTCACCGAATAGATTGCAATGATCACAGACAGTACCACCAGTATCGGCATCATAAACTTGGAAACACGTTCAATTCCATTACGGACACCCGCATAGATAATGATCAATGTGAACATACAGAAAACAATAAAGCATATTTCCGTAGAAAGACCATTGGATATAAAGTTTGAAAAATATCCATCTTCTGCTAATTTTGCGCCATTCCCTTTCAGGTATTCCACAAAATATTTAATTACCCATCCACCGATGACAGAATAATACGGTACGATCAACACAGGAATAATTGCATTGATCCATCCACCGAACGACAACCATCCGGCCTTTTTGCCAAAGGCTTTAAACGCACCAACCGGACTCTTTCTTGTCATACGTCCAAGAGCTGATTCCGCAACGATCATTGTATAACCAAATGTCAGCGCAAGCAGGATGTAGATCAGGAGGAATATACCTCCACCATATTTTGCGGCCAGATAGGGGAATCTCCAAATATTTCCCAGACCGACGGATGCGCCTGCCGCAGACAGAACGAATCCTATTTTTCCTGAAAAGGAACTTCTGTTATTTTTTTCTTTTTCCATCTCTCTTTCAGTTCTGATTTTCCATGATTACAATCAATCAGAACTTTCCCTCTTTCTTATCAGATTATATTATCAGACATTGATTATTCTTATATGCCAGACGATTTATTTTATCACATTTACGCAGTGAAGTCACTATTAATTTACAGATATTGCATTTGAAAAAGATCCCCGTCAAATGACGGAGATCTTTTTCAAATCATTTTATGTATTTTATTTATCGTATTCGTTCATCCACTTGATCAGCTCTACGCAGTAATCATCGTGTCTGTCTACGAATGTTGTATGTCTTGCTCTCTCCCAGAGGATCCATTTAGAATTCGGGATTTCATCTGCCATAGTCTTTGCAACTAATGGTGAGCACAGATCAGAGATACCACTCATGATCAGTGATGGAACTTTGATCTCGTGAAGTCTGTCAATGTACTCGAAGTCTTTCAGTGTACCAGATGGAACGAATTCGTTCGGTCCCCATCCATACAGATAAGCTTCTCCACCGGATTTCTTAGGTCTTGTACAGCACTCTGGAAGATCTTCTCTCCAGTAATTACAGTATCTGTCCATATAGTTATCTACTGCTTTCAGATAAGCTTCTCCTGTGAAGTCATTGCGCTCCAGAGCATCGTTGATTGCTGCCTGATCCCCTTCAGACATCATCTTAATTCTACGCATACCTTCTCTTGCCCACAGGCTGCTGCTTGGATGTCCGGAAGAAATGATGAAGGATTTTACTCCTTCTGCTCCACGCTCGATGGCATATGCAATCTGCATCATTCCGCCCCATGACTGTCCGATAATGTGGCATTCTTTTAATCCAAGGTGTTCTCTTAAAGCATCTAATTCATCCAGCCAGAGATCCTGTGTCCACATCTCCGGATGTCCGTCAAGATAAGATTTACCACATCCTAACTGGTCGTACATAACGATCATACGATCATCATCATCTGCAACGTTATCCAGGACTTCATAATAGTTGTGTGTAGATCCAGGTCCACCGTGTAAGCAGATCAACGGAGCTTTTCCGTTATCTTTCTGTTCTCCAACGATTCTGTAATATGTCTGATAGCCATGGAAAGGCATATATCCTTCTGTAATTTTTGCCATTTTACCTATTCTCCTTTTCTTAAAAGACGCCGCAGACCGCTGGTCCGCGGCATTTTTTTATTATAATTTTCTGACACCCCTTGTCAGTTAAATTTTCTTATGAGTAAGTAAAGTTACTTACTTGCAGCTTTTCTATGTACTTTAGAAGTATTAGATAGCTCTTGTGTATTCTTTCAGCCATTCTCTTTCTTCATCAGTCAGATATGGACCAACCTTCTCGTAGCAGGCTTTGTGATAATCATTCAGCCATTCTTTCTCTGATCTTGTCAGTTCTTCCGGATCGATACCATCAAGGTCGATTGGTACGAAGTTCAGAGTCTCAAAGTGCATGAACTGTCCATATTTATTCTTCTCACCGTTTACAGTAAGCAGGTTGTTCTCGATACGGATACCAAAATCTCCTTCTTCATAGATTCCCGGCTCATCTGTAATTACCATACCCGGCTCAAACTGATGATGTTCGTTCTTAGAAGGAACGATGTACCAGCGGAATCCTGTTGGCGGCTCGTGGATACTTCCAAGATATCCGAAACCATGTCCGGTTCCGCACTGGAAGTCTTTGTTCATATCCCAGATTGGCTGTCTTGCCAATACATCCAGAGACCATCCGTGGTTACCATAGAGGAAGTTTGCTGCGCTTAAGTGCTGCATTGCTCTGTATACAGCTGTGTAATATTTCTTCAGTTCCGGTGTGATATGTCCCAGTACTGTTGTTCTGGTAATATCAGTAGAACCTTCATAATATCCGCCGCCTGTATCGCTCAGAAGCATACCGCCTTCTTTTAATACAACGTCTGTCTCTTTAGACGGTGCATAATGCATCATTGCAGCGTGCTCACCGAAAGCCTGCAGAGGTTCGAATGAGTCACGGATATATCCTTCCTGTTCTGCACGCAGAGCTGTCAGTTTATCTGAAGCAGAAAGCTCTGTAATCTCCATCTTGTCATAATTTTTCTTAACCCAGTAAATGAACTTCGTCAGTGCAATACTGTCTTTCAATTCTGCATTTTTGATATTTTCAATCTCAACAGCATTCTTAATTGCTTTCATCAAGATAGTCGGATTAGCTCCTTCTACTACCTTACATGGAAGACTCTTATACAGTGCATAGTTCATCTTCATCGGGTCAATCAGTGCAACCTCATCTGCACCAATCTTCTTTGCATCTTCGTAAATGTCATTGTATGGATGAATGTTGACATTATTCTTTGCCATCTCTTCTCTGATGCGGTCATTCAGTTTGCTGTCATCGATATACAGATCTACACTGTCTTTACGTACGATCACATAATCAAGAACCAATGGGAAGAAGTCAATATCATCTCCTCTGAAATTCAAAAGCCATGCATTGTCATCCAAAGAAGCAATCAGATGTACGGTTGCTCCATATTCAGCCATTTTTTCGCGAACACGTTTTAATTTAGATGCAACATTTTCTCCTGTGTATTTATCTTCCAGGAAGAAGCAAGGTTTCTTAGAGAGAGTCGGACGATCTTCCCAAATCTGGTCAATCAGATCTACTTCATATTCGATCGTGATATTTTTTGCGCCGAGTACCTCTTCGTATTCCTGTCCTTCTCCCATAGAAAGAACACGACCATCAAATGCGACTTTACCGCCTTCCGGAATTTTCTCAGCCAGCCACTCTGTCGTAGATGGAGTATCATCAACAAACATCTTCATCAGGCGGACACCACTGCCTTCCATCTCGGTCAGTGCCTGTGTGAAATATCTTCCATCTGTCCACAGACCTGCATCATCTTTTGCGATTACAGCCGTTCCGTAAGAACCACTGAATCCAGTAATGAACTTTCTTGCTTTGAAATGCTCTCCTACATACTCACTTTGATGGAAATCTGCAGTTGGTACAACATATGCATCGATATTCTGCTCTGCCATCAGTGCGCGAAGCTTTTCAATACGCTTTGCTACTTCTGTCATTCTGTTTTCCTCCTTAGCTACATAGTCCATCTCTTTGCCTGTAAAATGAATTTTCACTTTCCCCATCGGCAGTTTATTTATAGACTACGTTCTATATCTGGTTAAAATTATAACACTTTCAGAAAATGTTGCAACACAAAATGTAATCATTTTATCTTTTTTTCACTATTTTATACAAAATTCAGTCAAAAAAAGAGACGACCAAAACCGATCGTCTCTTTTTTATCATTTTTCAAAAATTAATCCTGAGCAATGATTTCTTTTTTGTTGTAAGAAAATATATGCACATAACTCATTATTTTTCTTTAAAACGCTACGATCAAGGTTTGCCTAATATACAACTCTTTATTTCGCTATATATGATAATACTTAATTGGGTTACGAAATGGGTTATGGTATGCAATAAAGCCCTGTTTTGGGTTAAATTTTTAGACCGCCAATGCAGATGGAATTCTTGCTACCTCCGATTGCTTACGTTCAAACAATGCATGATTATATACTTGCATTGTTACGGCAATTGTTTTATGCCCCATTATTTCCTGTAACACCTTTATATCCATTCCGTTTTCAGCCATACGTGTACAGAAAGTATGACGGAAAGTATGTGGATGTGTCAAGTATAGGACAAAAAAAATTTTATTTTTTTCTGCCGAAGACTATCTGACGCTTCCATCAGGTAGTCCCAGCACCTTTATTATCTTCTGATAAGTCATTCTTGTCCTGCTCAAGTTACCTCTGTTCCGAAAAAATATCGTCAAAATTCCATTCGATTTCAATTTCATCCTGACTATGAACACGGATCACCTTGATAATCTCACGCAGCTTCTCTGTATCGAACTTCTGAATTCCCAAGAAATCTTTTAGTTTTATTTTATCAGAAAGTTCATTTTGTTCAAGAAGCTTTTTACTATTCTCCGCATCTTCTATCTTTCGTTTTATTTCCTCTAGCTGTACACTTATCTTTCCAGCTCTCTGCTTATACGAATCACGATCTATACGACCATCTTTGTAATCATCATAGAATTTCATCTTTTCCGAGGTCAACTGTCGGCTCTGTTTTTGCAATTCTGCGGTATTGATCTCTTTGTAGTCGCATTGCCTGTTGGAAGATACTTTCTTTTCTTTTTCCAACATTGACGCTGCATACTGATGAACAAGCCCAAGGATATTCTCCTCCAGCGGTTCCCGTCGGATCACCAGACTTCGACACACAGGATCTCCATTGGTTCGAGCATCTGAGCATTTTAGCAGATGCTCCGTTTCTTTTAGTAAAGAATGCCCACAGTTGGCACATATCAGCAATGCCGGCTGTTTTTTACGTCTTTCCAGAGTAAAATTGGTGCGTGATTCCGCAACACTTCTCTTCTTTTTCGGATGCATTTCATTTGCTTTTTCAAACAATGCCCTGTCTATAATTGCCGTATGATGATTTTCCAGACGAACCCATTCTGTTTCATCATTCAGAACTGCTTTATGGCCAGTATGCATACTGCAACGTGTCTTTCCCCAGATTCTGGTTCCAATATAAATCTCATCCCGGACAATTGCCGCTACTGTCGTAGGGCTCCAGTGTTTCTTTTTGATCGTGTCAAACCTCTGGAACTGCACCTGATCCCCTCTTGATAATTTCTGCTCATCACAAGTGGCAATCGCCTGTCTGTTCAATTCCCTTGTAATATCTGCAAAACTTGTTCCTTCCGCTGCCATCCGAAAAATCATTTTCACGACTTTTGCAGCTTCCGGATCAACTTCCAGCCTTCCATCTTTTCCTTTTTTATAGCCATATCTGGCATTTACCGGAAGGCGTGTACCATTTCTCGTTCTTGTCTGCAATGCTGATGAAATTTTCTTGGACAAATCCAGGCTATACATATTGTATACCAGATTCTGCAATGCTACATTCATTCCACCAGTCATTCCGCTGCTTGCTGCACTGTCATAGCTGTCATTAATCGAAATAAATCGAATCTGTAGAAGTGGGAAAATATATTCAATATAAAATCCAACTTCCAGATAGTCTCTTCCGAATCTGGAAAAGTCTTTTACAACTACACAGCCGATTTCTCCGCTTTTCATGTCATCCTGCAGCTGTTGAAATCCCTGCCGTTTAAAATGAGTACCGCTGACACCGTCATCCACATATTCCAGGATATCTGACTCAGCTACACCCAGCTGATCAATTACAAATGATTTTAACAGAATTCTCTGAGAAGTTACACTGTCGCTCTCTTTTTTGGCTCTGCCATCTACATTGTCATCTTCTGCGGATAAACGGATGTAAACAGCTGTTTTTCTATGATCTGTCATCTTGACTGCGCCTCCTTCTCTTTCTTTAATTTCTGTAAATCTGCAAACTGATCGTCATATACCAGCTTGATCTCATAATCATACTTACCATGGATAATAATTGAATCCACAAAGGCATCTGCCATTTCTTTTGTCAGCTTACGCTTTGACATATAAGTATGTATCACATTTCCCCAGCCTTCTTCAATGTGGTAATCCTGGGAATACCGAACCTGTGCCGCCAATACTGTGTCCAGACGGCTCTTGATATTCTCAATTTCATTGGAATAGATCCGAGAAAACTGTATGTACTCTTCTTCTGTAATCAAACGTTCCGAGTAATCTTCATATAAATCCGATTTACGCTTACTGATTCGGCTTAGTTCCCGTCGAAGTTTCCCCACTTCTTTATCCAAAAGCAGGTACTGTGTCTGATTTTGGGAAGCTGCATTCATTTCCTGAATCATTTTTTCTGTATCCAATACGGTTTTCATATGCGTTTGGATCAGGCGAAGAACATCGTCATCCACATATTCTTTTCTGACTCTGTGCCCTTTGCATTGCTTTCCTCCAGATTTATGGTTAGTATTGGCTCCGCAGATATAAAAGAATGTGCCATTTCTTTCTCTGGACAACGTCATGCGGTTGCCACAGCCTCCGCACCATATCTTTCCTGTATAGAAATTATAGTTTCGAATAGCCCCATTGTTCTGCTGATGTTTCTTCTTATAAGCTTCCGTATATTCCTGGATTTTAGATTGTACCTGTTGAAACAACTCTCTATCTATAATCCCTTCATGCGTGTTCTCCACATGCACCCATTCACTCTCTGGTCGATTTCTCTGTTTATTTCCCTGGAAAACACTTTGCTGATATTTTCCAAATACAGAATCACCTGTGCAATGAACATCCTGAAGAACTCGTTTCACTTCATAATTGTTCCAGGGTTTTGACTCCGGAAGCGGCTTTTCACCGGTTTTATAGAATTTTCTCTGTAAAGTCGGCGATAAAACTTCATCTTTATTGAGCTGTCTTGCAATATCACTATAGTTCCTGCCATCCATATACATAGAAAATATACTTTTCAAATGTTCTGCAGCTTCTTCATCAACGATCAGCTGATGATGGTCTTCTTCTGACTTTCTGTAACCATACGGTTCCCAGGCACTTGTAAATTTTCCTTTTTTCCAAAGAGCTTTTTTTGCGCTGCTGCTCTTTTTGGCAAGGTCTTTCGAATAGAACTCATTGATAATATTCTTCAGTGGAACTGTAAGATCCACACCCTCTCTGAAGGAATCGAAATCATCTGTCACAGCCAGGAATCTTACATGGAAAAACGGGAATACTCGTTCAATATAATTACTGGTTTCGACATAATTTCTTCCAAGTCTGGACAAATCTTTTACAATAACACAATTGATTTTTCCATGCTTGATATCTTCCATCATCTGTACGAATCCAGGACGGTCAAAATTTGTACCTGAATAGTCTGAGTCCTTATAAACTTCCGCAACCGAAATATCTTCCGTATCTGCTACAAAGTTTTTCATCAATTCCACCTGGGTTTCTATTGTTCCTCTTTCCAATGTTTCTTCTGTTTCCATTGAAATTCTGGCATACAATCCTGCCCGGAACGGTCTGCTCACCTCTGTCTGGACGGTTTCACTGCCGACTACTTCCGGAATGTTTTTCCTGCTCTTTCGTGCCATTTTATACAACCTCCTTTACCTTGACCTGCAGATTATTATCATCATCTATTACCGTATCAACTCCCATAGCCGGTAATTGATTCAGCAATGTCTGATAACAATCATCAAAATCAAAAGTGATCTCTATATTCTTTTTATCATATACTCTGATTTTCCTGATCAGTTCTACCACCACAGTGCGGGACAGTTCTTCAATATCCTGATATTTCACAAAATAATCCAGCCAGGTATTGGCATTGTCTGCTTTTTCCAGCTCACTATCCATTTCTTTCTGGATCGCACGGATACTCTCTTCCGCATTTCTAAGCCTCTTTCCATAGGCTGCATGAAGCTCTACATAGTCTTCTTTTGATACAATGCCCTCTTTCATATCCGAATAGAGCATCATCCGTAACTCCTTACAACGTTCTGTCTCCTGTTTTTTCTTCTCCAGCCTGTCCTGCAGCTTCTTCATATTGATCTCCTGAAATGGCACAGTACCAACAAATTCCAGGACTCTTTTCAGGTGCAGGATATTCTGGATATGCTGTTTCAGCATCACCAGTACGGCATCTTCCAGATCCTTTTCCGGTATTCTATGACTAGAACAGCGTTTTGTTTCTTTATTTGCGGAACATAGATAATAAGCATATTTTTTCCCTGCCACAGTAGAAACCTTTCTTGTCATAGGTGCACCACAATCCGCACATACAGCAATTCCGGATAACAGATATACCTGCTTTTGGTCAGGTGAAGTACGTGTATCCATGCCCAGAAGTCTCTGAACAATTTCAAAATCACGGTCACTCACCAGTGGCTCATGATTTTTCTCAATCCGGATCCAGTCATCTTCCGGTTTCACATAAGTCTGCTTCACTTTATGGTTCGGTGTTGTCCTTTTTCCCTGCACAAGGTTTCCGATATAAACCTCGTTTTCCAGTATCCTGCGGACGGTAACGGAACTCCAAAGTGCCTGTTCTTTCTGCCGGAAGCCAGTTTCATAATGACTGCCGCTGCTGATTTTATATTCAAATGGGGAAAGAATACCCAGTTCATTTAAACGATTAGCGATCGCATCCTGACTCATTCCCTGCAGCTTCATCTTAAAAATATCCTGTACTACACTGCCTGCAGATGGATCAATCTCTAATTTATGCTTATCTGTCTTTGTCTTCCTGTATCCAAAAGCTACAAACGGAGTCACGCATTCGCCTTTTTTCCTCTTAATCTCAAGATTACTCCTGATCTTAATAGAAATGTCACGGCAATAAGCATCATTGATTAAATTCTTAAATGGGATAATGATTTCGTCTGCCTGATTCTTTCCCTTGAGACTGTCATAATTGTCATTGATGGCAATGAAGCGCACACCTAGAGCCGGGAATAATCTCTCGATATACTTCCCGGAATCAATATATTCCCTTCCAAATCGTGATAAATCTTTTACCACTACGCAGTCTACAATCCCACGCCGGATATCTTCCAGCATTGCCTGGAATGCTGGGCGCTCAAAATTAGAGCCTGAGTATCCATCATCAACTCGGACTGAAACAACTTCAATATCTTTTTTGTCTTTCAGGAAATCCAGAATCAAAGCTTTCTGGTTAGAAATGCTGTTACTTTCCAGTTTTGCTGAACTGGAAATATCGCCATCTTCTTTAGATAATCTGACATAGATGGCGGCATGATAGATTTTATTGATATTCTGATACATATCTTACCTCCTTTTATTACGTCAGAAAATCCATGTAATAAAAGGGGGCTGCATAATTTGTCCTTACTGACATTCTAACACAGTCCCCTCAATCTTGCCAGTACTTTTTCAGACACTCAGAAGCATATTCTCAAATGCCTGCTCCATAGATATACCGTTATTGGCAAATCTGACTTTTACTTTCATATTGCCGATCCGGACCAAATATGGATTTCCTACTTTATTCAGAAAAATATCTCTCCGTTCCTGAAGCGATTTATTTCTGTCTGCTTTTATCATCCGTAGATCAGTCATTTCATTGATATCTACATCACTGAAATCCTGCTCCAGATAGTTTCTATATTCCTCTGCCGTCATGCCCTTCTCCTTCCATTCCCATC
>OLFT01003835.1_pt1 | contig 10527 bp, 9 predicted proteins | sample 1604921 | NCBI WGS metagenome assembly OLFT01 (sample SAMEA3888897, study PRJEB22519) | human gut metagenome | biome: human gut; feature: human-associated habitat; material: faeces | place: Denmark | collected 2013 | reverse complement strand
GAATACAATTTTGTATCTCCTTTAATATTCCGAAATTTGCAATATGAGATTTGGACAAAAATATTGTCCTGAGAGAAAAGCAAAAAGAGAAATATATAAGAAGTAGAGGAAAGTATATTAGAGAATTAATGAGAGAAATAACAAAACTTACAATCAGTTTTTTATATTTGATTTTTTTATTATCTGTGGTGTGTGTGCAGGGGTCGAATGTGACCGGCACTCTCTTTCAATTAACACCGAAAGTGACAACTTGTGCGGATATATATGCCAAGTTGTTGATTATGCCGTTGAGCAATCCTTGGCTTGGCTCTCTCTCTTATAGTGACACTCAAGAATCAATCTCCATGAATTATATTATGTATGAGTCCGGCATTCAGAACAATACCTGTCTGCACATCAAGGGACTTGGTCTGGTAATAACATCGGTAACAGATGGGGGCTGACTGGTTGATGTAGTATGAAGAAGGACAAAGAGAAACAGGTGACAGGATGATGTGTATCTAACATTAAAAACAGGAAATTTGGAAAAAGAAGTTCATATTAGACAAAGGAAAGCTGTTCCTGCTGCGGGAAGTACGCTTCAGCTCATGCCTACTGAAAATTCAAATTCGGAGGTGCATGAAATCAATTATTTCTGCCTTACGGGCGAAGTGGATGAAAGTGCTAAAAATTGGATCCGTCTGTATTCTTCCGTAATGCCGGAGGAACATACAGGAGAAGAACGCATTATCGTTGAAGACGGTAAGATATATATTAAGGTATTGCCCAATATAGAGGCGGATTCCAGAAACGGAATCGTACATCTCACAACAATGGCGTCTTCCGTTAAAACGGGCATCAGTAATGTGCAACGCATAAAAATAGATGTTACTCAATTGGGGCAATAAATAACAGTAAATGTGATATAAATGAAGAAAGTTGTTATACCCATATTATTCATGCTCGGATGTGCTATTTCCGAGGGTTATGCCCAGAAGGTTGCGTTGAAAAGCAATCTGCTGTATGACGCTACCACTACCATGAATTTGGGGTTGGAGATCGGACTGGCGCGTAAATGGACGCTGGACATTCCGGTCAATTATAATCCGTGGAAACTTTCCGACGGCAAACGCCTCCGTCATTGGGGGATACAACCCGAAGTTCGTTACTGGTTTTGTGAGAGTTTTCGCCGTATGTTTATCGGAATGCACGGACATTATGCCGATTTCAATGTAGGGGGATGGCCCGACTGGTCTTTTATCAGTGACAATATGCAGCATACGCGTTATCAGGGATATCTTTATGGTGGTGGCTTTTCCGTAGGATATTCGTGGATTCTGAAAAAACGCTGGAGTATAGAAACATCTGTCGGAGTGGGATATGCGCACATTGTATATGACAAATATCCTTGCTCTACTTGTGGTACGAGATTAAAGGAAAGCAGCAAAAACTATTTCGGGCCTACTAAAGCAAGTGTGTCACTTATTTATGTAATTAAATAATGAGGAGTATGATAATAAGAAAAATAGATTTCCTTGTGTGTATGTTGGTGGTTTGCAGCCTGAATATAAACACAGCTATGGCTCAATCCCGCTCTTACGAAGGTGGCATTACTGTGAATCCGGTGCGGTTGGAACAGAAAGGTGATTTTATTCATGTCGATATAGATTTTGTTTTGAATAATGTGAAAGTGAAATCTGCCCGGGGAATGGATTTTATTCCGCGACTGGTGACTCCCGGATACACACAGAATCTTCCGAAAGTTTCTATTAAAGGTCGTGACGAGTATCTGGCGTATGAGCGTGAGCTTGCGTTGATGAGTGCCAAAGAGAAGAGAAACTACGAGAAGCCATATATAGTGGAAAAAGCTGGAAAACTAAGAAATGATACGATTCGGTATCAATATCTGGTTCCGTTCGAATCATGGATGAAGAATGCGCGTCTGGACGTGCAGCATGACGAATGTGGTTGCGGCGAAATGGCATTAATGAACATCGAGGAATTTGGCAAAGTGACGTTGGAACGTGTATGGACGCCTTACGTAGTGGCTCCTCAGTTTGCTTATCTGCAACCGAAAGCGGAAGAAATCAAACAACGGGATGTTCAAGCGGAATGTTTTCTGGATTTCGAGGTGAATAAAGTCAATATTCGTCCCGAATACATGAATAACCCTCAGGAACTGGCTAAAATCCGCAAGATGATCGATGAGCTGAAGTCCGATCCGAATGTGAAAGTGAACCGTTTGGATATTATCGGTTATGCTTCTCCGGAAGGAACATTGGCAGCGAATAAACGTCTGTCTGAAGGACGTGCCATGGCGCTCCGGGATTATCTGGCATGCAGATACGATTTTCCGAGAAACCAATACTACATTGTCTTTGGAGGTGAAAACTGGGACGGACTGGAGAAGGCGCTTGAAACAATCGAATTGGAATATAAAGACGAAGTGCTGGATATTATCAGGAACATACCTATTGAAAAAGGAAGAGAAACAAAACTGATGCAACTTCACGGAGGGACACCTTACCGATACTTGTTGAAGTATATTTTCCCAAGTTTGCGTGTGGCTATCTGCAAAGTGAATTACGAAGTGAGGGATTTTAGTGTGGAGGAAGCAAAAGAGATTATCAAGACGCGTCCGCAGAATTTGAGCTTGAATGAAATGTTTTTGGTAGCTAATACCTATCCGACAGGCTCGCAAGAATTTATTGATGTGTTCGAAACGGCTGTCCAGATGTATCCGCAGAGTGAGATTGCAAATATAAATGCTGCTACTGCCGCTTTATCACGTAATGAATTGGTTTCGGCTGAACGTTATCTGGACATGGTGAATTCGAATAAGAATTTGCCGGAATATAATAATGCTATGGGAATATTAATGTTAATGAAGGGAGATTATGAATCATCGAAGAAGTATTTGAAGTTTGCAGAGCAGTCAGGTCTGGATGCAGCTAGGAGCAATCTGGAAGAATTAGTCAGGAAGAAGGCTAATGCTGCTAAAATGAAAAAGAATGGTAAGTAAAACTTACTGATTAAGTGGGAAATTATATAAGTATTAATTCTAATAATTTTTTGTATTATGCTAAAGATTAAATCAATTTTAGTTTCGTTGCTGGCTGTTGCGGCACTGGCAAGTTGTTCAAATGAGAATCTGGAGGAAAATCCGGAGGTTGAAGGGGGAGCAGGTTATGATGTAGCTTACGTATCAATTAGTCTGACTAATCCCAAAGTGCCTGGTTCACGTGCTTCTGGTGAACAGACGGCTTTAGAGGAGGAAAGCGCGATTAATGAGCTCTATTTGATTACGTTCAATGCGAGTAAGGTGGTGACTAAGGATGAAAAGGCAACTAAGTATGCCACGGTATTGGGATCAAGTTCTTTTGGAACAAATAATGGAGTTACGACCCCGAATACTCCGGTTAAAGTGGATCCGAATACTAAGTATTTGCTTGTTATAGCCAATCCGGGTTACCAATTAAAGGATCGCTTGGATAATCTTTCAGCGGGTGCAACCTATACTACCATCAATGGAATGATTACAGTTCCTGAAAACAATACTAAGCCCAACAATGCTTATCTGGTAGAGGAGGTTGTACATTCCAAAGGCTGTGCAATGATTAATGTTGGATTCTACGATGACTCCGATTCAGATCCATCCAATCATGCATGGGAGGATGAATGTCTGCTCGATGTATCGGATAAGATTGTTTTGGTCAGCGACTATAAATCGGAAGCGCAAGCTCAGAATGCAGCGAAAAGTAATCCGGCTACCCTTGAGATAGAACGCCTTGCTGCAAAGTTGGAGGTTATGATTGGCGGTTCATTAGAAGTAGGACCTTTTGAAGATGGAACAAATGCAAGTCTTGGACAGTTTGATTTTGGAAACTGGACTATAGACTATTATAACTCTCTGTTCTATCCTTTTGCAAAGAAGACTACCACAGCATCGTCTCATACTACCGGATTCTACAAAAGTAACTTCTATACAGTCGACCCGAACTTTACGACTGCGGGTGGAACCGAATATCTTACAGGCATTATTAAGAATACACTCGATGCTGCAACTCGCGAACCTAAGGTGGAATGGGTTGCTGAAAGTGCGACTGCAGGTGATAATTACAAATACTGTATCGAGAATACGATGGCCGCAGGATATCAGAAGTTCGGTGCGGCTACGCGTCTGGTACTTAAGGGACAGTATGCACCTTGGAAGTCTGGTGAATTTACTTTAGGAAATGACTGGTATCGTCTTCCTAATGGAACTAACTCTGTAAACTTCAAGAGTTTTGCCGACTTGCTGGCTGCTTATACGCCTGCCAAAGCTAAAGAAACAGCCTCAGACCCTATGACCGCCCAGGAGAAACTTTTAGTTTCGGCATGCGAACTGTTCTATACTCAGATAAAATCTGAACTTACCGCCAATGATCCGGGTGATTTTGCATCCCTTACGCAGGCTATTCTTGACGACAACAACATTCAGAATGGTGGTGAACTGTGTAAAAAAGAAGGTTGCATCTATTGGTATCCAAAGAGTCTCAACTATTACTACTATGAGATTCGTCATGACAATGCAGCCAACTCTTATATGGAGTATGGAAAATACGGTGTAGTACGTAATAACTATTATACGCTTACGCTGACAAAGGTGAATGGTAACGGTACACCGTGGTATCCTGGTGGTGGTCCCGAAGATCCGGATGAAGAAGAAGATATCGATAAGAAAGGTGCTTATCTTCATTTTGAGATTAAAGTTGCTCCATGGATATACTGGACTACAAATTTCGAAATCTAAATAAACTCTTTACTTTCAAAGAAAACAGGGCAGTGCGGACTGCCTGCCCTGTACTTTTTTAAAATAGGTATTCCGTGCGGAACAGACCGCCGAAAAAAGTAAAAACAAGCCGGTGACAGGCTTCCCAAAAACAGCACTGAAATATACCGGTGCATCCAAGATGCAATGAAATGCAAAGCGCGCCCCCAAAAAGGAAATAACCGGAGGTCACAAAATAGAGATCTCTGACAATATAAAATGGCAAACCGATAGGGTTGCCCCCTAAAAGAAAAGATATGTTCGGAAAAACTAAATCGCTGTTCCTTATCGTTGCTTCGATGCTATGTATGGCTTCGTGCGAAAGTATACGCGAAGACCTGCCACGGTGCGAGCTTTGGTTGGAATTTGTATTCGACTACAATATGGAATATGCGGATGCATTTAATCCGCAGGTTAAATCGGTGGATGTACTTGTGTTCGATAGCGATGATAAATTGCTTTTCACCAAAAGTGCCAAGGTTGCTGCGCTGGTTGGTGGAAATCGAATGTCGTTGACCGACGAGCTCGATTTCGGAAGTTATAAAGTGCTGACCGTCGGAAGTCTGTCTGACAGATTCCGGCTTTCGGACAATGCAGGTAATAAACTGGTGCCGGGAACAACCACCCTCCAACAAGTCATTGTATCCCTGAAGCGGGAGACGGATGTTGTTAATTTCGAATTTCAGCATCTTTACTTCGGAGAAGTTGTGGAAGTGGACCACCTGCCATCCAATACCAACCACAAAATTTATCCGGTGAACCTGATACGTGACACCAATCGGTTTAATCTCGCGTTAATGGGATATGAGGAAAATAAAGTGGATGGTACACAATATACATTTGAAATTCAGGCACCGGAAAATGCGGTTTATTCCTGGGAAAACGAACCCACAGGACAAGGGCCGGTTACTTATGTGCCTTACTATACAGGCCCGGGTGAAATATCCGACGTGGTTATGTCCGCACGCTTGAATACGATGCGTTTGCTCAACAGGAGCGGATGGGATTATAAGTTTATTATAAGGGATGCGAATACCGAAGCCGAAGTCTGGAGCTACAATCTGATGACACTATTGAGCATTGCCCGGCCGGTTTCCCGTTACGACGGAACGGAACTTCCCTTTCAGGAGTATCTTGACAGGCAGAGTGAATGGAACCTGATATTTACAGTTGTTGAAAAACCCGGAGGAGGATTCCTTCAAATTGGTATTGTCGTGGGGACCTGGATTCATTGGCTCCACGGGATGGAAGTTTAAGAATGAGAAAAAAGCTATTACATATCATTTATCTGGCATCCACCATCCTTTTGTTCTCATGTAGTAGAGAAGCTGATGTGGCTTATGAGTTGCCTGCCCATACTACCAGGGCGCAACTTAGCATCGACTTGGTGAACAATAGGGATGTGGAACAACAGGAGAAGATAAACTCCATGCGGTTTATCGTATTCGGCAGTACGCCCGGTGGCGTGAGGCTGGATGTGAATGAACACATCCTGTTGAGCACTCCGGAGACAGCTACTGATATAGATGCGCAACTTCTCGAAGTGACTTCCAGCAATGATATCCTGGTCGTAGTTATTGCCAACGAACCGCAGAGTCTCACAAGCCAACTTGACGGCATAGCTAATCTTTTGACATTGCAAGAGATGATTTACGACATCTCCAGCATACTGAATAGTGACGGGCAGATTATTTCGGCGACCGGAATGCCTATGACAGGAGTGATTCGGGATATATCCATAGCACCCGATGAAACCAAAACAGTGCAAATGGTGATCGAACGTGCCGTAGCCCGGGTAGATGTCTTTATCGAAGCTATAGACGGCGGGGCGGTGACCGGATATACTGCCGGAAGCACCAGTGTCACCTTGCATAATTTTTCCCACGATAGCTATTTCGTTATGGGAAACGTGGGCAACGGCACGCGTGATAACGCCGACTCTTCAAAAAACTACGGAAAAGTGAAGGAAGACGTGTCGGAAAGCAATTTATTAACGCATAGCTGGACGGCTGCGACTACAGAAACTTGGGCATATTCATCGGCTCCCGGAGCTGAAAACCGGAAGTTACTTTGCTCGTTCTACACAGCCGAACGCCTATTCAAGTCGGATTATTCCGACCGACTGTCTATCAGTATGGCTAATGTCCCAAAAGGGCCTTCGGACGTCACCGGAATAACCGGGAAAGTAATTGAAAGCGTAACAAAGGTTGATGGCACAGGTAGTCCGACAGCGCAACCTTTTACAGAGATCCGTCGGAACAACGTGTATCAGGTAACGGCACGTGTAGGAAAAGTAGGTATTCAGATACTGACGATAAGCGTAGAAGATTGGGGTGAAAGACAAGACATTGATCTAGATATGGACTTGTAATATCTTTCGCTGATTGTTTTTAATTTCGGAAAAGAAGTAAGATGATAAAGACTATAAATAATATTAGGATGATTATGGCAATGGCTGTCCTTTCGGTTGTCCTCTTTTCGTGTGTCAGAGAAGAGATGACGTGTGATAAGGAATTAATTGTTGTGCAACGTATCGGTGAAGGCGGCTATGTCTACACTCGTGGTACGGTAATCTCTTCGAATACCGATCTGAAAGAAGAGACTTTCGGTCTTTACGGCTCACTGACTCCCAATGCTTCTGTTCCCCAACCATACTTCAATGCAAGTGCTACGGTTAACGCCGACCTGACAGCCACCATCTCGCCGTTGCAATATTGGCCCGGATTGTTGAATGCGAGCATGAAGTTCTTCTCCTGGTATCCGTACAGCGATGCGAATGCGCCTACTGCGAGTTTCACTGATCCCGGAGAAATGGTGCTGAATTATACAGCGAATGAATCCGCCGCCAATCATGTCGATGTATTGGCGGCTATATCGGGCCCTGTATGGGTTGAAGGTGTGAATATACACTTCTACCACACATTGACCAAGGTTACCTTTACATTCAAGAAAGTAGCTCCTGTACCGGATGAAGTGACTATCGAGAAAATAGAATTCCAGAATGTAGGAAAAAGCGGTAACCTTGCGATGACTGAAATTCCGACCACTACGACGAAAAACGGCAAACCGAAGTTTGTCTGGAGCGATGTCGCCACCGGGAAGGTCGCTTCTACTCCCACCGGTAACAAAACAGTTATTGAAGATGCCACCTTGATAGGTGATACATTCCTCATGCTACCGACCGACGCTTTCTCCGCAACCGCCAAAATCGTTGTTACCACCAACTTTGGCGATCGGGAATTCCTGTTCAGTGATATTCTCGCCAAGAATCCGCATTCTTGGGAATCGGGCGAGTACATCAACTACAATCTTACGATATCCAACGAAACCTATCAGCTTTCAGCTACCCCACTTGAATGGACGGAAAGCCCGGTGAATGTAATTTTCGATAAACAGTATTATCTCAAATTATCGCAGACCAAGGTACAGACGGCTGGTGATGGGGTCACTGTCAATATAGAAGTGAAAACGAATTATGATGCTAGTCTGGATACAGGATTTCTGCCGGGGGCGTCATTAAACAAAAGTACCATGGATACGTGGCCGACAGTTAATATGACTCAGATATCCCTTTCGGAAGGAGTGTATACGTATAATATCCAGGTTGTGATGCCCAAATTTAATTCAGGAACCGGAACTAAGCGGGAAACAGGCTTTTATATCAATGCTGGTAATCTGCAGCACCATGTACTGTTGAGCCAGTGGAGAGAAGACGGAGAGTGGCTGACCTCAAACGTAGAGTTGGACAGCAACGATAATGGAACCGGAAATATGCGACGTCGCAAGATTGTTTTTACTTCGGGTAATCCGGGAATATGGGAGTGGAAGATAACCCAGATACAGGATCCGGATAAAATTCTGCTTAACAGTGAGACAATGCTCGAAACAAGTGGCGTGAGTGGTGATGCGGTTTACTTCTATTTTAGAGCCGATGCTGTGTCCGGTGATACGGCTAGACTCACACTAACCAATACGAATGGTGATAATCTGCCAATAACGGTGACATTGACCGCACCATAATGACGAATATGCAATATCAAAGTTTAAGGAAAGGAAATAGAAATATGCAATATGGGTTTTCAATAAAAAGAAAGTGCTATCTTTTGTCTGTTCTGTTGATGACGGTATGGCTTACCGGATGCGTACAGGAAGAATTTGAGTCGACACCTTCTCCGGCAGGAAACGGTATTCGCTTTACATTAACGGTTCCCGATGTAAACCTCCCGTCCGTATCTTCGCGTACGATGACCGGAACGGGAACAGCAAAGAAAGAAGACGAAATAGAAACGGTGGATATTCTTGTTTTTGATATGTCAAAAACGCCGGCAGTATTTCTGGAATGGGTCAGCGCTACAGGAGTTACGCAGGACTTGGCTGACAATTCCACTGTGAGTTTCTCTGCTGTGCTTTCTCCCACTACCGCATCTACCTGCATCGTGGTTGTGGCAAATAAGGAACTTGATAATATTGTGTCGGGCTTCACGAAGGGAGCGACCACCAAGGTTGAGGCGGCAAATGGCTGGCAGACGGCTCGACAACCGGTGGGTATACGCGGATTCCGATGTACGGGGAGAAGGTAATAAGCAAAATCACTCCTTCGATGAATCCGATAACCGAAATTAATATGAAACGTATGCTGGCGCGTATTGATATCCGTAATAACAGTGTCACTTCGAATTTCATGGTCGAAGAGGTTTACCTGGCCAATTACAATACCACCGGATATATTGCTCCGGCATGGAACACGAACGGACAGGTTACTGAACCGGCTCCGGATACTCCTGTTCTCCCCACGGGCAGTGGTAAAATGACGGAGGAAGGGAATGCAATCCTTTATTCCGTAAATGGTAACACACCCTACGATGGGGAGATTTATACATTTGAGTCCCTGGCGGCAGGGGATGCCGGTGGTGCGGGACAAGACGGAGAAGCGAGCCGTAAAGATGCTACTTGCCTGATTGTGAAAGGAAAGATCGGTACTGGTGAATCGACATTTTACCGGGTGGATTTCACCAAAACCGGAAATACGGGAGAACAAGTGGAATATTTGCCTTTGAAGCGAAACCATAAATACATCATTACCATTACCCAAGCATTGGGAACCGGTTATAAAAGTTTTAGCGAGGCGTTGGCATCATATACAGTCATGTCCAACCTGAAATTCCGGTTGATACACTATGATCGTGATAAGGTCAAAGATGTGGTCTACAATGGACAATATATGCTTGGAGTGGGTGAATCGGAGGTCGCTGTAACTCAATACCAGAATAATAGTTATGCTATAGACGTTTTTACTGACAGTCCCGGCGGCTGGAAGGCCACCATTACTGCAGGGAACGACTGGCTCAAATTTGAAGGTGGAGCTGATGCGGCATCAGGCGTTGCGAATGATGATACCCAACTCAAATTGAAGATTCCATATTTTAATAATGAAAATATTGGCGTTGGGCGTAAGGCTACTGTTACGTTGACGGCAGGGCGCCTGACTCACAATATTGAAGTGACACAGTATACAATAGATCCGGGAATTATCAAATTTGTCGATGCATACGGAAATGTGTTGGAGAGAGGTCTTTTTTTTCCAATTCGAAATCCTGATGGCGACGAACTCCCTCTCGAACCGCAGACGGTGTATGTCATGTTTTCCGTGGATAGGATAGAAGGTAAGCTTTATGGCACTGGCGGTGTCAATATGGTCCAATATAATGCCGGCGGTTTGATTCCGCAATTAGACAGGA
>OLFT01003823.1_pt1 | contig 10553 bp, 9 predicted proteins | sample 1604921 | NCBI WGS metagenome assembly OLFT01 (sample SAMEA3888897, study PRJEB22519) | human gut metagenome | biome: human gut; feature: human-associated habitat; material: faeces | place: Denmark | collected 2013 | reverse complement strand
CTTCTGGTTTCTCTCTTAGCTTTACTACTGAACCACCCATCTGAGCCAACTTGTGATTTAGTTACATTAGCTAAGTTATTAAAATTAGACCAGTCACTAAGTAACTGATCATTAGTTGAAGCACCAGAAACATAACCTGATTGTTGTTTAGCTGAAGCTTCAGTATCATCAACAAACTCTTCATTGATTTTACTTCCAAAGGCAGCATTAACCACACCTCCCAACATATTTACTCCAGCACCTATAAGTCCTCCTACTCCAGGAATATTTGAAGCTACACTACCAATAGTTTGCATAGCATTACCTACACCAGTACTATTGCCTGATGGATTAATAAGTCCACTAACAGCAGTGGCTCCTGCATTAGCTAATGCACCTCCTATTGCAAATGTATATGGTTTATTTTGTCTTCTTATAATTTTCCTTTTAGCCATAGCATAATTAATTTGTTGCAAATATAAGTAAAGCTATTGGCACTACCAATACTTTAAGTGAAAAAGTAAAGGCTGACTACACACTTAGGTTAGCCAGCCTTACTAATATTATACAAAGTAATGTAATATCATATCATGAAACTCAGTTCTATAAGTCTTAGGGTCATTCATTGCTAATTTAACATATACCCAAGTATTTCTAATTCTATTCAACTTGTTACTGTTATCTCTTGGTATATTAGATCTCCACACTCTAAACTTCTTCTTTAAAGGTGAAGGTTGACCTAATGTAGTAGTAAGATTTAAAGTACCATGCTGATATTCATTCCACACATCTAAGGTATCAAATGTTACATTATTAAGTAGTGTATCACCATCCCAAGTATCAGCTCTAAATTCAAGAGTATTATATATCTTATCATAAGGTTCATCACTATTATCTATAACAGTAATATAATATGGTTTGGTTACACCATAGAAACTATTATAGTCTCCTGCCTCATGTTCCCAGATAATTCCATTCTTTAAACTAAAGAACTTACCATCCATATTGAACATAAGAGGAACTGAATCATAACTAAAGAATGATACAAACTCTTGAAGTAATTCTGAATAGCATAGAGCAAAGTCCTTATGGATATAATAAATCTCATCATTAGTACTATCTCTCTGTATAATGAAGTTTGAGAAGTCTCTTGCATTCCATATATCAGTAGAGTTGTACTTATTAATAAAGGTTCTATATCCTTTCTCTGAGGATAAACTCTTTAATGATTCTCCATTAAATAACATCAAGTCATTAGTAAAGTTATCTATGAAATATAAACCACTAGGACTTAAATAGGATGCCCATTTATTCTGTAATCCATTAGTTAGAGTTACATATCTCTTACCATCAACTTTACCACTGTTAGCTATTTCAATAGGTATTCCATCATTAGTATTAACCTGTACTGTACTATTAAACAGTACTCTTGAAATACCTTTATCTTGAAATGCAAAGATGTCATTGCCTATCTTCTTGAGTAAGTTAAGATTACCTCTATCACCATCTAATGTAAGATTTGAAGCTAATGTAATATTAGCCCATGTATCAATATCCTCACCTAAGGTCTTCTCTTTAGTCCATGTTAATGAATTAGGAAACAAGCTATTACTATATCTCTCATAATCAATTGTTCTGAAAGTGAAGTAATTGTTAGCTTGAGAATATACAGGATTAAATAGATTGAAGTTTGTGGGACTCATATTCAGATTATTAACTAATCCTCTATTTCTATCATACCTTCCATCTATATTAATTCTGGTCTCACACATAAATGATACTATATCTACAATGCTATTCTGGTCTTCACTAGTTGAAGCAAATGTTCTTAAACAATCATATCTCTGTATATAAGTATCTCCTTCTGTACAGTTTATATTAATACAGCATCACCTGCTGGTAAGAATGTATTATTAAGTATAGCCTCAGGAGTATCACCACCAAATCTATTAACTACATTGTCTCTATATAATTCAGCTAACCATAATATAGCCCTGTCTTGATTATCAGTGTAAGTAATATTACCTTGATACACAGTATCACCAGCAGGAGCATTTGTATTCCAAAATGGCTTAGTAGTAGGACTATTCTGTAGTATTGAAGTACAAGTATTGTTCTTAGGAAGAACAGACTGTTTACCAGATGCAGTGTAGTTAAATGCAAACACTAAATGAGGATTTGATTTATACTTCATACTAACAGGCTCAGTACCATATTTATCTTCATCTTCTATATCAATTATTGAAGAATCTAATGTATTTACAGATATTACATTATCATCAGCAGCATTGAATATAGGAGCTATACTACCATTAGATATAGCACTTGATGATGTATATATAGGATAACCATTCTCATAATCAGAAGATACTGTATTACTTCTATTAAAAGGTAATACTTTATCTATATCTGCATAATAGTTTAAATCCTGCAATCCTGAATTAAGAGGAGCCTTTATTCTAGCCATTCCAGCAGTCCATGAGTTAACTGGGGTAATACCAGTATATTCACCAGAATCATCAGTCCAAGGAGTATCAAGATATATATTATCAGCAGAGAATTTCAAGTTACTAATAACCTTTCTACCAAGTGCTGCTGGTCTTGTATTTCCATCTGTAGGAACACCAGCATTAATTAGTGAACCATTTCTATGCCAAGGATAAACCATCCATAGTCTTTGACCTAATACTAAAGGTGTAAAGGTAGTATATTTTAAACTGTCTGCCCAAAATAAACCTGAAGAGATTTGTCTACCACCTTCACCAGTAACAGAGTAATTCCACATTCTAGTATTACATACTTTACCCTTATAGAATCCAAGAGCTTTAGGTGCTAATGAAGGTGTAGAAGTGGTTAAACTAATATCACTTAATGTATTATTAAGTGCTACTGCACCTATAATTCTTAACTTGTAGTCAGCATTAACTAAGTTCTGTAGGTTATCATTAAACTCCACTTCAGGTGAATGCATGGTAACTATGTTATGGTCCACAAGGAATTCAGATATACTTTTATCAGTATATTCACCTGGGTCTGTGCCTGTAGGAATATAAGGAACTACACCTAATGCTGTCTGTATTTCACTTCTAGTTAAGTCATTTACTGATGCTGAGCCTATAGGACCATTGTGATAGAAGTAAGGTACTTCACCTTTACTACAATCATGTGCCATAGTTCCATATTCATTAACCCATGAATCATCAGGCATAAAAGGTCTTGTAAACCATGATGACTGTGCAAATGGACTATTATCTAATCTATCTTTATAGTTAGCTACAGTAGGACATAATATACCTTGACAGATAACATTTCTATCATTAAAGTCTGGGAAACATACTACTCCTCTAGCCTTAATATACCCTAAGTCTTTAATAGCTTGTACAGTAGTTGCATCATTGACTGTAACATTAATTGCAGATGCATAAAGTATAAACTGATTTAGAGAGTTATGACTCTCATTTCTTTCAGTACATTCATAATCTCCTACAAATACTACTTCACTCCATTTACCTTTGGTATCTTGAAACTGAATACCTACTCTATATACTTCACCTTTTTGAAATCCCTTAATCTGATTAGAGTTATAATTAAGCTGATAATTAGCTCTGTACATATCTCCTAAATCTGATACATAAGTAAGAGTTCTCTTGAAGAAGGTTACATTAGCATTCTTCTTAATTTGATACTGTAAGTCAGTAGAAATTAACTCTCTCTTAATAGTATAGTTACCTAAGAATAAAGTATTATCCTTTTGTTCCATAGTATAAGGGGCTATTTCTTCACCACCTACATATAAAAGAATAGTAGGGTCCACACTTTCTCCAGTAGTACCAGTATCTACATATAACTGAGTTGTAGTAACTAAGTTAGCAACTACCTTTACTTGAGGAGTAGCATCTATAGATGTTCTATGTATAGAATATATTCTTACATAATCATAAGATGTGTCAAGATTGTTAAGCTGTATATTAAATGAACAGGCTACAGTGTCTTCAGGAGAAGCTCCTCTATCTTTATGTGAGATATAGAGAAGAGGAGAAGTGCTAAATATATTAGTTTCCTTACCATATTTATTATAGTAACTAAATGCATATTGAATAACACCTTGACTAAAAGTACCACTACTATTTACCTTATCTACATTAATTGTGGCATTAGTATGTATAGTTCCTATAAAGTCAAATTCATCTGCATTGATATACACATCTTTAGTTATATTCAACACTCTAGCCTGATTAATACCATCTATCCAGTAGACTTTCTGTATATCTTCATTCTCATATATACCTAAGGTTTCTACAGGATGCTCTACATCAAGGTTAAGCTGTCCCATAAAAAGAACTGAGGAAGTGAATTTCCCATCCTCATAGATAAACTTATATATTCTATCTGCTATAGAATCCTTAGCAAATATAATAAGAGTATTATTAAGAATACAGCTACCTAAGTAAGTACCTACTATTTCATGATTAGAAGGCACTTCTTTATTACCTTTCTCATTAGTAACTGAAAGAAGAGTATTATTATCTCTTGCAGTTATTCTTATATTCAAAGCATCAAAGGCATATTTAGAGTTAAACTTACTAACAGTAGTATCCCTACTCATGCCTTGGATTACGTGTTGAGAAATTTTCATTGCCATTATCCGTGTGATTTTATAAATTCCTTGTTACCAAGTGGTTTAAATCCTTTTCTAAATTCATTAGTTCTTGGTATCATTTGATTTAATATGTTACTAATTGCCTCCATTTCAGATACTGATGGTAATGTAAATTCCATATTACATTGTCCAGCTGACCAAGCATATTCCTGTTGTACATTCTGTAATACTGCTGGAGCTATTTTACCCATATCAAATAGAATAGTAAACCATTCTTTCTTAATGAATAACTCTAGTGCTTTAAGAAATACTGAATTATCAGGAATTAAAGGTAATCCTTCATCATCTACTGGAATAGCTCTATAAGCAATAACTAAATGACCTTCCTTAAATGAAGTATATATGATATTACCTTGAACCTTAAAGGTTCCTTCTTGTCTTTCAAGGAATCTTTTATCATCATGTATTAGATGAAAGGTATCAGTAGTAGCCCTAAGAGAAGTGTTATTCTTAGCATCTTTCACTTGTCTAATAGCTATTAGATCACATGGAAGTTTTGCTCTGTAGTTCTTAATTTCTACAGTTTCAACCTTATCATAGTAAATAGGAGGCAATCCCATTCTGCCGATGAAATCTACAGTGTACTGTATAATAGATTCAAGAGTTAAATCAACCATTAAAGGATGGCGCATCAACCTGCTGGCAATTTCACGAATATTTGTATATGTTACATTATTTACCATAGTATCTTTTATTTTTATCTAAGTACATAGCTTCAATCTTACCTTCTTTAATCTTCTCTTTAAGTCTTTTCTTTAATTCTCTATTTACACTAAACTCAAAGAAAGACTTATTACTATAGTTAGCTTGACCTCTATTATAGTATATCTTAAATATCTCTCTTTCCTCAACTCTAACTAAGGTCTTATTATTATAAGACTCTTCATCATCATACCATAATTTAAGCGTTCTATCCCAATCAATAGGTAGATTAGTTACAAGTTCACCATTAGTATTTAACCTAACTTCACCAGCAGCCTTTCTAATTTCTAATCTACCCATCCTATGAGGAAAGTTAATTTCTTCACCTTTGATTAGATTATCAGCTAGTAAGTTATTAACTCTTCTAGTGATAGCAAAGTACTGAGACTCAGTTAATATATATTTAGGGTCAGAAGGTTTGTTCTTTCTATAGTACTTATATCCATCATAAATACCAAGTGAACCTCTAATCTTATGAACTCTGGGTTTATCTAACTTTAATAGTTTACTTCTAAAACTTTCATAACTTTCCATTACTTAGTACTTACATTGGACAAATTATCATTAGCATCATTCACCTTATCTTCAGGAGAATATTCAGGACCTCTTAACTCTTTAACTACAAGCTCTACTAATGGTGGAACTAATGCAGATTCCAAAGGAAAGTCAGAGTCAAGTAACTCACATATTTGACCATCTTCATCACATTGTAATCCAAAAGTCTCTTCTGCATCAGAGAATAGTGCAGTTATTCTAACCTTTTCAAGGTATAAGTACTGAGGATTACTAGACTTGAAGTAGATGTAGTTATCAGGGGCTAAAGAGCAATATATGATATTACTAAGGTATTTATTAAATCCTACATATTTCATTCTATCTCTTGAAATATAAATAATCTCACCTTGATAATAGTCTACTGGATATACTCTAGGTTGCTTAATACCCATCATAAAAGGAACCTTCTTTGTAGTTCTAAGATATACTCCACCCTCACATGGCTCACCAGAGATTGCAGGTACTTCCATTAAGTCAAGGCATATAGTACTAAAGTTACTCTCAGGTATAAACTTCTTTAAATCCGAGTAACGCTGCTTCAAGATGAAACTTCTGTACTTACTGATTAAGAACTTTAAGTGATCCTCAGTATAGTAGGAATCATCACTAGAAAGCTTTAATTCATCAGAGCACATGTATATAATTTCTCTCCATGTCATATTTATTCCTCCTTATATTTCCATTTATAACCATAAGCACTATTTCTTTTGCCTTTACAAACATTAGATATGTTGCTTGTGGCAGCTTTAATTCCAAGATTTTGTATAGCACTTTTAATACTATCAAACTCTTTTATAAATTTACCACTTAGACTTAATTGTAAAATAGGTCTACAGTTTGATTCATTCATTGCTTTTATTGCTTTAGGATTAGGCTTTCCCTTTCTAATATTAGACAATTTAGTTTTCATTTCAGAGGTATTTAATATTGCCTTTATTTTTATAGAAGCCTTTCTTCTTTGTTCTATAGGAATGGTCTTTCCTAAATTAGCTTTTCTTACTTTCTCAATCTGTTCAGGAGTCAGTTTTAATCCAACTACCCCATAACCTCCAATAGTAGAATTATATCCATTCAGGTAGGAATCATACAATCCTATATAATAGATTTCCAATCTATTTAAGTCTTCTACAGCTATTTCTCTTGAAGAATAACTATTCTTAACTAAGACTTCATAGCTGAATTTATTCCTACCATACTTATTTCTTGCTCTATCTATCTTTCTATCAGCATAATGGTACTTTGAATCAAACCAATTCTTCCTTCTAAGAACTTCATTAGTAGTTTGTCCAATATAAGATTTTCCAGATGGAGAAGTATATTTATATATTATTCCTATAATCATATCTATACAATAAAACTCCTGCAAATATAATCTAAAACAATTACATCTACAAGAGCTTTACTATTTTTATATTCAGGGTATAAAGATTATGCTTCTACTCTAAACTCATCTTCCTGAGTACTTCTTAATATACTATCCTCTGTTATCCTTGGTACAAATGTTCTATTGTTAAAGTGAACCAAAGTATCATAGCTCTCAAACATTGGAAAGTCTATCATACAAGTACTTCCTGCTAAACAATATAAAGCATTCACTATAGTACTGTAATCCTTCTCTGTGATAAAGTAAGATAGTTCACCAGCTAATATTTCTTCCATAAAGAAAAGAACTATTATCTTGTCTACATCACTGTACTTCTTATATCCAAATTGAGATAGAGTAGTAAAGTATCTTGTGATGGCTTCCTCAGATATTTCAAGCATTTTATCCATAGCATCCACAATTAGAGGTTGGAGACTTGCAATTATTATTTATGAAGAACTTATTCCAGTACTTAATAGCCTGTGGATAGTTTCCTGTTCTAACACAAAGTTCAATTGCCTTTAACTTAAGTATCATATCAATGAAACCCTTTGGTATATTACAATCACATTCTACTTCCTTTAGATACTTGAGAGTCTGTTTGTATATAGGTTGTAAATTAATTACAGTACCTAATATTTGGTCCTTATCAAATCCACATGGAGTATCAGTTGATGGAGTACCTTTAGACTTTACATACACAAAGAACATAGTACTGCAAGGAGAAACCTTTAAGTCTTGAATACTTAATTCAAGTCTTACATTCTTCATCTGTTGTGTACCATAAGTGAAACAGTATGATTCATCTTCCTTGACTCTTACTGGGTTGCAACTACATTGCTCAGGAAGAGAATAGGTTAAATCATGGGCATCCTCTACATTATATACATAAAGAGGATTGTCACTTGGTCCATTCATCACAAAAGTATCTTGGGTATCAATGACTATACTATCTAATAGGACATCATCAAAGTAGTCCTGATTATCTACAGATACATCTATAATAAGGAATCTGTTATCTTGTGTTATTCTTAATTCATTAAAATGTAGCATAGTTCATATTTTTAATTGATAAAAAAAAAAGGAGCATAGTTATTCTATGCCCCTTCTAATGCTATATCACTTAGATAAAGTAGCAATTGTAAGCCCTGATGCAGTATTGATAGCACCAATTAGAGCATTCATTGCAGTGTGACTACCATCATCTACAGCAACCAGTGTAATAGTCTTTTCAGACTTCTGAACTGATTCATTGCTTCCTGTATAGAAATAGTGAATATCCAGTACATCATAAACTGCACTTGGGTCTACCAAGTAAGTAGTCTTAATAATGTTAGGATAACCCATTCCTCTGTAAATGTCACCTCTTGCACCCATACAGAAGTATTCAAGGTCTGCAATAAGATGTCCATCAGGAACAGTCTTCTTAGGAGTAACTACAGTTGCAACACCCCAAAGTCTATCTTCACCATCAACTGTAATAGTCAAGAACTGAGGAGTAAAAGGAATAAATGCCTGAGGCATCATACCAAGAACCCAAGGTTGTTCAGCTTCTTCAATGATTATCTTATCATAATCATCCTTATTAAGGTCAGATTCCTTAGTGGTAGCTGTTACTGGAACATCAGTTCCATCTGCTGCTGCACTATTAAGGTAAATATTCACAAGAGGAGTAGATTCTGTCTTATTCTCAAGGTTCTTAGCCAAAGAAATAGCCATCTTCTTGTAGAAATCTGATGCAGTCATTCCACTTCTTGCAATTACTTCACCATACTTGAAGTATTGGTCTTCCTCTGACAAACCAATATATTGTCTGAAAGCCAATCTCAAGATATAATTCTGACCTGCTACAGGAGTTGCAGATACATCTGCATCAAGAGTAACTGAGTATCTAACCAGCTTATGAGCCAGAGCTTTTGATGGTGTAGCCTTTGCATACAATACATGCTTAAGGTCAATTTTATCACTTGATACAAGTCCAGCAGGAGACATGTACTGAAAGTACAAAGTAGTCTTAGCTGTGTCTGCCTTTGGGACAATATCACCAGCAGTTGTAAGGGCTGCTGTATTATCTTTGGAAGCCTTTGCAACATATAGCTGTCTTACTTGATTAATAGAAATTACCATAATCTTTTTAGTTTAATTAAACATTTATAATTTATTCTTTATTTCCTGTTAGTTGAGTTTTACTTATTATGGCAAGCTGTACAGCTCTTTCAAGTATTGCTCTGTGTACTACAGGATTTAGTTCACATTCACTTTCAGTACTTACACCATTGATACTTAGTCCATCAGGTAAATCTACCAGTATAATAGGAGTGGGTTGAGAGATATATCTCATTAAATACTTGTCCACATTATACTTGCTGATTAACTCAGCTAAATCACTCTTTATATCAAGTCTTAGTACTCTGTCTTTACTTGGTCCTCTAAATGGATTATCCTTTGCTCTATATAAATCATCCTGTGGTAATGGAACCACACTTGCTTCTATACCATCCAAGCAACCTAATCTACTATCCTTGAGGAATGCCACTTCATAAGTAATGAACCAAGTATCTTGTGGTATCTCAAAGAATACTGAGTCTTGTGATAATCCCAGCTTTCCTGTAACCTTAGTACTTGTTTCATAGGTCTCCACCAAATTGCTCAAATATCTTCTTATTTCTTCTGTCTGTTCAAAGGACTTACCATAAATAACATTCCTTCCAGAGTAGATATCAATAATCAATTGTTCCTGAGCATTAGTGAGAAATGTTGATTTCTCATATTCATCAAGGGTTATATTAGGAGTGATACCAAATGAGTTAAGTAAAGTACTGAATCCATCAGAAAATTCTTTATTAGTCATTATTCACTTCTTTGTCCTAATTCAACACTTGCTTGCAAATCTCCTTGGTAAGCTGCCTTAGCCAATTCAACTGCCCTCTGTAATATCTCACTATGAATAATTGGGTTAAGCTCACATTCTGAAATAGTGCTTACACCATTTATTGTGACATCACCATATTCAGAAGATAGATTAGTAGTGATAATTGGAGCAGGTCTTCTTATATACCTTACCTTATAGTCTGTAATAGTTTCATTACTGTTTACTATTAGTTCTACAGAGATATTGTTTATAGAAGCAGTAATCATTCTCCATGCCTGATATTTAACTGGTTCCTTATAAGGTCTTGACATAAGTCTTGTATAATCAGAATAACTGATTGGAACTATCTGTTTAGTTCCTGCATTAGTATCAACAGCCTCATTTATAACCAAGAATAAGTCAGCAGGTAAATCATATACCTT
>OLFT01003822.1_pt1 | contig 10557 bp, 5 predicted proteins | sample 1604921 | NCBI WGS metagenome assembly OLFT01 (sample SAMEA3888897, study PRJEB22519) | human gut metagenome | biome: human gut; feature: human-associated habitat; material: faeces | place: Denmark | collected 2013 | reverse complement strand
TGGCTGCCCATCATGTATGGCTGCAACAACTTCTGCTCCTACTGCATCGTGCCCTACGTCCGGGGCCGGGAACGCAGCCGGGACCCACAGTATGTGCTGCGGGAGGTGCGGGAGCTGGTAGAGGCCGGGTATAAGGACATCACCCTGTTGGGCCAGAACGTCAACTCCTACGGCAACGATCTGGAGGGGGACTATCGCTTCCCGGATCTGCTGGAGGACATTGATAAAATTCCCGGCGAGTATCTCATCCGCTTCATGTCCAGCCATCCCAAGGACGCTACGAACCGCCTGTTCGACGTCATGGCGAAATGCAGCCATGTCGCAAAGCAGCTCCATCTGCCGGTGCAGTCCGGCAATGACCGGGTGCTCAAGGAAATGAACCGCCGCTATACCCGGGAAAAGTATCTGGAGGAGGTCCGCTACGCCAGAAGCGTGATGCCGGGACTGGTAATTACCAGCGACATCATCATCGGTTTCCCCGGCGAAACGGAGGCGGAGGCCATGGACACCGTTTCCCTTGTGGAAGAGGTGGGCTACGATGCGCTGTTTACGTTTATCTACTCCCCCCGTCCCGGCACAAGGGCGGCGGAAATGCCCGACCCCGCCACCCGGGCCGAAAAGCAGAAGTGGTTCGATAAGCTGCTGGAGGTGCAGAACGCTCATTCCGCAAAGGTCCATGCCAGCTATGTCGGCAAAACGCTGCGGGTGCTGGTGGACGGTAAGAGCGATGACGAGCGCTTCCCTCTCACGGCCCGTACCGAGGGCAACCGGCTGGTGCGCCTGAAGGGCGACAAGGACCTCATCGGGCAGTTCATAAATGTAAAAATCACCGACAGCAATACGTGGGCGCTCTACGGAGAGGCGGTATAAAGCGGACTTTGCCTGCCGGACGCACCGCATAACGCCCCCGCCCTGCGGCTGAAAGCCGTATTTCCCTGCCGCCGCGGTGCGGCAAAACATTAAACCAACGAGATAGAAAGAGACTGTCGATAAAGCAGTATATTCTCCATGACGGTAAGGAAGGGTGTGCGCGGGAAACCCAAGAAGGGTGTCCTGCGCCATTGAAATCCTTAGTTTTCAGAACTTTTATGAAGTTCTGAAAACTGGCTCAGCGGGGAGAAAAGACTTTTTCGACACGCTGATAGAAAGAGGTATTTTTATGGCGGAGCTTACCCCCATGATGAAGCAATATCTGGAAATCAAGAAGGACAACCCGGATTCCATTTTGTTTTTCCGTCTGGGGGACTTCTATGAGATGTTCGCCGACGATGCCAAGCTGGCTTCCAAGGAACTGGACCTGACCCTGACCTCCCGGGACCACGGCAAAAACGCCAAGCCGGAGGAAGAACGGGTCCCCATGTGCGGCATCCCCTATCACGCCAGCGAGTCCTATATTGCCCGTCTCATCGCCAAGGGCTACAAGGTGGCCATCTGCGAGCAGATGGAGGACCCCGCCACCGCCAAGGGGCTGGTGAAGCGGGATATTATCCGGGTGGTGACCCCCGGCACCGTTATCGACGCCGCATGTCTGGATGATAAGTCCGGCAACTACCTCTGCGGCATTTATCTGGACAGTCAGGGAGGCGGCACGGCCTTCTGTGATCTCTCCACCGGTGAGACTCACCTCACCGCCTTCTCAGGTAAAGATACCCTGACCCACATCATCAATGAGCTGGGCCGGTTCAGCCCCGCCGAGGCCATTCTCAGCGACGGGGCATTCAGCGAGAAGGCGCTGACAGACGTCCTTACCGACAAATTCCACTGCCGCTATGAAAACGGCGGTGAGCGCCGGTTCCGGCTGGCGGAGGCGGAGAAAAATATCCGCGCCCAATTTGGTGAGGAAGCCTTTTCCAGGCTGCCCGCCGGGGAGCCTGCCGCCGCCATGGCTCTGGGCGGTTTGCTGAACTACCTCTACGAGACCCAGAAAACCGACCTCTCCCACATCCGGGAACTGGATTATTACCGTCAGGGCCGGTTCATGGAGCTGGATCTGGCCGCCCGCCGGAATCTGGAGTTGACGGAGACCCTCCGGAGCAAGGAGAAGAAAGGCAGCCTCCTTTGGGTACTGGACAAAACCAAGACCCCCATGGGCGGTCGAATGCTGCGAAGCTGGTTAGAACGCCCCCTCCTGTCCGTGACGGACATCGACCGCCGCAGCAGTGCCGTGGCAGCACTGGTGGATGACACCATCCGCCGGGAGGAACTCATCGCCGGAATGACCGGCCTTGGAGACATGGAACGGCTCATTGGCCGCATCGTCTATGGCACCGCCGGTGGCCGAGATCTAACCTCCCTCCGCGCCGCCATGGAAAAGCTGCCCAACCTGAAGGAACAGCTTTCCGGATTTTCCGACCGCCGTCTGACCGAACTGACCACCGAGCTGGACACGCTGGACGATATCAGCGGGGACATTGCCGCCGCCATCTGTGACGAGCCGCCCTTTTCTGTCCGGGAAGGCAGCATCATCCGGGATGGTTTCAACGAAGAAGTGGACCGCCTGCGGCACATCCTGAAAAGCGGCAAGGGCGTTATGGCGGAGATGGAGGCCAAGGAGAAGGAAAAAACCGGCATCCGCACCCTGAAGATCGGCTACAACAAGGTGTTCGGCTACTACATCGAGGTGTCCAACGCCTTTAAGGAGCTGGTACCGAAGACATACATACGCAAGCAGACCCTGGTGAACGGCGAGCGGTTCATCACACAGGAGCTGAAGGACCTGGAACACGAGATCCTGACGGCCTCCGAGCGGGTGGTGGCTCTGGAATACGAGCTGTTCTCCGCCCTGCGCCAGCGGATCGCGGACAACGCCGGGCGCATCCAGAAAACCGCCGCGGCGGTGGCGGAGTGCGACGCGCTGTGCTCCTTTGCCTCCGTAGCAGTCCACAACAATTTCTGCCGTCCGGAGGTGGACGAGTCCGGGGTCATTGAGATCCGGGAGGGTCGTCATCCGGTGGTGGAAAAGGTTCTGAAAGACAGCCTGTTCGTCCCCAATGACACCTTTATGGGTGAAAAGGAAGAACGGGTGGCCATCATCACCGGCCCCAACATGGCCGGTAAATCCACTTATATGCGGCAGGTGGCGCTGATCGTCCTCATGGCCCAGATGGGCAGCTTCGTCCCCGCCAAATACGCCCATATCGGCGTGGTGGACCGGATCTTCACCCGCATCGGCGCCAGTGACGATCTCTCCGCCGGACAGTCCACCTTCATGGTGGAGATGACGGAGGTCTCCGATATTCTCCATCAGGCCACCAAAAATTCTCTTCTGATCCTGGATGAGATCGGCCGGGGCACCTCCACCTTTGACGGTATGGCCATCGCCCGGGCGGTGCTGGAATACTGCGCCGACAAAAAGACCCTGGGGGCCAAAACTTTGTTTGCCACCCATTACCACGAGCTGACGGAGCTGGAAAACACCCTCCCCGGCACGGTGAATTACAACATCGCCGTCAAGCGCCGGGGGGAGGATATCATCTTCCTGCGGAAGATCATCCCCGGCGGCGCCGACCGCAGCTACGGCATCGAAGTCGCCAAGCTGGCGGGTCTGCCGGAGAAGGTGGTCCAGCGGGCCAAGGTCATTCTGAAGGAGCTGGAGGACGAAAACGGCGTACAGTACGTGGCCGCCCGGAAAGAGACCGATCAGGTCTCGCTGGACGCCATGAGCGAGGGCGAGGTGCTGGACGCCATCCGCCGCTGCCAGCCGGACACCCTGACACCCATTGAGGCCATGAGCCTGCTGTATGAGCTGAAACAGAAACTCAGTAAGTGAGTGCTGCTCCCGCAGAAGGGCATTCTTCAAAATAGGCTTTGCCTACTGGAATGCACCCCCCATTCTCTTTTCCTCTTGCGGAAAAGAGAATGCGCCGTGCACGGTGGAAGAGAAAAGGCACCGAATCCAAACTTGCACATTTGTGCAGGTTTGGGGAATGCGGTTCTCAACTATTCTGCTCAGAAATTTGTTTTCTGCTTCGTGGCACGGGCGGAGTGCGGATTTCATTCAGCCTTGTACACCGTGCTGATAGTCACATGAAACCTCGGGATGCAAATAGGACACCCTCTGCTTCTTTTTCCGCTGCCGCTCGTGCTCATTTATAGAGCAGTGCAGCGCTTAGCGAAGCGGAAAGCGCGGAAAGAGAAGCAGGTCAAGTCCGGTTTTGCAGCCCGATGAATGCCACGCCACCAAATGCGGGGACGCAGTTCTTCGAGGTGTGCCTATCGGCGCAGCCGGTAGAAGGCCACCGAACTTTCTCGGCAGTTCGTGGTGGCGGGCCCCTCGTTTTGGGTGAGTTGGCCCATGGGGGGCCAACTCATCCCTAAGCGGTTTTCTTTTCCACCGCTGCGGCGGCGACTTTTCTTTTGACAAGACAAAAGAAAAGTGGGGGCCGCATCCTGACAGGAACTGTTCCCTTGCGGGAAGCAAAGAAAATGTGGAGAACATCCCCTGCGGCGATTCGCCGCACATTCTGGGTCCTTCCTTTCAGGGAGAACCATTCAAAGGAGCCTTGCAATGGCCAAACGTAAATCCGCCTCCTATATGACCCCCGGTGAGCAGATCGCCGGAACTGTTTTCTTTGTGATCTATCTGGTGGTGCTGCCCTTTGCCACAGCGCCCCTGTTCCGATTGACGGAGCGTCTGCTGGACACCAGCATTTCACCCTCGCTGCAAAATGCCATCTATTATTACACACTGTTTGCCGTTACGCTCATCATTTTTCACAGCTTTCTGGGCCGCACCACCCGGAACTTCGCAGACAATTTAGGCAATGCTTGCAAGTCGATCTTAGTGGGTCTCATCGTTCTGTACGGCCTCAATGAGTTAGTCTACCGGCTGACCCGGATGCTGGTGAACAACCACACCAATCTGAATGACACCACCATCTCCGCCCAGATCCACGACGCCCCCAGAGTAACGCTGCTGATCGTAATTTTCCTGGCTCCCTTCGTGGAGGAAGTGCTATTCCGCGGGTTGGTATTCGGCAATCTGAAAAGCAAAAGCCGCACGGTGGCCTATGTGGTAAGCTGCCTGCTGTTCGCTCTGCTCCATGTGTGGCAGTTCGCCGTAGTGCGGCAGGACATCACCTATTTCCTGCTGATGGTGCAGTATCTGGTGCCGGGCCTAGTGCTGGCCTGGGCCTATGACCACACCGGGACCCTGTGGAGTTCCATTCTGCTCCACGCCGCCGCCAACGCCCTTCATGTGTTGGCAGGTATGTGATATTATAGAATTGAACGTGGAATTCCGTGAGTTTTTTTGATGTATTTTCTGAAATGCTGGTCATCCTCTTCTGCATGGCCGCAGGCTTTCTTGCCCACAAGCTGGGATATCTGGGTGGACAAACGGATCAGAAGCTTTGCCGTTTGCTCCTTGGTATCACCATGCCCTGCCTGATTTTGGGCTCCGTCTCCGCTGGAGATACCCTGCCCAGTACCGGGGAAATTCTTTCTGTTTTAAAGGTAGCAATCGTTTATTATGGCCTGGGCTTCTTCTCCGCTGCTCTCGTGCCCCGCCTGTTGGGTGGAACGGCCAAACAGCAAGGCGTCTGGCGCTATTCGCTGGTTTTCTCCAACATGGCTTTTATCGGCTATCCGGTATCCGTGGCTCTATTCGGCCAGGAGGCGCTGTTCTACGCCGTGATCCTGGTTCTGCCCTTCAACCTGCTGTCCTATTCCATAGGACCCTTGATGCTGGCCGGGAAGGCGAAGTTTCGTTGGCAGCAGCTGCTGTCACCCTGCATCGTCACTGCGGCGATCGCTCTGGTGATCGCACTAATCCACATCAATATGCCAGCCTTGCTTGGGGAGTGTCTGAACTTTACAGGCAGTCTGACAACACCCTTATCCCTCTTATTGGTCGGTTCTCTGCTGGCAGATCTGCCCTTTGGACGGGCATTTACCTCACCGCGGCTATGGGCTCTGGCGGCCTTTCGACTTCTGATCCTTCCCATTATGCTGTGGCTGTTCCTGAAATGGACCGGTATCGGCACGCCTCTGGTGGCTAATATCGCCGTGATCCTCATGGCCATGCCCACCGCCCTCAACGGCAGTATGCTGGCCATGGAATACGGCGGTGACACCGAATGTATGGCCCAGAGCATTTTCCTGACCACCCTGATGTCTATTATCACCATTCCCGTTTTGGCAGCATTGCTGTAAGGAGAAATCGTATGCCTCACATTCAACAATTATCGTCTCATGTAGCCGACCTGATCGCCGCCGGCGAGGTGGTGGAGCGCCCCGCCTCTGTTGTAAAAGAACTGGTGGAAAACGCCATCGACGCCGGAGCCTCCGCCATTGTGGTGGAGATCCAGCGGGGCGGCATGGGCCTGATCCGGGTGACGGACAACGGCTGCGGCATCGCGCCGGAGGAGCTGCCCACCGCCTTTTTGCGCCACGCCACCAGCAAGCTCCGCACGGCGGAGGATCTGGCCAGGATCGGCACCCTGGGCTTCCGGGGCGAGGCTCTGGCAGCCATTTCCGCCGTCAGCCGGGTGGATGTGCTGACCCGGCGGCCGGGGGATACCACGGGTTCCGCTATCCATGGCGAGGGCGGGCACATGGAGCCTGTCCGGGAGGAGGGCGCCCCGGAGGGCACCACCATCCGGGTGTCAGATCTCTTTTACAACACCCCTGCCCGGTTGAAATTCATGAAGAAGGACAGTGCCGAGACCGCCGCCGTGGCGGGGCTGATGCAGCATCTGGCGCTGAGTCACCCGGACGTTTCCTTCAAGTTCATCAAGGACGGGCAGGAGTCCCTTCATACCCCCGGAGACGGCAAGCTGGAATCCGCCGTGTACGCCGCCCTGGGCCGGGAGTTTGCCAAAACGCTGGTTCCGGTACAGGGTCGGGGCGGGGACATCGAGGTGCGGGGCTTTGTGACCTCTCCCGTCAATGGCCGTGGCTCCCGCTCCATGCAGGTATTTTTCGTCAATGGCCGGTTCATCAAGTCCCAGCTTCTGACCGCTGCTTTAGAGGAAGGCTACCGGAATCAGCTTCTCAAGGGCCGGTTCCCCGGCTGTGTGCTGGAGGTGCTGCTGCCGGTGACGGCGGTGGACGTGAACGTCCATCCCGCCAAGACCCAAGTGAAATTTGCCAAGGAGCATGACGTATTTGATGCTGTGTTCCACACGGTCATGGACGCGTTGGATGCTCGCGGTGGGGCTGTGACGAAGCCGGCTCCCCCGCCGGTCCGGGAGACCCAGAATCCCAGGCAGGACTTTTTTCAGTCCATGGACGCCAAGGCGTACCGGGAACAGGGGACGAAACCCGCCGCTGCACCTACCATTGTAAAATCCCTCACTCCGGCCCAGCCGCCCAAGGCGGCCCAACCCGCTTTCCGCCCGCAGTCGGTGTCACCGTCTGCGCCTGTCAAGCCCTCCTGGAACACGGAATGGAGCTCTACCGCCAAGGTAGCTGACAGCGTTCCGCCCATCTGGCCGCCTCGGGATACTGTCAAGGCAGCGCCTGCCAGCGCCCTGGGAAAGGCCCCCGCCTCCGTGACCGCCAAGCCTGTGGAGCCTGTGGTTCCCGTGCCGGAAAAGACGGTGGAACCCGCCCCGGCCCCTAAGCCCTTTGTCCCGGCCATTCCCGCCGTCCCGTCCCAGCAGACTGCCATGGAGCTGCCGGGACAGGAAACGGTGCTGCCGGAGGCGGCCCCGTGGCGCATTGCCGGAGAAGTCCTGAACACTTACATCATCTGCGAGGATGACGCGGAGACCCTCTGGCTCATCGACAAGCACGCCGCCCATGAGCGGATGAACTTTGACCGGCTGATGACCTCCAAGGAGCCGCCCATGCGGCAGACCCTTTTGCAGCCCATCGCCGTGGAACCCGGCAAGGAGGACGCCGCCCTGCTGCTGGACAATCTGGAGCTGCTGGAACAGTTCGGCTTCGGCTGTGAGGATTTTGGTGACGGCGCAATTCTGGTGCGGGAGGTCCCGGCGGATTTGGACGCGGCGGACACCGCCGCCACGCTGGAGGAATTTGCACAGAATCTCCGCACAGGCCGGAATTTGGACGAAAAGCGGGAGGCGCTGCTGCACACCATGGCCTGCAAGGCCGCCATCAAGGGCGGCTGGACCAGCGACCCCGCCGAGTTGATGGTCTTGGTGGAAAAGGTGCAGAGTGGGGAGGTCCGGTACTGCCCCCACGGACGGCCCGTAGTGGTGAAGGTCACGAAATACGAGCTGGAAAAGCTTTTCAAGCGGGCCTGAAAACGGAAATTTCAAACAGCCAAAAGCCACCGCCGTCGCGGCGGTGGCTTTTCAACGAAAGGATGCAACAAGCATGGATATGATTCAAACGCTGGCGCAGGAGCTGAATAAGGACCCCCGGCATGTGGAAAACGTGGTCCGGCTGCTGGACGAGGGCAACACGATCCCCTTCATTGCCCGCTACCGCAAGGAGCTTCATGGCGCTATGGACGACACCTCCCTCCGGACGCTGGAGGAACGGCTCCAATACCTCCGCGGGTTGGAGGAACGCCGGGATACAGTGAAAAAGTCCATCGAGGAGCAAGGTAAGCTGACGGAGGAATTGGCCGCCGCCATCGACAGCGCCCAGACCTTGGCAGAGGTGGAGGATCTCTACCGCCCCTACAAGCAAAAGCGCCGCACCCGCGCCACCGTGGCCCGGGAAAAGGGCCTGGAACCGCTGGCCGCGCTGTTATTTGCTCAGGAGCGGGACTGTCCCCGTCCGGAGGATGCGGCGGCGGGCTTCATCGATTCGGAAAAGGGCGTGGAGACGGCGGCGGACGCTCTGCAAGGAGCAAATGACATCATCGCCGAGTGGATCAGCGACGATGCGGCCGTCCGCAAGAGCCTGCGGGAGCTGCTGGAGCAGCGGGGTACTCTGCGTTCCCTCGCCGCCACGGAGGAGGACAGCGTTTACCGCCTGTACTACGATTTTGAGCAGTCCCTCAGCCACTTGCAGGGTCATCAGATTCTCGCCATCAACCGGGGCGAAAAAGAGGAAAAGCTGAAGGTCACTGTCCTGCTGGACCGGGAGCTGGCGCTGCCGCTGCTGCGGCGCGCGGTGGTAAAGCCCGGCTCCGCCGCCATGGAGTTTGTGAAGGCCGCCGCCGAGGACGCCTATGACCGGCTCATTTTCCCCTCTCTGGAACGGGAAATGCGGACGGCACTGACGGAAAAGGCCAGCGAGGGGGCCATCGGCCAGTTCGCCCTGAATCTGAAGCCCCTTCTGATGCAGCCGCCGGTGAAGGGCAAGGTCACCATGGGTCTGGACCCCGGCTACCGCATGGGCTGTAAAGTCGCGGTGGTGGACGGCACCGGCAAGGTGCTGGATACCGCCGTGGTCTATCCCACCTACGGGGAGCGGCAGAAGAATGAGGCCATCGCTACCCTCAGTAAGCTGATCGCCAAGCACGGCGTGGAGCACATCGCCATCGGCAACGGCACCGCCAGCCGGGAAACAGAGCAGATGGCGGTGGAGCTGATCCGGCAGGTAAATGAGAGCGGCTCCCGTGTCAGCTATATGATCGTTTCCGAGGCCGGGGCCTCTGTGTACTCCGCCAGCAAGCTGGCCGCCGAGGAATTCCCCCAGTACGACGTGAACCTCCGCTCCGCCGTGTCCATCGCCCGGCGGTTACAGGACCCTCTTGCGGAGCTGGTAAAAATCGACCCCAAGGCCATCGGCGTGGGGCAGTATCAGCACGATATGCCCCAGAAGCGGCTGGATGACGCTCTGAACGGCGTGGTGGAGGACTGCGTCAATGCCGTAGGCGTGGATGTCAACACCGCATCCCCCTCCCTTTTACAGCGGGTGGCGGGACTGAACGGCACCACAGCCAAAAACGTGGTGGTCTACCGGGAGGAAAACGGTGTCTTTACCTCCCGCGCCCAGATTAAAAAGGTGCCCAAGCTGGGGCCCAAGGCCTTCCAGCAGTGTGCGGGCTTTTTGCGGGTGCCGGAAAGCAAAAGCGTATTGGACAACACCGCCGTCCACCCGGAATCCTATGACGCGGCCAAGGCCCTGCTGGAGCTGACAGGCCACACCTTAGCGGATGTGAAGAATGGAGCCATTTCCGACCTTCCCGCCCGCCTCGACGCTTATGGGGAAGAAAAAGCGGCAGAGGAGATCGGCGTGGGCGTTCCCACCCTGCGGGACATCGTATCCGAGCTGCTGAAACCGGGGCGGGACGTCCGCGATGAGCTGCCTAAGCCCATCCTCCGCACGGACGTGCTGGAAATGAAGGACTTGAAGCCCGGCATGATCCTCACCGGCACAGTGCGGAACGTCATCGACTTCGGCGTGTTCGTGGACATCGGCGTCCATCAGGACGGTCTGGTGCACATCTCGCAGGTGTGTGACAAATTCATCCGGCACCCCTCCGAGGCGGTGTCCGTGGGGGATGTTGTGAAGGTGGTCGTTCTGGAGGTGGACGAGAAGAAAAAGCGCATCAGCCTTTCCATGAAGCAGGCAAAATAAATTTTTTCCATGTAAAATTCAAATCATCAGGAGAGTCGGCGGTCTTTTGGCCGTCGGCTCCAGCGTGTCGAAAAAGTCTTTTCTCCCCGCTGAGCAAGTTTTCAGAACTTCATA
>OLFT01003817.1_pt1 | contig 10571 bp, 9 predicted proteins | sample 1604921 | NCBI WGS metagenome assembly OLFT01 (sample SAMEA3888897, study PRJEB22519) | human gut metagenome | biome: human gut; feature: human-associated habitat; material: faeces | place: Denmark | collected 2013 | reverse complement strand
AGAAGGACGGGTTATTATGTATGGTGATGTCATGACAGATTCGATGCGCCATGCCATTGATGAGACGAATCGAAGACGAAAGATTCAGATGCAGTACAATGAGGAGCACGGTATTACGCCACAGACGATCAAGAAGGCGGTACGTGATCTGATCAGTATATCGAAGAAAGCCGATAGCAACTCAGGCGATATTGAGAAAGATCTGGAATCTATGAGCAAGAAAGATTTGCAGCAGTTACGTAAGAAGTTGACGAAACAGATGCATGCGGCCGCAGCAGAGTTAAACTTTGAACTGGCAGCAACGTTGAGAGATCAAATGATGAAAGTTGTACAGCAGCTGAATGAGTAAAATTCTGCCGTCAAAGGTTATATAAATCAGTGTTGGCGAATAATCGCAGATAGGGTATAATGATTGGGTAATGTAATGGTGAACGTAAGGATTCGACAGATATTCTAGAGAGAAGGGCAATAAAATTTTAGAGTATGCCTTATGTTTATTTCAAGAAGGGAGAAAAAGAATGACAACACAGACAATTTTAGAACAGGCAGGAATTCCATTACTTTTATTTGTGATCTGTATGTATTATGGATTGAAACTGATGATTTTGCAGGATGTTTCAACCATTCGGGGAAAGAATAAAGAACCGGTAAAAGATGAAAAGGCGTATGCAAAAAAAGGTGGAGCGCTCATTCTCTTTTTTGGTTTTGCAACACTTGCAATGACGTTTCTTCTTTTTGTGGATCTTTATGTCGCACTGGCACAGATTATAATCTGTACGATTATTTTTGGTGTATTATGGAAGAAAATGGATGACAAATACGGTGCATAAAGAAAGATGCAAAGAAATAAATAAAGGACAGAAATTATGAACCAATATACCGTTTTACTTGTAGATGATGAGGAAGAAGTATTTCAAGTCATCATGAAAAAACTCGATTGGGAGAGCATGGGATTTTCCATTGCAGGCTATGCCAGAAATGGTGTGGAGGCTTTGGAAATGGCGGAGGAACTGCAGCCGGATGTGGTCATGACAGATATCAAGATGCCATATATGGACGGACTTACACTCTGCAAAAAGCTTAAAGAACTCTACCAGAAAGTGAAAGTGATCATTTTCTCCGGCTTTGATGAATTTGAGTATGCGAAAGAGGCAATTAAAATTGAGGCCGAGGAGTATATTTTAAAACCGATCAATTCCAATGAACTGCGGGAAGTGTTTGAGCGGATCAAGGTCAACCTCGATAAAGAGCTGGACGAAAAAAGAAATATCGACAAACTGCGGGAATATTATATGGAAAGTCTTCCTGTTTTACAGGAGAATTTTTATACTTCGCTGATTGAAGGAAGAATCCCGGAGTCACAGATTGAAAAGTATGTGCAAAACTATCAGATCAACCTGACAGGACCATACTATGTGGTCACTGTTTTACATATCAGTACAACGAATCCGGAAAATGTGCCAATTGATCCATTTTTACTCACTGTCTCTGTGAAAAAACTTGCGGAGGAACAGTTGACCGAAAAATGGAATTGCAGGACAGTGACCTATCTTGGAGATATCCTTGTGATCGCACAGCTTTCCGATGTGGACAGCGTCACACATTTTACCGATGATATGGATCGGTTCTGCAAAATGGCAAAGCGTGTCTGTAAGGCGACTGTCACCGCGGGAATCGGACATGTGTGCAATCAGCTTTCACAGCTTTCACTCTCTTATCATGGGGCAAAGAATGCAACCTCTTATCGTGTTTTATATGGAAATACAAGAGCCATCAATATCGCAGAGATGGATCCACAGGAGAGCGTGGATGAACACTGGGAGGAAGCTTACATCGAGAAAATTTTAAAGAAAGTCAAGATGGGCGAGCAGGAGCCGTTGGAGGAAGCAATTGCAGAGTTTACGGGGCAGATGGCAAAGACGAGAATGTCTCTGCAGAACTACCGGATTCTTGTCATGGAACTGATTGCAGAAATTTTCCGGTTTGGAAGCAATAACCAGATTAACATGGACGAAGTGTTTGGCAACAACAGCGATTTATATAATCAGGCGTTACAGTTGGAATCCACAGATGCGCTTGGCGCATGGCTGAAGGAAAACTGTATGAAGATGCAGCGCCAGGTGACAAACGAACGTCAGGACACCACAAAATCTTTTGTGACAAGAGCAGTAGAGTATGTGAAGGAGCATTATGCAGATCAGGAGTTGAGTATTGAGACGATATGCAGTTATCTGAATGTGAGTGCAGCATATTTTTCCACTGTTTTTAAGAAGGAAACCGGAAAAACATTTATCAATTATCTCACGGACTATCGCATGGAGCAGGCAGTGGATCTGCTTTTGACGAAAGACGAGAAAACTTATATTATCGCAGAAAAAGTTGGATATTCTGATCCGAACTATTTCAGCTATGTGTTTAAAAAACAATTTGGAATGTCACCATCAAAATATAAGGCAGGTAAGTTGGGCGAAAAGTGAAAACAATAGAAAAATTTTACCGGAAAATAGCGGAATACCTTGCAAAACGTGTCAAACCCCAGACGATACAGTTTACGATATCGGTTTCATTTACGATTATCTCTGTATGCAGTATGGGGATTCTTGGCGTGACGCTTTATAATCGTTTTGTCAATCGAATGGAGGACATGACAATCGAAAGCTCGGAGCAGCTTTTGAATCAGACTGCCATCAATCTGGAAACGTATCTTAGAAACATGCGGCGCATTTCGGATGCGATGTACTATAGTGTCATTAAGGATAAGGATCTTGCAGTGGATTCAGTGGATGAGGAGATGAACCTTTTATATGAGGCGAATAAAGATAACCTGATCAGTATCGCATGTTATACGAACGATGGTAAACTGGTTGCAGCAGCACCGGTCACCAATGAGAAGGATAATTCGGACATTGTCGATCAGGAGTGGTTTGTCAATGCGGTGGATCAGATGGAAAACCTGCATTTTTCCACTCCACATGTACAGAATCTGTTTGATAATGCAACTTACCGCTATTACTGGGTTGTTTCCTTAAGCCGTGCAGTGGAACTGACAAGCAACGGAAATTCTACGCTGGGTGTTTTGCTGGTTGATATGAACTACAGCAGCATTGAGCAGCTTTTTAATAAGGCAAATACAGATAATTCATCGGAATATGTCTATCTGATGGACAGCGATGGTGAGATTATCTATCATCCGAAGCAGAAACTGATTTACACGAATCTTTATGAGGAAAATAATCTTGAGGCGGTTCATTATGATGACGGTTCCCATCAGGAGATTTTTCAGGGGGAAAAGAGACTTATCACCGTCAAGACGGTCAGCTATACCGGCTGGAAAATTGTGAGCGTTGTGCCAATGAGCGCCTTTAATATGGGACTTTACGGTACGCGAATGTTTGTGATTATGTTGATGGCGTTGTCGATGCTGATGATTATTATCATCAATCAGCTTGTGTCTGCAAGAATCGCAAAACCATTACAGCGTCTGAATGAATCTGTCAAAGAATGGGAAGCGGGAAATCTGAATCCTACTATATATGTAGGCGGATCGTTGGAAGTAGAACATCTGGGAAAGACGTTGCGCTCTACGGTAGAACAGATTAACCAGTTGATGCATGATATTTTGTATGAACAGGAAGAAAAAAGAAAAAGTGAACTGGATGCATTGCAGTCACAGATCAATCCACACTTTTTGTATAATACACTGGATTCTATTGTATGGATGATCGAGGGCGAACGCTACGAGGATGCGGTCTTTATGATCACGCAGCTTGCGAGTCTGTTCCGTATCAGTCTAAGCCGCGGAAAAACGATCATCAGTGTTGAAGATGAGATCAAACACGCAAAGAATTACATGAATATCCAGAAAATTCGTTATAAAAACAGTTTTGCAATTGATTTTTCCATAGAGGAGGAAATTTTGCACTGCTGTACGGTAAAACTCGTGGTGCAGCCGCTGCTGGAAAATGCGATTTATTATGGCGTGGAAGGAATGGACGGTGAAGGCGAGATCCATGTAAAAGGTTACCGGAAAGAGGACGATATTTATATAGAAGTCAGCGATAACGGACTTGGTATGCCGCAGGATATGGTGGAACAGCTTTTGACCGACAATAACCGTGTGAGAAAGCATGGTTCCGGTGTGGGTGTGATCAATGTACATAATCGTATCCGTCTGCGGTTTGGCAAGCCATATGGCCTTGAAATCGAGAGTATGCCGGATGAGGGAACCACCATTCGTATCCATCTGCCGTATATTCCATATGAACCGGAAAAACTGGAACTGCTGGAAAACGGAAAGATGCAGGAACTGAAAGGGGGAAAGAGCAATGAAGAAAAATAGGATTTATTTTGGATTGCTCATTCTTGCCCTGGTAGTGACGATTGTCTGGACATCCGCTGGCATGCTTGGAGTGAATAAAGAAGAGAAAAAATACAGTGTGTCTGTGATCGTCAACGACAGCAACAATGACCGCTGGATCGCAATGCGCGAGGGACTGGAGCAGGCAGCGAAAGATGACGATATTCAGTTAAATTATGTTTCCACCGGTGTCTTTGCAAGTGAAGATGAAGAAAAGGCGCTGATCGAGCGTGAAGTGGAGAATGGAGCAGATGGAATTATCGTACAGCTTGTCTCAAGTGAGGACACCTATGCAGTTTTTGAGAAAATAGATTCTTCTGTAGCGGTGATGTTATTGGAAACAGATGCGGTGTCGGAGGGAGTTTATTCCGTGACAGCCCCAGATAATCTCTGGATTGGTGAAGCACTGGCACAGACAGTTTTGCAGGATTATGGGGATTCTTTATCTGAGAAAAAAATTGGAATTCTCAGCGGAAACCAGAATCAGCTTTCCATGCAGCAGAGGCTTGGCAGCGTGAAAAAGCTGCTGGAGGATGAGAACATAGAGCCGGTCTGGATTTTATCCGGTCAGGGGGAGAATCTGTCATCGGAACTTGTGACAAAACAGGCAGATGAACCGGTGGATATTCTGATCACATTGGGAAATGCGGAGACAGAAACAGCAGTGGATTATCTGCAGGCGGATACCAGTTATAAACGACAGTTTATGATTTATGGGGAAGGGTGTTCGGATAAAACGGTATATTATCTGGACAAAGGCATAATTAAGTCGCTTGTAGTACCAAATGAATTTAACATGGGATACCAGAGCGTACATACGATTGCGGAACAAATCAAATACAAGTTTTCCAGTGCAGAAAGCACGACGGTGGACAGTCTTGTGATCAACAGGCAGAATCTGTATGATGAGGAGAACCAGAAGACATTATTCCCGATCGTGCAGTGAATCAGAGGGATCATGGTGTGGATAAAACAGGAAGAAAGAGAGAAGGTATGGCATGGGAAGTGCAAAACAGAGGATTTCAGGTGCATTGATCCTGACATTGGGTGCATCAATGCTTGTGGGATGTGAACTGCCGGAGAGAAATACACAGGTGAAAAGTATCAAGATCGGCGTGACACTCTATGATCAGTATGATGCTTTTCTTTCTGAGCTGATGGAAGATTTTAACACCTATGCAGCAGCGAAGGAAGAGGAGACAGGAATCGCCATTAATGTGGAAGTCTATAATGCGTCACAGAGTCAGGCGACACAGAACAATCAGGTGGAAGCTATGGCACAGGATGGATGCGACATTATCTGTGTGAACTTAGTGGATCGTACGGATCCTACAACGGTCATTGATCTCGCGGAGAAAAATGATATCCCTGTCATTTTCTTCAACCGTGAGCTGGTGGAAGAGGATTTAGAGCGCTGGGATAAATTGTATTATGTGGGGGCGAAGGCATTTGAATCTGGAATGATGGAAGGACAGATTGCCGCAGCGGCTTTTTTACAGGATCCATCGGTCGACAGAAATCAGGACGGAGTCTATCAGTATGTTGTGCTTGAGGGGGAGCCGGGGCATCAGGATGCAATAGTCCGCACGGAATACTCGGTGAATACGATTGTTTCCAGCGGGATTGAGGTGGAAAAACTGGGTTATGCCATTGCTAACTGGAACCGTGCACAGGCACAGAATAAAATGACACAGCTTTTGAGCCAGAATGGCAATAAAATAGAGTTAGTGATCGCAAACAATGACGATATGGCAGTGGGGGCGATCGATGCATTGAAGGCCTCAGACCTAAGCCGGGAGGAATGGCCGGTAGTAGTCGGAATCGACGGCACGGACGTTGGACTTGAGGCAGTGAAGAATGGCGAGATGGTCGGTACCGTCTATAATGACAAAGAAGGACAGGCAAAGGGAATGTTGGAACTTTCTTTTACACTTGCCACGGGCGGAAATCTGGAGGATCTGAATCTGGAGGATGGAAAATACATAAGAATGCCTTATGCAAAAGTCGGACCGGATGATGTGGATGAATATTTGGACAGATAACGTTTCTGGCAGACAGGAAATGAATGGGAGCAAAGATTTGAAGACAATCATTTATTTTAAAGGTGTCTATGACACGCTTGATTTATTTACAGATCATCTGATCGGGGCATTTGAATCCATGGGATATGGGACATTTGTGTATCACACTGCAAATGAGGAAGTGAGCAAAAAGATGCTGCTCCGCCTGCTGGGTGAATCACAGGAATTTGCAGCAGTGACATTTAATAACCTCGGGTATAATCTTTCTTTTGAACAGCCTGAAGCAGCGGAGGGTGAAGAGGGAAAACCGGAAGAATATAATATATGGGATTATTTTCATATCCCATATATTGACATTCTCATGGATCATCCATTTCATTATGAAAAACCGCTTTGCAATATGCCGAAAACTGCGGTAATCCTGTGCACAGACCGCAATCATGTGAAGTATGTCCGGCGTTTTTTCAAAAATATCCGTCAGACAGATTTCCTTCCACATGCAGGTGTGGAATTAGGGCATAAGCACAAGCCTTTGCAGGAACGGAAGATAGATGTGCTTTATGCAGGAGCACTTCCGGTTTACACGGTCGCAAAGATGATCCCGGATCTTCATTCCATCCCGGAAGTTGACGGTGAGGAGATGATGCGGTCGGTGCTGGGAGAACTGGTACAGCACCCGGAACAGACGACGGAACAGGCGATAGAAGCATATGTGAAAACTGTGCGTGGAGACATATCTGACAGGCGTTTGCAGGAGATTATTGTAAAAATGAGATTTCTGGATTCCTATGCGACTTCTTTTTTCCGGGAGCAGGCGGTGCGTATCCTTGTGGAGAGCGGCATTCATGTGACCGCGTATGGTGTTGGCTGGGATCAGTGCGAATGGAGTGATAATCCGTATCTGACATATGGGGGTAAGGTGCTTGCACCGCAGATTCTTCCGCTTATGAACGACTCCAAGATCGTGTTAAATACCATGACCTGGTTTAAAGCAGGTGCGCACGACCGTATTTTTAATGGTATGCTTGCAGGTGCGGCGGTGGTGACAGATGATTCCACTTACCTGCGCAGAACCTTTACGGATGGAAAAGAACTTGTGATGTTTTCATTAAAGGAATTGCAGACACTGCCGGAACGGGTATTTGACTTGTTTGGCCACAGCTCCCACATGCAGGAGCTGGCAGATTGTGGATATCGTGCCGCAAAAGAGGGGCATACGTGGAAAAACAGGGCAGAGTATATCCGCGAGTGCTATTTTGACTGAAGATCATATGCTGTAAAAGATGGAGGGACAAAGAATTAATGCGCATTTTAATGTACCGTTGGAAGGCATACAATTACCGGGATATTGAACAGACATTCCGCCTGTTGGGGCATACGGTGGATAATATAGAGCAGGAACTTGGAAATTATGATATTGATCCTGATTTTGAGGCGGAAATCGAGGCGCTGATGGAAAAAAAACATTATGATATGGTGTTTACGGTCAATTATTTTGCGCTGATCTCAAATACCTGTCAGAAAATGGGCGTGAAATATGTGTCATGGACGTGTGACAATCCACTGATCAGCATGTATCATGTCTCTGTTTTTAACGACTGCAACTACATTTTTACATTTGATAAAACAAACTATCTGGAATTTAAAGAGATGGGAGTCAAACATATCTGGTATCTTCCACTTGCAGTGGATGTTGACCGGATCGACATGATTTTACAGAAGTCAGAGGACAGTGTAAAATACCGCGGTGATATTGCGTTTGTGGGAAGCCTTTATGAGAGGAATTCCTACGACAGAATCAAGCCTACGCTGCCGGAATATCTGAGAGGCTACTTTGATGCGGTGATGGAAGCACAGCTTAACATCAGTGGTGCAAATATCGTGGAACCAATGCTCACAACGGATATTTTAGAACAGCTGCAACAGCATTTTTCGCTGGAAAAGTCGGAGGGCTCTTTCTCAGACCTCGGATTGATCTTCCAGACAACGATACTTGGGTTTAAAATCGCAGAGATTGAGAGACGGCGCGCGCTGATCGAACTGTCAAAACATTTCCATGTGAATGTGTACAGTAACAGCAATGTCTCGGATCTTGTGAGAGTGCAGTACTGCGGCTCTGTCGATTATTGGAGCGAGATGCCAAAAGTGTTCCACGAGTCGAAAATAAACCTGAACTTCACGATCCCCAATATTAAAAGCGGGATTCCGCTCCGCATATGGGATGTACTGGGGGCAGGAGGATTTCTGATGACAAATTATCAGGCGGAGATCCCTCTTTATTTTAAGGAAGGGGAAGACCTGATATGTTTTGACGGTGTGGAAGATCTGGCAGAGAAAGCGGGCTATTATCTGGAACATGAGAAGGAACGGAGAGAAATTGCCCATAACGGCTATGAGAAAGTGAAACAACATCATTCTTATGTAAACCGTATAGAGACAATTTTAGAGACGATCGCATAAAAAAGACTGTTGCATGAAAGCTGATTCATGTGACAGTCTTTTTAACAATAGCGGTCTAACATCATTCCGGAGTAGATTGAAGTGATATATGGTGTCGCAAAATTATGTCCCGGGTTCTTGTAGGCTACAATAATTTTGTTCACGTAATTCATCGGGTCAATAGATGCCTCTGCTGCTTTGCTGTTTAATGTGTCCTTAAATTGATTCAGGATCGAAAAATTATCCTGCGCATCTTCTGCGGTTGCAGCATCGTACAGAAGATTGCGGTCAATATGCAGATAATTGTCGGCGTCTAATTCCAATCCCATTGCTTCTAATTCATTGCGGTAGTCTTTTGCAACACTGCTCATGTCAGAGACGAGCTTATTAGGGCGCTGGGCGTCGGAATATGAATGACCGATCTTGATCACTTCATTATAAGCATTGGCGAGTCTGCTGACATTGTCAGCAACGGCATCGGCATCTGTCTTGAAATTGATCGTTGCCTCTGAGCCATCCTTGCTGATTCCGTTTAATGTCAGATTAAACTGGTTATTTACCATAAAAGAATTTGAGTAGGAGGAATGTTCTTTCCCATTTAAAACAAAAGAAGAATTCCCGGCTTTCTGTGCAATCTGATCGATTCCTAAAAGCTTCATCGCGTGCATGGAGGAGGGACTTGCATCCGGCAGGATCTGGAACAGATAGTCTTCATCATCTGCAATGCCGGTCTGGCTGGAGGAGAACACAAGTGCATTATCTCCTTTGCTGTTCTGGACCATGGAGGCATTGATGCCGATTTTCGAGTGGTTGATCAACTGCATCAGTTTTTGCTGGACATCTGCATTGGAATCCTTACGGTCGACAGAAAACTGAAATTCATAAGAATTCGTATTCGTGTTCAGGTCAAAGGAATAAATGCCGGGTGTAAACTGATAACGATCCGGCTGAAGGTAATTTCCCTGATTGATCTGTTCTGTTGCCAACTGCTTTACTGCTATATGAAAGGAAGTTGTATCCGGAGTGTCGTCGTTTCCAATGTATTCTGCGGTTACGACATCTTCATCCGATGACTGGGCAATCTTTTTGGAAAAAGCTTTTTCAATGCCCTGGTCGCTGCTTGAAAGTGAAGCTGCGATATGCTGGATGTCTCCGACACTTTCCTTGATATCAATCGCATATTTTTTCGCTTCCCCAAGGTTTTTGATTTTGTACAGAGGGGATTCTTTATTTGTTTTTACAATTTTATTATAGGTGTCACGCAGCTGGCTTTTCTTGTGCGTGTCATAGCGCGATACAGTCGAATTGCCATAGGTACTCAGATAGTACTGGTAGGCGCTGTCAATGGCTGCCATAGATGTTCCCCTCCTTTCTTCCTTGAAATCATAATGCAGTACTGTCTTAATATAATAAGAAGTAATTCGTTATGCGGGGATGAAAATCCGTTTCATTAGATTACAGAATATATATCGGTAGTTCTATAAAAAATATTTATCTTTTTTTACATTATTATAGGAAATGTAGAAAAAAGCAAGAAAAAAACAAAAAAATTTGTTGACGACCAATATTCTGTGTGCTATATTAGTCTAGCGATGGAAGTAGGTCTTTTTTTTATGCCTTTTTTTAGGTCGGACTTATTTTCGACTAAAAGGTGTAGAAAAACACAAAGAATTTAATGGAGGTGGAAGTTGTGCGCACGAAAATAACACTGGCATGTACAGAATGCAAGAATCGTAATTACAACACGACAAAAG
>OLFT01003801.1_pt1 | contig 10615 bp, 8 predicted proteins | sample 1604921 | NCBI WGS metagenome assembly OLFT01 (sample SAMEA3888897, study PRJEB22519) | human gut metagenome | biome: human gut; feature: human-associated habitat; material: faeces | place: Denmark | collected 2013 | reverse complement strand
GTTGGGGCGATGCATTGGGATGAGTTTCTTACTTAGTTGAAGAGGGGTTTTATGGCTGATAGGTAGTCTTTGGCTACGTCGGCCTTATCTGCTTGGAAGTTGTGCCAGGCCCACCATTGGACCATTCCTACGAAGCTTGAGGCTATGTGGTGTAGTAGGAAGCTTCGGTCCATGGTTCCGGCGGGGCCTGCGGGGTCGACGGGAACGGTTTCGGCTGCTCGTGACATAATGGTCTTGCGTAAGCAGTCTGCGAAGACGCGTGAGCCGGCGCCGGCTACGAGGGCTCGAACGCCCTGGCGGCGCTCCCAGAGGTTGTTGAGGATATGCTCGACCTGTACGAGTGGGTCGTCGAGCGGTGTACCATCGTCGTCGAGGGCGTGGGCGCAGATGTCGCTCACGAGTTCGGACAGTAGGTTGTCTTTGCTCTTAAAGAGGCCGTAGAATGTCGCGCGGCCTACGTGAGCGCGCGCGATGATGTCGCCGACGGTAATCTTGCCGTAGTCCTCCTCGCGAAGGAGTTCGGAAAACGCCGCAACGATGGCAGCGCGGCTTTTTTCTTTGCGGGCATCCATGGCTATGCATCCACGTGAACGAGCAGGCAACGGAGCGTGCCGGAGCAGCCCTCGTAGGGGCGCTTACCGGCGCCGTAGCCGACGGCCTCGATGCGGTAGCGGGCCGGCAGGTGCTCGGACGTGCGCAGTGCGGCGACGATGGCGGCGCCCGTGGGCGTCACGAGCTCGCCGGCGACTGGTGCGGGCGTGAGGGCGATATTGCCCGCCTGGCACAGGTTGACGACAGCGGGGACGGGAATGGGCATGAGGCCGTGGGCACAGTGGATGGTACCGTGACCCTCGGAGAGCGATTCGACCACGATGTCCTCGATGCCCAGATCATCGAGGCAGATGGCAACCGAGCAGATGTCAACGATGGAATCGATGGCGCCTACCTCGTGGAACATGACGGTCTCGGGCGTTTTGCCGTGGGCCTTGGCCTCGGCGGCGGCGAGCGCGGCAAAGATGGCGAGCGCGCGACGCTTGGCGCCATCGCTTAGCTGCGAGCCTTCGATGATGGCGTTGACGTCCGTCAAAGAACGGTGGTGATGGTGGTGGGCGTGATGCTGATCCTCGTTGCCATGACCGTGGGCCTCATGGTCATGCTCGTGGCAGTGCTTGTGTTCGTGCTCGCCATGATCATGATGGTGGTGCTCATGCTCATGTGTGTGCTCGGCAGCTGCTTCGTCGCCGTAGAGCCAGGCCATGTCGTGGTCGTGGTTCTCGAGCTCCTCTGCAAGCTGGACGTCGAAATCGCAGGCGTCGATGCCATGCTTGTTTACGCGCGTCACGGCGATCGAAAAGCCGTCGACCGGAAGCGTGGCGAGCTGCTCGCGTAGATGCTCCTCGCTGGCGCCCAGGTCGAGCAGGGCCGCGACGGTCATGTCGCCGCTGATGCCCGAGGTGCCGTCGATGATAAGCGCGTGCTGATGGTTGGACATGAAATGCTCCTTAGCGGGCGCAGGACGTGCCGGCGCTCAGATGATTGATAAGACTTGCCTGGTAGGCGGCGCCGAAGCCGTTGTCGATGTTGACGACCGAAACGCCGCTGGCGCAGGAGTTGAGCATGGCGAGCAGTGCGGCCACGCCGCCAAAGCTCGCGCCATAGCCCACGCTGGTGGGGACGGCGATGACCGGACAGCTCACAAGGCCTCCGATGACGCTCGCCAGGGCGCCTTCCATGCCGGCGATGGCGATGACCACCTGCGCCTGGGCAAGTTCCTCAGCATGAGCGAGCAGGCGGTGCAGGCCGGCGACACCCACGTCGTAGAGGCGATCGACCTCGTTGCCGTAGAACTCGGCCGTCAGTGCCGCCTCTTCGGCAACGGACAGGTCGCTCGTGCCGGCGCAGGCGACGACGATGTGTCCGTTGCCGGTAGGGGAGGGCTTGCCGCCCACCAGGGCGAGCTGGGCGTCCGGGGCATATCCCAGATCGATGTCGTTGCCGAGAAGCTCAGCGGTGCGCGCGGCTTTTTCGGCATCCAAGCGTGTGACCAGGATGCGCTCCTGGCCTGCATCGAGTAATGCTTTGATGATGGCAGCAATTTGCTCGGCGGTTTTACCGGCACCGTAGACAACCTCGCCGGCTCCCTGGCGCACTCCGCGCGAAAGATCGAGCTGCGCAAAGCCCAAATCGGCGGTCGGAGCCGTCTGGATGCGCGTAAGGGCGACGGCCGGGGTGACTGATCCACCGGCAACATCGCTCAGCAGCTGCTCAAGATCTCGCTTATCCATATATGTTCCCTTCGACGGCGCAAAGTCTAGCACTCAAAGGGTATGTTTCCGAACACTAAGACAAAATTGTTCGGAAACTATAGGACAGGCTGATTCAATTGTTAGACAGATCGGCTAGTCGCGCAGGATGATGTCCATGGCGAGCATCAGGTTGCGCTCGTCGATGGTAAACGGGGCGGCTTCGCGCGTCTTGGGCTTGGCGCAAAACGCGATACCAGTGCCCGCGGCCCGGATCATGGGGATGTCGTTTGCCCCGTCGCCAATAGCGACCGTGTGGGCCATGTCGACGCCGCACTCAACTGCCCAGTCCAGCAGCTGGATGAGCTTGGATTCCTTGGTCACAATGTCTGTCGCCAGCTTACCCGTGAGCTTGCCGTCTACGACCTCCAGACGATTGGCCAGGCAAAAGTCGATACCCGCGGCAGCCGCGATCTTGTCGGCGACCTCGTGGAAGCCGCCGCTCACAACGCCGACCTTCCAGCCCTTGCTGTGCGCCGAGCGCACAAGCTCCAACGCGCCGGGGGTAAATGTCACATGCTCAAAGGCGCGCTCGAACACGCTCTCGTCCAGGCCGGCGAGTAGCCCCACGCGTTCCTCGAGCGCTTGCTTAAAGTCAAGCTCGCCGCGCATGGCGCGTTCGGTGATCCGCGCAACTTGTTCGCCTACGCCGGCCTCCTCGCCCAACAGGTCGATGACCTCCTGGTTGATGAGCGTGGAGTCGATATCCATAACGATGAGGCGTGCAGTCATGACGGGCCTTTCCAAGTGCTGTTTTATTGGGGCATATTGTCGCACGTGACGAGCGCGGGCGGGTGCCGCGGCGCGTCAATTGTTTCGTCTCCGTCAAGTCTTTGGGCAGGAGCTACTTTTCCGCGGCACATCGACACAGGTGCGATAAGATAGAACGCCATGTCTGGCTGCGCGGTTTACGCAGGCTGGGCAAATCTGTACGACGCCGCCCGGAACGACACGGGGCGGCACAGATCCATAAAGGAGGATCACTGGTATGAGCCAGACCCGTCCCATCGACGAGCATTCCATGCACACCCGTACCTGCGGCGAGCTTCGCCGCGAGAACGTGGGCGAAGAGGTCACCCTCACCGGTTGGGTGAGCCGTCGCCGCGATCACGGCGGCCTTATTTTCTGCGACCTTCGCGACCGCGAGGGCATCACGCAGCTCACCTTCGACCCCGAGCACTCCGACGGCGACGCCTTTAAGATTGCCGAGACCATGCGTCCCGAGTGGCCTATCAAGATCCACGGCGTCGTGCGCTCCCGTGGCGAGGAGACCACCAACGCCAAGCTCGCGACCGGCGAGATCGAGGTCCTGACCGACCACGCCGAGGTGCTCAACACTTCCGTCACCCCGCCGTTCCAGATCGAGGACGGCATCGAGACCAGCGAGGACACCCGTCTGCGCTATCGCTATCTGGACCTCCGTCGTCCCGAGATGATGGCAAACCTCAAGCTGCGCTCCGACTTTACCTTTGCCATTCGCGAGGCGCTGCACAACCGTGAGTTCATGGAGGTCGAGACGCCCTCCCTGTTCAAGTCCACGCCCGAGGGCGCCCGCGACTTTATCGTCCCCAGCCGCATCCAGCCGGGCAACTTCTACGCTCTGCCGCAGTCCCCGCAGCTTCTGAAGCAGCTGCTCATGGTCGGTGGCGTCGAGCGCTACTACCAGGTTGCCAAGTGCTTCCGCGACGAGGACCTGCGTGCCGACCGTCAGCCCGAGTTCACCCAGGTCGATATCGAGATGTCCTTCGTGGACCAGAACGATGTCATGAGCGCGCTCGAGGAGGTCTTGGCCGATGCCTTCGGTCGCATGGGTGTCGAGATGCCCACGCCGCTGCGTCGCATGGACTACTGGGATGCCATGGACACCTATGGCTCCGACAAGCCCGATACTCGTTACGGCATGCACCTGGTCGACCTGACTGACATCTTTGCCAACTCCAAGTTCAAGGTCTTCGCGACCGCCGCGAACGAGGAGGGCTCCGTCGTCAAGGCCATCAACGCCAAGGGCGCCGGTGCCTGGGCACGTGCCAAGATCGATAAGCTCGCCGGCGTGGCCTCCACGTTTGGCGCCAAGGGCCTGGCCTGGATCGCCTTCCGCGAGGACGGCTCCATCAACAGCCCCATCGTCAAGTTCTTCTCGGACGAGGAGATGGCCGCTCTGCGCGAGCGCATGGACGTCGAGCCCGGCGACCTTGTGATGTTCGCCGCCGGCCCGCGCCTGCTCTCCGACGAGATCCTGGGCGGCATGCGTTCGCACATGGCCAACGCACTCGAGATCAAGCGTGAGGGTCACGACTTCCTGTGGGTCGTCAACTTCCCGCTGTTCCATTGGGACGAGGACCGCAAGGCCTACGCTGCCGAGCACCAGCCCTTCACCCTGCCGACCGAGACCGACATCGCCAAGATCGAGGCCGACCCGTTGGCAGCCGGTTCTTGCACCTACGACTTTGTCATGGACGGCTTTGAGGCCGGCGGCGGCGGCATGCGTATCCACAACGCCGAGATGCAGATGTCCATGCTCAAGCTCCTGGGCTTTACCGAGGAGCGCGCCGAGTCTCAGTTTGGCTTCCTCATGGAGGCCCTCAAGTTTGGTGCGCCCCCGATGGGCGGTTTCGCTCTGGGCCTGGATCGCGTGTGCATGCTGCTCACCGGTTCCGACTCCATCCGCGACGTCATGGCGTTCCCCAAGACGGCCAGCGGCTCCGACCTCATGTCGGGCGCCCCGAGTGCCGTTTCCGGCGCCCAGCTCAAGGACGTCAGCCTGCGCCTGATGTAGGCAAGCGGCTACATATTGCTTGCAACGAGGGAAGGACGCGTGTCTTCCCTCGTTTTTTATGCGCCGAGGTTGCGAGGGCATGGGATGACTGGGCGTCGCGGAAAGCGCGACCCAGAATTCGGCAAATTAATGATGGGGCACAGTTTCCGGTTGAGCTGTCTAACGGAAACTGTGCCCCAGAATGAGCGCTCAAAACGGGGCAGGCTTTCCGCAACAACTGTCTGGCGGAAAGCCTGCCTCAGTTTCTTATAGCGAGTCTCTCTGGATCAGCTGCATGTGCATCACGGAGGTGGTGGGCTCGGCACCCTTGATCATGTCGAGCGCAATGTTGGCGGCCATGTGGCCTTCTTCGCGCAGGGGCTGGCGGACGGTCGTGAGCGCGGGGACGCAGCGCGTCGCAATCTCGTGATCGTCGAAGCCGACGACAGAAACGTCCGCCGGAACGGATAGGCCTGCCTCGTTGAGTGCGGTGATGACGCCAGCCGCGATACGGTCCGATCCGCAGAGCACGCCATCGAAAGCAATCTCGCGCGCGAGGATCTGGTGCATGGCCTGATAGCCGTCTCCGCTGTTCCAGCCGGTATAGATAACGTTTGCGTCTGGGAGGTCTTCGCCCAAGACGGCACGGTAGCCGCGCAGGCGGTCGACAACAGCGGGGTTGTCTTGCGGTCCCAACACGGCGACGATATCTTTGCGCCCGCGTTCCTTCATGGCGAGTGCCGCAAAGTGTCCGCCCTCTTCGTCGTCAGAGTAGACCGTCGAGAACACATTGCGATAGGGGTGGCCCTCGAGCTGGCCGCACAACACGGTGGGTACGCCCAGCTCGCGCAGCACCTCGAGTAGCTCGCTGCCCTTGTAGGGGGAGACGTCGATCACGGCGTCGAACGAGCGGCGCTCAAAGTGCTCGCGTGCGCGGTTGCGCTCATGCGTAGAAGACGCCTGCAAGATAACGGGCAGATAGGACGACTCCGACAGTTCCTCGGTAATGCCGCTCAAAAACTCGCTATAGGTGGGGTCGCTGAAGAGTTCACTCAGGGGCTCGGTCACGAGCACGGCGATGATTTCCGTGCGCCCGACAGCGAGCGCTCGGCCACGAGCGTTGGGGACAAAATTGACTTCCTTGGCCGCCGCGCGGACGCGCTTTTTGGTTTTCTCGCTAATGCGGGGCGAATCGTTGAGAGCGCGCGATGCCGTGGAGCGCGACACGCCGGCAGCTGCGGCAACCTCGGCAAGCGTAGGTGCGGTGCGAACTGGTTGGGTCATGGCGTCTCCTGGAGAATGCGGTCGATGTTGTCGCTGATACGGGCTGGTGCGGATACAGCTTACTATAGTGCGCCTGAACAGCGTTCATGACATCCGGTGACCGGTGTCGTTTTGCAACCAAGCCGCAATCGAATACGTCTCGTATGGGTGAGATATCAGCGGGCGTGGCGGTTGCCTACGAGCTTAAAAACGATGTCTTGCGCTGAGTTTCGATACTCAGGGTGACATAAGTGTCGCGGTTGTACAACCGGTTGCACCGTTAACCCGACCAAATCGACCGTTCAGCGGACAACCGGTTGCACAGTATTTTGCATCGCCCGTAAGATAAGGACAACCGGTTGCACAAGAATCACTACGATGACGAAGGAGCATCACCATGGACGCCATTAACGATTGGGAAAACCAAGCGCTCACCCACAGGAACCGCCTGGCATCCCATGCGTACTTTATGGGTTACGAGACCGCCGATCTCGCTGCAACGTACAGCCGCGAGCTGTCGCGCGGGTTTGTCCAGCTGTCCGGCTCGTGGCAGTTCCGTCTCTTTGAGGGCCCCGCGGCCGTCTCCAACGAGGAGCTCTCCACGTACGAGCCCGAGTGGGATCACGTGGAGGTTCCGCACCTGTGGCAGGTAGACGGCTATGGCAACCTTGCCTACACCGACGAGGGCTTCCCGTTCCCGGTGGATCAGCCGTTCGTTCCCTCCGACGATCCCACGGGCGTGTACCAGCGCATCGTCAATCTTCCCGCCGTGCCTGCCGGCGCTCGCGAGATCATTCGCTTTGACGGCATCGAGAGCTATGGCGAGCTGTACGTCAACGGCAAGTTTATCGGCATGACCAAGGGCTCGCGCCTGTCTGCCGAGTTCGACGTGACCGACGCGCTTGTCGAGGGCGACAACCTGTTTGCGGTCAAGGTTCTGCAGTACAGCGATGGTAGCTATATCGAGGACCAAGACATGTGGTGGGCATCGGGCATCTTCCGCGATGTGTACCTTATGCAGCGTCCCGCCGCACACCTGGTCGACTTTAGGTTCCGCACGCACCGCGAGGGCGACGCCGCTCAGATCACGCTCGATACGGTGGCCGAGGGCGCTTCCCGCGTCGTGTTTACGCTCAGCGATGGCGAGAACGTGGTGGCTACGGGCGAGTGCGTCGACGGCCATGCCGAGTGCAGCGTGACCGATGCCCACTTCTGGAATCCCGAGGACCCCTTCCTCTATGACCTTACGTTTGAGGTCTACGACGGTGACGAGGTCAGCGAGTACGTTCCGCATCGCCAGGGCCTTGCCGAGGTGACGGTCGAGGGCAATCATATCTACCTCAACGGCACTTACTTTAAGATGCATGGCGTCAACCGCCACGATCACGACGATCACAAGGGCCGCGCCGTGGGCCTCGATCGCATGCGCTGCGACCTGGAGCTCATGAAGCAGCACAACATCAACGCGGTGCGCACGTCCCACTACGCCAACGACCCGCGCTTCTACGAGCTGTGCGACGAGTACGGCATCATGCTGGTCGCCGAGACCGATATGGAGAGCCATGGCTTCGAGAATATCGGCAATATCGCCCTGGTCACCGACGATCCGGCATGGGAGCCGGCCTACGTCGACCGCATCGAGCGCCTGGTGATGCAGGAGCGCAACCACGCCTGCATCATTATGTGGTCGATGGGCAACGAGAGCGGCTATGGCTGCAACATCCGCGCGATGTACGCCAAGGCTCACGAGCTCGACGGTCGTCCGGTCCACTACGAGGAGGACCGCAACGCCGATACCGTCGACGTTATCTCCACCATGTACTCCCGCGTGTCGCAGATGAACGACTTTGGTGAGCATCCATTCCCCAAGCCGCGCATCAACTGCGAGTACGGTCACTCCATGGGCAACGGCCCCGGAGGCCTGTCCGAGTATCAGGAGGTCTTCGATCGCTGGGATTGCATCCAAGGCCAGTTTATCTGGGAATGGTGCGACCACGGTTTGGCTGCTGTGACCGAGGACGGTGTTGCCTACGATATGTATGGTGGCGACAACGGCGATTACCCCAACAACAGCAACTTCTGCATCGATGGCATGGTGTTCCCTTGGCAGCAGCCGAGCCCGGGCCTCACTGAGTATGGTCAGGTTATCTGCCCGGTTCGCATGGCCTACGATGCCGAGGCGGGCGAGCTGACCGTCACCAACAAGCGTTGGTTTACCACCCTCGAGGATGTTTGCCTGTCGGCGGAGACCCTGGTGGACGGCGACGTGGTTTGCCGCAAGACGCTCATGCCCGGTGCGGTTGCCCCCGGCGAGTCCGTCCAGCTTCCGCTGGTGATTCGCGAGGCCGCGGTAGGCGAGACCCTGCTGACCGTGCGCGCCTACACCATGGCCGCTCACGTCTGGTGCGAGCCGATGTTCCAGCTGGGCGCAAGCCAGTTTGCCATCGCAAACCATCCGGCGCCAGCCATCGCGGCTCCCACTCGTCCTGAGCTTACGGTCGAGGAGACCGAGCAGGAAATCCGCATTCGCTCCCTCAACGGCGAGCTGACCTTCAGCAAGGTAAACGGTACCGTGAGCGAGTGGAAGGCATCCGGCCGCGACGTCATGGCCTCCGGTCCCCAGGTTGGTTTTTGGCATCCGCTCGTCGATAACCACGCCCAGGAGTATGACTCACTGTGGAAGGACAACTTCATCGATGTGATGCAGACGTCTACCCGCAAGGTTTCTTGGAAGCAGGACGGCAATGCGGTCGTCGTTACCGTGAGCCAGCGTATCGCTCCTCCCGTCCGCGCGTTCGGCATGCGCGTCGAGCTTGTCTACACCGTGCTTCCGAGCGGACGCGTTGACCTCAAGGTTTCCGGCGAGCCCTACGGTGACTATTCGGACATCATCCCGCGCATCGGCATCTCCTTCGAGGTCCCCGGTTGCGATCGCGCCGTCGAGTGGTATGGCCACGGCCCGGGCGAGAACTATCCGGACTCGCTGCGCGCCAACCCGGTCGGTCATTACCGCACCACGGTCGACGATATGTTCACGCCCTACGTTATGCCTCAGGACTGCGCCAACCGCGAGGGTACCCGCTGGGTTGCTCTGCGCTCTAGCCACGGTGACGGTCTGGTCGTGACGCGTCCGAGCGACGCCGCTTCCAACCCGTTCTCGTTCTCGGCATGGCCCTATAGCTGCGAGGCCATCGATAACGCCAAGCACGTCTACGACCTTGTCAAGGGCGATACGGTCACGGTCAACATCAACGACCAACTGCTCGGCCTTGGCTCGAACTCTTGGGGTTCCGAGGTGCTCGATTCCTATCGCACCCGTTTTGAGAGCTTCAGCTTTGAGGTGTCCCTGCGACCGCTGACGTCTGCCGATCTGGCTCAGGCACTGGCACCCATTAAGGAGGCATAAGTCATGCATGTCTTTAACTCGCGCGCCGATTTCGACGCTCAGATGAAGTCCGTCAAGAAGTGGATGCGTACCGGACAGGCGCTCGACGGCGTTTCTGAACTGCAGCACGATGTGGCGTACTCCATCGGCGACTCGTTGGTGTACTGGTGGGTCTATGCCCGCGAGGCCGCAACCGCCGATCTGGTCGGTCACCGTCGCTACCATGCCGTGCTCGCTCCGCTCGACGGCGACCTGACCGTCGAGGTTGCCCCCAAGGCAGGCCTCACCTGCACCCGCGCTTACAGCGATATCGATGATCGCGAGCGCTTTGAGGGGGCGGGGGAGACCGTGACGATTCCCGCCGGCGGCGTTGCCGTCGTCGAGATCGACGAGGCTTACCGTGTTATCGCCGAGGCTTCGGATCCCCGCGTCGTGGTACTGCACGTGACGGTCGAAGGTTATTCCTTCCCCAACAAGTAGTATTCGTCCGTTTGGACGTTTGCTTCGCGCCGTTAAGGGGGATGGCTTTGTTGACTCCCTTTTCCCCATTCCCCTTAGCAGGTGCGCCGTCCGCGATTGCACTTGCAGCTCGGACGGTTTTGGATGACATTTAATAGATGATTGGGAGGGCTTATGAGCTCTGAAAAACGAGGAACGATCGGTTCGTTCGCTCTGCTGGGCATGACGGTCGCCGCCGTGTTCGGTATCAAGAACATCATCAACAACAACGCGGCCATCGGCTTGGCAGCTGCGCCGTCGTTCTTCTTCGCCACGCTTTTGTACTTTGTCCCCTATACCCTGGTTACCGCCGAGTTCGTCGGCCTCAACAAGGACTCCGAGTCGGGCGTGTACGCATGGGTTAAGACCTCGATGGGTGGTCGCTGGGCGTTCCTGACGGCATTTAGCTAC
>OLFT01003797.1_pt1 | contig 10626 bp, 9 predicted proteins | sample 1604921 | NCBI WGS metagenome assembly OLFT01 (sample SAMEA3888897, study PRJEB22519) | human gut metagenome | biome: human gut; feature: human-associated habitat; material: faeces | place: Denmark | collected 2013 | reverse complement strand
AAAGAGCGCCTTCCATAAAAGCCATGGAAGGCGCTCTTGGGGTCGTATCATATTATCTCGTCAAGTATCTCCCCCACATCCCCGTTCACGCAGATGGATCTCGCTCCGATCTCCTCGGGGGCGTAGGCCTCCCCGGCATTCAGGCAGGCATAGGTCGCCTTGGGGTTCTTCATCGTCATCTGCCAGAACGGATACTTGATGATGCCCGGGGTGTTATAGCCCACGCCCAGTTCCAGGAAGAGCAGCTTCTGCCGGGCGCGGGTGCGGAGGAAATTTTCATATCGATCCGCCGCCCGGTGCCAGCCCTCGTCCTGGACAAATTTGTCGTCGCAGCGCAGGTTCATGGTCATGGGCCGTCCGCAGTGGGGGCAGACGGGCAGGAGGTGGGTGGGGACCTTCGTGTCCCGCTGCTCGGCCACCATTTGGCGCACGACGCTCTCATTGTCCTGTGTCTCCTGGCAGCACGGGCCGCTGCACTGAAACAGGCCGTAGTCCCCCTGGGTGTAGAACAGGCGGTGCTTGTCGAACCCGGCCTTTTGAAAGCAGTGGTCCACGTTCGTGGTGATGATAAAGTAGTCCTTCTCCGCCACCAGCTTCCGCAGGTCCTGATACACCGGCTTGGGCGCGTCCTGATAGCGGTTGATCTGAATATAGCGGCTCCAATAGGCCCAGAACTCCTCCGGCGTGGGGAAGGGGTAAAAGCCGCCGGAATACATGTCCCGGATGCCGTATTTGGCGGCAAAGTCGGCGAAATTTTCCTGAAAGCGGTCTCCGTCATAGGTAAACCCCGCGGCGGTGGACAGGCCGGAGCCCGCCCCGATGACCACAGCCTCCGCCTCATCCAGCGCCCGCTTCAGCCGCTGGGTCTGCCCCCAGCAGCCGCTCATATATCTCCCGGTCTTTGTCTTTGAACACATTGAAGATCACCTTCATCTTGCTGTTATGCTCCGCCAGATAGCGCCGCACCGTGGCCACGGCGATCTCTGCCGCCGCCTGGTTGGGGAAGCGGAACACCCCGGTGGAGATGCAGCAGAAGGCAATGCTCTCCACCCCGTGGGCCTCCGCCAGTTCCTGCCGGAGATAGTCGTCCTGCACCCGCAGGAACTCCCGCCCGGCGGCCCGGGGCGGGCGGACGTTCATCAGCCCCCGCAGCAGACGGCGCTGCTCCCCCTCCGCCGCCGGGACGGCCACGTCCTCATAGCGCCGGTCCTCCGCCAGCAAAGACTTGATCAAATACATTCGCCGCTCCTGTTGGGTCATGTTGTCCTCCTCTCCGGGCCGCTCCCCGGCTCACTTGCCGGGGAAGAAAAAGCCCACCGTCATGTCCAGATAGTTCAGGCCGCTGTAGTTGGGATACTGAGCCTGGACCTTCTGGCGCATCTCGTCGGCGCTGTCACAGGTCAGGGCGATCTCCTTCAGGGCGGTGAGATAGGCCACCTTGGTCTTGGCGTCCTTCAGGTCCTCCGGGGTGTAGTGAGAGGTGAGCACCAGGTCAAAGCCCCGGCGGATGTAATAGTTCAGCTGGGAGATGATCCCGTCGGCGTGGGGGCAGCCCGCCACGATGGAGTGGCAGTCGTGGCCCATCATGTGGGTGTACACGCAGTTCAGCTCCGGGATCTCCAGGTCATAGGCCTCGGCATTGGGCTTTACCACAAAGCGGATGCCGGCGATCTCCACCTCGCCCTCCTCCATCACGTGGTCCACAGGGCACAGGCCCGCGTCAAACACCTCGCCAAAGGCCTTCTGGAAGTTGGCCACCAGCCCGGCTCCGCCGCCGTTGGTGTTATAGGCCACGGAGGAGGCGGTGCCATAGGCGGGCACCCCGGGCAGGAAGGACGTGCCCGCGGCGTGATAGGCCACCAGCTTGCCCTCCACCGTGATGTTCTCCCGAGCCAAAAAGTCGGTGAGCTCCTGAATGTTGTCATAGAAGCAGGGCAGCTCGATCACCACGCCCCGGCCCGCCTTGGCCAGGATGAACACCTCGTCCTCTATGGCGTCCCGGGTCTGATAGGCGTACAGGGTGATGCCGTTCTGCTGATAAATGTCAACCCGGCCCTTGTCCAGGGTAATGGTGCGGTCTGCGTCCTTGTTCATGATAATTGCCTCCAAAGAAATCTCAAGTTCGAAAGGTTGCTTTTTTCTTTCGTTGGCAGTATCATAACGCCGTAGAGCTGTTTTGTGAAGTAAGCACAATATTGTGCTGTAGTTACCAAAAGGATACTATGGGACAGACAGAGAAAACGTCTCTCCAGGCGGAAAGACGTTTTCTGTGGATATTACGGTTCTTCTCTGCCCAGCCGCTTGAAGAGGGCGGGATAGTTGCTGGCACCGTAGGCGATATGATAGACATAGACCCGCTCTGCCATCAGCCGGTATACGCAGATATACTTCCCCGCGATGACATACCGGTATCCGCCGCCGCGCAGCTCTCTGTCCCGAGGGATGTGACCGGACAGGGGAAAGCGCTCCAGCCGGGAGAGGGTGTCTAAGATCAGGTCCGTGATCCGCCTGGCTGAAGCAGGCCCCACCAGATTCATGTGGAGCTGCGCGATCTCCTCCAGCTCCCGCTGGGCGGGTTCCAGGATCACAAGCTCAGCCATGGCGATAGATCCCCTCCAGCCGCGCTCTGGACTCCGCCAGGGAATAGGTGGGCGCGCCGGAGAGCCGGGCGGTCTCCGCCGCCTCCAGCTTGGCCCGCAGCTTCAGGGCCTCTTCCCGCTGTTCAAAGGCTTCGATGCTCATGACCACAAGGTCGCCCTCTCCGTTTTTCGTGATATAGATGGGTTCCCCTTCGTCATGGGCCAGGTCCGAGATGGTGCCATAGTCGTTCCGCAGGGCAGTGGACGATTTGATGATCACAGATCAGCACCTCCTTCATTATTCTGCTATCATTCTATCAGAATTATCCTCGCTTTTCAAGAGAACTGCCGCACCCCAGCAAATCAAAAATACCATGGAGGAATCACGATGAAATTACCAGCCTGCCCGGTGGAGACCACTCTGATGCTGATTGGTGACAAGTGGAAGGTGCTCATTCTGCGGGAGCTGATGGGCGGGACCCAGCGCTTTGGCCAGCTGAAAAAGTCCATCGGCTCTGTGTCCCAAAAGGTGCTCACCGCCCAGCTGCGGGATATGGAGGCCACCGGCCTGCTCACCCGCAAGGTCTATGCCCAGGTGCCCCCCAAGGTGGAATACACCCTGACGAACACCGGCTATAGCTTAAAGCCCATTCTGGACGCCATGGTGGACTGGGGCACGGGCTATCAGCAGAAGAACGCCCGGCAGGACGGCCAAGAAGAGCAGGGAGAACAGGGGGAGCAGGCGTAACGCCCGCTCCCCTTTGCGATTTTTTGATTTACTTGGCGATCTTCACCACCGCCTTGACGATGTTGGCCTTGTCGGCGACGCTCCGGTCCATGGCGTTCTGGATGTCGTCAAAGTCGAAGATGTCGGTCACGATGCCCTTTAAATTCACCCTGCCGGAGGCCACGGCGTCGATGGCCATGGGATAGATGTGGCGATAGCGGAAGACGGTCTTGAAGGTCAGCTCTTTGTCCAGGGCCAGGCTCATGGGCAGGGTCATCTCCCCGGACTTGGAGTAGCCCACCAGGACGATGGTGGCGCCCTTCCGGGTCATCTGGATGGCCTGGCGGGTGGTGATCTCCGTGCCCGCCGTCTCGATGACCAGGTCGCAGCCCAGGCCGTCCGTCAGGGCCAGCACCGCCTGGACGGCGTCCTGATCCCGGCTGTTGATGACCCCGTCCGCCCCCAGTTCTAACGCCTTGTCCAGGCGCTTTTCCATGATGTCCACCACGTAGACGTGAGAGACCCCCTCGGCCTTCAGGGCCATCATGGACACCAGGCCGATGCAGCCCGCCCCCATGACCACGGCGGTCTGGCCCGCGTGGGCCCCGCCTTGATTGGCCGCGTGGAAGCCCACGGCCAGCGGCTCGATCAGCGCTCCCTCCAATGTGCTCACGTTGTCCGGCAGCTTAAAGCACAGGTCGGCCTGGTGGGCCACATACTCCTGGAACACGCCGTCCACCGGCGGGGTGGCGAAGAAGACCACGTCCGGGCAGAGGTTATACTTCCCCTCCCGGCAGAATTTGCAGTGGCCGCAGGTCTTGCCCGGCTCCAGGGCCACCCGGTCCCCGATCTTCAGGTGTTTGACGGCGCTGCCCACCTCTACCACAGTGCCCCCCGGCTCGTGGCCCAGGACAAAGGGCGGCTTGACCACATAATCGCCGATGGCCCCCGTCTCATAGTAGTGCATATCGCTGCCGCAGATGCCCACATACTCCAGCTTGACCAGCACCTCGTCCTCCTTTGGGGTGGGAATGGGGCGGGTGGTATAGCCCATTTTGCCCACGCCGTTCATCACCGCGACCTTCATGCTCCCTTTCACAAGAAAACCTCCCTGTCTATTAAAATAATGACTTTTCGTAAAGTGCTTTTTATATAACTACTAATTAGCGCATTACGGCAAAAAAGTCAAGAGGTATTCTGAAATATTGTGCAAATGGGCAAAAGTTTGGAGCGGGACCTGGTTTCAGGTCCCGTTCCAGTTTGGTTTTATTTACTTTCCCTGATAGGTCTGATAGAGGAAGGTGATGATCTGGCTGCGGGTGCAGCGGGCCTCGGGGGCGAAGCGGCCCTCGCCCACGCCGGAGGTCACGCCGTTCTCCACCGCCCACTGGACCGCCCCGGCATAATAGCTGTCCTGGGGCACGTCGGCAAAGCTGCCGGAGCTCTGGCCGTTCTCCTCCCCGGCGGCCCGGTGGAGAAAGGTCACGCTCTGGGCCCGGGTGCAGGTCTGGTCGGGGGCAAAGAGCCCGTCGCCCACGCCGGAGGTAATGCCGTTCTCCACTGCCCAGGCCACGGCCTTGGCGCAGTAGTCGTCGGGGGACACGTCGGCAAAGCCGGTGTTCACGCCGCCCTTAGGCTCGGGGGAACCAGCCGCCCGCCACAGGAAAGTGACGATCTGGCCGCGGGTGCAGGCCAGGTCGCTGCCGAACTGGTCGGCGGACACGCCCTGGGTCACGCCCTGCTCTGCCGCCCAGCGGACGGCGGGGGCGAAGTAGTCGCTGTCCTTCACGTCGGAGAACTGGATGTTCCCGCTGGCACTGCCGCCAGCGCTGGTGTTGGCGCTGCCGCCGGAAGTGTTGCTGCCGCTGGAAGAACCGCCGGAGGAACTACCACCGGAAGAACCGCCGCTGCTGCTCCCGCCGGAGCTGCTGCCGCCGCCGGAGGAAGACCCGCCGGAATTGTTGTTGTTGCCGCTGTTCCCGTTATCGCCGGTGTTGCCGTTGTCGCCGCTATTGCCGCTGTCCTGGGTGACGAACAGGTCCAGGGGCGGGGTGGCGTCGATGCCGGGCTTCCAGTACAGGTCCTCCAGGGGGTCGTCGGCCACGGTCTCCTTCTGGCTGCCGTCGGCGATGTGGCGCTTGGCGCTGGTGATGGTCACGTCGCCGCTGACGGCCTTGCCGGGCTGGGCATTCCACGCCTGAGAGGCGGTGGCGCCCTGGAGATAGACCTCGCCGGTGGAGATGGTCCCGGTTCCGGAGACGGCGGTGCCGCCCTCCTCCCACAGGACCTGGCCGCCGATGGCCACCAGCTTGCCGCTGCCGGTGATGGTGCCGTTTTCCAGCTGGACGGCGGTGCCGCCCTTGGTGTTGACCACGTTGCCCTCGCCGCCATAGACCACCAGGGTGGCCCCGTCGGCCAGGGTCAGGGTGCCGTCGGTCACCCGCAGACCGGCCTGGCCGATCTTGCTGCCGCCGGCGTCGCCCTTGATGAACACCTGGCCCTTCACGGTGACGTTTCCGGTGGCGGTGACCACGGGCTCGTGGCTGGTGCGGTCCACCAGATCGCCGTTGGCCAGATAGTTGATGTGGGAATAGATGGCGGCGTTTTCCAGAATGGCCCCGTCGGCCAGGCGCAGCTGGCCGTTGATGGAGGCCCCGGTGAGGAACTCCCCGCCGCCAAAGTCGTTATAGTTCATGGAGAAGGTGCCGCCGCCCTGCACGTCGATGATGCCCTGGACGCCGGAGTCCCGCAGGGTCAGCTTGCCGCCGTTTTCCACCACGATGCGCACGTTGCTCAGCACTTCCATGTTCACCAGGGTCAGGTCGCACCCGGCGGGGATATACAGGGTCTGGGGGATGTTGCCCGCCTCCACCTGCTCCCAGGCCAGGTCAGCGCCCAGCACGCCATAGGTCCCGCTCTGGTGGGAGCCGTACCAGGCTTTCAGTCCGGCGGGGACCCGGACGCTGTTCTCCTCCCCGGCGACGTTGCTGCCAAAGTCGGTGATGACCCAGGGTTCCATGATGTCCCACATATATTTGCCGTCCTGGGTCTGCTTCAGGGTGCCGGCGCCCAGCTTGTCCTCTGCCAGCTGGTCGGCCAGCAGCTCCTTCCCGGTGTACACCCGGAAGGGCAGGGCGTTGCTGGTGGCCGTGCGGCCCTGGTCGTCGGTGATGGTGACGGAGATGAGATAGGTGCCGGGGTCCTTGGGGGTGCCGTCCAGGGTGAGGGAGCTGCTCATGGCGGGCATGAACACGCCCCGCATCCCGCTGTCGCTGCCCTCGGAGGTCCCGCTGTCCGTGTCAGGCACGATGTTCACCACGGCCTGCTCCACATAGCCGGTGGAGGGATCGGCGGAGTGGTCCAGCTTCTTCCAGTCCGCCTCCTCAGGCTCCTGGTCCTTGGGCAGGCGGACGCCGTACACGTCCACGGCGCTGTTCTTGTTCACGCTGCCCGCGCCGGTGGCCCCGGACACGCCGTCATAGCCCTTCTGGTCCACGATGGCAGCCTCGAAGGAGCCGTCCAGCTTCACCCACAGCTGATAGCCGTCGCCCTGGCCGTCGTTGACCGCCAGAGAGGCCTTGCCGTCGGCGTCGATCACCAGTTTGAACTCCAGCATTTCATAGCCCTTGGCGGTGACCGAGATCACGTCGCCGCTCTTCAGCACGGGAATGGCGGCGGTGCCGCCGCTGAAGTCCTTCTTGGCAAAGACGATCTGATTTTCGTCTTCTAACAGCCGATAGCTGCCGCCGGAGGAGGGATCATAAGTCTTCTTCTCCCACACGGTGTCGTTCACGCGGATCTCCGTGATGGCGGCCACATAGCCGGGGTGATCTTTCACGGTGACCAGCCAATCCTGGTCAAAAAAATCTGTGCTGAGGGACAGATCGTTCACGGTGACTACACCGGGAACGGGGACCGCCTTGGCGGCAAAGGCGGCGCGCACGGTCACGGCCTCGCCGGGCATGGTAAAGGTATATTCGCCGTCCGCCACCTGGTCTGTCACGTCAACGCCGCCCACGGTCAGCGTCTCCAGCGCATAGTCCTCGTCAGGGGTCACGGTGACGGTGACCTCAATCCCCTGGGCGGCCTTCTCGTAATTGGCGGAGACGGTGCCGTGCTCGGCCTGCTCCACGGTGATTGGATAGGTGTCCGACTGCTGCTCCTCCACCACGGTGGCAGTGTGTTTGGTCTTGTCCAGGGTCAGGGTCAGGTCCCGATAGCCCTTAGCGGTGACCACGCAGGTGGCGGGGTTGTCGTCAAAAGCCTCGCCAATGATAAAGCGGCCGGAACTGGCATCGACATAATAGTTTTTGTTATTCCAAACGCTAAAGGACGAACTGCCTTTCGTCCAGTCCGTTCCATTGACCGTTACGCCGGTAATGGCGCTCAGCCAGTCCGCAGCATCGGTAAAGGAAAAATCAAAGTCATAACCGGAATTAGCTCCACACGCGTAGGATGTAGGCGGATTCTTGTCCTGACTGGGGGTGTCAGGTTCAGAAGGGATGGTGGGTTCCGTGGGTGTCGTGGTCTCGACCACAGTTACGTTATAGCCGTCCTTTTCCACCTTCAGCGTCAAATCGCAGTATCCCGTAGCTGCGATGACACAGATACCTGTGTCACCATCAAACCCGTCTCCGAAGGCAACATAGCAAGCGTCCTGTTCATATGTCACGCTGCTAACTTTGTATGTGGTACTGAGAATATAGTCAGCTTTTGTATATTCTGTTCCATTCACAGTGAGTTTTGTGATGTTCTTCAACCAATCAACATCGTCTGTTGTAAAAAGCACCTTGAAGTTTCCCCACCGGAATGTGGGCAGGGTAATATCAGTGGGCGGAGACTTGTCGGCATCCGCCGCTAGGGCTGGACTGATGGCGGCCATGGACAGGCACAGGGCCGCTGCCAGCAGGAGCGACGTGGCTTTTCGGAACAGTTTTCTCATAGATTTCCTCCTTTGGTCCTCTTAAGCGGCCTGGGCCGCCGGGCGTTCGGGCCCCTCTCCGGTGGGTCCGTCTGGCGGGAGCCGATCCCGACAGAAAACAGGTTGCAATTTTCCGCCTCCCCATGCTATACTGTTGGGCGGCCCGCTTTCGGGCCACGCCGCTGGGGCGCGGCTGTTTTTTTGACGCAGCAGTTAGCAGTGTCTAACTTCTCTTCAAAAAACAGGCAAGTCAGCAACGGTTATAGGGTTAGTTATCGCTAACTTGCGTATGCTATGTTACCAAAAAGCAATTTTCTTGTCAACGCCTCCGGGCCATCTTTCCGCAAAAAATGTTCTGTAAATTCTTTGATGTTGCAAATTTACACCAGTTCTGTCATTCCGAGGAGCGCAGCGACGTGGGAATCCGTTTTCCCAAAGACGCAGATACGGATTGCCGCGTCGGCCCGCTGGGCCTCCTCGCAATGACAGTGACAAACTTTCCAAAAGGAGCATTTCCATGAAAAAATGTCTCATTTTCTGTCTGCTGGCTCTGTCCCTGCTGCCCGGCTGCGCCGCCGCGCCAAAGGCGCAGACGGCCTCGTTTTTGGCCATGGACACCGCCATGGACCTGACCATCTATGGGGACGCCGACCTGCCCGGCCAGGTGCAGGGGCTGATCGATGACTTGGAGGGCCAGCTGTCCGTCACCGACCCGGACAGCCAGATCTACGCCGTGAACGCCCGGGGCTCCGGCACCCTGACGGGCCGGGCGGACACGCTGATGGGCCAGGCCCTGGACCTGTGCCGCCGCACCGGCGGGGCCCTGGACCTGTCCATCTATCCCGTGGTCCGGGCCTGGGGCTTTACCACCGGGGACTATCAGGTGCCCAGTGACGATGACCTGGCGACCCTCACGGCTCTGGTGGACTACACCCGCATCGACTATGACCCGGCCAGCGGCGCTGTCTCTCTGCCCGAGGGGATGGAGATCGACCTGGGCAGCGTGGCCAAGGGCTATGCCGGGCGGGAGGCCGCCCAGCTGCTACGCCAGGCGGGGGTCTCCTCCGCCCTGCTGAATCTGGGGGGCAACATCCAGACAGTGGGCAGCCGCCCCGACGGGGACCCCTGGCAGATCGGCGTGAAGGACCCGTCCACCGGCCAGCCCATGATGGTCCTGTCCATCCGGGACCAGGCGGTGGTCACCTCCGGGGGCTATGAGCGCTATTTCCAGCAGGACGGGCGGACCTATTGGCACATCATGGACCCGGCCACCGGACGCCCGGCGGAGAGCGGCCTGCGCTCGGTCACCATCGTGGGGGACGACGGCCTGGTGTGCGACGGGCTGTCCACCGCCCTGTTCGTCATGGGCCTGGAGCGGGCCGCTCAGTTCTGGGCGGGCAGCGACGATTTCGAGGCCATCTTCGTCACCGACGACGGCTCCGTCTACCTCACCCAGGGGCTGACGGACCGGTTTGCCCTCACCCAGGACCACGCCGACACGCCGGTGCAGGTCATCCAGAGATAAGGCATCCCCCGCCGATTTTTTTAGGATCGACGGGGGACGTTCTTATATGCAGACGAGATCAGCCCTGCTGTTTGGGCAGCACCTTGTCCGCCAGCAGGCACAGGACCACGGTGAGCACCATGTCGGGCAGGGTGTAGCCCACGGGGGTGTCCACCCCCATCAGCCAGCGATAGGCGGCAAAGCCGATGAGCCAGATAATCAAATTCCGGCCATCAGCCAGCACGTCGAACCGGTCCCGGCGCAGAATAAAGTGGTCAGCGATCTGCACGGCGATCATGGGGGCGAACACCGAGCCGATGAGATAGAGAAACCCGGTGATGTCGTCCATGGGGAACAGAATGGCTCCCACAACGCCCACAAGGGTCACAGCGATGGCCGTCTTTTTCCCGTCCAGCCTGCGGGACAGGGACTCGGCAGAGATACCGGCGGACCAGGCATCCAGGAATGTAGTAGTGACGGTGGAAAAGACCAGGATGACCAGGGCGGCCACGCCCAGGCCCGCCTTCACCATAATGACAGCGATGTCATACTCCCCGGTGAACATGGCGGCCCCCATGCCGATGACATACATCCAGCAGGACACCAGGCCATAGACGATGACGCTGACCCAGGTGGCCCGGGCGGGCTTTTGGGCCTGGCTGGTGTAGTCGCTGATGAGGGGCAGCCAGCTCAGGGGCATGGCCACCGCCAGCTCCACCGCCGCGCCGAAGGACATGGCCTCCCCGGCGGCGGTGACAGCGTTGCCGGAGAAGAAGATGACCTTGCACAACACCAAGGTCAGCAAAAACAGGGCCGCCATGGTCAGCTTGTTGATCCAGCCCAGGTCGGTGACGCCCACGGCGATCCACAGGACGATGAGGGCCCCGATGACCAG
>OLFT01003795.1_pt1 | contig 10639 bp, 10 predicted proteins | sample 1604921 | NCBI WGS metagenome assembly OLFT01 (sample SAMEA3888897, study PRJEB22519) | human gut metagenome | biome: human gut; feature: human-associated habitat; material: faeces | place: Denmark | collected 2013 | reverse complement strand
CGAAGCAATTTGCAGCAGATTTACAGTCTGTCCCCTTTGGCCACTCGGGAATCCACCCATATTTAATTATGACTTTTAATAACCATAACAAGCCGATGAACGGACTCGAACCGTTAACCTGCTGATTACAAATCAGCTGCTCTGCCAATTGAGCCACATCGGCACTCTATTGAGTGACTCCTACGGGATTTGAACCCATGTTACCGCCTTGAAAGGGCAGTGTCATATACCGCTAGACTAACCGGACATATTCATCTGGGAAGCAGAGGTGCTGCCCCTCTTTTTATTTTATTACCTACTAAAACACAATTATCCGCGGCTCGTGTTCTTTCAGACCTATTCAAAAAATGCCGCATTTCTATCATAAGTAGCCTCGTATTGGCACTTCCCATATATTTAAGCTGGAAAAGCAGGAGTTGAACCTACATTTGATTCGCGAGATCATGTTTTGCCAGTTAAACTATTTTCCAATATTTTTTATTTATGCTGAGATTACACATAAATATAGAAGCTCTTTCGAAACATTATGGTTTCTTTTCTTATCCACTATACGCCGCTTCGCGCACATATAGTAAGCTTCAACAACCGCCTTGTTTAAGAGTGGCACTTCTCTTTAGCCACATAACTACTCTGTTGTCATCATTCCATTGACGCTGCCGCGCCACAAAGTTCCGCTAAGAACACTGTGCAGAATCGGACAAACATATCAGAGTCTTGCGAGACTCATCAATGACCATATTGCATAAAATATACTATGGTATTAGGCTGCTTTCGTTATGCAGAGGTGTAGACTTTCGCTGTAGAATATAATATCAAATATCACACTTGTAATTTCTATTAAATCTTTTAAGTTTTGAGCTTTTTAAATTCAATAAGTATAAGTAATTATTTATTATCTGAAAAGTCTTCTCTACTGAAGATGTGCTACACCAGACGCTCCGATCCCTTTTGAGGATAAGAATACATCACATCTTCATATCGTTCGGTTATTATCCCTACTAAATGTCCATACAAGCTAATTTGGTGTATACCAATTCACTTATACAAATGGCTATCACCTTTGCTTAATAAATGCTCAGATTGAATAACCTCCTGATTCACCATCATATCTTCACAGTTTGCATGAACTATCCAGTTTGCGGCCGGAAAGTGTTCCTCAGCAGTCGCCCTTGGACCACCTTATCGTTCCCTGTTTCATGATACTATTTCCGCATAGGATTTAATCTTTTCACTTACCTATACGAAACGAGACCTTTTGAGTCTCTGGCATGTCAGTTTTGCTTAGATTGACTGCAATATAATTGCTTATACCGCAGCGACAGTGTGTAAATCTGCCTTTATACGCCTCACAGCGCACTATCGGAGCCAAGCCTCCATAATGTAATTAATTAAACAGAAAGGGTTGGCATATACATTTGTATATGACAAATAGCGGGAGATGGATTCGAACCATCGTCTCTAGGGTATGAACCTAGCAAGGATCCACTCCTCTATCCCGCAGTTGGAATGACACGATTTGAACGTGCGATGTCCTGGTCCCAAACCAGGCGGATTGCCAAACTATCCTACATTCCAATATAGAGCCTGTATTTCTACAGGCTCAAAGTATTATTTACGCATTAACAGCGTCTTTAATTGCCTTACCAAATTTGCATTTTACTGCGTTCTTTGCATCGACCTCAACAGATTCACCTGTTCTTGGGTTACGTGCAATACGTGCATCCTTATGTACAACAGAAAGAGTAACACCATCCATCAGTTTTACCTCATCGCCTTCAACCAGCGCACCATATGTTACGTCCTGCACAGCTTCCATAATTACTTTAATATCTTTCTGTGTATTATTTGTTGCTTCTGCAACAGCCTTAATTAATTCAACTTTATTCATTGTTAGTTCTCCTTTTTCTCATAAAAATAATAGTTATATAAAGCAAAAGCAGTGTACCGACCAGCACACTGCCTTGAATTATCAATATTTAATTTTCAATTATTCGCTGAAAATGTTTGATGCAATTTCAGCTCCAAGATCGTCTAAAGTACAGAAGGAATTGATATATGATACCATTTCATTGCCGTCTTTATCTTCGCGCTTGATTTCAATTCCTTTACATTCAGGATTTTTACAAGCCATAACATTACCATGTATATATGTCATTGGGGTGCCACATGCTTTACACTTATGTTTACTAAGAAATCTTTCCTGCTGTTCTTTTAATTTCTTCTTATCAGAAGTTTTCTTTGTCACGGGCTTCATTCCCCATGCAGTTCTCATTTCTTCAAGTGATGTAAAGTGTTCTGTTGTCCCTTTGGACATTCTATAATTACTCATGATCTTTCTCCTTGTAGTCAAATATATTTGATTTTTTTAGCCGTGTATTTAACGCCCACGGCAGGCTACTACACAAAAAAAAATTCGAATCCCATATTTAAACACGCATTGGAGACAGCGCGGAGAGTTTCGCTTTTCTTCAAACAGCTGTCTGCATACATGTACACATATCCTGCGCAAAATATGTGCCTGAAGATGCAACGAAGCGAAAAGTTATTCCCCTCATATACCACATGAATTTGCATTTGTGATTTTTGTTATTTTTAAAGGGTTTTATGCCGATTTTTTTTCAGATATTCTGCAATTTTTGGCGAAATTTTGTAAGAAAGCCTCTCTATTCATTCTGTATAATAAATTAAGAAGATTTCTTGTATAGCGCGAATAATCCTTTTTTCTTCCCATATTACTTGTATTAAGAGCAATTTCAATCAATCTACTCATGGTTTTTGGATTTGTAATTTTCATTTTTCTTAATTCCGCTAAAATCTGATCGAATCTCTCGGTATATGCAAGAATTTCATCATCAGACATATTATCTTTACTTAAAAGTTCAAGTTCTTTTGCATATCCTAAAATTTTATCCATCTGTCTAGCATTTGCTTTGCCATTTACTTTTACGATAAAATTTTTAGTAGGAATAGTATTGGTGGAACGTATTGGCTTAATATCATTCATAACAATCTGTAAGCTATTCATTGGACATATATAAAAGGAAGAAATTCTTCCAGATAATTTTTCTTTCTGTTGATTAACCAATTCTCTTTCTACCTCTTTACCGTTCTTTGTGTAGTGAATTTTACGCGTATATCTCATGAATTCTGGAAAATCCCTGCGAACCTGTTTCTTGTTTCCTAACTCATCTTCAATTTCCTCTAACTGTTGCATGCAAGGAAGCTTTTTAATACGTTTTATTTCTTCTATAGCATCTACTTCGTACTCACGTTTACATCCGTCAATAATAACCTGAGCCAGTACCGAAAGAATAACAAAGTTGTCATACAACTCACGGCTTGGATTAGTCCAATAATAAGTCATTGCAAGCTGTGCGAGATTACTAGATTCCCCAATCCCAATACGTGATTTAGAGAATTTATTATCCATACGAGCGTATTCTTTCATTGTATTCTTATATGTAAGGCCACTTTCTTTGAGTTTATTAACAATAGTAGGATACTGTTCATATGCAGCCTTAGCACTTTTAACCATCACTTCATTATTTGTCACAAAAAAGAAATCTGAATCAAAGTCACAACCGTTGGCACGATCCTGAATATCTGTATGAATACAATTCACTGCCATAATGTTATTACTGAATACAAAATATCGCTGCATTTCGTCACTATATGTGTTATGTAAATAACAAATGTTATTTGGACTGTTATGTGGATTTCTAATACCACAAAGATATTCTCCGTCCTGAAAACGTTTTGTATAGCACTGAATAGTTCCTGGCTCTACATTAATCGTAGGATCTGTTTCCGGATCTTCTCCGACCGACTTAAGTAGGAGAGCATAAGGATTGCCAAATATTGTAAGATTATCTCCGTCGATAGTGATTTTTCCAGTTCGTAATCGATTTACATATGATCCCATAACTTGACATTTTTCATATCTGAACCATGTACTATTTCCAAAATCCTCATTCCAATCATATAAATCTGCCAACATTTCATAATGATTAATTATCGTAGCATTCTTCCTGAGATATTGAACATAAAGACTGTTATCATCTTTCATACCTTCTACATAATCCACACTGGTTTTTGCCAGTTTACGCACATCATCAGTAGAGCAAGGAGATGGAACATCTATATTATAGGAGGGAAGAGTATTAACCATCTGATAACTCATCTGCTGCACACCGCCTAATTTACTTGGATGATCGGTTTTTACTATTCCCCAGTAAGATCCATCGGCATTTACGCGATCACACCAATACTTATAAGCTTCAGCAGGAGTATTACCCATTAAATTCATGAATTTTTTCCATTTAATAGCATTATCAGTTGTGATCATGCGAATATCCTTGAGTTTATGCCAAACTCCGAACATGTCCTGTATTGCATAAGTTTCATAATCATGTCCAGTTTCTTCACACCAATCTTTAAAGAATAACTGAATATGAGTACGAATTCCGCATGCTTTAAAGAAATGCTGCCTTAAAAGAGCCATACCATTAACCCATTCCGGCAAAATATCAGATTCAATCAGCATTTCTCCATCCCAGAGAGTATTTTTTACCTCGGTTTCTTCATCATGAACGACACATTTCTTTTTTATAACATTTACTCGTTTATATCTCTTAGTATATTTCGGAGTAACACCGTCTTTTAAAAATTTTCCTTCAGCAATAGCTCTTTGCTTTGCAATTTCTGTAGCAGTTTCATCCAGAACTTTTTCCTGAACTACATAATCCTCAGCTTTTACGATCTTGGCTATTGTCTTGTAGAAACTATCCGTATCTTTAATAATAAGAATGGCTTCTACAGGACAATAGAACTTTCCAACTATTGTACTGGTTGTGAGAGGAGCATATGCCGACATCTCTACAATCTTAGCATTTTCCATCGGCATTTTCTTTCCAAGACCTATCGTCAGCCAGTTATATGCTTTTTTATAAAGCTTTGAGTTAATAAACATCACCTGTCCGACTTTTGCCTTAGAAGAGTTGCGGTATAGCATTTTATAATTAATAACAGTCTTTTTTTCACCTTCTTTCTTTGTATATGAAGAAATGTATTCAACATTTACACCGTTTTCATAGAATATTTCCCGGATTTCATCTTTGGAACATTTCATATAATTGTCTTTATTATCAATTACATTTCGAAATATTGCTCGAATACGTTCCTTGGATTCCTCAGATAAAGATTTATCATGTTCAAATGGTCCAAACTGCTTTAGCAAGTGATCCATTTCTTCTTCATAACTACGACTTCCAAAATCAAAATCAAGACAGATAATGTCTCGTGTACTGGTATCATTCCAAACATTAAGTCCATTCTGTATAATATAATCACTGAATAGACTGTTGCTGAACATTGCTTCAGTATAATCGTACCGGTTTCTGACTCCCTGGTTATATCCAAAGAGAGTACCGGCCTTTATATTTTTTATTTTTAATCCAAATTCAGACAAATGATATTTCTCCTTCCTCTATATTGTATTGCATCAATAACATTTCCAATAGTAGGATATGGTTTTGTATATTTTTGCATAATAGTAATCCTTTTGTATTTTATTTAAATTCTAAGATTTAGATTTCTAGCACTGACTGTTCCATAATTATTATTAGAAATTGCAGGTATACAGATTGAAGAAATTGTTTCAGATTCTACAATTCTACGTTTCATTTTTATAAGTTTCTTCTCTTTTTTATTTAATTCTTTATATTCTTTCTTCAAATAACAATATTCTTGTTGCAATTTATTTTTTTCAAAGAAATTTCTACTGTTTTTCAATTCTGACTTTAATTTAGAGATTTGTTTACGAATTTGTTTCACAGTCAATCCATTTATATCTTTTACTTTTTTCTGATACCTAAATTCATAATACTTACGTAATTCAGAAGAAAAACAATTCATCAGATCGGACCATTTTGCCAATTCAATCTCTTCAATATCAACAGACTTAGCATAATCAATAATATCCTTGACAAATTCTAAAGTAAGAATGAATGTTTCATATTTTAAAGTGCTTTTAAACATACGAAATTCAATGGTATCCTTATGCTGTAAATTCAATGCAGCACGTTTACCTTTATCCTTATACTTACCATACAGTTCAACTATTGAATCTTCATTTTGCTTTTCACCGGCAAATTCACTATAGTCATTGTCGCGCCTTGCAATCACACAAATTTCATCATTAAATTTTTCAAGAATATAAAGGATCTTAGATATAACTAACTCTTGTGATATTCTTGATTTCCCTAAATAGCTACGATTCGCATGAATATGTAATCCGGCAGTTTCACAATCATGACCTTTATATCCTTCTTTATCAAGATATTCGAACATTTCACGGTAGTTCATTTTGTTCTTATGAAATTCCAAACTACATGGCATAGTGTCAAATTCAATCTGTACAGTGCTATCATGTGTACTGTAAATAAGATTTTCTTCATCACTATCAGATCCATTCATAATCTGAATACATTTTTTCACTGTGGAATTTTTGTCATTATCAGAAGTGACATTATTATTTCCACCTACTTCAATCTCTGCTCCGAGCATGAGAGTAGTATCTTCTGATTCTCCAGGCATAAAATGTTTTATGTATTTTGGGACATAATTAAATTGATGAATGTAAGTTTTGGATCGGCTTGAGACAAAACTACGAAAGTATCCTCTCTCAAATTCATAACTATTAGAAGATGCCCTTACATTATCTATTAGCCTATTAAAATTGTTAATATTGTTAATATTAAGTTCCTCTTCAAAAGTAGATGTTACTTCAGACCTACGACCTCTTTGCGTAGATGATGGTTCAAGGTGACACAAACGTATAGCACAAAGTATGGTTCCATCACAGTTATATACATATGCTTTATTACACGTAGTATCGTATAAGATTCTGCCATGAATACAATTGCTGTTTCTACTTTGTTCTGCCAATACACTATTAAGTAATTCAAAATCATTCCCGCCATATTCACGTCTATTCATATTTTCGAGTTTTGTTATTATTTGACGTCTATGTGAATCTGTGTCACATTCATGATAGATATTGCTATGTAATTTTAATGCATCATTAATAATTTCAGCGTAATCATGAGGAAGATAATATGTATTATATTCATTATCAACAATATAACAGGCATCACCTCTATATCCTAAATGAGTATAATTAATAATTTTCCCATTTACTGAATATGGATAATGTAAATTTAAATCGAATGTTTGCCATCTATTTTTAAATCTTATGATTGGTAAATAACTCATATTTTTAATAGGTAAGAGCACCGGCAGGCACTCTTACCATTCCCTCCTTATCTTAAAGTACACGTTTCCAATATTCTTCGTCTTCATATTCTTCATCAGTCATACGTAATAAATGCATTTCCTGCATAAGCTGTGTAAAATCAGATTCGAAAAGTTTTACTGCCAGGTCATATAATTCATCCATTTTCCCAAGAACATTGTCAATGTAATCAATTTTTGTAGGACACTTTTTATGATTTGGTTCTTTATTATATTTTTCAATACGAAGATTAAGATTCATATGATTGATATTCTCAAATTCACGATAAAGCACAGCCCAGCGATTCTGGATAAGATCCTTACTTTTACGTTTCATTACACGATTCAGAATCATACGTTTCGTCGGAGCTGGAACATTTCTTGAAATTGCATTAATCGTTTCCTGCTTCTCATCCACTGTCTGGGTCAGTAATCCGCAGCGACCATTTAAAAGAGCAATCTCTTTCTCTTTACTCTCAATAATCTTCTGAGCTGCAATGAGACCTGCTGCCACAAGCTGCTCCGGAGTCATATTTTCCTGATTACGGATGTAAGCACCGTTTTTACGGATGGATTTGAGAATTTCTTTTTACTTTCTTTTTGAATGGCTTTGCTTGTGGCTTACGGGAAAGCATCAATACTTTGTAGAGACCATTTTCAGTGAGAAAACTGTATACTGTATTGGTTTTTAGCACCCCCTCATATTGTGAGGGGGTCTTGATTTTAACTTTCTCATCATCATCTACAGAACTCAGCATCCTGTCTGTCCTATATCCTTTATCCGGATCTTTACTATAGTCCAGCCACTCAGCTACATCGCGAGCTAAGAACAGTGGATTGTCTGTAGTTCCAAATACACGAATTGTTTTGTGAAGGAATCGCTGTTCCTCAAGTAGTGTAAGAGAAGTAGTCTCGAAATTAATACTGCCTGTAAATTCATTTACCGGAGTTGCCTTCAGATTAAGACCGCTATGCTCATTTACGAAGCCGCAAATATCATCAGCTGCACTGACTGGAGTATTCATCCCTGGGATAGGATCCATTCCAAGTGCTGTTCTCATTGTTGGGTCTGTAAGAACTTCTTCTGGTACGTCTTCAAATTTGGATTCTGGTTTTGTGTTTGTTGTATAAGTACTCATTTTGTTTTTCTCCTTTATTGTTTAATTAAATTTGTTATCATCATTTTGATCATATTTAATTTCTTCATCATCATATTCATCAGTATCAGATGCAGCACATAAAGCCCAACATCCAATACGGGTTAATACAAATAAAAGAATACATATAAGGATTACCATGATTTATCCCCCTATTGTGGTATATTACACATTGAAATTTCTTTTTCTCCTATAATATTGAAGAAATCAGGTTCATTATGAGTTTCTTCCAGCCAAGTTTTAATTACCCCCGTCAAACGTTCGGAAAGATCAGCCAATTGTTCGGTAGTATAAGCTGTTCTACTATCTAGCCAGTCATCTACAAGATCACCAACGTTTGCCTCTGCTTCCTCCCAGACAACTTCAAGAACTCTTTCTGCATCAACAGAGATTTCATATGGTCTAAGTTCCTGAATTGTAATTGATTTGATTTTTACATTTTCTTCTGCAAAGTAGTCTTGAGCATCTGCAATGCATTCTTCTATGGAGTCAAATGCTGTAGCAGAAGTGTAATCACTGTCACGTTCTAACTGCCAAGCATATTTTTTATCTTTATTTTCTTTGCTCTGCATAATTTAATTATTTCCGTCCTTTCGAGAAGTAGTGTTGTTTGGATCATCCGGATACAGATATCTTTCTATATAATCGCGACCTTCACCTATGAATCGTGGAATATCGAAGTCATGAGACCATGTATCTGCTGTAATTTGTTTACCATTTAATAAGAAAGAACTATGAGCAGATCTGATGATACAGGTACCGCGCTGTTTGTAAATTTTAAGTTTGTTCCAGTCAATATCTTTTTGCTGAATAAGCATGTCTATGATTTCTTGATTACATTTACCATTTAGTTCGGTCTGAGAAAAATGTGCTTGACCAACCATTTGAATAGAGTTACGAATTGCATCCTGCTGTCTCCAGTTAAAGTAATTTGTGACTTCTTCTCGTGGGAGATTGAATACGCATGCAGCAAATTCTGCTCCTTTGAGTAATGCACGATCATAGCTGTGGTTTGGAGAATAATATCTTCTGCCGATAATTTTTACTAATTCTTTAAATTTTTGATTGAAATAATTAGTGGCCATAGATGCTGCTATAGAAGCAAGTTTCTGGACCCGGTTATCAAACCATGGTGAAGTTTCAAGTTTCTCATAATCAATAAGAAGAAGATTAATTTCATCTGATTGAGTATAAGCCAGGACACAGCCCTGGATATTTCTACAGAGGTATTCTGCAGTATAGCGCATAGCAGCCATAAGTACCTGATCAAATGGTTTTTTGAACCCCCTGGTAAAAGTATGGAATGCACGACCATCGATTTGGATGATCACTGGGGTGCGAGGGATTAGATGAGTATCTGTAATTGATTTGTAGGATCTCATTCTGAGATCGTATTCTGTTTGATGTGACATTTTGGTTTGTCCTCCTGTTATTGCTAAGGTTTACGAGTTATTGATGTGTTATTTAATGTTATTGAATGATCAAAACAAGTTGTGGATATTTGGATTTTGTAGATTTTCTTTGCATACTGAGTTAATTTAGCTTGTTTTGATAATGAGATAATAGCACAGGAAGATGGATTTGTCAAGAAAAGAAGCTAAATTAACTGAAATATTTGAGATTATGCGATTGAGAATATGGACGGTAGATGGGGGTTGGATGGTAGTGTGAGGTGAGATTTGAGGAGTGTGGAACAATATGGGCGGTGATTATAGGAGTTTGGCGATGTGGGGAACGTTACATTTTAATAGGAAGAGAGGGCGTATTTTTCAAGCCAGTGTGGAAGTTAACCGGCTTAGGTCTTTCTGGGTAATTTTAGCCCATTTTGGCGTTAAAAGTACCCCCTTTTTGAGTAATTCCAATTACTATAAATAGTATGCAAAAATAGTGCATAAAATCATGTGAAAAGTGTATTTTATGCACTATTATGCACTGAATCTGCATAAAATTTCATAAACTTTTTTTATAAAACTTCACTATTAAATTATACATATGCTATAGTATTAATTGAGCAAGGAAAAGAGCGTTGACCGGCGTGTTGAAAGTCCTTGTGAGCACCTTGAAACTGAATATATTGAAATATCGAGAACGCGCGGTTGCGGTTCGGACGTGAAAAAGCCACGGTTTACCTATAGAACGCGATTCTCAAGTATTCCATAACATTCAGGAGAAAGTCTGTCATTTTAAACAGA
>OLFT01003771.1_pt1 | contig 10699 bp, 7 predicted proteins | sample 1604921 | NCBI WGS metagenome assembly OLFT01 (sample SAMEA3888897, study PRJEB22519) | human gut metagenome | biome: human gut; feature: human-associated habitat; material: faeces | place: Denmark | collected 2013 | reverse complement strand
CTTATAAGTTCAAGACCCGTTATCTGGACGATTCTATTTTCAATGCTTATCCTTATTGGATCGCCCACTATTATGTCGATTCGGTGAAGTATCAGGGCAAATGGGATTTCTGGCAACATACTGATGTCGGAAATGTACCCGGTATTAAAGAAGATGTAGACCTCAATGTATTCAACGGTACATTAGAAGAACTCAAAAAGCTGACGATCAAGTAGGATGATTGGTCTGTCATACAACTAATCTCTTCTCTCATTTGTTATAATCGTATTATTACTAAAAAGATACGATTATGAACTTTGATATAGCTATTATTGGTGGTGGCCCTGCTGGTTACACAGCTGCCGAAAGGGCAGGGGCAAACGGACTGAGAGCCGTTCTGTTTGAGAAAAAGGCAATAGGTGGGATATGTCTGAATGAAGGATGTATTCCTACTAAAACGTTGTTATATTCTGCTAAAATTCTGGATAGCATCAAGAGTGCTTCCAAATATGGCATTTCTGTCGAATCTCCTTCGTTTGATTTAACTAAAATAATGAGCCGTAAAGAGAAAACGGTGAAAATGCTGACTGGTGGGGTAAAGATGACCGTGAACTCTTACGGAGTGACGATCGTGGAAAAAGAAGCCTTTATAGAAGGAGAAGAAAACGGGCTGATCCGTATCATTTGTGACGGAGAAAGATATGAAGTGAAATATCTGCTGGTATGTACCGGTTCCGATACGGTTATTCCTCCGATACCGGGACTGTCGGAAGTTAGTTACTGGACGTCAAAAGAGGCTTTGGAGATCAAAGAGCTTCCTGAAACGTTGGTTGTTATAGGTGGTGGAGTCATAGGAATGGAGTTTGCTTCTTTCTTCAACAGTATGGGAGTGAAAGTGCATGTTGTCGAGATGATGCCGGAGATACTGGGAGTCATGGATAAGGAAACCAGCAGTATGCTTCGTACAGAATATGCAAAACGTGGAGTCACTTTCTACTTGAATACAAAAGTAATAGAAGTGAAACCTGACGGAGTCGTCATAGAGAAAGATGGGAAGGCTTCTACTATCAAAACGGAAAAGATCTTGCTCAGTGTGGGGCGTAAAGCAAATATTACCAATGTCGGATTGGATAAGCTGAATATAGAACTTCATCGGAATGGGGTTAAAGTAGACGAATATCTTCAGACTTCTCATCCCGGAGTATATGCGTGCGGTGATATTACAGGCTATTCTTTATTGGCGCATACGGCAATTCGGGAGGCGGAAGTGGCAATCAATCATATTTTAGGAGTGGAAGACCGGATGAATTATAACAGTGTGCCGGGAGTTGTCTACACCAATCCGGAAGTGGCCGGTGTAGGTAAGACAGAAGAAGAGCTGACCAAACAGGGCATTCCTTATCGTGTTACGAAGTTGCCGATGGCTTATTCCGGACGTTTTGTTGCGGAAAACGAACAGGTAAATGGAATATGTAAGCTGATACTTGATGAAGCTGATCATATTATCGGTTGTCATATGCTTGGAAATCCAGCGTCGGAATTGATTGTGATTGCCGGAATAGCCATTCAGAAGGGCTATACGGTTGAGGAATTTCAGAAGAATGTATTTCCCCATCCTACGGTTGGAGAGATTTATCATGAGGTGCTTTCATAACACTTTTACAGATATTTATTTTCATCTGGCGGCAGAAGAGTATTTGCTGAAGCAGGAAACAGATTCTGTTTTCATGCTTTGGCAGGACACTCCTTCTGTAGTGATGGGAAAACACCAATCTGTACAGTTGGAAGTGAACCGGGAATGGGCGGAAGAACAACAAATTCAAATAGCCCGTCGGTTTTCGGGTGGGGGAGCTGTATATCATGATTTGGGTAATGTCAATTTAACTTTTATCGAAACAGTGTCCCGCTTGCCTGATTTCAGTCTTTATCTTCATCGGATACTGGATTTCTTAAAACAGATAGGATTGCCGGCAAAAGGAGATGAACGGCTGGGTATCTATCTTGATGGTCTGAAAATATCGGGGAGTGCCCAGTGCGTACACAAGAACAGGGTGCTTTATCATTGTACTTTGTTGTATGATACGAATCTTACCGCTTTAAACAAGGTACTGAATCCGGAGAGGAACATTGAGACGGGTGTGGCATCATCTGTGTATGCTGTTCCGTCTGTCCGTAGTGAAGTCACAAATATCAGTCGTTACTTACCTATGGAAACGGTTGATCATTTCAAAGCGATACTTTTCGAATATTTTAGTCAGAAGGGATGTGCTGATACTTTCAGTGAGAAAGAATTGGAAGCAATCCATAAACTTCGGACTGAGAAATATATTTGCGAAGAATGGATATTCAGTCGTTGAGTCCGGTTAAAAATACTTTAACCTAAAACTTTCTTTTTCAGCGGGTTGTTTTAATAGTTCAAGGTTGAATAATAAATTTACTGTCTATGTCAAGATTCGAAATAAAAATGCCTAAGTTGGGCGAGAGTATAACCGAAGGGACGATTGTCTCTTGGTCTGTGAAAGTGGGGGATATCATTCAGGAAGACGATGTTCTCTTCGAGGTAAATACGGCGAAAGTCAGTGCGGAAATACCTTCACCGGTAGCCGGTAAGGTCGTGGAAATCCTGTTTAAGGAAGGAGATACAGTCGCTGTGGGTACAGTGGTTGCTGTTGTAGATATGGGAGGTGAAGAGGCATCCGATGAAGAAACTGCAAGTGGAAAAGAAACTGCAGAAAGCAAGGAGAATACTTCTTCTGATGCAGGAAAAGTATCTTCTCAGGTAGCAAAGGCTGAAGAACGCTGGTATTCTCCTGTGGTGATTCAATTGGCACGAAGTGCGAATATTCCGAAAGAAGAACTTGATTCGATACAAGGCACAGGATACGAAGGCCGGTTAAGCAAGAAAGATATAAAGGATTATATTGAGAAGAAGAAAAGGGGAATTTCCGAAGTCTCGAAGGCGGCGATACCTACCGGTGATGCACTTACGGCTTCTATGCCTTCTTCGACTGGAGGGGCTGGCTCTATGACAACTTCTCCTGTGGCGGCTTCCGTGCAAACTCCTGTTGCTGCACCGTCTGCTCCATCTAAACAAGCACCTGCAGCTGCTAATATTCCGGGAGTAGAAGTGAAAGAAATGGATCGTGTCCGCCGGATTATTGCGGATCATATGGTGATGTCCAAGAAGGTTTCACCACACGTAACCAATGTAGTAGAGGTAGACGTAACCAAACTGGTACGCTGGCGTGAAAAGAATAAAGACGCTTTCTTCCGCCGTGAGGGAGTGAAACTGACCTATATGCCTGTCATAACAGAAGCTGTTGCAAAAGCATTGGCAGCATATCCTCAGGTCAATGTATCTGTTGACGGATATAATATTCTTTTCAAGAAACATATCAATATCGGTATTGCTGTTTCTTTGAATGATGGCAATCTGATAGTTCCTGTGGTACACGATGCCGATCATCTGAACTTGAATGGATTGGCTGTAGCTATAGACTCGCTGGCATTGAAGGCTCGTGATAACAAATTGATGCCAGATGATATTGACGGAGGTACGTTTACCATTACTAATTTCGGTACATTCAAGAGTTTGTTCGGTACGCCGGTGATCAATCAGCCCCAGGTTGCCATTTTGGGAGTGGGATATATTGAGAAGAAGCCTGCCGTAATAGAGACACCGGAAGGTGATACGATTGCTATCCGTCATAAGATGTATCTGTCCCTGTCTTATGACCATCGTGTAGTTGACGGTATGCTGGGAGGCAACTTCCTGCACTTCATAGCCGATTACCTGGAAAACTGGAAGGGCTGATAACAGATTGTTTCATTCATTAAGAACTTCATTAACTATGAAAAAGAAATATGATATAAAGACTACGGATGTTGAAACACTGAAAAAGTGGTACCATCTGATGACATTAGGGCGTGCTTTGGACGAGAAGGCGCCGTCTTACCAGCTGCAATCCTTGGGTTGGTCATACCATGCTCCTTATGCGGGGCATGATGGTATCCAACTGGCTGTCGGTCAGGTTTTCACATTGGGAGAAGATTTCCTGTTCCCTTATTACAGAGATATGCTGACTGTGCTTTCTGCAGGAATGACTGCGGAAGAGATTATATTGAACGGCATTTCGAAAGCAACCGATCCTGGTAGCGGCGGACGTCATATGTCGAATCACTTCGCCAAACCGGAATGGCATATTGAAAATATATCTTCTGCTACCGGAACGCATGACCTTCATGCGGCAGGTGTAGCAAGAGCAATGGTATATTATGGGCATAAAGGAGTAGCAATCACTTCGCACGGAGAATCTGCTACTTCCGAAGGCTTTGTTTACGAGGCTATCAATGGAGCTAGTCTGGAACGTCTTCCAGTGATTTTCGTTATACAGGATAACGGATATGGCATCTCTGTTCCTAAATCCGAGCAGACTGCCAATCGTAAAGTAGCTGAGAACTTCTCCGGTTTCAAGAATCTGAAGATTATCTACTGCAATGGAAAAGATGTGTTCGATTCCATGAATGCCATGACTGAGGCACGCGAATATGCGATCAGTACCCGTAATCCTGTGATTGTACAGGCTAACTGCGTTCGTATCGGTTCTCATTCCAATTCGGATAAACATACACTTTATCGGGATGAAAACGAACTGGAATATGTGAAAGAAGCCGATCCGCTGATGAAGTTCCGCCGGATGTTGCTGCGCTATAAGCGCTTGACAGAAGAGGAACTGCTGCAAATTGAAGCTGAATCAAAGAAGGAACTATCTGCTGCCAACCGCAAGGCGCTGGCTGCCCCTGAACCTGATCCTAAAAGCATTTACGATTTTGTGATGCCCGAACCTTATCAGCCGCAAAAATACAAAGAAGGTACTCATCAGGAAGAAGGAGAGAAGACTTTCCTGGTCAATGCAATTAATGAAACATTGAAAGCGGAATTCCGCCATAATCCGGATACCTTTATCTGGGGACAAGATGTGGCAAACAGAGAAAAAGGCGGGGTCTTTAATGTGACCAAAGGCATGCAGCAGGAATTTGGCGAGGCGCGTGTATTCAGCGCACCGATTGCCGAAGATTATATTGTAGGTACAGCCAATGGTATGAGCCGATTTGACCCTAAAATCCATGTAGTGATAGAAGGAGCTGAGTTTGCAGACTACTTCTGGCCTGCCGTAGAACAGTATGTGGAGTGTACTCATGAATATTGGCGCAGTAACGGTAAGTTTGCTCCGAATATCACTTTACGGCTTGCTTCCGGAGGATATATCGGTGGTGGATTATATCATTCCCAAAATATAGAGGGTGCTCTGACAACGTTGCCGGGTGCACGTATTGTCTGTCCTTCTTTTGCAGATGATGCAGCCGGATTGTTACGAACCAGTATGCGTTCAAAGGGATTTACCTTGTTTTTGGAACCGAAAGCTCTATATAATTCGGTAGAAGCGGCAGCTGTTGTTCCGGAAGATTTTGAGGTTCCTTTTGGAAAGGCACGTATTCGTCGTGAAGGAACGGATTTGAGCATTATTACTTATGGCAATACGACCCATTTCTGCCTGCACGTAGCAGAGCAACTGGAAAAAGAAAGTGGCTGGAAAGTCGAAGTGATCGATATTCGCTCATTGATACCATTAGATAAGGAGGCGATTTTCGAATCAGTGAAAAAGACTAGTAAAGCATTGGTTGTTCACGAAGACAAGGTATTCTCCGGTTTCGGTGCGGAACTTGCGGCTATGATCGGAACGGATATGTTCCGTTATCTGGATGGTCCGGTGCAGCGTGTCGGTTCTACATTTACTCCTGTCGGTTTCAATCCGATTCTGGAAAAAGAGATTTTGCCGGATGAGGTGAAGATTTATGAGGCAGCTAAAAAGCTATTGGAATATTAATGGAATAAAATGGAGGTATAGTATATGAAGAAGATTGGTTTGTTTTATGCCACCAAAGCTGACAGGACTACTTGGGTGGCGGAAAAGATTCAGAAAGAATTTGGTAAGGATAAGATAGATATAGTGCCTATTGAACAGGCATGGCAAAATGATTTTGCAGCTTACGATTGTTTTATAGTAGGTGCTTCGACTTGGTTCGACGGAGAACTTCCGACTTATTGGGATGAGTTGTTACCGGAACTTCGTACGTTGGATTTGAAAGGGAAAAAAGTAGCTATCTTCGGGTTAGGAGATCAGATACGTTATCCCGAAAACTTTGCTGACGGAATCGGGTTGCTTGCCGAGGTATTTGAAGGAGACGGGGCTACGCTGGTCGGTTTTACTTCTTCCGAAGGATACACTTTCGAACGTTCCAGAGCGTTGCGTGGTGATCGGTGGTGCGGTTTGGTCGTCGATTTGGATAATCAATCCGAGCAAGCGGAAAAGAGAATCAGGGAATGGTGTGAACAGGTAAAGAATGAGTTTGATTCAAAACCTTAATACTTTATATCTGTTTCCCGGTAACATAACAGAAGGAATATTATACCATACCATTCTTTTCATTAAAGGATGGTATGTACCAGATGCTCATCTCGTACACTACCGGATGAGCATCTGGTGTATAACAAGATGAGCATGCCGTACAGCACGAGATGAGCATCTCGTACATCTTATCTCTACTACAAATATATGCTGTCTTTTAAAGATACGTGGTCTGTGTCTTCTTGAAACAGATAAGGAAGATTAATGCTTAATATGTGAACTTCACTGCTGCCCAGCGGTTTTTCTCCTTATGATGTACGAAGGTCAGTCCGTTCTTTTCTGCTTCCCGGCGGATGAAAGGAATGTCGTCCACATAAAATCCACTCATATAAAGTTCCGATCCCGGGTGCATACAGGCGACATATTGCTTCATGTCGTTCAATAAGATATTCCGGTTTATATTAGCGATGATGATATCAAAGGGGCCTTTGCCAATAAGCGATGAGGCGTCTCCTTGTGAAACGGCAATGTCGTCTACACGGTTTAATTCAATGTTCTCAATGGAGTTTCGTACACACCATTCGTCAATGTCGATAGCGGTACATGGACGTGCTCCCCGCATGCGGGCGAGGATTGCTAAGATCGAAGTTCCACAGCCCATATCCAGAAGTGATTTATCTTTCAACTCATTGTCCAGTAACTCTCCGATAATGAGGCTTGTCGTTTCATGATGTCCCGTGCCGAAAGCCATTTGCGGATTGATAACGATATCATAAGTTGCCTGGGGTACATCTTTATGGAAGGTACTATGGATAACACATCGGTTGTCGATCACAATCGGTTGAAAGAAATTCTTTTCCCATTCTTCGTTCCAGTCTTTGTCTTCCGCTTCAACGTACGTATAGGAGATTTCCGTATCAGGCAACGGGAAGTCGGCTATCGCATCCTTTATCGTGCCTTCATCACATAATGCCTGCTGTATGTATGCAGTCAGTCCGCCTTCGCTTTCAACAAAACTTTCAAATCCGGCTTCGCCTAATACGGCAGCCAGTACATCATTTACTGTTTCTGTGCATGGACTTGTATGGAATGTGAACTCAAAATACTTCATAGTTGTTTTTAATTTGGTGAATCTTTTGCAAAGATAGTTAGAAATAGGGATTTCCCTATTATCCTTTGGGGAAAATCTCCCTAGAGTGGCGAATCTCTTCCTTATCTTTGTAATGTGAATAAGTTTAAGTAATTACATAAACCGAGATGATATGAAAAAGATTGTTTATTTCTTGCTAATTGCTTTATGCCTCCCTATAGGCTTGATGGCACAAAGCGTTGATGACGACCTTTATTTCGTACCTTCTAAAGACAAAAAGGAGAAGAAAGAAACGACTCCGGAAAAGAAGGAACCGAAAAGACAAGTCACGACCAACATCTATACATCACCGGGCACTACCGTTGTAGTTCAGGACCGCAAGGGAAAAACACGGGATGTGGATGAATATAACCGCCGTTATGACGCTCGTGAGAATGAATTCGTAATGGAAAACGATACCTTATATATAAAAGAGAAAGCTCAGCCAGACTTGGAAGGAGAATGGGTAACCGGTGAATTTGATGGTTCGCAAGAGGACTATGAATATGCCGAACGTATTATCCGTTTCCGTAATCCACGTTTTGCTATCAGCATTAGCAGCCCACTCTATTGGGACGTAGTTTACGGACCTAATTCATGGAACTGGAATGTATATACCGATGGCATGTACGCTTATGCTTTCCCAACATTTAGTAATCCGCTTTGGTGGGATTGGCGTTACAACTCCTACGGTTGGGGATGGAACTATGGCTGGGGATGGAATCGTCCTTACTATGGCTGGGGATATTACCCGGGTTCATGGGGCGGCTGGTATGGTGGCTACTGGGGTGGCTACTGGGGTGGCTTCTATGGCGGCGGTGGCTATTGGGGACATCATCACCACTGGGGTGGTGGTCCTAGCTGGGGCTGGGGCGGTGGAGGCGGTCATAGAGACATGCTATACACCAACCGTCGTTCTCCTAACAGGAGTGTTAACCGTACAACTAGTGGTACTAGATATAATTCTAACCGATATCAATCTTCTCGTTCTTCATCTGTTCGTACATCTTCGAATAGAACAACTTCGGGACGTGTAGTAGGAACCAGAGAGAATAGTACACGGACAGGGGTAAGTACAAGAACTAGCTCTTCTCGTAGAGATACTTATACTCGCCCGAGTAGTACTCGTACTAGTACATCTTCAGGAATCAATCGTAGTAGTAGCACTCGTACCTCTTCTTCAAGAAGTGAAGGTACTTATAATAGGGGATCTTCTTCTAGAAGTAGCGGAACTTATTCAAGAGGAAGTAGTAGTTATACACCTAGTCGCTCTAGTAGCTCTCGAACATATACTCCTAGCAGCAGTAACCGCTCTAGTAGTAGTTCTCGAACATATACTCCTAGTAGCAGTAGTCGTTCTAGTAGTTCCAGTTCTTATTCTCCTAGCAGCAGTTCTTCTCGTTCTAGTGGTTCTTCATATGGCGGCGGAAGCAGTAGCAGTAGTCGTGGAAGTTCTTCCGGTGGCGGAGGTTCAGCTAGAGGTGGTAGTAGAAGATAAAACTATAGCATAAATAATATTTAAGGAAACGTATGAAAAAGAAAATAAATATAGCTGCACTTGCTCTTATTATGGTGGCAAGTGCAAGCGCCCAGACAATATACGATGGTGCTAAGTTTACGCAGAAGGATTTGAATGGAACTGCCCGTTTTGTAGGAATGGGAGGAGCAATGGGCGCATTAGGAGGAGATATTTCTACTATGGGGACAAATCCGGCTGGTATTGGTATATATCGTAGTAATGATATAATGGGAACTTTCGGCTTTTCTTCATTTGGTTCGGAAAGTAAATATGAAGGATCAAAGTTTAATGTTGATAAGACTCGTGGATCATTTGATAATATTGGATTTGTGTTTTCTTCTAAAATTGGAAATCAGACCGCTCTGCGTTATGTGAATTTTGGATTCAGTTATACTCGTTCCAAGTCATTTGATAAGTATATGACAATGGAGGGTTTGATTAATCTGGGGCCCGGAGGAACAATTCTTTCTCAGACTAATCAAATGACGAATCAAGCAAACACTATGATTAAAGAGAATGGTGATTTTATCAGTAAGTTGGCTGATGATAAGATTAATCTGTTTACTGATAGTCAGACTGGTTGGCTTGCTGCTACTGGTTGGAATGGGTATTTATATAATCTAAATGAAAATAAGGATGGTTATATAGGTTATTTGCCTCAGCCATATTCATGGTATGATGGACATGAAAAAGGAGGAATCAATCAGTATGATTTTAATGTTGCTTTTAATATAAGTGATCGTGTTTATTTAGGATTGACTATTGGTGCATACGATGTTAATTATTCAAAGACTTCTACTTATGGAGAAGAGTATGGGGAATATATCGTAGAAAATGTGAATTATGGTACTCCAAGTTATGAAATGACTACTGAGAATAAAATAGATGGTTCAGGTGTGGATTTTAAGTTTGGAGCTATCGTGCGTCCATTTGAAGACTCTCCATTCCGTATTGGTGTTGCTGTTCATACTCCTACATTTTATAATTTGAAAATTAAAACGAATGTTAGAGCAGTGACATATACCCCTGATTTTGACTCTAAAAAATTAAGTGAGGCTGTTGTAGATTCTTATGATTTTACGAATGGTGTTGATTATGGATATGACTTCCGTTTCCGTACACCATGGAAATATAATCTAAGTCTTGGGTATACTTATGGATCATCTTTCGCTATTGGAGCAGAATATGAATATCAGGATTATTCCGCTATGCATTTTAGCTATTCGGATGGAGAAGCAATGGGATGGCAGAATCCTACAGCAAAAGAAATGTTGAAAGGTGTGAATACTTTCCGTATCGGTGCTGAGTGGAAAGTTATTCCTCAATTTGCTTTTCGTTTAGGCTATAATTATATGTCAGCAGCATTCAAAAAAACAGCTTTTAAAGATTTGAGCTACAATTCAATTAATACGGATACGGATTTTGCGAATGCAAAAGCAAATAATAATTATACATTAGGTATCGGTTATAGAGGATCGACTTTTTACGCAGACTTAGCTTATATGTATAGTACTTATAAGGAAGATTTCTATCCATTTGATGATGGAGCTTTAAAAAAGACTGATGTGACGAATAGCCGTAGTAAAGTGATGATGACTTTAGGTTTACGCTTTTAATTAGAAACTGTTTTCAATTTCAATAATAACTTTTGTGTGTTAGAGT
>OLFT01003762.1_pt1 | contig 10727 bp, 10 predicted proteins | sample 1604921 | NCBI WGS metagenome assembly OLFT01 (sample SAMEA3888897, study PRJEB22519) | human gut metagenome | biome: human gut; feature: human-associated habitat; material: faeces | place: Denmark | collected 2013 | reverse complement strand
CAGCGTCAAATCCAGGGTTATCAATTTCAATGGTAAATCCTTGGTCTTTGGCAATGGCCTTGATCAAGTCCATATCGATCCCTGTATACTTATTTTTCCCATTCTGGAAAACGAATGGTGCAAAGGAAGAATCACTTGAGATACTATATTTTGATTTTTTGGGAGTTGCTTTTTGACCAGCAGGAGTAGTTGTTGTTGGAACAGCACTGTTACTTGATGATTGACTTTCACCGGTCCATTTCTTGATGATCTCATCAAGTGTTCCATCAGCTTTCATTTGAGCGAGGGCCTTGTTAAATTCAGTGATCAACTTTTCATGATTTCCACCTTTTTTAACACCAAAGGCAAAGCCACCGACTGCTTCCCCGTCCATATTGATCGCTAGGTCCTGACCCTTTTGGATGGCGTATTGAATGACGGGTTGATCATCCATGACTGCATCCACTGCACCAGCTGTTAAACTATTGTACATGAGATCACCCGTATCAAAAGTCTTGATCTTGTAGCCGTACTTGTCCTTGTTTTTATCGAGGAAGCGTTGAGCTGCAGTACCGTTTTTAACACCGACGGTCTTCCCTTTTAATTGGCTGTACTTCGTGATTTTGTCAGCTTTCTTCGTCGCAATGACAACTTTTGTATCGTAGTAAGTATCAGACATGGTGAAGACTTTTTCGCGTTCAGTTGTTTTGGTCATTCCGGCCATAATGGCATCCGCTTGACCAGCTTGAACTGCATTGACCGCTGCATCAAATCCTGGGAAGGATTTGTCCAAATCCCAGCCATTGATTTCAGCGACCTTGTCCAAGATTTCTACGTCAATTCCTTTATAGGTTTGATCTGAATCTTTAAATTCAAATGGTGCATAAGCTGTGTCGAAAACGACCTTGATCGTCTCAGCATGAGCATGACCAGCGAATGCAACGAATGGAAATAAGAAAAGCAAACATGCTAGTAATTTTTTCTTCATTTCTGTCTCCTTTTTCTTCATTTCTCTTTGGGTGTTTGACCCATGAGTGCATTGACCAAAGGATGGCCTGAAAAAACAAAACATTCATACCAAATAGAGTATGAATGATCTTATGTTTTTCTATAAAAGCTATTATATCAGAAAAGTATCAGTTTAGCAAGAAAAATCAACCTTTGATGTCAGGTTTTCTAACATGAGGTGGTGTTGCAGGTCTGGATTTTCTTTGCTACAATGGACCTATCAGATAAATGGAGGTTACTAGATGAAGAAAGGGTTGATCATTCAGGGTATCAAAACGAAAACTTCAGTGTCAGTTTTCGTTTCTACACTATTCTACGTGTTTTTAGCTTCCTTCTTTATAGAAGGGGGACTATGGCTCAGTAGTGAATTGGTGGGACCATTTTCCATTGCAATAGGTTATTTAACCGAGTTCTTCTCACCAGGAAATGGGGTTGCAAGTATTCAAGAGTTTTTCTACCATTATATTCTCTATTATGAGCTCTTCAGTTTTGTATTTATTCTCTTACTCTTTATTTTTTGGGTGAAAGTAATAGAGAAGAATTCCTTATCAACTTTAGGTTTTGTAAAAAAGAACTGGCTCAAGTATCTAGGTTGGGGAATCTTGATTTCCCTTCTTCAAATGGGTGTGATTGCCCTTGTCTACCAAGTGGGCGGAATCGGGACTTTTGAGCTGAATGAATTAAGTTTAGAACCTATTCTCTTTATTCTAGGTTTATTCCCATTTTGGCTCCTTCAAGGAGGGACTGAAGAAGTAGCGACGCGGGGTTGGCTCCTGACTCGGATTGCTGCAAGAACCAATCTTCCCTTAGCAATCGGGATTTCTAGTAGTCTCTTTGGCATTCTTCATCTGGGAAATTCAGGAGTGACCTTCACATCTCTACTGAATATTGTCCTTGATGGGGTGCTGGCTGCTCTGCTTTTTATCTATACGGATAGTATTTGGCTAGTGGTCGCCCAACACGGCACCTGGAACTATGTACAAGGCAATCTCCTTGGTTTTCAAGTCAGTGGAACGGGGGCAGACGCCTCTATCTTCAGCTTTACTATGGGGTCAGGACCTGACTGGCTGACCGGAGGAGCATTTGGAGCGGAAGGATCGATCATCACAACTCTGGTTCTTCTTGTATCCCTAGTGATTGTCTATCGCTTAGGGGAGAGGAAAGAAAAGTTTGATGACTAACCTCTGTGTAATGTCTGAAAGTCATATATGAAAAAGACAAACACCAAAAATGACGTTTGTCTGCCTTCTGAGTCGAACACATATTGATGAGTTCGGCTTTTTCTATATAATAATGGGAATGATTAGCTTGACTTGTGCACCATTATGAATATTTTCTAAATGCATAGTTCCATTATGAAGTTTCATGACGCGTTTCACGAAAGATAAACCAAGTCCAAAGTGACTTTCTTGAGAGGGTGTTCTTGCTTGGTCCTCTTTATAGAAAAGATTTCCAGCATGGTGTAATACATTTTTTGAAAAAGTAGATTGATTATTCCATATGGTTAGAACTAATCGATTATTTTCTTGTGACATTGTTAGCTGAATCTTTGCATCATTATCTTGTTGATGTTGTATTGCATTATTAATAATATTGGTGATTGCTCGAAAAAATAAATTGGAATGAATAGCAATTTGTGCCGATGAAGTTACTGTGTTAGTAAAAACAAATTGTGTATTTCTCGGGAGTAAAGGAGTGATCTGTTCCTTCAATTGATGAGTTACTTGTTGAATTGATATGTTTTCAAGTTGAATATCATGGTCATAAAAAGTTTTGGAGTATTGGATGAAGTGGTTAAAATAATCGTTTAACTGAATACTTGCTTGCTCAAGGTCTTTAAGACATTCCATTGTTTGAGGTGTTTGCTCGGTGGATTGTAAGAATTCAGCATTTCCTCTGATAACAGTTAGAGGGCTACGAAGATCATGTGCAGCACTAGATACTTGAAACATGAGTTCTTTTTTTTGATCTTTTTCATTTTGAATTCTATTTTTTATATCAGATTGCATTTTTTCGATCAGATCATTTGTTTCAATGAATTCTTTAATCTGCAAATGGTGATGTTCATTTTTAGTGAAATATAGACCACTATGATAAACCATGTTCATTTCTTTTTGAATCTTGGTTAATAATTGTCTAATATTCATTACAATGATAAAAATTAAAATGATGCAAAGATAAATCCAAGAACTAACGCTAAAAAATAAAGCAAATTGATTGGCATTATTCTCATTTATTCCAGATACAGAAGATAGAAGAGCTGGAACTATGTAAAAAAGTATCAGACATAGAAGAAATTGCCAAATGATTTTAAGGTTGGTACGCTTAATGAGTTGCTTGATAGTCAATTCTTTTTCCATTTGTATCCTCCTCCCCATACTGTTTTGATGGGATCAATTTGATGAATCTTAAATTTTTGTCTGATTTGATAGATGTATTCAGTAATGGATCGTAGTTGTGCATCAGAGTCTACAGGATAGAGGTAATTGTAAAGTTCTTCTATGCTAAATATTCGGTTCTTATTTTTTGCTAAAAGATAAAGTAAATCAAACTCTCTCTTGGTCAATGAAATTCTCTTTGATTGATAATAAACTTCTTGACTATCTCGATAAAAAGTTATATTTGACACCATCTCTTCTTTAGAGGCGTTGTGAGATCTTTCTTCCCTACGAAGATGCATTTGAATTCTTGCAATCAATTCCTTTATGCTGAATGGTTTTGTGATGTAATCATCGGCTCCGGCTTGTATTCCTTTTAGTAAATCTTCTTCAAAATCTTTAGCGGTTAGAAATAGAATTGGAGTAGTAATTTGTGAACGAATGGAACGACAGATTTCTAAACCAGAAATAGGCATCATGACGTCAAGTAAAATTAGATCGAATCCAGTAAAGTCACAGATATTGATCTCCTCTATATTTTTACGAGTTTCCACGTGAAAGTTGTTCGCTTTTAATGTATTCGCTATTAATCGTAAGATTTTTTCATCATCGTCAATGGCTAAAATTTTATACTTCATAGTCCCTCCAATTATATGAGCATATTATAGCAAATATGGAATGTAATTTGTTAGAAATGAAGAAAATAATTATTCTGATAATTTCCTGATTTTCTCCTGTTATACTTGCTTCAAGTGAAGGTGGAATTTCACTAAAAGTCAGAAGGGAAAAAGAATGAATGATAACAATTCAAAAGCTACATAAGGAATATAATAATAAAATTGTCCTTCAAAACGTGTCTTTCAAAGCCAAGAAAGGTGAGATTACTGGATTGATTGGACCGAATGGATCTGGAAAATCAACTTTAATTAGAATTTTACTTGGTTTAGAAAATAGTCAAATGGGAATGGCGTTGATCGACGGGAAAAAATACTCTCAATTGGGAGATAATCCTTTTTGTATTGTTGGATCATTCCTCGATAGTTGCCAACCTTACCCAACAAGAACAGGATTCCAGCATCTTCGGTGGATTGGCTTGGCTTGTGGTGTTGACAAAAATAGGTGCAACGAATGTTTAGAGTTGGTGGGGTTAAGTGAAGCTAAAAATAAAAAAGTAAAAGACTATTCATTAGGAATGAAGCAACGTCTTGGTTTAGCAACAGCCTTATTAGCAAATCCTGACATCTTAATTTTAGATGAACCAATCAATGGACTAGATCCAGAAGGAATACGCTGGGTACGCAATTTTTTGCAGTCTTTTGTCAATGAAGGTAAGACTGTATTAATGACAAGTCATTATATGAGTGAGTTAGAATTAACTGTAGATCATTTGGTTGGGATTTCTAATGGGAAGATTGTTATTGATGCTCCTACCAAAGACATTTTGAAACAGTTTGGATCTTTTGAGGATGCATATTTTATGGCACTCGAAGGGAAAGAAGGTGAATAAGATGTTGAAACGTTCCTTTTTTAGTGACCTCTATAAATATTGTAGTTTACCTACTTTTAAATTCACTTTTTTTCTTATTTTGGGAGTCAGCATTTTTTTTTCAATTCAAAATATCCAGGTGATAAATGCTTTAGTAGAAGGAAATGGACAGGCGGTTAACCTTGATCCATCTATGCTATCATCGAATCCAGTCTATACAGTCAGAGATGCTCTCTTATCCTCACCCTACCAAGCAAGTGTTATTTTCTTACCAATCTTAGTTTCACTTGTTTATTCAACCAATTACCAATTTGGTGATGATAATTTTACTCAGTTATTGATCCCAAACTGGAAAGTTCGTCTTACTGGGTTTATTGCAAGTTCGATTGTCTTATCGTTACTTGCTACTTTGATATTTTCTATAGTAAATGCTATTATCTTACTCATTTTTCTAGATTCAACTTTAAAGAATTATTTAGAATTTACATTGTTCTTAGATGTTACGGTAAGAGTTATGATATTTGCAATCGTTCTTACTTTATTAGCTTTACTTTTCGTAATAGTAACGAAAAAATCAATGACTTCATTAATTGCAGATGTTTTATTATTGGTAATCACTTTATCAGGTATTTTAAGAGGAATTTCCTCTAAAATTGAAAATCTATTGCCTTTGATTGGAGCAAAGTCATTTGCTTTTGGCCGAATTGAAGGGACTCAAACGAGCCAATTATATGGATTTACACTTTTAGTAGTAGAAGGAATCTTGTTCTTGGTATTCATAATGCTTGTAGAAATGATTCGAATAAGGAGGAAGAATGGCAAGAATATTTTTTAGTCTTATCGTCAAAAAATATAGTTTAAAACCCGTAAAGTACCAGATAGCTATACAGTCACTTTTGATAGGTTTTGTGTGTCTCTTAGGTGTTTTACCAGTTTCAATCAATGATACTGTTGTACAATTATCGATAAAGCAAGCTCTTGTTTTTGCATCAATGCTCTCTGTTAGTATTGGGTGTGTTAATGCATTTGTTGAGTTACAATCACACGAAACAAAACTAGTTTATTTGGTAAGTGGAAAAAGGATCTTAAGTTCAATTCGGGTCCTGTTCGTAGAATTATGTGATGTAATACTACAATCAACCTTGTATTTCATTGTATTGCTTGTATGGTTTCATTTTTTTAGTAGCGAAAATGGTGTCAGTTTAGAAATTTTCAGTTTCTATTTGATTGGCTCCATCCAATATTTTTTGATTTCTTACTTCTTAAGTTATTTTTTCAAAAGTCCAATGGGGAGTTTAGCTATTTTGCTGCTATTTCCTATTTTGGTACAACCATTCATAGAAAGAGTAGTGGAACCATTGACTAGTTATCTATTTTATAATATTGTTGCTGAAACAATATTAGGGAGAGTTTCCAATTTGCAACTCTGTACTTACGTTATTGGACTTGTATGCTCACTTGGAGCAACTCTCTACCTCTTAGTAAGGAACCAAGAAGTTAAGTAGTAAATTGATTTCGTAAAAATAATACTGATGAGCAAACCTTGCTAATTTTGTATATCATGGACACTGATGTTTATTACGTATTGCATGGTTTTAGAATAAAAGACAAGACTTTCGAAGTAATTGCGAGAGTCTTGTTTAGTTTTCACGCTAATGCGTGTCCAATTAATTATTTTGTAATATGTTGTTTTCCCTTTCATTCCTCATCTCAGAGAATTCTAGTGATTTATGGTAAAATAAGGTCTATATATGTGAGGTCAAAGAGATGATTAATCGAGTAACAGATAACAAATTTAAACTAGTATCGAAATACCAACCGTCTGGGGATCAACCGCAGGCCATTGAACAGTTGGTGGATAACATCGAGGGTGGTGAGAAGGCGCAAATCCTGATGGGGGCGACTGGTACGGGGAAGACCTATACCATGAGCCAGGTCATCGCCCAAGTCAATAAACCGACCTTGGTCATCGCCCACAATAAAACCCTAGCAGGGCAACTCTATGGGGAGTTCAAGGAATTTTTCCCAGAAAATGCGGTCGAGTACTTCGTCTCTTACTACGATTACTACCAGCCAGAAGCCTATGTGCCATCGAGCGATACCTATATTGAAAAAGATAGCTCGGTCAATGATGAAATTGACAAGCTTCGTCACTCCGCAACATCAGCTTTGTTGGAGCGTAACGATGTGATCGTTGTGGCTTCTGTCTCTTGTATCTATGGTTTGGGTTCTCCCAAAGAATACTCGGACAGCGTGGTCAGCCTGCGCCCAGGTCTGGAGATTTCTCGTGATAAACTGCTTAATGACCTAGTGGATATCCAGTTTGAGCGCAATGACATCGACTTTCAACGGGGGAAATTCCGTGTTCGTGGGGATGTGGTCGAGATTTTCCCAGCTTCGCGTGATGAACATGCCTTCCGGGTGGAGTTTTTCGGGGACGAAATTGACCGCATCCGTGAGGTTGAAGCTTTGACGGGTCAAGTCCTTGGTGAAGTGGACCACTTGGCTATTTTCCCAGCCACTCACTTCGTGACCAATGATGACCATATGGAAGTAGCCATTGCCAAGATTCAGGCTGAACTAGAAGAGCAGTTGAAGGTCTTTGAAAAAGAAGGGAAGTTGCTAGAAGCTCAACGTCTAAAACAACGGACCGAGTATGATATTGAAATGCTGCGGGAGATGGGCTACACCAATGGGGTCGAAAACTACTCCCGTCACATGGATGGCCGGAGTGAAGGAGAGCCTCCCTACACCCTTCTTGACTTCTTCCCAGAAGATTTTCTCATTATGATCGATGAAAGTCACATGACCATGGGACAGATCAAGGGCATGTACAATGGCGACCGTTCTCGTAAGGAAATGCTGGTCAACTATGGTTTCCGTTTACCGTCTGCCTTGGATAACCGTCCACTGCGTCGGGAGGAGTTTGAAAGCCATGTCCATCAGATTGTCTATGTGTCTGCGACACCGGGTGATTATGAGATGGAACAAACCGATACTATCATCGAGCAGATCATTCGTCCGACAGGTCTTCTCGATCCCGAGGTGGAAGTGCGTCCGACCATGGGGCAAATGGATGATCTCTTGGGTGAGATCAATGCGCGTGTAGAACGGGGAGAGCGGACCTTTGTCACCACCCTGACCAAGAAGATGGCAGAAGACTTGACCGACTACTTTAAAGAAATGGGTGTCAAGGTCAAATACATGCACTCGGACATTAAGACCTTGGAGCGGACAGAAATCATCCGTGATTTGCGTCTGGGTGTTTTTGATGTCTTGGTCGGAATCAACCTGCTTCGGGAAGGGATAGACGTACCAGAAGTTAGTCTGGTGGCCATTCTCGATGCGGATAAGGAAGGTTTCCTCCGCAATGAACGCGGACTGATCCAGACCATCGGGCGTGCAGCCCGTAATAGTGAGGGTCACGTGATTATGTATGCGGACACCATGACCCAGTCTATGCAACGTGCGATCGATGAAACGGCCCGCCGTCGTCAGATTCAAATGGCCTATAATGAAGAGCATGGAATAGTCCCACAAACCATTAAGAAGGAAATCCGTGATCTCATCTCTGTTACCAAGGCTGTGGCTAAGGAAGAGGACAAGGAAGTGGATATCACCAGCCTCAACCGCCAAGAGCGCAAGGAACTGGTCAAGAAACTGCAAGGCCAAATGCAAGAAGCCGTCGAATTGCTTGATTTTGAGTTGGCAGCACAGATCCGCGATATGATGTTGGAAGTGAAGGCCTTGGATTAGAAAGGAGGGAAGAATGAAGATTATCATTAAAACAATGGAAACTCCTGAAGAGATAGAAGGAAAATCTCTCGTTCATTGGCAAACGTGGAGAGAGGCTTATGACGATCTTTTACCCGAGGAATTTCAGGAGACGATGACATTAGATAGATGTCGTTTCTTTAGTCAAAAGTATCCAGAAAATACCTTGATTGCGATGGATGGAAAGAAGGTCGTTGGATTTATCAGCTATGGAAATTTTTGTGATGAAGCCATTCAAGCTGGTGAAATCATCGCCTTATATGTTTTAAAAGATTACTATGGAAAAGGTGTGAGTAAACAGTTAATGCATGCTGCATTTGCTGCTCTCGATCATTTCTCTGAAATTTATTTATGGGTTTTGAAAGATAATAAGCGAGCCATTGCTTTCTATCAAAAAATGGGTTTTACTTTTGATGGTCAAGAAAAAATACTTGAACTTGGAAAACCTGTTAAGGAGTTGCGGATGATGTGTTCTTCAAATAATAATTCTTAAAGAACGTATCTATCAATCTTTGAATCATTATCAATTAATCAAGTAAAAAAATAAAAGAGATAGAATGAACTAAAGAAATGAAGGAGAAGACGAATGAAAATTCTGGTCATCAATGGTCATCCGGATAAGGAAAGTTACTGCCAGGCTATTTTTCAAACCATTGTCGAAACTATTGACTCAAATCACCACGAGCTTAAAGTGATCAATCTCAATGAAGAGGACTTTGATCCTGTCCTTCGCTATGGTTATCGAAAGCGGATGGAGGAAGATTCCTTTATCCTTCGTTCTCAAGAATGGATCCAATGGGCAGATCATTTCATCTTTGTTTATCCTATCTGGTGGAGTAGTATGCCGAGCCTTATGAAAGGATGGATTGATCGGGTCTTTACACCGGGGATTGCCTACTCGGCTAATGATCAGGGGAGCTTTATCTGGAATTACCTGAGAGGCAAGCAATTCAAGAAGTTGCTAAAAGGGAAAACGGCCAGTATTTATGCGACCTCCATGGCGCCTACTTGGTGGTATAAGATCTTTTCAGGTCCTCTCAACATTCCGGATAGTTATGGCATCTCTGTTTTGAAAAATGCCGTCTTGAACCACTGTGGGATTAAAACCAAACGCGTGTGTATCTTGGGAGAGGTTGGACGGGATGTGAACACTGCTAGCATGCGGGAACAGCATCTCCAAAAGGTCGCAGCAGAAGTGAAGAAACTCTGATCCTGTCCTTGTCTTTGTTGGACATTTCTAGGCAAGCGGTTGTATTCTTAACGGATGTTGGATAAAATAGAATTAAAATCCATGGGAAATAGGGGAAATAAATATGTTGCTGTTTATGTATATGATCTATGTCATCTATTTCATTTCAAAACTGAAAAAAGAAGATAAAAGAGTCTCTCTATTTACGAAGATTGTTGTTTATGGTTTATTGGTTTTATCATTGATTAAGATCTATTTCGGCATAGTGGCATTTATATTTTCCCCTTTACCACTAATTGGTTCAATAGTTTCTTTAGCTCTTGGTGGTATGAGATTGGTTCTTAAAATAGTTATAGCACTTAGCTTACTTTTATTATCGCTAAGTCTATTCTTAGACAGCAAAAAAAATGATCCGGATACGCCCCTTATAGAACATTGGCTCCGGTTAGGTTATCATATTCTGTTGATGTTACTTTAGGAGATCCAGTTTAAACCAATTACTAAGAAAGAGAGATCAACATGAGAAAGTATCGGAACCTGTTTCGAATCTTGTATCTGATTTTGTTGCTTTTTGTTTTTGCTAACTTCCTTTTGGACTTCAATGGTTGTGCCTTTACGCCGCTCCTCTGGAATCCCTGGTTGTATCTAGGGGCTGTGACTATTCTATGTCACAGCTGGTATCGCTTCTATCGAAAACATGCACCAAATTGGAAGAATCTTGTGAGTGTTCTCTTGAGTCTCTTTGCTAGCCTGATCCTAGCATTTTTCATTGAGTTGCTTTTTACCTTTGATGGCCATGGTCCGGTAACGATTCCCTCGGAATATTATTTAAAAGAGAAGTCAATTGTCTTTCAGAGAGGCTCTTTTTTGGATGCCTATGATGAATACCATGAGCTGGTAAATCCCTTTGTGA
>OLFT01003759.1_pt1 | contig 10736 bp, 6 predicted proteins | sample 1604921 | NCBI WGS metagenome assembly OLFT01 (sample SAMEA3888897, study PRJEB22519) | human gut metagenome | biome: human gut; feature: human-associated habitat; material: faeces | place: Denmark | collected 2013 | reverse complement strand
CCCCTTATTTTGGCCGTAAAAAATGGGACAGGTAGCAGCTGATTCAAAATTAAGGTCAATAAATGAAACGGCCCCGGTTGCATATCTTGCAACCGGGGCCGTTCGATGTTTCACATGAAACGTTTTGGGGTGCGACTCCCCTATGCGTTCTTCTGAACTTTGAAGTGCTGCTTCAGCTGTCCGCAAGCGGCGTCAATATCGTTACCACGGGAGTTACGAATCGTGGTCTCGATGCCACGGGACTCAAGACGACGCTGAAGATCCTCAACCTTATGAATCGGCGACGGCTTGAGCGGGCTGCCCTCGATGTCGTTAAGCTGAATCAGGTTAACGTGGCACAACGTTCCCTCGCAGAAGTCGCAGAGCGCCTGCATCTCGGGATTCGTATCGTTGACGCCTTCGATCATGGCATACTCATAGGTCGGGCGGCGGCCAGTCTTCTCGGTGTAAAGCTGAAGCGCCTCGTGAAGTCGAAGCAGCGTGTACTTCTTAACGCCGGGCATGAGCTTGTTGCGCGTCGACTGGATGGCGGAATGCAGGGAAACGGCAAGCGTGAACTGCTCGGGGATGTCCGCAAATTTGCGAATACCGGGAATAACGCCGCTGGTAGAGACGGTGAGGTGACGAGCACCGATACCGATGCCATCAGGGTCGTTGAGGATTCGCAACGCCTTGAGAACCTCGTCGTAGTTGGCAAACGGCTCGCCCTGGCCCATGAAGACAACGCTCGTGACGCGCTCGCCAAAGTCGTTGGATACATGAAGTACCTGGTCGACGATCTCTTGAGCGGTCAGAGAGCGCTTGAGGCCGTTGAGGCCGGTAGCGCAAAAGGCACAGCCCATGCCGCAGCCTGCCTGGGTGGAAACGCAGACGGAAAGCTTGTTGCGACGGGGCATACCGACAGTTTCGACGGAAATGCCGTCGTGGTACTCGAGCAGATACTTGCGCGAGCCATCTTTGGAAACCTGCTTGGTGAGTTCAGTCGGCGTATCAAAGGCAAAAGCCTCTTTAAGCTGCTCGCGGAAAGCCTTGGGAAGGTTGGTCATGTCGTCGAACGAACAAACGTTCTTCTCAAAGACCCATTCGATGAGCTGCTTCGCGCGGAAGGCGGGCTGGCCAAGCTCGGCCACGAGCTCGCGAATATCGTTTTGGCTCAAGTCGCGAATGTCCTGAGATTTAGTCCTGGGATTCATGGAAGCCTTTCGATTTTGGGGAAACGTAGAGGGTATCGCTACAATATGGTATCAGCTGCAGAAATTATAGAGGAGGAGTCTGCCCATGCCGGGTAAAAGCCTAGAGAACATGCACGTAGCGGTCTTGGCGGGCGGTCATTCCGCTGAGCGCGAGATCTCGCTTAATTCGGGAAAGAACGTTGTGGTGGCACTGAAGGAAGCCGGCTACACCTCGGTGGAGCTGCTCGATACGGCCGCTGATGACTTTATGGTAACCATGGCAACCGGCGGCTTTGACGTGGCGTTTATCGCCATGCACGGTGCCGGCGGCGAGGATGGCGCCATGCAAGGCGCCATGGAGACCCTGGGTATCCCCTACACGGCTTCGGGCGTGCTTGCCAGCGCCTGCGGTGCCGACAAGGAGGTCTCTAAGCTCCTGTACGCCAAGGCGGGCATTCCCATTGCCCCCGGCCTTGCGCTCGAGGTGGGCGATGAAGTCGATATCGATCATATCGTCGAGGTTTGTGGCGAGCGCTGCTTTGTGAAGCCGGCCGTCAACGGTTCCAGCTATGGCATTTCCCTGGTCCATGAGCCCTCCGAGCTGCCCGCGGCAATCGCCAAGGCGTTTGAGTACGGCGACAAAGTACTGGTCGAGAAGTGCATCGAGGGTACCGAGATCACCGTCGGCGTATACGGCGAAGATGACGTGCGCGCTCTGCCGATTGTCGAGATTCGTAAGCCCGAGGACTGTGAGTTCTACGATCTGGACGTGAAGTATGTCGACCCTACGGACATCCATCGCATTCCGGCGCAGATTTCACCCGAGAATTACGCTCGTGCCCAGGAGCTTGCCTGTGCTGCTCACAAGGCCCTCGGTTGCCTGGGTATCTCGCGCAGCGACTTTATCGTGAGTGAGGACGGCCCCGTTATCCTCGAGACCAATACCATTCCCGGCATGACCGATACGTCGCTGTATCCGGACGAGATCCGCCACACCGACGACATGACGTTCCCGCAGGTCTGTGACAGCCTGATCCGTATGGGCCTTCGTCGAGCGGGCATTGCATGCTAATCGAGGACGCGGTTTCGTCAGGAACGCCGCAGTTTGTCATCGACTCCTATGCCACGCTTGCCGAACGCGCCAAAACGCAGTCCTTTGGTCTTATCGAGGAAGATGTGATTGTCCTCGATACCGAGACCACAGGTCTTTCGGTGCAGGACAATGAACTGATCGAGATCTCGGCGGCCCGTCTTTCGGGCCGCGAGATCGTCGACCGTTTCGATACCTTCGTGCATCCCAAGCAGCTGATTCCCGCCGAGATTACCGAGCTCACGAGCATTACAAATGCCGATGTGGCAGATGCCCCGTCGGCCGTTGAGGCCGTCGCCGCTCTCGCCGATTTTGTCGGTGGTTGCCCGGTGATCGCACATAACGCCACGTTCGACCGCTCGTTTATCGAGTCGGTCAAAGGCGGCGTCAACGTGAGCGATATTTGGATCGATTCGCTGGCGCTGTCGCGAATCGCGCTTCCGCGCCTGGCCTCGCACAAGCTGTCTTTTATGGCCGATCTGTTTGGCTGTGACTCGGTATCACACCGTGCCAATGCCGACGTCGACGCCCTGTGTGGCGTATGGCGCGTGTTGCTCGTGGCGCTCACCGACTTGCCCCAGGGCCTCATGGCGCGCCTAGCCGACATGCATCCGGATGTGCCTTGGTCCTATCGTCCTATCTTCTCATTCTTGGCAGGGCAGAACCCTGGTTCTATCTTCTCTCTCAGCGCCGCTCGTGCTGACGTTCTCAAGGCCGATCGCGCCGACGATCGGGTGGACGCCGACGAACTGCCGGTCCTCAAGATGCCGAGTCGTGAGGAGATTGAGGCAGACTATGCGCCAGGTGGCCTGGTCAATCGCATGTACCCCACCTACGAGCCGCGTGATGAGCAGATTGCGATGGCGCTCGAGGTCCGCGATGCGCTGGTCACGGGCACTCATCGTGTAATTGAGGCGGGCACGGGCGTCGGCAAATCGATGGCCTATCTGGTGCCTTTTGCCGAGGCAGCACGCCGTAACAACATCACGGTTGGTATTGCGACCAAATCGAACAATCTCGCCGACCAGCTCATGTACCATGAGCTGCCAAAACTTGCCGAGCAACTGGACGGTGGTCTGTCATTTTGCGCTCTCAAGGGGTATGACCACTATCCGTGCCTGCGCAAGCTTGAGCGCATGAGCCGCGGCCAGGCCGAGATTACCACCAAGCGCGATCCGGCGGACACGCTCGCGGCGGTCGCGGTCATTATGGCGTACGTCTGCCAATCAGCCGATGGCGACCTCGACTCACTTGGCATTCGGTGGCGCAGCGTCAACCGCCCCGACTTTACGACGGCCTCGCGCGAGTGTGCTCGTCGCCTCTGCCCGTTTTTCCCTGATAAATGTTTGGTCCACGGCGCTCGCCGTCGTGCGGCGCATGCCGATGTGGTGGTCACCAACCATTCCCTGCTGTTCCGCAACGTTGCGGCCGAGGGCAGGATTTTGCCTCCGATTCGTCATTGGGTAATCGACGAGGCCCATTCCATCGAGCGCGAGGCGCGCCGCCAGTGGGCGCGCGTGGTGTCGGCGGACGAGTCACGCGTTCTGTTTGAGCGCCTGGGTGGCTCGAGCACCGGCGCGCTAAGCCAGGTTTCCCGTGATTTGGCAACCTCCGAGGGCTCTACGCTCTATCTGGGCCTTACTGCCAAGGCGACGTCGACGGTTGCGCGCGCGAGCATGGCAATCGCCGACGTGTTCGATGGCGTTCGCGAGCTCGGCCGCCGTGCCCGTGGGGGTTATGACAATGCCAATCTATGGATTGGCCCCGAACTGCGCGAATCTGACGACTGGCATGATTTCTTACAGTCGGCCTACGCTGCCATCGACGCGTTGGAACAGGCTGACAAGAGCGTCGACGCGCTGGTGCAAGCCGTCGCCGCCGACAAGCCCGAGGTTGTTGTCGACCTGGGTGATATCTCGCGCCGCTTGCACGAGCTGGCCGAGAACCTCAAACTCATCATTGACGGCACCGATGAACACTACGTGTATTCGCTGCAGGTCAATCGCAGGTTGCGTGCCGGCGGAGAGTCAATGACCGCAGAGCGCATCGACATTGGCGAGGCCTTGGCAACCGAGTGGCTGCCCGAGGTTCACACGGCTATCTTTGCCTCGGCGACCATGACGGTGTCCAAAAGCTTTGAACACTTTAACCACGCGGTCGGCCTCGATCGCATCGGTGCTTCAACATCCTCATCGTTGCACTTGGACTCGAGCTACGACTTCGATTCGAACATGGCTGTAGTCGTTGCGGGTGATATCCCCGATCCGCGCGATCGTGAGAGCTATCTTACGGCGCTCGAGCGCGTGCTGGTCGACGCCCATCTTGCCATGGGCGGATCGGTGCTCACACTGTTCACCAATCGGCGCGACATGGAAGACCTGTACGCCCGCGTTGAGCCCAAGATGGCCCGTGCGGGTCTGGAACTCAACTGCCAGCAGCGCAACTCATCTCCTCGTCGCCTACGCGACCGGTTTATCAACGAGCCAACCTCGTCGCTTTTTGCGCTTAAGGCCTTCTGGGAGGGATTCGACGCCAGCGGCGAGACGCTGCGCTGCGTCATCATTCCCAAGCTGCCGTTCTCGAGCCCCACGGACCCGCTCTCGTGCGAGCGCAACCTGCGTGAAGACCGCGCTTGGGCGCGCTATTCGCTGCCCGAGGCGGTGCTCGAGGTCAAGCAGGCGGCCGGCCGCCTTATCCGCTCGTCGACCGATTGCGGCGTGCTGATTCTGGCCGACCCGCGCCTGGTGACGAAGGGCTACGGAAAGAAGTTCTTAACGTCGCTGCCCACGAGCTCCTACCAGCGCATCGAATCGGCACAGATTGGGCACTATCTGCAACTGTGGCGTGCACGCCACGAGCGGCGGCGCTAAAGCGGACAGACGAGGGTTTTTGCCATATCGCACAGACGCTTTGACAGGGCGGGGTCATCCAAGATGCGGATGGCTCCGCCCGCTGCGATTACCTGGCTCAGTAGCCAACGCTCGGAGCCGTAATGCACGGTTACCGTTGCCATGTCTGCCCCGCTGCGCTCGATTAGGGTGATGCCGGCCCAGTCCAGATGCTCCGCCATATCGAATGGCATCAAGAGCTTTGCGCTACGCTGCGTCCGAGCAAGGGAATCGTGGAGGGATGTGACGTCCGGTGCATGAGGCACGACGGAGTCTTCCGTCAAGGCGAGTCCCTCGATTTTATCCATGCGATAGGTGCGCTGCTCATCGACCGCGATGTCCCAGGCAATCAGGTATGTTTGGTCGCCGTTTGCCGTAATGCGCAAGGGGTCGACCAGACGCTCACGTGGCCGTGCATCGTCCATCGAGCGATACGAGATGCGGCAGCGAACACCGTCCTGAATGGCGCAGCTCAGCTGCTGCCAGTGCGACCCGTGGTTGACGGTGTCAAAGACGCGCTGGTTATAGCCGAGCTCTTCGGGTAGAAGGGCATGTCGAATCCGAGCTGCCGTATGCGGCTCGATCCCCAACGATTCAAGTTCATGGTTGAGCACAGCGCCCTCGGCGGCACTCAAGCGCAGCGGTAGCACACGCCCGGCGTCACCGGTGAGGACCACACGCTCGCCGCGGCATTCGCAGATGATGCGCGCGCCCGATTCTCGGTCCGCGAGCGTCGAGACGATCTCGAGAATCTCGTCGAGCGATACCCCCGTGATGTCAAAGCGACTGCAAATCTCGGTTCGTGTCATGCCGCTCTCGCCGGCGGCGTAGAGGGCCTCCATGATGTCGATGGCGCGCGAGAGTCTCTGCTCGCTGGTGAGTTTACGCACGGGCATACTCGTGCACCGTCCTTTCAATGAGGTGGTTCCACGCCTGTTTGAGCGATTTGGGGGCCACGGGCCTCATGCCGTCCATGGCGTGGGCCATGCAAAATGAGGCGCCGGCTTCAAGATCGCGCACGTCAACGGTCCAGGTCCATCCCACATCGGTGTGTACGAGCTCACCTCGCCCACGCGTGAGACCGTTGATCATATCGATCTGCGTCTGAGGGGCGAATGAGAACGTGGCTGCAACGGGCGGTCGGTCGGCAAAATCGAATTCAAAGAACAGGTAGTCGCTGAGGTTGAAGTCCGCGGGGATGACGTAGGCCTTCGAAGGACGCCAAGCGCGAACGATACGGTCGCAGCGGAATGTCCTGATGTCGTCGGTGACGTTGTCGAGGCCGCAGAAGTAAGCCACGCCCTCGCGCTCGAACATGCCGTAGACGCAGACGGTACGTTCTCTCTGCTCGCCGCGTCCGTTCTGATATAAAAATCGCAGCGCGCATCGCTCGGCAAAGGCGCTCCAAACCGCATCGACGGTGGGAGAGCGGCTGATCGGCGCCTCGTCTACCGTCGTCCTGCCGGTGAGATAGGCAATCTTGGAGCGAATATCGGCAAGCGGTGCGGCAAAAGTGGATGAGCCGGCCGCTAGTGTCTGGTCGATGGCGTTGAGCAGGATATCGGCGTCGTCTGCGGTAATGAGGCCGCCTGCCGCAAACGTGTGCTCGCGGTCGATTGTCCACGAGCTTTCCTCGGTCTCCTGCGCGCCGGTGGGGCGAACCTCCTTGATTAAGATGCCGCGTTCGAGCAGCTTGTCACGATCGCGTCGAAACTTGCGCTTATCCGAGTCGATATTGCCCGAGCCATATCCCAGGTCAGAATCCAAGACGATCTGCTCGGTCGTCAGCGGTTCGGGGGAGCTATTGAGCACAAAGAAAAGATTGAGGATGCGCTGAGCCGTTTTATCGAAACTGGGCTCCGAATTTCCCTTTTTAATTGTCTCGGTCGTGTCGCTTGCCGTCATAGAGTCCTCGCATGAGAAGGTGGTTTGCTGCCATGATTTTAGTCCGATATGGAGATTAGGCTATATCCTTGTCCGCTCGGGGCGTTAAGATGGCCCGAATTCGGTCGTTTGCGCTCGCTCGGGGTATACTTTCGACTATATACGGTTCTAATGTGCATGCATTGGGCCTATTTGTCGGATTATGGATGTGGAGCGCACATGGCGAACACCCAGAACTATATTAACCACCTGCTGCAGAACACCGGCATTACGCCGGCATGCAGCGAAGAAGAGCGCTTGGCTGCCGAAGATATCGCTCAGATCTTCCGCAACCACGGCTTTGACCCCGAGGTTCAGGAGTTCAATGCCCCGGCGCCCAGTAGGTTGGCATTTGCCGTTACCGGTATTCTTGCGTTTGCCGGCGCCCTGCTGATGGGCATCGGCGGCGGTATCGGCTTGGTCGGCACCTTGCTGGCCATTGTCGGCGCCGTTCTTTACGTGCTCGAGCGCACGGGCCACCCCGTGGTTTCGCGCCTGGGCAAGACGGGCGTGAGCCAAAATGTCATCGCCTACCACAAGGCCTCGGGCCCGCTCGCGTCCCCGCGTAACCGCCCGGTGGTCGTTGTCGCACACTACGACTCTCCCCGTGCTGAGCTGCTCGCCCGCGAGCCTTATGCTTCGTATCGTGCACTCATCGCCAAGCTGTTGCCCGTTGCCACGGTTGCCCCCGCTGCCGTTGCCATCCTGCGTATTCTGCCGCTCCCCGGCGCGCTCAAGGTTCTGCTGTGGATTGTCGCGATCCTCGCTTCCCTCGTTGCACTCGCCAACGCGGTAAACATCATCTCTAACCGCCACATTCTTCCCTATACGTCCGGCGCGGTGTGCAACAAGTCTTCTGTCGCCGCTATGCTCGGCGTTATGGACAACGTTGCTCCCTTCCAGGGCGAAAACGAGTTTCCCGACGATGTTCCGTTCGATACCTATTTTGGGGAGCAGAAGCGTCGTGCCGAGGAAATGGCGCGCGCAGCGGCGGAATATGCCGCGGCCCAGCAGCAAAACGACTACGGCAACACCATCGAGTATGAAGAGCCTACCTACGCCGAGGACGAATTCGGTCAGCCGATTGCTCCCGACGCTCAGACCGAGCCCGAACAGGGCGAGGCTTTCGACGAGCAAATCGAGGGCTTTGAGGGTGCGTCTGCCGACGAGACGCTGATCGGCGCTATCGTGCCTGAGGATCAGAATCAGGCTGCCCAAGCCGAAGAGTTCAATGACGAGGTTCCCGCTGCCGAGCCGGCGGAGGAGTCTGCCGAGCCCGAGCCCAAGCTCTATCGCAACGCCGCCGGCAACATCCGCTTTGGTTCGGATGCCATCCGTGCGCTCGGAATGCTTCCCGAGTCCTGCACGCTCGATTACGAGGAGGGCGAGGAGCCAACGTTTGAGCCCGAGCCTGCCCCCGTCGTGGCTGCGCCTGCGCCCGTTGTCGCTGCGGATGATGAGTCTGCCGCGGTTACCGCTGCCGTTGCCGAGCCCGAGGCGGTGTCCGCGATCGATCCCGCGGCAGGACTGGACATTTTGGCTCCCACTGCGCCGGCGCGAGACGTTACGGACGAGTCTGACGACGATTACGTTGAACAGCCGAGGCGCGTGTCTTACGAGAGCGATACTGATTTCTCGGCCGAGATTCCCGCGGCAACGCCGCATGCCGACATTGCATCCGCGTTCTCGTCGATTGGCGCCAGCGCTTCCAACTTCTTTAAGGGTGCGTTTGCAAAGGGCAAGAAATTTGTCGACGATTTCGAGGAGAAGCGCGCTGCCGCACGCGAGGCTGCCGAGCAGGAGGCTATCGCTCAGCAGCAGGCAGCCGAGGCGGCACGTGAGCTCGCGGCGCAAGAGTTCGAGCAGAACGAGGCTATGCAGTCCGCGCCCGTCGAAGCCGCCGAAGCTACAACGTCCTTTGAGTCCCAGCAACCGGCGTCCGCGGATGTTGTTGAAGCGACGACGTCTTTCGAGGCTCAGCAGCACGTCGATAGCACCATGTCGTTTGATGCCGCGCAGTTCGATTCCACGATAACGTTTGAAAAACAGGGCACCGCGATTGCCGAGCCCCTTCCTGTTTCCGATGAGCAGGGCGACGCGGCAGACGATGACGAGCCTGTTGATGCTGCCGAAATCCAAGATGCCGCCGAGGACGAGCCCGTCGAGGCCAACTCTGACGAAGAGCAATACGCGGCAGCCGAGCAAGATGATTCGACCGAGGTCGAGCAGGAGGAAGTGCCTGCGGTTTCCGAGACTCCCGAGACGGATGAGTCGAGGCCTTATTCCACGCAGATTTTCACCATGCCGACCCCGAGTGGTTCCGGTGCCACGGTTGCCAATGTCGCTCCCACCCAGGACGAAACGGTCGATTCCCTTATGGCCCAGATTTCCTCCCAGGCATCACCGCGCCCGCAGATGAATGTTCCCGATCCGGCGTCGGCACCGTCGCCTGCACCTTCCTCGTCTCCGCTGGCTTCGGTCCCCGATCCGTCGCTGCCGTCTATGAAGCAGGCAAACGTTGCGTCTCGCACGTCGCTGTTCGACCTTCCCGACCCCTCCGCACAGGTCAATGATCCCTTTGCTACTGCCCAGGGCCCCGAACCCACATCGGCACCCGTTGCGCCTCCTATGCCCGTTGCGTCGGGCGCACAGCCGATCGAGACCATTTCGGCTCCCGCCCCGGCGGCACCCAAGTCTCGTAAGCGCGGCCTGGGTGGTCTGTTCGGCCGTAAAAAGAAAAACGAGCAGGACAGCATGAGTGACTGGCTGGGCGTCGAAGACGATTACGATGCCAAGAAGTCCGGTCGCGGTATCGGTTCGTGGGATAACTTCGAGGACGATAACGATGGCTGGAAGGGTGGCGCTACGTCTTCCGATGGCGCTTCTTCCGAAGATATGCTCTCGGCTGTCGCCTCTATGGGCGATGATGAGCTGCTCGGTCACGATATCTGGTTTGTGGCAACGGGCGCCTCGGATTGTGATGGCGCTGGCATGAAGGCCTTCTTGGCTTCGCATCGCGATAAGCTCCGCGGCGTATTCTTTATCAATCTTGAATCCGTCGGCGCCGGTAGGCTTTCGGTGGTGACGGTCGAGGGCGAACAACAACTGCTCAAGGGCGATCGCCGCATCATGAACCTGGTCAGCAAGGTCTGCAAGTCGTTCCATGTCGATTGTGGCGCGCTCGAGATGCCCTATGCCAAGACCGATGCCTATGCTGCGCTCGAGGCGAGCCGCCGAGCCCTTACCATCGCCGGCGTGGACGGCACGCGTCTGGCTTGCGCTCGTACCGAGGACGACCTGCCCCACAATGTCAACCCGACGAACATTGCTACGGTATCCGAGGTCGTGACCGAGGTTATCCGCCGTTCGTAGACGGAGCTCTAAGGAGTCAACGTGTTTTCGTATATTAAGCGCCATTGGCCTGTCTACGTGATTTTGACCTTGATTGCCATTGCGTTAGGATTTGGGGCTGCCTACATCGTGGGTGCAAAGGGCTCGACCCCCGCCTCCGCAATCAGCGAAGAGGTGGAGCAAGAACAGAGTACGGGTGCCGATGGGATTCCTGAGTCCGAGCAGGCAATCGTTGATGGTGGATCTTCGTCTGCAGAGTAGATGCGGCGATTTAAATGATTGAAAGCGGGCGAGCCAGGGGACTGGCTCGCC